>Ga0206829_10085_pt1 | contig 35768 bp, 31 predicted proteins | sample Alteio_BWOrgCont_75_FD_152862 | JGI IMG/M metagenome (GOLD analysis project Ga0206829, IMG submission 152862) | Enriched cells from forest soil in Barre Woods Harvard Forest LTER site, Petersham, Massachusetts, United States -... | ecosystem: Environmental > Terrestrial > Soil > Temperate forest >... | reverse complement strand
TCAGTAATAGGAAGATTAAGAGAAGTGGTTCCTGAACTATTCTTCAAAGTAATAGGCAGCCCCCCTGTAACAGGAAGCATTATCAAGGAATCAAATCCAATTCCGTAAAAATAATAATCACCTTCCTTCAAACCGGAAACAGTTACTACAACAGAATCACTGCCACCAGTTGTTGTGAAGCTTGCATCATAATTAGAAGGAGAAGTACCAGGCAAATTCTGCGTACCAAACTTTATATATACCACTACCCACGGGATATTTCGCCCATGATGCTGCGGAGTAACAAGCACAGTATTCTTACCTCCAAGACCAGGTTTGGTACACGTAGTTAAAGACAAAATTACAACAAGAATAAGTAAAGGAAAAATCAACCGTTTCATAAGAAATATTTTATATTGCAAATATAAATATCTGAAGGATGATAAAAAGGATATTCATAAATAGTTATTTGGAACCACTTCTTCCAAGGCTTCTGAATCCTTTTAAAAGAATATTCAAATCATTTAATAATTGGTAATCCTTAGCATACAGAAGATTTAGATGTGCTATTGTTGATTCATCAGGCTTGAAATTTTTAATAGCATCCAGGGGAGAAAGAATTCCTCTTTTGATAAGAGGCAGATGAGACGTTGTGTTGGGAGCAACTATTTGTTGATAATAACCAATCCAACTCACCTTACCAGTCAATACTTTAAAGATATTTTCTAATAAAGCAAAAGGATTTCTAACAACAAATAAAAGCACAGGAAAAAAAGCTGAAAGCAGAAGCGAAACCGCAATATCAAAGAGCCTCTTATTTCTTTTATTTACCGATTTAGTGATAGCATTAATGTCAATGATATAAAGGTCTCCGTGATTATTAACAGAATTACTTCCGATGATATAAAGGCTTTCGGGAGGAGCTATCTTGTATTCTAATTCTCCTTTATTTATCTGCGACATTTGATTGATGATTTGCCAGACTGGAATATTTTTTGCACAGAAAATAATTTCTCGTATGTCATAAATCATTACCATCTCATTCAATTGTTCAATGTTTCCGAGAAAGCTTTTTGAGTCTTCAGAAGATGTGTTTGATTTACTGTCAGGCTTGACAAAACCGATGAAGTTAGTCTTGCTATTTCCTATATTTAATAAGGTAAGCACGCGCTTTCCTTCTTCTAATTCACCAACAATCAGGACTCTTTTTTTATCATTGGTTTCTAAAACAAAATTCTTTAATTTGAAGATATTAATAAACAACCTTATTCCTACAATTGAAACGCTTGCCCAAAAGGTTCCGAGAAGAATTAATGCCCTTGAAAACCGGTAACTTTCTGGAAGTAAAGCATAGACAACAAGTATAAAAACTGTACCTGAAAATATTCCTCTGATGATTTTTGAAAGCCTGATAGGGCGATCATATCCGCCACTTAAATAAATCGAACAGAGCCAGATTAATACATAAACAGGAACTACATAAATCATGAACTCATGGGGGAAATGCAATCCGGCGCTTTCTTTAACGCTGTTCTGCCAATAATTCTTCAAGACATACATTCCACCCCACAATAAAATGAAATCTGTTGCAGGAAGGAAAATCATTTTCGCAAAGCGAACAATTATTGCTAAAGTTGCTCTTAAATAAATAGCAAGATTGATTAGTAAGGTAAAGAGTCTGGCGTTTTTTTGAGAGAAATGTTTCTTAGCAAATATTATCATTGCATTGTAAAAAACAAAGACATAATTCACGCTGCTTTTCTTAGTGCTTTCACCTTTGTAATGAATAATTCTGGTTTCAGGAAAATAATAATTTTTATACCCTGCCTTGATGATTCGGAACGATAAATCAATGTCCTCTCCATACATAAAAAAGTTTTCATCAAGAAGACCTATTTTATCAAGCACATCTTTTCTTAATAACATAAATGCACCACTCAATACTTCGACCTGATGAATCTTGTCTTTATCCAAATAACCTAAGTGATATTTTCCAAATAATGAAGAGTTAGGGAAAAGGGCGGACAATCCGAATATCTTATAGAAAGCCGCAGATGGCGTGGGTAGTCCACGCTTTGATTCAGGTAAAAATTTGCCATTGCCATCAATCATCTTGACTCCAAGACCTCCCGCATCGGGATGATTAGTCATGAAAGAAATAACTTTCTCAAATGTGTCTTCTTCAACAACCGTATCTGGATTTAATAATAAAATATACTTTCCAGTAGCCTTCCCGATGGCTTGATTATTAGCTTTAGAGAAACCTATGTTTTCTTTATTCTCTATAATTTTCACTAATGGGAATTTGTTTCGAACCATTTCTACAGAACCATCTACTGAATTATTATCCACTAAATAAACTTCCGCATCAATATTCCTGCAAGCCCTAAAAACAGAATGTAATGCTTGCTCAAGAAAATACTTCACGTTATAATTTACAATGATGATGCTTAAATCCATTATGGTTTTTAAAAAGAGATTTAAAGGAGAATGTTCATTTTAAATTCTTGCAGGATGAAATATTTTATCTATTTCACCAATGAATTTTCATAAGGGACTCGATTCAATATAGACCGCCCAAGAGTGGCTTCATCAGCATACTCCAAATCATCGCCGATTGAGATACCACGTGCAATTGTTGTAAATTTTATATCGAAATCCTTCAATCTTTTGAATATATAAAACACTGTAGTATCCCCTTCCATGGTGGCATCCAATGCCATGATAATTTCCTTTATTTCGTTCTTAGCAACCCGATCTGCTAAGGAATCAACTTTTATATCTTTCGGACCAATTCCATCCATCGGATTTATGATGCCACCCAAGACATGGTACACACCATTAAATTGATTCGTATTCTCAATTGCGAAGACATCCCGAATGTCTTCAACAACGCATACTATGGAATGATCTCGTTTATTATTTGAACATATTTCACAAAGAGTTTGTTCAGTAATATTATTACAGCTCGAGCAATATTTTATTCCATTACGAAGTCGGGTAAAAGTACTTGCAAACAACTCAACATCATCCGACTTTTGCTTTAATAAATAAAGAACAAATCGAAGGGCAGTCTTTCTCCCTATGCCCGGAAGGCGACCGAATTCGTTCATTGCATCTTCAATTAACCTGTTAGAATTTAAATTCATAATCTATATTTCGAAACTAAAATCAATCATGCAAAATAATAAAAATAAAAAGAGAAATTTGAAATCATGAATACAAGATTTCGAATTTCTCTTTCTCAAATAACCTTTGGAAAGTTTTATTGCCTGTGATGGTCAGCCTTCCAATTCTTGATTGCCTTTTTGATTTCATCATTCGTGAGACCTTCTTCAACAGCGCGTTTTGCCAACTCAATAAGCTCGTCATCAGGAGCAAAACGAAGAGCAATTATCTGACCTATCTTTAACCTTGGGTCTAATAATTTTCCAGTTAAAACATAATATCTCAAATTCTCTTCAGCCCTGATTGCCCTATCTTGTACACGGGCTGGGAATGCTCGCATAAGCCAAAAAATAATATTAAAGCAGATACTCATAACAAATAATAATGATGCCGAATAGAGCCGTTCATGGTCATTGAGGGAGGCATATAGATTAACCAAAGAACCGATTGTTGTTGCAAAGATTAATAAGAAAAGCACCACATGAAACATGGGTACAAAACGCCTGTGATTTGAATAATTTTGTTCTATCATTTTTTTAATTTTATTTGGTATTATAAATTGATTTAGGTTTCAAAGATAAGAATTTATTTCATGCTGATCAATTCCTCATGTGTTACAGAATTATTGAAATACCAATCCACAATTTCCTTAGCAGTAGAATCTTCTTTAACATCGTCCGCCATAAACTGCTCAAAATTCAGATGCCTTTCATTTAATAAATAACCTGTCATTACAGCATCCATCCAATAGTGCTTACTACTAGAAGGATGTTTAATCAGGTCTTCTATATTATCTCTAACATATTTATTGCTTAAATGCCCATTGTTAAGTATTAGATCTGTCTTAGCAATATAAAAAGCATAACCCTCCATTTTCCATTCTGGGATCTTCATTACCCGCCAAAATCCAAGCTTACTTTCTTGTAATGAATGAACGGTTTCATGGATGATCGTTTGGGCAAGATTACATACTTTCCCATCGTGATAAATTAAGGCATTATTTTTTTCATCAACCTTAGGAACCACCATAGTGTTGTTAACCAGAAATTCATGAAATCCAGCTCGCTCTTTACTAAAAGCCCTTGTAAGAGTAAAATAAAAAGAACCTTCCATAAAAAACACTTTTTGTAGTACAGTTGAATCATAGATTTCACATGTTTTTAGTTGAACTATTGAATTATCAATGATCTTATAAATCTTGTCATCAATTTTATTATTCGAATAGATTTTGAAATTTCTATAACTAATTTTATTGCTGAAAAGTACCTGTGGAAAAAGTATGAGATAAATATAAATTCCCATTATTGTAATACAAACTCCTCCCATGTATTTAAAAACTGTTTTTGTCTTCATCGGTTTCAATCTATTATAAAATTTTGTAGGGGACAAAATTAGGAATAATTTTTATCATAGGAAAATAAAATCTTATAATGCCTTGAAATATGAAAAAGTTTACTCATAATCTTATTTTACCAGAAGTATTCTCTTGAAGAAATAATTTAAGATTAATGATGCTAACCATTAATTTTATATTCCAGTCCAGTTAGTTCTTTAAGTTCATTGATGAAACTATTAGATGGATTGACCCTAAATTTCAAAGATGGCATTTCAATAAACATTTTATCAATTGGGTCAGTAACAAGAACTTTTAGGTTGGTATTTCCAGGATGCTTTTTTATCAGAGTGATCAACTTTCTGTTCATTTCATTTGAAAGCTCGGACAGCGTAACTTTGAAGCTGAATGATTTTGCCAGCTTCTCCCTCACTTCTGCCAATAATTGAATCGAAGTAACCTTCAACTCTAATTGATTGGCATCATTATATCGCTGTTGCACCTTGCCCTTCACGAAAAGAAATTGATCCTTCATCAGCCAATGTTTGAACTTTAAATAATCTTCCGAGAACAAAGCCAGGTTGATACTTTGAGTATAATCTTCTATCGTGAATGACCCGAAAGGCTTGCCCGTCTTAGTCATCTTATGTTGTGCATCGGTAATGATTCCCGCAATCGCGAAATCCTTATTCTTATGCTTCTCAAGGTCTGATAATTCTTCGATAGTCAAGTTACAGAAGCTCTGCATATCCACAAGATATTCATCCAATGGATGCCCAGAAATATATATGCCGATTATCTCCTTTTCATATTTCAGAATCTCCAGCTTGCTCCAGTTTTCGGTCTTTAGCAGCTTAGGTTCTGCTAATGCAGTATCTACTACATCCCCAAAAAGACTCTGTACGTTATTCGATTTCCCTTCCTGAAAGGAGCTTCCAAACTTAATAGCTTTCTCAATACCAGTCATGCTTTCACCATCGCCTACAAAGAAATATTCCTTACGATTATTATCCAAGAAACTATCGAAAGCACCCGCGAATGCAAGCCCTTCCAATGTCTTTTTATTCACACTCTTCAGCGGAACCCGCTTCACCAAATCAAAGAGGTTAAGATAATTCCCATTCTTCTCCCGCTCCTCTACAATAGCATTCACAGCACCCTGCCCAACACCTTTGATAGCACCCAATCCGAAACGAATAGCACCTTTCTTATTCACCGCAAACTTAAACCGACTTTCATTAATATCAGGACCCAGCACTTCTATCTTCTGTCTCCGAGCCTCCTCCATATAATAAGAAACCTTCTTAATATCACTCATGGTATTGGTGAGAATAGCAGACATGAATTCAGGGCAATAATGCGCCTTGAGATACCCCGTCTGATAAGCCAAAACAGAGTAAGCAGCCGAGTGCGAACGATTAAAACCATACTCCGCAAACTTCGCCATCACCCCAAAAACTTCTTCCGCCTTCTTCTCATCCACTCCCTTTGCCTTGGCACCTTCCACGAAGGTCGCTTTCTGTTTTTCCATCACATCAACTTGCTTCTTTCCCATTGCTCGGCGTAATAAATCCGCACCGCCAAGAGAGTAGCCACCCATGATTTGTGCAGCCTGCATAATCTGTTCCTGATACACCATGATGCCATAAGTATTCTTCAAAATCCCCTCCAATAAAGGATGCGGATATTCCACCTTTTCCTTACCTAATTTACAAGCAATAAACTTCGGAATAAAATCCATAGGACCCGGACGATACAAAGCATTCATCGCGATCAAATCCTCAATAGACGTGGGTTTCAGGTCCTTCAAGTATTGTCGCATACCATCCGACTCAAACTGAAATGTCCCGATAGTATCTCCCCGTTGATACAACTCCAAAGTCTTCTTATCATCCAATGGAATCGTGTTTATATCTATCTTGATTCCATGATTCTGCTCAATCAATTCCAGTGCATCCTCAATAATAGTCAGCGTCTTCAAGCCCAGGAAATCCATCTTCAACATCCCCACCGACTCCACATATTTCCCATCGTATTGAGTCACCCACATCGTAGAATCTTTCTGAATGCAAACCGGAATATAATTCAAAATATTATCCGGTGCAATGATAACTCCCGCAGCATGAATCCCTGTGTGGCGGGGCGATCCCTCCAATGTCTCCGCAAAGTTCAGCACCTTTCCGGTAAGCTGATTCCCATCGGCTTTCATATCAGATAATTCCTTCACATCCTCAAAAGCTTTCTTCAATGGAACAGCCAATCCATCAGGTATCAGCTTCACCAAACGATTCGCCTCATTGAGCGGCAACTTCATCACGCGCGCCACATCCTTGATAGCCGATTTCGAAGCCATAGTCCCGAAAGTAATGATCTGCGCCACCTTCTCCTTCCCGTATTTCTCAATCACATAATTAATCACTTTATCTCTCCCGATATCATCAAAGTCAATATCAATATCGGGCATCGAAACCCGCTCTGGATTCAGGAACCGTTCAAACAGAAGATCATATTTTATAGGATCAATATTCGTAATATCAGTACTGAAAGCCACCACAGATCCCGCAGCAGAGCCTCTTCCCGGACCCACAGCCACGCCCAACTTCTTTGCCTCCGCAATGAAATCCTGCACAATCAAAAAGTATCCCGCAAAGCCCATATCAAGAATCACTTTCAACTCAAATTCTATCCGACTAACAATCTCCTCATTCAATTCCCCATACTTCTTCCTCGCTCCTTCCATCGTCAGAAACTTCAGATATTCATCCATAGAAGTATAGTCCGCAGGCAGCGGAAAGAACGGCATCAACACAGTCCGCTCCAAACTCAACGGCTCTATCTTAGAGATGATTTCCCCTGTGTTATCAAGGGCTTCAGGAATATCCTTAAACAATTCCTCCATCTCCTCCTTCGTCTTCAAATAGAATTGATTGTTCTCAAAACGCATCCGATTCGGGTCATCAAAATCCTTCCCCGTCTGCAAACAAAGCAAAATATCCTGCGCCTCCGAATCCTTCCTGTTCACATAATGAACATCGTTCGTAGCAATCGTTTTGACATTATATTTCTTCGCCCATTTCAACAAGATTTCATTACACTGATCCTGCTCTGCGATGCCATGCCGCTGAATCTCGACATAATAATCCTCCCCAAAAATCTCCAGCCATTCCAAAAACAATTTCTCCGCAGCCTCCTCACCCCGATGCAAAATCGTCTGATTCACCTCACTCGCCAGGCAGCAAGTCGTCGCAATCAAGCCCTCCCTGTACTGTCGGATCAACTCCTTATCAATCCGCGGCTTGTAATAATACCCCTCGATATAAGCCAGCGAACACAGCTTCGACAAGTTCCGATACCCCACCTCATTCTTCGCCAAAATCAACTGATGATAGATATTTTTCTCCTCCAATTCCTCCCGTTTCGTCTTATCATGCCGACTCCCATGAGCAAGATAAAACTCACAACCCACCACAGGAAGCAAGCCTTTCTTCTTAGCTTCATTAACAAACTTCGGCACGCCAAACATATTCCCATGATCCGTGATAGCGACGGCTTTACCGCCATCATTCTTGACAGCATAAATTAATTTATCAATCGGGGCAGCCCCATCCAACAAGGAATACTGCGTATGTACATGAAGGTGCGTAAATTCAGGCATTGTGTAATTATTTTATAAGTTAAAATGATAAAGATGGACAGGGTAAATTATTCCAATATCAGACCATCTTAAACAGACCAAGATTTAATCTTATTCACTACCTCTTCGAGAGGGACTCCATTAGCAACCTTCAACTGATGTCCTCCATTTTCAATCTTCGCCATTACGATTAAACTCTCCATAAGTTCTCCTAAATCAAACTCATCCGGAAGTTTATCTACTACTTTTGCCAATGCTTCTTTAGTCATTATGATTATTATTTATTAACGATACAATTTCCTTTTTATACGATGCAAAAATACGAAAAGGTTCGTGAACTATCTGTAACCCAAAATTCGTAATTCGTAATTTATCATTCATAATTCTTTTCATCATCATCCTTTTGATAGCTCCCAAAGGTCACTATCATAAAAGGATGAAGAAATAAGGATGAATACAGATTTACTTTGAATAATAGTTTTTCCATAATAATATCTATATTTGCATCCGATTAAACAAACAGATTTTCCATAGAATAATTTTTAATAAACTTGCATGAATATAATGATGATTTAACAACATGGATACTAAACAAATTATTCTCTCTTTAGGCTTCCTCCCCGAAGAAAATACCAAAGATGTTTTTATCAAGTCATACAAAAATCATCAAAATTATACAATCAAAATTCACCACCAAAAAGGCGAAATAAATTACGGAAACAAGATAACTCTTGGCGATAAAACAACTGCTAATTTCAAGGCGAATGAAAACTTTGTCGTCCTCGAATGTGTCAATCGTCTCCTCGAAAAAGGATACCCGCCTCAACATATTACTTTAGAAAAAGACTATCCCCTCGGTCATAAAACCAAAGGAAAGCTCGACATACTTGTTACAGATAAAGAAGGTAAAGCCTATCTTATGATCGAATGCAAAACCTGGGAATCTTATGACAAAGCTGTTAAAAGAACCATTGATGATGGCGGTCAATTATTCTCCTATTTTCAACAAGATACCGACACCCAATTTTTGTGTCTTTATACCTCATCAATTCACGAAAAAAAAATCCTTTATAAAAACGATATTCTAAAAGTAGAAGACAATTTTCGCCAAGCATCTAATGCACAGGAAGTCTTTGATCTTTGGAATAAAGCCTTTAAGATGAATGGCATTTTTGAAGAAGGAATAGAAAAATATCACATTACACCTAAAGCATATACCTTAAACGATTTAGAAGAAATTACTTCTGAAATAAGTAAGAAAATTTTCCACCAGTTTTTAGTCATTCTAAGACGCCATGTTATTTCCGACAAACCAAATGCCTTCAATAAATTTATCGCCCTCTTCATCTGCAAAATTGTTGATGAGAAAAAACGAAAAACGGAACAACTCGAATTTCAATGGTTAGATGATGACACCCCAGAATCCCTCCTAATCCGATTATGTGATTTGTATAGAAACGGAATGAAAAGTTATCTCGATAAAACCATCACAGACTATAGTGATAAAGACGTAGATGACGAATTTAATCACGCCGACTATTCTGTTCGTTTAAACATCAAGAAATGGATTTCCAAAATGCGCCTCGAAAAAAACAATGAATTCGCGTTTAAAGAAGTCTTCGACAACCAGTCATTTCTCGAAAATGCCAAAGTCGTTAAAGACATGGTACAGATGCTCGAAAAATATCGCGTTCGATACAACCGCAAACACGATTACCTTGGGGAATTCTTCGAGAAACTTTTAAATACTTCTCTCAAACAAGAATCCGGTCAGTTTTTCACCCCCGTTCCTATTGCACGCTTCATCATCAATTCCATCCCCATTAAGGAATTAGTCCTCCAAAAAATCAATGATAAAAGCGATGAAGATATTCTACCCTATGCCATCGATTATGCCTGTGGCAGCGGACATTTCATCACCGAACTAATGGATCAGATGCAAAATATCATTACCGAAATTTCTACCAATGATGATTTTGATGATGAAACAAATCGAAAATTCAAAGGCTGGAATCTCAACCAATACGATTGGGCAGGAAAACATATTTACGGCATCGAAAAAGATTACCGCCTATTCAAAACAGCCAAGGTAGCATGCTTCTTAAATGGCGATGGTCTCGCAAATATTATCAATGCCGACGGCTTAGCCCCCTTCGCCCCTCAAGACGGGTATAGAGACAAACTCGTTATCTCCTCAAAAAATAATCCCAAAGATAATGAGCAATTCGAAATCCTCGTTTCCAATCCCCCATATTCTGTTGAATCATTTCGGAATACTATTGAAAAAACAGGCGCAGCTTCCTTTGAATTGTATGACAGGCTCACCCTTCAAAGTTCCGAAATCGAAAGCCTTTTTATTGAACGCTCCAAACAACTTTTAAAAGAAGGTGGCTATGCAGGCATCGTTTTGCCAAGCAGTATTTTAAGTAATAAAGGTATCTATTCCGACACTCGTGATATCATTCTAAAATATTTTAAAATAATTGCAATCACTGAATTTGGTCGTAATACTTTTATGGAAACAAATACCAACACAATAGTGCTTTTCCTCCAACGTAGAAGTAATTTCGATTATCCAAGAGCAGTAACAAGTGTTGAGCGATTCTTCCAAACACAAAAAGACATCACCGCAAATGGTCTCGAAAATATTTTCAGCATCTATGTTGCCCATGTTTATAAAACCTTAGCCCTTCCCGATTACCTTTCTCTTATCAATCACAAACCAAATGAAAAAATGAGAGAAAATGAAATCTATAAAGACTACCAAAAAGACTTTTTAAATTCCGCACATGTAAAAAATCTGATTAAGAAACCTGCATTCAAAGCAAAGTCCGAAGCCGATAAACAAACCGAATTTGATAAACAATTTTATACAAGCATAATAGAAAAGGAACGCGTAAAACTCGAGTTCTTTATATTAACTTATGCCCAAAAAACACTTCTAATAAAAGCCAGTCCCGATGGTAAAAACGAAACCGAAAGAGAATTTCTTGGATATGAATTCAACAACCACAGAGGACAAGAAGGTATCAAACCATACGGAGCCAAAACCATACAAGAAGCCACGAAATTATTTGATGAGAATAATTTATTAAACCCAGAAAAAGCCAACACCCACATATACAATACTTTCCTTGGCAAAGATATAAACATCCCAGAAAACCTCGAAAAACATATCACACAGCAAAATCTCGTTGACATGATAAACTTCGACAGAATAGACTTCCAAAGAACTATCTCATTAGCTACTAAAAAAAAAGTAGAGATTGAAAGTAAGTGGGAAGTTGTTAGGCTCGAAAGTTTAATAGAATTAATTTCAGGTCAATCTCCTTTATCTGAATTTTACAATACAAAAAAACGAGGGTTACCATTTTATCAAGGCAAGATTGATTTTGGAGAAGATGTTTTAAAGCCACCAACAAATTGGACAACTCAAGTAACTAAGAAAGCCATAAAAAATGATATTTTAATGAGTGTGCGGGCTCCTGTTGGTCCTGTAAATATTAATCCCTATGATGAGATATGTATTGGCAGAGGATTATCAGCCTTGCGTCCAATAAATGATAAATGTTTGCATCAATATTTATATGCTTACTTGAAAACAAATCAAGATACTATTTCTGGTAATAAAGGATTAGGTTTTGATTCGATTTCTCGTGAACAAATCTTAGGCATAAAAATCCCCCTCCCACCAAAAAACATCCAAGATAAAATCGTAAATGAGATTGAAGCACTTGAGAAATTAGAAAAAGGTAATAATGATAAAATTGAGAAATTAGAATCTCAAATAAACTCAATTATTAAAGCCTTAAAGGGAGATAAAACAACCCTCAAAAATGTTGTTGAAGTTAATCCATCCAAAAGCGAAATCAAAAAACTTTCTGATGATACACCCGTTTCCTTTATTGAAATGGCATCATTAAGTAATGAAGGATACATTACAGAAGTAGTATTAAAAAAATTGGAAGATGTCAAAACAGGTTTTACTTATTTTAAAAATGAAGATGTTTTATTCGCTAAAATTACCCCATGTATGGAAAACGGGAAAGGTGCATTAGTCTCTGGTTTAACAACTGAAATAGGATTTGGAAGCACAGAGTTTATTGTTTTAAGAGCATCAAATAAAATATCAAACAAACTCCTTTATCATATCCTGAAACAAAAATCATTCAGACAACTTGCCGAAAAAAATATGACAGGAGCATCAGGTCATAGAAGAGTACCAAAAGAATTTATAGAGAATTTTGAAATCCAACTTCCAGCTCCAAAAGACCAACAAAAAATAGTCTCCCAAATAGAAAAAATAGAAACAGAAATCACCACCCTCCAAAACCAATTAGAAACAATTGCCGAAGAAAAACAAGCTGTTTTGAAGAAGTATCTGTAATTCCTCCAGTTCCATCTTGTCCCCAGAGCCAGAGGCTGTCTCAAAAGGGCAGCCTCTTTTTTTATTGTAAAAGATTTTCGAAAGAAGGAAAAGGGTTTTAATTTCCCTTCGTCGCTGCTTTCTTTAAATTGTGTGCCAATGCAATCAAACCTGTTTCAATTTCAACCTTATTTTGTCCTCTTAAATTAAATCTTCTGAAGTTTTTGTTGTGTTTAATGTTGGCAAAAACGGGCTCTACTTCATAACATCGCTTTTTGCGATGATAAACTCCGGTTTCACTCAAAAGGTTTGTTTTTGCCTGCTGTTTAAGGTGTCTTAAGGTATGGTTTAAATCTACTGTCCGGTTATTTTTACTCTGATGGCACTTCTGCCGAAGCTCACAGCCCTCGCAGCTTTCCGCCTGATAGCTGGTGTAATGTTGCGTCATTCCATCAGGGGTCTTTCGTGTATATTCTTTTGTTTTACGCATCGGCTTTCCTGATGGACAGATCACCGTGTCAGTTTCTGCATCATATTTTAAATACTCGCTCCGGTAATTGTCTTTGAAAAAATGTTTGGATTGTTCTTTGTCAAAGTAATTGTATTTGATAAAGGGGTTGATCTTTGCCTTGGCAAGCAGTTGGTAGTTTTCCTCCGAACCATAGCCTGCATCAGCTGTCATGACATCGGGTTTTGTTTTTAAATGCTGTTCAAAAGAACGAAGATGAGGGGCTAATGTCTTGGTGTCAGCAGGGTTATGGTGAAGCGTATAATGGACGATGAATTGATTGCTGGTAGAGATTTGAAGATTGTAAGCCGGTTTCAGTTGTCCGTTTTTCATGTGGTCTTCTTTCAGCCGCATAAAGGTGGCATCAGGGTCGGTTTTAGAATAACTGTTTCTGCCTTTCAGTATTTTTTCCTGCTCCGCATATTCCTTTCTTTTACCTGCCCAGCGTTGTTTAGCATAGTTTACTTTCTGCTTTATTTTTTGCGGTACTTCTTCCTTATCCTTTAATAAAGCATGGATGGTGTTGACCGTTTCGGCTATCTTTTCAGGGCTGATTGCTTTAAAATCAATCGGTGCAGTGTCCTTCAATTCTTCCTTGGCAATGCTCTGTGTATACTCCCATAATTCCTTCAGTTGCTCTTCCATTTTTCCCTGGTGATACTTGATGCTCTTGCCCCATACAAAGCTGTATCGGTTCGCATTCGCCTCTATCTTCGTTCCATCCGTATAGACTTCCTTCAAACTCAAATGTCCGGCTTTTGACAACAGGTGAACCGTTTGTGCAAAGATATTTTTCAAAACATCCTTCAACCGTTCGCTCCTGAAACGATTGATCGTATTATGGTCAGGCTGCTGCATCCCGCTCAACCACATAAAATGAATGTTTTCCTTCGTGCAACTCTCCAATTTGCGGCTGCTGTAAACATTGCAAAGATAGCCATAAACCAAAACCTTTAACAGCATTCGCGGATGATAACTCGATGTTCTTCCGCCCGAATAACCCGCTATCAAAGCATCTATGTTGATGCTGTCAATGACTTTATTCACCACCCGAACCGGATGATTAGCTTCTATCAGTTCCTCCAAATTGGGAGGAAGCAACAAAACCTGATTACTGATGTAGTCTTTAAATACTACCTTTTGATTCCCTTTTTTCATGCTGCAAAATTCGAGAATTTAGACCATTCACACAACCTTATTAAGCGATTTTTATCAACAAAAAATTGCTGAGTTTTCAACAATAAAAAATCTTTAAATAAAAAAGAAGCTGCCCTTTTGAGACAGCCTCTTCATCAAAAAAAACATGCCTTTTCCCTGTTTTCTGCGTCATCAGCGTTCCCATCCCCACCCATTCAGCCTTCCTATTCCCACCAAAACCCATCTTCATCCAATCCTCATAAACCCCCGAAATCAGCATTAAGTATCCCCTGTATCTACCTCAATATCATCCTATTTTTTCCTTCCAGTACGCGCTCAAAAAAAGTGTCATCGAGCGCGTAGAACGACATCGCAAGCCCGTAGAACGATCTCGCAACCGTTTCTAACGACCTCGCAAGCCCATATAATCACCTCGCAACCGTTTCTAAGAACCTCGCAAGCCCATAGAACGAACTCGCAACCGTTTCCAACGACCTCGCAAGCGCATATAACGACCTCGCAACCGTTTCTAAGAACCTCGCAAGCACATATAACGAACTCGCAAGCCCATCCAAGAACCTCGCAACTTCAATCCCAACCCTCTTCCTCTTATCCTCCCGACTCCCATGCCCCAGATAAAACTCACAACCCACCACAGGCAATACCCCCTTCTTCTTAGAACCTGTTCATGATCTTTTTTTGACTAATTTTTTCAGTGATTTCAACAATTACCAGTTGATAAAAAGGAGCTTGTTTAAGTCAAACCAGCGTATTATTTTGCTATCTCTGCGCCATGCAAAAACAACCCAGAAAAGTATATCCAAGTGATTTGACAAAAGAACAATTTGAGCACATCCACAAAGACTTGGAAAACTTTAAAAAGCGAACGAAACCTCGAACAATTGATTTGTATGAGGTTTTTTGCGGAGTGCTCTATGTATTGAAAAGCGGTTGCCAGTGGAGAATGCTTCCGAGTGATTTTCCAAAGTGGCGCACTGTTCATGAGCATTACCGGCAATGGAGCGAAAGGAAGAACGATGACCAACCAATCCTTTTGGAAGAGGTCTTAAAAAAAATCGTTGGCGAGGTCCGCATCAAACATGGTCGGAACAAAAAGAGATTATGGTTAATTTCGACCGTAATTTCAGGATTTAGCACTAACTTTTTTGCGACAAAATCTTTTGTTTCTTGGTTATTGCTGTAAATCTTTTTTAAGTAAATCAAATCAATAGATGGATAGACTAAGACCTCTGCACATTTTATTCTTTTCCCATCTGGGAAGTCAGCCCAATAAACCCCATTAATACATTTCCAGTCTAATAAATTTAGGTTTGAAATCTCGTTAAAGAAACGTGTTCCATTTGAAGCAGCAGCATTACCATCTGTGAAAAGAGAATTGGGATCTAAAATTAATATTCTATCAATCGCCAAAATCACAATAGCATTTTGAATGTTACCCCGTTTAAATAACATTGGATTTTGGGGATTAAAATAGAGTGGAACATAATCATGTATAATTTTACTATGTATACTTTCTTGTCTTCCCCGTCTAATATTTACTTCGCTATCAGCAATATCAACCTGTGTCAATTTGTTATCTCTTGCTCGTGTATGTGAAAGCAAACCGTCGTGTAAAATATTTTCCAAATTATCCTTATGTGTTTTCTCCACTGGCAACCGCTTTTCAATATATAGAGCACTCCGCAAAAAACCTCATACAAATCAAAGTTCGAGGTTTCGTTCGCTTTTTAAAGTTTTCCAAGTCTTTGCGGATGTGCTCAGATTGTTCTTTTTCAAATCACTTGGATATACTTTTCTGGGTTATTTTTGCATGGCGCAAAGACAGCAAAATAATACGATGGTTTGACTTAAACAGGCTCCTTTTTATAAACTGGTAATTGTTGAAATCACTGAAAAAATTAGTCAAAAAAAAGATCATGAACAGGTTCTAAGATGTTCATCAATAAGTGGTTTGATATTACTCGTCCTTTTGAATTCAAGCAGCTTTTCAATACCTCTGTCAATATATGATTTGCGCCATCGTTGAGCAGTGTCAGGATCAACTCCTAATTGTTTTGCTAATTCCATTTTACTCAATGGAGCTTCTGATTTTTTCAACAGGATAAGCATTTGAATACGCTTCTTCAAGTGAACAGGCTGTTTCTTTAAACAAGACTGTAAAAAAGGTAAGTCTTCTTTGATAATAACGTTGAGGGGTTTTGCCATAGGGAGGCAAAATAAAAAAATATTTCTATTAGGGGAAATACTGAATTCAAAAATCTTTCAACAACCAATTGTTAAAATTAGTCGGATTTGTATTTAGAAATGGTATTAATCCAATGAAAGACTCAACTTCCATGAAGAATTCCTCGACTCCCAAGAAGAATTCCTCGACTCCTACGAAGAATTCCTCGACTCCCACGAAGAATTCCTCGACTCCCACGAAGAATTCCTCGACTTCCATGAAGAATTCCTCGACTCCCACGAAGAATTCCTCGACTTCCAAGAAGAATTCCTCGACTCCCAAGAAGAATTCCTCGACTCCCATGAAGAATTCCTCGACTTCCACGAAAAATTCATCAACTCCCATGAAGAATTCCTCGACTTCCCTAAAGAAAATCTCGACATATTGAATAAAGCCTCGACTCATTTGGTATTTATCTAAACTTATCCCAACGCAAATTAATCTCAAAAACAAAATGTATTTTTGCCACCTAAATATTTTGAAAGAATTTTAAAGAATAATGAAAGTTACTTATTACGGACATTCGTGTTTTGGTGTTGAGATATGCGGCAAGAAATTGCTCTTTGATCCCTTTATTTCACCTAATGAAATGGCTTCGGCGATTGATATAAATACTATTGAAGCAGATTATATTTTAATCAGTCATGGACATGATGATCACATACATGATTGTGTTGCTATTGCTAATAGAACCGGTGCAACTGTGGTTTCGAATTATGAAATATATCTGTGGTTGATGAAGCAAGGTGTAAAGAATGGACATCCTATGAATATTGGCGGAGCCTGGATTTTTGATGAGATTAAAGTAAAATGTGTTGTAGCAATACATTCGAGTTGCATGCCTGATGGATCTTATGGAGGAAACCCCATGGGATTTTTAATTGAAACCAAGGAAGGTAATTTCTATTATGCCGGCGATACTGCCTTGACATACGACATGAAATTGATTGGAGATTATAAACGAATCAAGATTGCATTTCTACCTATTGGGAATAATTTTACTATGAGTCTGGATAATGCAATTATTGCTTCCGACTTCATAAAATGTGATAGAATAATAGGGATGCATTATGATACTTTTGGTTATATAACGATTGATCATAAGGAAGCTGTCAATAAGTTTAATAATGCAGGAAAGGATTTATTTTTAATGAAGATTGGAGAAACAAAAGTATATTAAGAAATGGGAAAAATAATAGCAATAGCGAATCAAAAAGGAGGCGTAGGAAAGACTACCACAGCCATAAACCTTGCAGCATCATTGGCTGTATTGGAGTTTAAAACATTATTGGTAGATGCAGATCCGCAGGCAAATTCTACTTCAGGAGTTGGTTTTGATCCAAGGAATATCAAGACAAGTGTTTACGAATGTATTATCAATGATGTCAATCCAATTGATATTCTTTTAAAAACAGAAACTCCAAATTTAGATTTGTTGCCCTCACATATTGATCTCGTTGGCGCGGAGATAGAAATCATCAATCTTCCTAACCGAGAACAATTGATGAGAGGCGTGTTGGATAAGGTTCGGGATAATTATGATTTTGTAATTATTGATTGTTCACCTTCTCTGGGTTTAGTTACTATAAATGCTTTGACGGCGGCTGATTCGGTGATTATTCCTGTGCAATGCGAATATTTTGCTTTGGAAGGATTAGGGAAGCTGTTAAATACTATCAAAATCGTCCAACAAAGATTGAATACTGAATTACAGATTGAAGGAATTTTATTAACCATGTATGATGCTCGTTTAAGATTGTCCAATCAAGTGGTTGATGAGGTGAAGAAACATTTTCAGGAATTGGTATTCGATACCATTATTCAAAGGAATACAAAGCTTGGAGAAGCTCCAAGTTTCGGACAGACCATCATCATGCATGATGTCAGTTCAAAGGGTGCCACAAACTATTTGAACCTTGCAAGAGAGATTCTTCAAAATAATAAAATGACTAAAATAAACCAGGAAGATAAAATTATAAACTTACACGATGAGCATTAAAAGAAACGCCTTGGGCAAAGGATTAAGCGCATTGCTTGAAAACCCTGAAACAGACATCACCTCAAAAGGAGACATTGGCGGCTCTTCAGCAATCGCCGGAGCAGTTGCAAATATTGCTATTGAAAAGATTGAAGCCAATCCTTTCCAACCACGAAGTAATTTTGATGAGCAAGCATTGATGGAATTATCAGAATCTATCAAGGAACAAGGCATCATTCAGCCAGTTACTGTAAGGAAATTAGGGTATGATAAATACCAATTAATTTCTGGGGAGAGAAGGTATAAAGCCTCTGTAATGGCTGGTTTGAAGTTCATACCTGCTTTTATCAGGATTGCAAATGACCAGGCAATGCTTGAGATGGCGTTGGTTGAGAATATCCAACGTGAAAATCTTAACGCCATTGAAATTGCCATTAGCTACAAGAGATTGATTGATGAATGCAGCATTACTCAAGATGAATTGTGTGTTAGAGTTGGCAAGAACAGAACTACTGTTACTAATTATCTTCGTTTGTTGAAACTTCCTCCCGAAATTCAAATCGGTATTCGTGATAACAAGATTACGATGGGTCATGCAAGAGCAATTATCAATGTGAATGATGTCCTTACTCAATTGAAGATATACAATGAAATCATCAGTAATGAACTCTCTGTAAGGAGGGTTGAGGAGATAGCCAGAACAGTTACTGATACTTCAAAGTCTGGTGATAAAAAGAATAAAGGAAAAGCTAATCTGACCTTTGAATATAAGAGAATTCAAGATAAACTTTGCTCTAAATTCGAGACTAAAGTTGAATTCAAAAGAGATAATAAAGGGAAAGGCAAAATCGTGATTCCATTTTTTAATGATGATGATTTGGAACGACTTTTGGAGGTCTTCGATAAAAAATAATTATCCAGAAATATTTTGAAATATATTATCTTATTCACAACTCTACTTTTTATGCTCCATCTACAATCATTTGCTCAAGATAAAAAGGATAAGGCAAAGAAGGATAGCACCTCAAAAGCTGTTGTAGATTCAAGTATTATTAAGCATTCTCCTCGTAAGGCTACGCTCATGTCTCTCGCGTGCCCCGGGCTTGGTCAGATTTATAATAAGAAATATTGGAAAGTGCCGGTGATATATACAGGCTTTGCCATTCTCGGGTACTTTATCTATACAAATAATCAGCAGTATCAACTTTATAAAAACCAATTTAAAACACTTAGTGATACTACCGCCACGGGTCATGCTTCATTAGTTTCCTATTTTCAAAATCTATATCCTAATGTGAATATTTCTGACATTGCCACTGAATCTCAATCTGCAAGGGATTATTATCGTCACAACAGGGATTTATCCTGGATATTGACAGGTTTGCTTTATATTATTAATATTGCCGATGCTGATGTGGACGCTCATTTATTTTTCTTCGATGTCAGCGATAAACTTACCATGAATTGGAAACCTACATTATACCAGGATAGCAACCTCCGGAACTATGCCGGACTCTCTTTTAAACTTAATTTCTAAAATATAAATACTATGAAAATTGCATTAATCGGTTATGGTAAAATGGGCAAAGAAATCAAAACTGTTGCCCTTGAAAGAAAACATGAAATCGTCCTCGAAGTGGATGATCACAACAAGGATATTATTTCCTTGGATGATCTCCGAAAGGCTGATGTAGCCATCGAATTCACGAATCCTGGAGGAGTTGTCGGAAACATTCTTAAATGTTTTGAGGCAAACATTCCAGTGGTCGTCGGAACTACAGGATGGCATACAAGATTTGATGAACTGAAAGAAATTTGTTTAGAAAAAAATCAGACAATGTTTTATGCCTCTAACTTTAGCATTGGCGTAAATATTTTCTTTCGTCTCAATGATTTCCTTTCTAAGATCATGAATAATTATCCTGAATATGATGTCTTCGTTCAGGAGATTCATCATAAGCATAAGGTTGATTCCCCAAGCGGCACGGCTATTACGCTTGCAAATCAGATTGTAAAAAATATGGACAGGAAAGATAAATGGGTCAACAAGGAGTCTGACAATATCAGAGATTTAGAAATTAAATCGGATAGAGTTGATGAGGTTCCGGGCACTCATGTTATCAATTATTATTCACTGGTTGATGATTTGGAATTGACTCATGTAGCCAACAGCCGCAAGGGTTTTGCTGTCGGTGCTGTCTCTGCCGCCGAATGGGTTCTCGGTAAGAAAGGAGTCTTCGGAATGGACGACTTGCTGAAGTTCTAAAATTTTTCTACGGCTTGATTTGGAGGAGGTAATAGATATTAGCTGGTCTGCTGCCATAAGGTTGTTCATAAACATCCGTATAATAAACAAAAGAATTATCATTTATCCATTTAAAATTATAGGGCAAAATATCATCATAATGGATAACGCATTTCTTATGCGTCTTTAAGTTTTCAAATCCGATATTTCCAAAAATACCCCATTCAACAGTTCCCTGGATATATCCCAAATTGATATAGGAAGGTGAGTAAACAGGCTCGCTTACCAAGGTATCAGTGATTCCTTTAAGTTTGTTTACGATAAAATAATTACAAAAGCGAAAGGCACATTGTTCTATCAAATAGTTTTTAAGTTTGCTATTATAACCTTTATAAATATAAATTTCCGACCTCTCTTCATCGCCTCCAATCGAATCCTTAAACACCACTTCCTTCCCATTATCCAACGGCAATTTCAGCACACCATTTACTTTATGAATCTTGGAAGTATCCAAAACAAAATCATCCTTCGGAGGCAAGCCATGCGAATAATAATAAACACTATCACATTCCTTTAATATATAGTCCTTGGTGTCTTCGATGACTTTGAAGTTTTGCGCATGAACGCCAAAAGCCACGCCGAGCAGGGTAAGAAGTAACAGTGGTAGGTGGGTTTTCATTTATTATTTGATTTGGACAAGGTAATATTTATTAAAAGGACTTGTTTTGATCAAAACTGATTCATTATTAATCCACTTATATTGATAGGTAATCCAAGCGCGACATACCTTTTCATACTTATTATTTAATATAACCCTGAATATATTTTTCGTCTTAATATCTCTTAAAACAATTCCTTCCTCATAAGGTTTATACTCCACAAAATTGTTAATACATCTTTCATTTGATGGAGAAAAGGATGGTAAATTTTCTAAAGTATCAATATATCCATAGCTATTATTAATAAGGTAGGCTCTAAAATCCATACAGCAATAATAAATTCCAACTAAATAACATCCATTAATTTTATTTAGACCATAATAATTACATGTCAGAATTTCACCAAGATGTTCCAGCGTTAAGGTATCCCCAAACTCTATATATTTCCCATTATTTAATGCCAATTTCAATATTCCATTCTTATGATTATTAATAGCGGTATCCAAAACAAAATCATCCTTCGGAGGCAAGCCATGCGAATAATAATAAACACTATCGCATTCCTTTAATATATAGTCCTTGGTTTCTCCGATGACTTTGAAGTCTTGGGAATGCGTGTTATTCCACAAAAGAAAGAGGGAAAGAAATAGAAAATATCGTAAGGGATTCATGGCGTAAAAGTAGCTATTATTAAGGATTTCGGAACTCATTTATATTATATTGCTATTTTTGCCACGATGAGAAATAATAATGGAACATTGACTGGAATGATAAGACCAATGCTTTGGAATAATATGGAATCAACAACAAAAGTAGCAGCAATTTTCACGGGGAAAATCATATTCCCCACAAAGATTTCCATAATCATTGCGAAGAATGACATAACGTTCACAAACATTCTCACAATGCCTGTGAACGTTTCCATAATTATCACAAACATTCTCTCAATGTTCGCGAATATTTCCACAACCATCACGAGCATTCTCATAATATTCACGAATATTTCGATAATCATCGCGATCATTCTGAGAACCTTCACGAACATTATGACAAACGTTGTGGGGAAAATGATTTTCCCCGTGATAAATGCAATACTATTTGCGATGATTATTGAAATATTTACAATTCATCTTCTGCTTCCCAAAACTGAAATCATACTCTTCGAAAACTCCATACCATTTGTATTGGATAATTTAATAATTCCCAGAAATAAATTCCATTAATTCACCATGAAAGTATTAATCAAAAAAATCATTATCACCTTGCTTCTAAAGGATAAGACACATAAGCAGGTTCGCGACTTCGCCCGCAAGAGTTCTACCTTAGCTTCAAGAAACTCTGAAGAACTTCCTGACATGAAATTCACAACAGGTGAAATGACCGGACTATGTGATACCGGCGATGAAATAGCAAGGGAAAGAGCATTGCTAAAGATTAGATTGAGGACTTTGACTGTAATGGAAAAAGATAACAGGATTTCGATATTAAATGAGCTTGGAAGATGGGTAGGAATAGTTCAGGGAATGCCTGGACTGACGCGGGCTTTGGTAATAAAAATGGGCTGGAAAACAAAATCTGTCGGCACCAAAAATCGTGATGAATTGATTAATTCCAGCCCTGTTGTGAGTAAGATAAATCAAAATACCAGCAAGACCATTCACCTTGATTTATTGAATTCTAAAACCAGGAAAAAAGATAAGCCTTATGGTGCCAAAGGATGGATGCCTTTTACACAAATAGGCGGGAAGAAACCAATAGACCGAAGCAAGATGAAAGGTGGTATCCCACGCGGCAAGATGAACTATTCAAAGACCTTTTCAGTGAAGGATATTGGCAAGCAATTTCATATCTGTTTTGTATGGTATGATGGCAAAGATATTATTGGTCTCGAAAGCCCTGTTTATACTTTTACAATTATATGATGTTCCTTACAAAAAGTAACCAGAATTAATACCTGACTTTTTGTTTTAATTTGCGCCACATAAAAAATAATTATATAACTATGAAATATTACCTGACATCCATTCTATGCCGTAGTGAAGGATTTGCAATCCTTATCGCATTTCTCCTGATTTTTACCTCATTTTCCGATGCTCAAACCAAGATGCTGACGATGGAAGATGCCATTGTCAAATCGCGTACAACCCTTGCACCGCGCCGCTTGCAGCAATTGATGTGGGTGAAGGGAACGAATGATTATACCTACATTGATACCGCTAATTACAAGGAAGTAATCCTTCGTGGAAATGCAAATGATAAAGGAACAAAAGAGTATCTTGATTTAGCTTCCTTTAATGCTGAATTAAAGAAATTAAGTCTTGATACGATGAAGCATTTTCCAACGATTTCTTGGAAAGATAAAGACCATTTTTCTTTTGAATACAAGAAGAAATTATTGAATTATGATGGCAAAGAAAAGAAGCTTGTTATTGAAGGAAACAAAGACTTGGGAGATAATGCAGAGAATGAAGAAACAGAGGCAACGACGGGCGTTGTGGCATATACTGTTGATAATAATTTATATATTTATAAAGATAATTCCAAGATTCAAATAACCAATGAAACGGATAAGAACATCGTAAATGGAAAGTCTGTTCACAGGGAAGAATTTGGTATTTTTAAAGGAACATTTTGGTCGCCAAAAGGAAATTATCTTGCCTTCTATAGAATGGATCAGACGATGGTTGATGACTATCCTGTGATAGATTGGTCGAAGAAACCTGCAAAAGCAAATATCATCAAATATCCTATGGCTGGCGGCACGAGTCATCAGGTGACAGTTGGGGTTTATAGCATTAAAAGCAAATCTAAAATCTTCTTAAAGACCGGCGAACCTGCTGAACAATACCTCACAAATGTAGCATGGAGTCCCGATGAGCAGCATGTCTATATTGCGGTCTTGAATCGGGATCAGAATCATCTTAAATTCAACTCTTATAATGCCACAACAGGCGACTTCGAGAAGACTTTATTCGAGGAGACGAATGATAAATATGTGCAGCCCTTGCATCCGATGTTATTTGTTCCCAATCATCCTGATTTATTTGTTTGGGAAAGCTGCAAAGATGGCTACAATCATCTCTATCTTTATGATGTAAATGGAAAGCTGGTTCGCCAACTGACAAAGGGGAATTGGGAGGTTACGAATGTCTCAGGCTTCGACGCAAAAGGGGAATATATTTTCTATTCTTCAACAGAAGACAGCCCCGTCAATCGTCAGTTTTATAAAGTTAATTTGAAAGATGGATCAAAGACACAATTGACGTTTTTAAATGGAGTTCATACGGAGATTTTTAATGAGAATGGAGACTATTTTTTGGATAACTTTTCAAGTATTGAAGTACCTCGGGCAATATCATTAATTAATAACAAGGGAGCGGTCTTGCAAAGCCTGTTAATAGCGGAGTTTCCACTCAAAGGCTTTCTGTTGGGCAAGGAAAAAATCTTTCATATCACCAATGATCATGGGGATACTTTATATTGCAGGATGTTTCTGCCGGTAAACTTTGATTCCACAAAGAAATATCCTGTGATAGATTACCTATATGGAGGACCGGGGGTACAATTAATTACGAATACTTATCCTACCGGCAATGACCTTTGGTATCAATACATGGCAGAGCATGGTTTTATCATATTTACTTTGGATAACAGGGGCAGTGCTAATCGCGGCAAAGCCTTTGAACAAGCCACTTTCCGTAAGCTCGGCACGGAAGAAATGCATGATCAACTACGAGGTGTTGAATATCTTAAATCCTTGCATTATGTGGATGCAAATCGTATGGGAATTCATGGATGGAGCTTCGGCGGATTCATGACTGTTTCAATGATGACTCGTCATCCAGGTATATTCAAATGTGCCGTGGCTGGTGGTCCCGTGATTGATTGGAGTTATTATGAAGTCATGTACACCGAGCGTTATATGGATACTCCACAAGATAATAAGCAAGGCTATGATGAAAGTAATCTGCTGCATTATATTGCAAATCTAAAAGGAAAGATGCTTTTGATACATGGCACTGCCGATGATGTTGTCGTATGGCAGCATTCCTTGATGTATCTCAAAGCTGCCGTGGATAACGGGGTTCAAGTTGATTACTTCACCTATCCCGGTCATCAGCATAATGTCCTGGGCAAAGACAGGGTGCATCTGATGAATAAGATTACCGATTATTTTATGCAGAATCTATAAAGAAGAAACTACGAATATGAAATGATTGGGAATTTGTAACGCTAATTATAATTGTATCCGCTTCAGGAAAGCATCCTTGATCCGCCGCGAAACGTCTATTTCCGAGCCATCGCTCATCATTACACTACCGCCATCGCCTTTGGTATATTTCTTAATATGATCAAGATTAATGATGAAGGATTTATGGATGCGAAAGAAATTATAATTCAATAAAAGTTCTTCAAACTCACCAAGCTGACGAGTAGCGGTTATCGTTTTCTTTTCTTTTAATCGAATGTTGGAGTAGTTTCCGTCGCTCTGAAAGGAGATAATATCTACGAAATCAACAAACTCAAAACCTGACATGGTAGGCACTGTAATCTTGGTAAATGCCTGACCAAAATGCTGGGTTAATTCCGCAAGTTTTGATTTCTGCTGCCCATGATTTGATCTGTTATTAATGACTCTTGCCACAGCCTCTTGCAAATCTGAAGGGCTTGCTGGCTTTAATAAATAATCCACCGCACCCAGCCGAAAAGCCTCAACAGCATAGCGATTGAAAGCAGTAACAAATACCACTTCAAAAGTAATATCCTGCATCTGCCGAAGCATCTCAATGCCTGTCTGCCCGGGCATTTCAATATCAAGAAATACCAGGTCAGGATTTAATGAATCAATCAAAACAATAGCCTGTTTGGTATCCTCGGCTTCACCAATAATCTTCACTTGCGGCACAAATTTCTCAATCAGTTGCTTGAGATATTGTCGCCCCTTCATTTCATCATCAACAATAATTGCATTAATCATATTTTAAGGTATTAGGTATAGGGGAATAGGGTATAGGGGTATAGGGTATAGAGGTATAGAGGTATATTGTTGTAATTTAATTTTTATCTTGGTCGTCATCGTTCTGAATTCATATTGTATATTATAATTATTTCCTTATACCTTATAGCCTTATACCCTTATACCTTATTCCCTATACCTTTAATCATTCTGTGTAATAATAACCTTAACCCTTGTGCCAAGCGGCTTTCCATTCATTGCATCTTTTAAATCTTCAATGATAATTTTACTGTTTCCATTCTCATCCAGCAATCGAAGACGATTTTCAGTAATGGATAATGACATACTTTGATGATCAGTTTTCTTCTCCATACTCATCGTCAGTTCTCTGCCAACTCCATTATCTTCAACTATAACTTCAAGGGGAGCATCGTCATCTTTCCTGTTGAATGAAATCAATAATTTCTTATCGCCATCCTTCCGCATCAGCCCGTGTTTAATGGCATTCTCGACAATAGGTTGAATAATCATTGCCGGAATTTTATCCATCGAAGGAACAACATTTTCATCATACTTAATCTCAAATTCAAAAGCATTCTGGAAACGTAATGATTCTATCTGTAGATATAATTCAAGAAACTTTATTTCCTCCTGAACAGTGATCCATTTCTTCTCCGAATTCTCCAAAATCCTTCGAGTAAGTTTGCTGTATGTATCAAGATACTTGAAGGCATTTTCATTTTCGTTATTCAACACCATCTGCTGAATAGAGTTCAATGAATTAAACATAAAGTGAGGATTCATCTGCGCCCGCAAAGCCTTCATTTCACTCTCCGCAAGATTCTGTTTATAGAGATAAGCCTTTCTCTTTCGATTCACATTAAACAGCACGCCACCCATAATCAATATTACTGTAAATGCTGTAGAAGAAATTATCAATCTATTCTTCTCTGCCTTCAATTCAATGTCCTTCTTTTCCTGCTCTGCTTTTGCGGCTGCTTCCTTTTTATCATAGTCATATTGAAGTTGGAGTTTCGCCATATTCTTTTCATTCTCCTGATTAAAAACTTCTGCATAAACATCATGGTACTTTTCTTCATTGCCAAAGGCAGCTTCAAAGTTTTTACGCTTTGCATTAATCACTGCAATGACACGGTATGCCAATATCAACTCTTGTTTCAAATCATTCTTTTTAGCAATCTCAAGACCTTTGGTTTCATATTTCAGAGCTTCAGGAAGTTTGTTGAATATTTCATAGATAGACCCGATATTAATATTCGCATCAGCAATACTTAATTCATTTCCGGTTTCTTCACTCACCTTCAAGGCACTAAGATAATTTTTTAAAGCTTCATCATAATATTTCCCTTCTTTAGTAGCAATCTCTTTATAAACCCCGCCAATATCAAGATATAGACCAGAGATTTCATCTTTTAAATTTAATTCCAAACTTATCCTTAAAGCCTCATTATAATTTATCAGGGCAGTATCAAGTTTGCTTTGCTGAAAATAAATAGTCCCAATACTACCGTAACAACCCGCCACGCCTGCAATATTCCCGACAGACTTAAATAGTTCTAATGCCTTCACATCATTTTCCAAAGCATCATCGAATTTATGCATGCTGGTATAAACATTCCCGATGCTGCGATATGCATCAGCCATTCTCGACTTGTTTCCCATTTCTTCCCGGACCTTTAATGCACTCAAATAGTTTTTCAAAGCTTCCGCATAATTACCCTGATTGTCATAAATCGCACCCCTGTTTTGGAATGCGTTAGCAATAGAATTTTTATCACCAATCGCAACCCCAATATCATATACCTTTTGATAACATTCTAATGCAGAATCAAGCTTGCCGGTATAATTAAAATATGCACCAATGCAATTATAAGCGTTCCCTATTCCCTTCTTATATCCGATGGCTTGAGAAATTGACAATATCTCATCAGCATATTCCTTTAATTTATTAATATTATTAGAACTGTATTCAGCAGCGAGGTAGTATAGAATTGTTGCTTTGGTAGTATCAAACATAGCTGGAGCATTAATTCCAAATTCCTTTTTCTGCGCTTCAAATTTCTTTAGTTCGTCTTCGAGCGAATCAATTTTATTTTTGTTTTGGGAATAAACATTCACAATGAATAAAATGAACATTAAAGTAAGTAATCTATTTGTTGGCTTCATTTTGCAAAGAAAGGAAATATTTTAGTAAACCCAAATTGATTTTCTAAAACATACAACAATATAGTTTAATGTTTAATGACTGTCGGTTTGTATAAACCAAATTTTGTCTTGTCATTCCGATGAAGGAGGAATCCTATCCATATTTTAATAGGATTCCTCTTCGTCGGAATGACAAGTTTACACAGTTTTTATACTCTAATTATATTGTTGGTATAAATAACCAGACAGTCATTAAAAAGAAATCATTCCCGCAATGGAAAGGAAAAATGTGTATATATAAGGAGTAGGATTCCTATTTGAAATGTAGTAAAAAGTTAGGATGTGGCAAACGGCTGTGATGAGGCTGTAATAACTTGTCAGGTGTGGGCTAATGGAGGTGATTAATCAACAGTAACTTCTTAGGGTGGCATAAATCATGTGATTTATGCCACCCTAACTTCTTTATGCAAAAAAATCATGTGATTTATGCCACCCTAAGAAGTTAGTGTATGGCAAATCATGTGATTTATGGCATCCTAACTTCTTTATGCAAAAAAATCATGTGATTTATGGCACCCTAACTTCTTTATGCAAAAAAATCAAATGATTTATGGCACCCTAAGAAGTTAGGGTGCCATAAATCAAATCGTCAGGCTAAGGATAATTTGTTGAAATATACCAAAGCAGAAAATTTTGCAACAGGCTGGATAATGAGGTGTGTATGACAAATTGCACTTATTTGAATTAAGGAACTGTTCACGATTGTCATTCCCACGAAGGAGGAATCCTATTATGTATGGAATAGGATTCCTCCTTCGTCGGATTGACAAGTTTACACAGTTTTTATACTGTAATTATATTGTTGGTATAAATAACCCGACAGTCATATAATGTTTAAATAAAATCCCGACTATTAAAATCTCCCTTTCTTTTAATGGAATTAGTATTGATTATTCTTAACCATTTCCACTCCTCTTCGATGTCCTCTCTGTTCATAAACTTTACCAATTGGATTCAGGCATTGTTCAAACAAAGTATAAATATCTATCCTGGTAATAACGCCGACTGTTGTTGTCTTCTTTATAAAATCATATCCTGCAAACAATGAAAATGTTTGCAATCCCACAAATCCTCCAGCTACAAAACTACTTGTAGCATGCCCGGTTAGGAAGCTATTACTTACATCTACATCTGCTTCTACACCGAAGGAAAAGGTCTGCCTGATACGTATCTCATCATCTTCGGTAAATACAAAATCTCCAAGGAACCAAGTATATCCATAACCAAGTTTTAAAATAGTATTGAGAGAAAAATTGGGATTAGATAAATCAATACTGCTAAAAGAAAAAGGAATGGTGGGCGAACCCAATAAGGGTGCTTTATAAATGGTATTATAATATATGGTATCAGGAAACTGGTCGTTCTTTGATGTATCTGATATGGTTAAGAAATGATAACCTCTTCTCTTTAAAAATTTGAATAACGGACTTTTGTCCTGCTGTGCATTGGCATTAATGATGGTGAAGACTGCAATGATTAAGGAGAATAAAACAGTTTTCATATTTATCTAAGGATGATGTATAGTGCAAATATTACTCCCGGTATCCAGAAAAGGAGAGTAAGAATCAAACTGATCCAGAAGTCTGTCGTGAAGCCGCCCTCCCACAATCCTACACAGACAGGAGGAAGAAAAATTGCCAGTATGATATACAAAAAGAAGTCTTGTTTGTTATCACCATGAGTAGTCGCTGTTTGGTCTTTAGGAATAACATTTAATTCCTTATAATTATAGCTTACATTTTCTTCATTCCTGATTATGCCTTTATCAATGTCTTTTATTTCTTTTGCAATAGAGGGTGTATTCTCAACTGAAGCAGGAATCGTAATATCAGGAAGAGGAACATGTTTTCTCACTATCTCAACATCATTTTGTCCCATAAGGTTTTTGAATTGATTAATAGAAACAGCATTAACAGGAAGCATACTTTTATCGCGAACAATACCCTCTGCACTGGCATTATTTCTTTTAATCAAAGTCAGATTATACTGATTTGAACACCCGCTAAAGAGCATTCCTACGGCTACTGCCATAGCAATAATAATGATTACAAGGAAACTTAGGATTAATCTTTTCATAATTATAAATATTGATTAATGTTAATATTTTCTCATTTTCAAATTCCATGCCTCCTATAGATTTAACCAATTTTATATTAATAATAATGAATATAAGCCATATCACCAATTTCAATTTGAAAAGATGGTTTGCAATTTGCAAAAGAATTGCAAGTATAAAATTCTTAAAACAAAAAAGCGGCACACGTTGTATCGCTTTAATAATCCTTTTTTTAATGGATTTTCAGGAACTCCTTTTTATTTCTTTTCATGTAAAAAATCAGCTAATAATCCAATCATAAGTATTTGCCCTTGCTTATAATCAATATCAGTCTTGCCATTTATATATTTGAATATTGCTTTTATTCCTGTTTTTGGAACTTCTGTTCCAAAAATTACCGAATAATTTCCTGATACCTTATGATTTGGATTTCTCTCTTTACTTAAATCATAAAATGCACTACCGTCAATTATCATTGCAAAGCTATTATATATCGGAATATAGTAATGCCCGTCAAGGTACCCTTCGCCAGAGGAAAAAGCAGTTATTCCATTCGAATAATCATAATATCCTTTAACACCAAAATCGATGAGTGGTTTCAGTCTTAATCTATTATCAGAAGGTGTGGTAAGATTAACCAAATTCGGAATAATCAAACTATATGATGCATCAAATGCTGACCGTTTATTAGAGAAAGTTTGATTGGATTCATTTCCTAATTTGAGATTAAACTGATTTGAATAGTTTTTTGAAGACCATGCAAGATTAACAGGATAGAACTTTATATAATTTAAAGAGTCAGCAAAGTTGGTGCTCAATCTGGTATCAAGACTCCAGAAAAAATCAGGTTTAATGCTTGTATTATCCCCCTTACTACACTTCAGGAAATTCGCAGGCGACCATTTGTTCTGAAGTTTTAATGCAATGAAATATCTTGTAGAAACAGAATCATTGCTTGGCTCTATTCCAAAATCAACACTGTTTTTATAATAATAAAAGTTGTTCAGTGCAGATAAAAACGAGGCTCTGGTAGAATCGGAAATAGAAAGATTATCATTAATCATGCTGTTCACCTCGCTTTTCGAAATCATTCCATAGACCAAAGTTCCATTTTTATCTTTCATACAAAATGAAATATCTGCATCGCATTGAATACTGATTTGATTATCCTTTGCCTTAAATAGAGAAATTGTTTTGGCATTAAAATTTGATAGTATAAATCCAAAACCATGTGTTGAGGTAGTTGGATTCAATTGAAGCGGACAAGTACTATCAGGTTTTGTTCCTTGGTAGGTAACATGAAATTCGGGACGTTTGCTTTTATCTAACCAATAGTCCGTGCTCATTACTAAGCCATTCAAATCAATAACAAAATCTATCGAAAGAGAGAAATTATTTATTTCATTCGGAATTAGGCTCACGCTTTTCAATTTATATTGTAAAGTGTCATTAGCCGAAACAAAGGATACAAGGCAAATGAAAAGGATAAAAAGAAAAATTGATTTTCTCTCAAGTGAATACATCACATTATTTATAAACTACTTTTTGGTTTGCCACAATCCAATCAATACAATCCTTTACAGTAGCCCATGAAGCAATCGAACCAGGTGTCAAATCAACATCATAATACGCAGCATCTGTGGTGGTGCCATCATCCTTAATATAAGGAAGTCCATTTAATTTATTTTTCAAAGTCTTCAGAAAGATTTGCTTCTGTTGATCATTGAAATTTGCAAAGGTGGATGATTCCACATCATCCGGCAAATCTGCAATTACTTTTAATGAAGCTGTTACAACAGCTTTAACCTGCTCTCTGCTTAATAATGCCATACGCTGATTCAATTTATTATTTTATACATTTACTCTATTACCCTTTTCGGATGCCGCGCCCGCTCTTTAATAGATTTTTTCGGGAACTCAGTTTTAGTTTTTTAAGTGCATTCCGGCAGGCTTAATAAATTATCAGCTTTAGTATCATCAGGATTTGTTGCGATATAACTTGTCAACTGGAAATTGTCAGGTCCTGGAACATTATGTTGGAACACGCCAACATCAGCTGTTTTGCCTCCACCCACAACATAAAATCTATAGTTCTTACCAGCATTATATTCTCCTGGATTAACAATTGAACCACCATTTATTAAAGCTATACATTGCTTCTGTGTAATTCTGAAATTTTCAGTAAAAGTATGATTTCTTCCACCCACTTGCAGCATGGGATCTGTATCATACATACCACTTCCTACAGCACCATACTTTAAAATACATTCAACCTGCATTTGTTGAGCCAGCGGAAATGGATTGTCGCTTACAGGACCAGGAATGGCGGCTGTGGAGGATGCAGGATAAAATTTTGAGAAGAGTTTCAGAAAGTACGGAAACGGATTACCAGAATCGCCTGTAAGTGCACTGTATGCAGATGCGAGATTGTTGGAATAATTCTTAATGACCTCGTTGATGCTGAAATCTAACTGAACTGTAAGGTAATAGATGAAAGCGAGCGCGCAACCATAGCTAATCTGATCTCCGTCACCGTTCACCTGGTTACCGGATATATTTTTCCCTGTGAATGTCTGATTGACCCAATCCGATCGTTTGGAATTTGGGGAAGGTATAAGCTTACCATTATTCGATGAAAAAGCCTGACCTGTCCCGTTGAGCCAGCCATCGACCCATGAAGGATAGTAGCTGTAATGTCCAACAGGAAATCGCACAATACCGCAATATTGAGAAAGCCCCTCGCCACTGCTATCGCCAGAATTCCAGTTTCCTGCAATTGACATAAGAACCTCGACCCATTCGTTCATCCACACCATTTTTATGCTCTCCAGTGGAGAGGGTCCCCCACCAATTGAGTCCATGTGAATGGGCAGTGTGGGATTAGCATAACCGTTGTTTGAGCCACCACCGCCAGCTCCCTTGTCAAGATAAATTTTTTGTTTGTTGCCCGATCCAAACTTATTATTTGGTGTCCCGAACCATCCCGTTGTTACCGAGAATTCCGTTTCAAGCACACTAATCAAAGCATTTGCAGCTGCCTTTACACCTGTCTGATTGGGCAACGTGTCCTCATACCAAACGCTGAAGTTGGTTGTTTCTCCAGAAGAATGCAATCCATTTTGTGAAAGCCCCATAATATTATTTTTACTTATTTTCTTCTCCTACTCTATTCGCTTTTCGGATGCCGCGCCCTACTCTTTAATGGATTTTCGGGAACTCCTGTTGTTTTTATTATATTCATTTTAGTTTTTGGGCAACCTTACAGCAGCAGGGGGCAGCTGTCAGGATGCTTGGTCAATTGTTATTATTAAATATATTATTTGTTTCATTTATTTGTCTCTTTTTTTACTCTATTCACTTTGCGGATACCACGGATTACTGTTTAATTGATATTCAAGAAGGTGAATTTTTAAAATATTGCTTCTTTAAAGTATATATTGTTTTTATTATTTTCCCAACATTTTTCCATTCAAATAAATGAATCAACCATAAAGTAAAATTTATGATTCCAGAAAAGTGCATAATTCCATTTGCAAGATTTTTTATAGAAATATCTCTTGATATAATGCAGCTATTATAATCTGTTCCGGTCTTATCAAATAATTCTTCTGCAAAGTTCCAAGCACCATTTCTTGCATTTTCAATAGTAAATTGAATTAAAACAGAACTTTTGTTTTCTGCATGAAGTCCCATTAAAGACATTAATGGAGATACTTGGTCTATATCTCTTATTAATTCATAACTCAATGCTGCAAGGATAACATTGATTTTATTAAAATCATTTTGAATGTCCTTAAGATTTTTTCCATTCATTGTTTCTACTACGGCAATACCAAGATCAAGATTTATATGAGTATTGATTCCTAATAATAAATGTTGTAATACAAGCAAGGATTTTTTTTTTGTGGAATCAAATACAATTAGCCAAGATTGACTTGTTTTGTCACCTTTATCATATTGTTCCCAAGCATTAAGGAATCGGTTTGCAAAAAGTACATCAAATTGCTCCATGCGTTTTCCATCATCAAATACATTATTCTTAATTCCATCTCTGACATGACATGTAACTTTATGATAAAGTGAAGTAAAATATCCGATTCTATTATTGGTTTTTATAGATTCATTAATAATAAATTCGAGCTGTATAATCACTTCGTCAATAGTTTGTGCTTGCATGTTTAGATTTATTTTGAATTGTAAATTATAATTATTTTTTATAGCAGTAACTGTAAGTAGGCTTGGTTGCTAAGAATATTTGTTTTAAGGACATATTTTCACAATATTTTCAATTGCCATGGAACTTAATGCCATTATCGTCCACTGCGGATTGACTGTAATACTGATTGGAAATAGTGAGGCATCAACAACAAAGACATTATCATATCCATCTAATTGAAAATTTTCATTAACTACTCTTAAATCTTTATTTTCAGAATTATATCCAGCCATTAGGTTTCCGCCCTGTGGATGAGCAGTAGCCATAATTAAATCTTCAATACGTAATGGAAAGTTATGAAGAGCTTTTATAAACTTATCAACTTGAGTAAGATTTTTTAGATTTAGCTCTATTCCAGGTTTAAAAGGTAAAATAACACGTTTGCTTTCCCCTAACATACCAAGCTTAATAAGTGTGTTAATTGCATATTTTATGTTTGCAGTATCATGATTCCCAAGTTTCCAATTAAAAGCTTGACCATTAAGAATATCAGCTTTTTTAAGAATAACACCATTGGGTTCTGATCCAATTAATGCACCAAAATTCAATAGATATTTGTAACGCTCCATTATCTTTTCTCTTTTATTAAAGTAAAAAGGTACACTTGAAAGAGCTAAAGCTGAAGGTGGATTAAAGTAAGTTTCAAATACAGCTCTTAATTTGGGATCTAAGGCAGCTAAAGTAATTTGTTCTCCATCATAAGCTTTTAACTCTTCATCAAAATCAAAAAGTAAAGGCACTGCTAAATTACAACTTAAACGTTTACCAATATTATTATTACGAACCTCACTTCTCATAAGAAAGTGACTACTTGCAATAACACCGCCGGCAACAATTACCGCTTTATTAATTTTAATTTTTTTTAATTCACCGTTGTCATCTCGTAGTATTACATATTTAGCCTTTTTATTCTTGCTATCAGAAATGAATCGAACAGCAGTCATATTTGAAACAATCTTTACCCCGCGAGCCTCTGACCATGGAATATATGTTTCGAGCATTGAACGTTTTCTCATTCGTTTATTACCTAAATTCCAGTTTCCATCTCCAATATTATTTAG
>Ga0206829_10081_pt2 | contig 35830 bp, 23 predicted proteins | sample Alteio_BWOrgCont_75_FD_152862 | JGI IMG/M metagenome (GOLD analysis project Ga0206829, IMG submission 152862) | Enriched cells from forest soil in Barre Woods Harvard Forest LTER site, Petersham, Massachusetts, United States -... | ecosystem: Environmental > Terrestrial > Soil > Temperate forest >... | reverse complement strand
CGCAGTCGGAGCGTTCAGGCTGACCAGATTGAAAGCATTGGTAGCTTCGCCACGCAGCTGCAGGGTGAAGCGTTCGAAATTGATGTTGCGGAATAGTCCCAGGTCAATATCGCGGTAACCCGGCGCACGAAGGTAGTCACGCGGAGTGTTTCCGTCCGCACCACCCGGACCAATGCCGAGACCGGGACCGTTAGCCGTGAATGCATTGATATTGAACCACTCAGCGGCAGCGGTAGCGCGATTCCGGTGGGAATCCAGGAATGCATTCTGACCGGCAACAAGGTTGGGCCGGCTGTTATTGGCGCTGTCAAAGTTCTTGTTTGAACCGGTCACGATGTTGACCGGCGCGCCGCTGTTGAGAGTGACAATCGACGATACCGTCCAGCCGTTCGCGAGCTGTTTCATGAACGAGTTCGATCCCCTGTAGTAGTCGACATCCCAAATGCCCGAGATGCTGGCCATGTTGCGCCGATCATTGTCCGTCGGACCTCTTTCCTCCCACAAGTTGGCGAAGTCCTGTGCATAGGCCAGTCCTACAGCCGACTCATTCGAGCTTTGGAAAGAGTGGCTCCAGACATAGAAGCCATTGAGCATAAGGTTGTGCGTCAGCCGTCGCTGAACGGAAAACTGCAGTGAGTTGTAGGAAGCGGTCTGGTTCGTTATGAGAAAGATGTTCTGTCCCAGAACGCCTGGATCGTAGGGACGCCGCGCGTTGATGCTGGTCTGCGATGTGCTTGCTCCCGGCGCATACGGAGCGTAATTGTCGTCGATCATGATTGGGAGATCGTGCGACAGTGTGCCGACATAGGCGAGTGTGGTCGTGAATTGGCCGGGCCACTGTTGCTGAACCGAGCTGTTGATCTGATAGACCAGCGGCCATTGAGCGTCTTTTGAAATCGTCTCGACGCTCGCCGCGGGAAGGAATCGAGGACTGGACGGAGAGTATGTGTATGGGAATGGGTTTCCGTTGGGGAAAGAAGCCTTATTCCCGTAGACGTTGGTAAACGAAGTGATGGAGTTGAAGGTCTGACGAATGGCAAAGGGCTGCGCGTTGGCCGGCTGGTTCCATTCGTTGCCGCTTACGCTGCCGTAGAAAATACCCCCAGCGGCGCGGACCGCCGTTTTGCCGTCACCGAACGGATCCCATGCGAGGCCGATACGCGGCGAGATATGGTGCCAGCGCAGATCGGCAATCCCTCGCGGTACCCCTTTGTCTCCTGGAAAGAGCAGGCCCAACGGCGCACTGGGAACAACCGTGGACTGAACATTAGGGACAAACGTGGCGGTAAGGTTCGACGACTCGACCGGGGGAACGTCAATATCCCACCGTAATCCCAGATTCGCCATAAGCCTCGGGGTCAGGCGGTAATCATCCTCGATAAATAAGGCGGTGTGCCAGTCACTCAGGAGCCCATGGTATGGAGTGTCCTGTTCCATCGTGTTGACTTGACCGGTGACAAAATCACCGAGGGCATTCCCCGTTGTCGTGGGTGCGGATGTTTGAAAGGTGAAAACCCCGAAGTTATAGAGGTTTCCGACAATCATGTTCTTGTCGAGCGCCAGCTCGCCGCCGAAATTCAGCGAGTGTTTGCCCTTAATCATCGTCACGAGATCGCGAACGGAATAGAAGTCCGTCGTGGTCACCGGACCCGCAAGCGCTCCACCAACGCCGAAATACCCTGATACCGTCAGCTGGGGCAGCGCTTTCGGTCCTTGAATCGTGAAATTTGATCCGAGATCTCCAAGAGAAACCGCCGGCAGATTAACACGTCCTCCCGCTACCCTTGTAAAGCCGATCCAGACTTCGTTTGCGGTCGTAGGACTGAAGGTATGGACGTCGCTGATGTTCACATTCTGCTGTGTTGAGAATGACTGATTGATGTCCCATATGAAATTGCCGTTCCCGTAAGCATTTTGGGTCGATTTGAGATAGAAGTAAGTCCCCGAGAGATGGTCCTTGGAGCCGAGGACCTGGTCGTATTTTCCCAGATATTCATCCTGGTTCGTCGGGCCGGTGAAGAACCCCGTCCAAGCGTTGTTCGCGCTGTTGGGCAGAGGAATGTAATTCTTGATGATGTTTGCTGCCGTCGGGTCTAATAGGGTGGACGGAACGCATCCCACAGTCGGCACCTGGCAGTTGGGCGAGCTATTGGTCCCATCCACCTTGGTCTTGGTGCCGGGCAAATTCGGAATCACCTTTGATTGCGTGAAGTCACCCTGCCGTTCCAGCGTCGTGGGAACCACGCCACCGCTGAGGAACTGGCCTACAGTTTGCCGCAGTCCCGCATAGCTGAAGAAGAAGAAGGCCTTATCGCGCTTGATCGGGCCACCGACCGTGCCGCCAAACTGGTTGCGATGATACGGCGGGTTCAGGGTCGCATTCCACGGAGTCGCGTTCAAGTCGGTGTTGCGCACGAATTCAAACAAAGAACCGTGAAACTGATTGGTTCCGGAGCGCGTAACGGTATTGACCACGGCGCTCGACATACGGCCATACTGGGCAGAGAAGTTACTGGTTTCTACGCGGAACTCCTCAAGCGCATCGGGATTGGGAAGCGGGTTTCCATAGTTGCGGATGCCGGTCATGTTGCTGCCGCCGTCCAGGTAAAAGCTGACCATGGGAACGCCGCCATCAATGCCGCCATTCACCACCACTTGGGTCGACGGCACGCCGATCACGTAGTTGGGAGTGCCGCTGGGGTTGGTCGCCGGGCTGGCGCTGTTGGATTGCACACCGGGCGTGAGCGAAAGTTCCGCATACGCATTGCGATTTACCAGAGGCAGCCCGATGATCTCGGCGGGCTGCACGGTTCTTGCCAGAGTCGCCGAGTTGGTATCGATAAGGGCCGGAGTTTCTGTAACGGTGACGGTTTGGGTTTGTGCGCCGACCACCAGAGTGATATTCAGCGCTTGCGTCTGATCGACGGTCAGGACGAGATTCTCTTGCACGAACTTCTTGAAGCCGGGCTGATCCACTTCAACGCTGTACGTCCCAACCGGAAGATACTGGATGTAATAGCTCCCGTCGCTCTCCGTTAATGCTGGACGAGAAAGGCCGGTTGCAACATTCGTGGCTCTCACGGTCGCCCCGGAGATCATCGCGCCTTGCTCGTCCTTGACTGTTCCTCTGATAGCCCCGGTAATCTGCTGAGCGCCGACATCGATCGCAAAGCTCATGAGGAATAGCCCGACGGCGCACATTGCCGCAACGGTAATCCGGACGATCCCCTTACTGCCTCCTCGGAAAATGGACAGCATATCAATCGTTTTCACTGGCTCTCCTTTAATCTTCAAAACGCAAACATTTTGCCTTTACAACCACAGAACGATTGCATGGTCACTAGACCATCTAGCAGTAAGTACAAGTCCGAAAAAATGACTGTCAATGAATAGCTGCGTAGCTATCCCGCTAGGGGGTACGGCTTGTCATTTTCGGGATGAGCGGTTCTGAGGGCGGTACAAGCCGGTAAAAGCAGCATTAGATATTGCTCCATCAGGTTCTGTATCTTGACACCGTCAGGCATCCTGTCACTGAAATAAATCCGGATAGAATCTATGAATCCGAGGGCACAAAGAATATGCGTCGACTCACATGGATTACCGCTACACTCGTCTCGCTTTTCCTCACAGGAACCGCGCTGGCATCCGGCACAAAAGAAGACGCTGACCTTCTCGTCGTTCGCGAGGCGGTCTGGCGCAGCTGGTTTGCAGGCGACATCACGACTCTCAAAAAACTTGTCCCCGAGAACACGCTCGCCATCAATTCCGGAGAGGAAAAATGGCAGAACCAGGGCGAGATATTTGAGGAAGCCGCGCAATTTCACACATCCGGCGGAAAGCTGATCAGGCTTGAGTTCCCTCGCACTGAAATACAGCGCTTCGGCAACGTCGCCGTGCTGTACAGCAAGTATCAGTACGAAATCGAATCCAATGGCAAGCGATCAACAAATTCAGGACGCGCCACCGAAGTATTTGTCCTCACAAACGGACAGTGGACGAACCCCGGCTGGCACACCGATCGCGAAGAGTAGAAAGCTGATTTGACTAGCTGGCGAAGAAGGTGAAGAGAATCGGCTTCGACTAAGCATCAGCACGAAAAAGTGTGCCCCATATTTAATTAGCCCTGTCATCCCAACGAGGCCGTGCGAGCTAAAGCCTCGATATCTCTTCTACCGCAACACGCGCAGCCGCTTCGCACGCCGCACGATCTACGTCGTGATGCGTGACAAAGCGAACAGAGTTGCTCCTCACCGTTCCGCAAAGAACGCCGCGCTGCTTGAGCCGCTGCACCAACTCGTCCGCCTTCCCTTCTTCCTTCAAGTCGAAGATGACGATATTTGTCTGCACCGTAGCCAGGTCGAGTTCAATCTGTGGCAACCCTGACAGCTGTTCCGCCAGATACCTCGCATTCGCGTGATCGACTGACAGCCGCTTCGGCATTTCTTCAAGCGCGATCAGTCCAGCTGCCGCAAGCACACCAACCTGGCGCATCCCGCCACCCAACGCCTTGCGCACCATGCGGCCGCGCTCAATCAGCTTGCGGCTGCCCACCAGCATCGACCCTACAGGCGCGCACAACCCCTTCGACAGGCAGAACATCACGGTATTGAAACCACTGGTCAACACAGCAACCGGAATATTCAAAGCGACCGACGCATTGAAAATGCGCGCGCCATCAAGATGCAGAGGAATGCCCATCTCGTGCGCGCTGTTCCATATCTCGCCCAGGACCGCGAGCGGCGCAACCGTCCCGCCCGCCATGTTGTGCGAATTCTCCAGTGAAATCAGCCCCGTTGGCGCATTGTGAACGCTTGCCCGTCTGATGACCGGCTCAATATCCTTCCACGTCACAATGCCGCGCCTTGCGGTTACAGTGCGAAGCTGGCATCCGGAAAATGACGCGGCCATCGCCATTTCCCAGTCGACAATGTGCGCACGCGATTCGCAGATGATTTCCTGCCCCGGCTGTGTGTGCAGCCGAATCGCAATCTGATTTCCCATGGTGCCTGTTGGGACAAAGAGCGCAGCCTCACGGCCAAAGAAATGCGCCGCGCTGACCTCCAGCAGGTTCACCGTTGGATCTTCGCCGTAGACATCATCCCCAACTTCAGCCGCAGCCATCGCGGCGCGCATGGCCTTTGTCGGACGCGTTACCGTGTCGCTGCGCAGATCAATAAAGCCAACCGGCTCCTGAGAGAAAACCTCTTCACTGTGCTGGGTTTCAGTGGACATATTTCTGTTTTACACCGCGATAGGTTCGGGCGTTTCGACCACATCCAAAAATCGGGCAAAGACGTCGTTTGACAGCATTCGCCCGCGTAAGGTCAAAGCAATCTGATCAGCATCGATCGCGAGAAGGCCGTCCGCAGCCAACTCTTCAACAATCGGTTTGTATGGTGCCAGCGCGTCCCTGCCGAATTCCGCGGCGATCTGGCGCAGATCAACCCCCACATTCAGACGAAGGCCAAGGAACCAAGCCTCCTCCAGTTCTTCCTGTCGCGTAAGCGCATGCAAGTCATCCCAGCCAGGCGCTGCAAGATACTCTTGCAAATCATCGGTAGCAGCAAATCGGACCACCGCTCCACTTTCAACCCGCAGCATAGAATGAGCATCCACGCCCAATCCAAGATAAGGTCGCCGCAGCCAATACTTCATATTGTGAACAGACGCAGCTTCCGCGCGCGCAAAGTTCGAAATCTCATACTGCGCCAGCCCATTGTCTGCGAGCACACCAATCGCATCGACATACATATCGGCAATCGCATCATCGGACGGAATCGCCGGCGCATGGTATCGCGCGCCACCACCTAGCACCTCGCGGCCCAGGCGAGAATCGTCGTCCACCTCCAGCATGTAAATGCTGGCATGGTCCACGCCTGAATCCACCAGAACCTCTAAAGACTCCTTCCACGAAGCCGCCGTTTGGTGCGGTAAGCCAGCAATCAGGTCGGCGTTGACGCGCCTGATGCCAGCCCGCTGCACCCGCCGAATGTCTTCAAGCGCAACCGCCCGCGTATGCAAACGTCCCGTGACCTTTGCTTCCTGATCAACAAACGACTGCACGCCGAAGCTGATGCGGTTCACGCCGCACTCCAACATCGCGCTGAGCGCATCATCAGCCAATTGCCCTGGAGCGCACTCGACGGTAATCTCAGCGTCGTTCGTGACGCGAAAACGCTCGCGAATCGTGCCAAAGAGCGCCTTCAGCAGATCAGGCGGCAGAAGACTAGGCGTGCCTCCGCCGAGATAAATCGTGTCAACCTCGCGCGGAAGGCTGGAAAACCTGCCCAACGCCGCTTTCAGGTCATCGCACACGCGCTCAACGTACTTCGTCATATAGCTCGACGGAAATACCCCGGACGCGAAGTTGCAATAGGTGCACTTCGACCGGCAGAACGGAACCGAAATGTAGATTCCCAGGCTATCCATGTGAGCGTCTATCCTCTATTTTCTCATTGTGGGCGATTCTCCCATGACGATCCTGCGAACCGAACGGCTCATCCTGCGTCGCTGGCAGAACTCCGACCGCCAGCCGTTCGCAGCGATCAACGCCGATCCCCGCGTCATGGAATTCTTCCCTAACCCGCTGACACCCGAACAAAGCGACCACCTCATTGACAGAATCGAAGCCGCCATCGCGCAACGGGGCTTCGGTCTGTACGCAGTCGAACTCGAGTCCGACAGGACCTTCCTCGGCTTCATCGGCCTTTCCGTGCCAAATTTCCATGCGCACTTCACGCCATGCGTCGAAATCGGCTGGCGACTCGCGGCCCACTCCTGGGGGCAGGGATTCGCCACCGAAGGCGCGAGATCCGTCGCCGCTTACGCTTTCAACACTCTAAGGCTGGAATCGCTGGTCTCCTTCACCGCCGAGCAAAACATCCGCTCCCGCCGCGTCATGGACAAGATAGGAATGACCTTCAACCCTGCCGACACCTTTGATCATCCGAACCTGCCCGAGGGTCATCTATTAAGAAGGCATGTGCTCTACCGGCTTCGCCCCAATGAGTTCGCCAACCCGTAAAATAGAGTCAGGAGCGCATGGCCGAACAGGAAAAACCGAAACAAAGCCAGCAGCAGGAAGAGGATGTAGTCGGCAAAGCCTATGACGGCCGCCTGATGCGCCGCCTCATCCGCTATTTATACCCGTACAAGCTGCAGGCAGGTATATCCCTTGTCGCCGTCCTCATCAAGGCTGGCACCGACGTTCTCGGCCCCTATCTCACCAAGGTCGCCGTTGACCGCTATATGACCGCACAGGCTGCGACTAGGCCTTCGTGGCTCGCGCACCATCTCAGCCCGAACGCCATGACCGGCATCACCCAGCTTGCGGGACTGTATCTCGGCGCGCTGGTGCTCGGCTACTTTATGGATTTCGCGCAGACCTATCTGATGCAATGGACCGGCCAGAAGGTCATGTTCGATCTGCGCAGCCAGATCTTCCGCCACCTGCAGCACATGCACATCGGCTACTTTGACCGCAATCCGGTCGGCCGCCTGGTCACGCGCCTCACCAGCGACGTCGACGCGCTGAATGAGATGTTCACCTCCGGTGTCTTCGCCATCTTTGAAGACGTCTTCGTGCTCGCCGGAATCGTCCTCGTGATGCTGCGCATGAGCTGGTGGCTGGCGCTTCTTTCCTTCGCCGTACTGCCACTCATCCTGCTGGTTACGCGCGTCTTCCGCAAGCATGTGCGCGATTCCTACCGCCGCATTCGTTCCGCCATCGCCCGCATCAATTCTTATTCGCAGGAACACGTCAGCGGAATGACCGTCGTGCAGCTTTTCAACCGCCAGGAGCGCTCCTTCCAGGAATTCAAGGCCGTCAATCGCCTGCACATGGATGCCTTCAAAGACGCGATCATGGCCTACGCCCTCTACTATCCGGTAGTCGAAATCCTCAGCTCCATCGCCATCGCTCTTGTCATCTGGCGCGGCGGATACGGCGTTCTCCACACCACAGTTACCCTTGGCGTTCTCGTCGCCTTCATGCAGTATGCGCAGCGCTTCTTCCGCCCCATTCAGGACCTAAGCGAGAAATACAACATCCTGCAGGCCGCCATGGCCGCCAGCGAACGCATCTTCAAGCTGCTTGATACCGCCCCCGAAATCGTTTCTCCTGCACTCCCGAAAGAAGGCGACAACTCAGGCCGCATCGAGTTCCGCAACGTCTGGTTCACCTACCAGCGGCTCGATGAGACACAGAAAGTCCGTGTCGCCCGATGTAGCGCCTCTGAATTGGCCGCGATGGACGACATCGAATGGATACTCCGCGGCGTCTCCTTCACCGTCGAACCCGACCAGACCGCGGCGATCGTCGGACATACCGGAGCGGGCAAAACAACCATCATCAGCCTGATGATGCGCTTCTACGACATCCAGCACGGTAGCATCCTTGTCGACGGCGTCGATGTGCGCGAGCATGACATCAACAAGCTGCGCCGCCGCTTCGGTGTCGTTCTTCAGGACCCATTCCTCTTCTCCGGAACCATCGCCGACAACATCCGCCTCGGGTCACATTGGATTTCCGACGAGCGCCTTGAAGAAGCCACTGACGAAGTCAATGTCCGCGACTTCATCCAATCCCTGCCCGATGGCTTCGGCGAACCGGTTCGCGAGCGCGGCAACGGCCTGTCGACCGGCCAGAAGCAGCTCATCAACTTCGCCCGCGCTCTGGCCCACGACCCAGCCATCCTCATCCTCGATGAAGCAACCTCCAGCGTAGACACAGAAACTGAAATGCGCGTTCGTCTCGCACTGGAGCGCATGATCGAAGGCCGCACCTCCGTCGTCATCGCACACCGGCTCTCCACCGTGCAGCGCGCCGACGCGATTCTCGTCATGCACAAAGGACAGCTGCGCGAGATGGGCACGCATCAGGAGCTGCTTACACAACGCGGCATCTACTGGAAGCTCTACCAGCTCCAATACAAGGATCAAGAACTCTCCGACGCGCTCCCGGCACTCGACCCAAGCCTCGCCATGGGGACCGACTAAACCTCGCATGGCCAGACGCAAAATCTTCATCTCCGCCGGTGAGGCCAGTGGAGAACACTACGCCGCCCAGCTCATCCCCGCCATTCGCAAACTCATTCCGGACGCAGATTTTTTCGGTCTGGGAGGTCAGCGCATGGAAGCACTCGGCTTCCGCCGCATCGTGCGCGCCGAAGACGTCGCCGTCATGGGTATCACCGAAATCATCCGGCACATCCCTCACATCTACGGCGAGTACCGCAAGCTCAAAGCCAGCATCGCCAGGGAACGACCCGACGCTGCCATCCTCATCGACTTTCCCGACGTAAACCTCTCCCTCGCGCGCACACTGCACCGGCTCGGGATCCCGGTCATCTATTTCGTCAGCCCCCAGCTATGGGCGTGGAAAAAGTACCGCATCCACCGGGTAAGACGATTCGTAGACCGTATGCTCGTCATCTTCCCCTTCGAAGAGTCTTTCTACCGCGAGCACGGGGTCAAAGCCACCTTCGTCGGCCACCCCCTCGCCGAGGTTCCACGGCCTTCCATCTCACGAAAAGACTTTGCTGACCAATACAGTCTGGACCCGTCCAAACCATGGATAGGTTTGCTTCCCGGCAGCCGCTTCAAGGAGATTCGCCTCAACCTTCCGGAAATGATCGAAGCCGCCAGCCAACTGCACGAGTCCACCGAATTCCTCCTTCCGCTGGCCCCCACGCTCACGCCGGAACATGTCGTCCACGTCCGCTCCATGCTGCCCGCATCCGGCCCCCGCATCATCCCGGTTAACGACGCACGCGCCACCCTGTATCACGCACGCGCCAGCGTCGTCGCCAGCGGAACAGCGACGGTCGAAGCCGCCCTGATCGGCAATCCGTTCATCGTTGTCTATCGTGTTTCCGGATTGACGTATTCTGTTGCCAAGCGGGTGGTGAAGGTCCCGCACGTTGCCATGGCCAATCTCATCGCTGGACGCGAAGTGGTTCCCGAACTGATCCAGAGCGACTTTACCGCTCAGAATGTCGTCTCACACTTGCAGAACCTGCTGCACAATGAGCAGGCACGCAGCCGTATGCAGGCCGATCTGGCAGAGGTCAGCACGTCTTTACATGCGAAGAAAAGTCCAATTGAACAGGTAGCCGGCATCACAGTAGAGTTAATGGGTCCAGCACGATGATGATGCGAATGACGAGACGTAGCAGTGTTTTTCGCCTTGGAGCTTTACTTTGGGGAGCGGTTCTGCTGCTCTCAGCCGCGGCAACCCTCTCGGCCCAGCAGAAACAGACCATCAACATCACTGGTTACACCATCAACGCGCAGCTGAGCCCGGCCGATCACAAGCTGTCCGCTACGGCGCAGGTCACCTTCACGGCGCTCGATAATACCGATACAGCGATTTTCGAATTGCACGGCGCGCTCAAAGTGGAAAAGGTCACCACCACCGCCAATCTGCCTCTGAGCGGCGAGCGGGGACCCAATGCGACGGTCATCGTCACCCCCACCACTCCGCTGGTCAAAGGCCAGCAGTACACCTGGATCTTTACCTACGACGGCATGCTCGAAGGAGATGCCGGCAGCCCGGTCGAAGACTTTACTTTGGCCCAGGTCGGCGATCCCATCAGCTATTTGCTCTACGCTGGACGATGGTTCCCCATGGTCGGATACCTGACGGACCGCTTCACAGCCGACATCCACATCACCCTGCCCAGCGGCTATCGCGTCATCGGCAGCGGCCCAACCACCTCAGGATCAGCCGCCGGTGGCGAACAGCACAACTTTCACTGGGCCAAGCCCGGTTTCCCCGGAACTATCATCGCCGGCAAATTTGAGCCGCCAGTTGCAGCCGCGCCGAATATTCGCGTCTACACCACTGAGGCGCACAAACAATCCGCGCAGGACTACGGACAGACCGCTGTTCGTGAATTCGCCTATTTCACCAGTACCTTCGGCGTTCCTGAGTCCACGCAGCTCAACATCGTGGAGTTGCCCGACAACGCAGTGCCCTCCGTCTATTGGGGGCCAGAAATCGCGGCAATCGCCGGAACGCGCATGGCCGGGGGGGTCAGCAACGCCCGCCTGCTCGCCAACACGATGGTTCACCAATGGTGGGGCAGCGAAATCAGTCCAGCCACATTGAATGACGCATGGATCACAAATGGCATGGCGCGCTATGGCGAACTAATGTACCTGGAAGACACCGCCGGACGCACCGCGCTGAACACCGCCATCCAGGATGTCTCCTCGGGCGCGCTCGCCTACGACACCATTCCCCTTACCAGTGCCGGAAGGCTGAATCCGTTCTCACCCCAGTTCCAGGCGATGACCCTGGAAAAAGGCGCGCTGGTCTACCACATGCTGCGGTGGGAGGTCGGCCAGGACAGCTTCCTCAAGATTCTCCGGGCCGTGCTTTCCCAATTTACTGACAAATCGATCAGGACCAGCGACTTTGAGAAGCTCGCCGAAGCGCAATCGCAGCAACAGCTCACGCCCTTTTTCGCTCAGTGGCTCGACGGTACCGGAGCCCCACAATTCAACAACAAGTACGCCGTCTACCGCCTGGGGAATAACAAAGGCTTCCGCACCATCGGCGAAATCCAGCAAGATCTAGACCTCTTCAATATGCCGGTCGAGCTGCGCATTGAAACCGATGGCAAGACTGAAATCCGCCGTGTCGATGTCGTTGGCTCCGATTCGCAATTCGTGGTCGATACCTTCGGCCGTCCGCGCCACATCACAGTCGATCCCGACAACTGGATTCTGAAGAACTCACCCGACATGCAGGTACGCATCCACATTCTGCGCGGCCAACAACTCGTGGCACAGGGAGACATCACAGGCGGGCTCGCCGAATATCAGAATGCGTTGAAGGCCAACCCGAGCAGTTCACTCGCCAGCTACCGCATCGGCGAAGTGCTCTTCACCCAGCGCAATTACCAGGCATCGATCAACGCCTACCGCGACGCCCTGCGCGGCGACGACGATCCAAGGTGGACCGAAGTATGGAGCCACATCCAGATCGGCAAAATCTTCGACGTCACCGGCCAGCGCGACCGCGCCGTCCCCGAGTACCGCCAAGCGCTGCAGACGAACGACAACACGCAAGGCGCTCTGAACGAGGCCCGCAAATATCTGCAAACCCCCTTCAAACGCGAAGACGCTGACTAAGTGCTGGCCGCACGGGCGGACGCGCCTTCGGGGCCAAACCTTTGAACCTTTCGAGCGCTTTGTGATACTAAGCGCAGCGAAGGATCTGTTTTCCCTCAGCAGCGGCACGAAAAGGGGTGCCCCATCCTATCGCGCTTTTTGCGATAGGGTGGGAACCACGGATACAAGAGTTTCCTACAGCTGCGAAGCTACGCGTGAATAGTTAATTACTCCCGCCACTCTCGGGCAGGCGAAACGTCTGCGCCCCAGCATGCAACGGCCTCTCCTGTCCCTGCCATACAAACGTTCCATCTAATCCATCGGGCAAAGTAACCACAGCCACCCACCCATTCCCGTTGCGCTTATAGTCAGTGACAATCGCACCACCGCCATGAGGCATTGAGGCATGAATCTCATGCAACCCGCCGAGATGCGGCTCGATCCTGACTTTGGCGAATCCCGGCGCACCGGGATGAATCCCCGCCACCACCGTCAACAAATCATAGTTCGGATGCGCACTCCAGGCATGGCAATCGGAGCGCGTCGGCTCTGGTTTCTCCGCCCAGGTCGTCAAACCAAGCTTCAGCATGTCATACCACGGCGTCAACTGGCTCACATACAAATCCGCAAGCCCCGCATGCTCCAGCGCGCGGCTCAGATAAAACCGGAAATAGTAGCTCATCGCCGACATCGGCGGCACGGCCGTGCCATCTATCGCGGCTTCTTTCCCTTCTTCGGAAACCAGCACCCGCCGCAGAATCGCCTTCTGCTCAGCCTCCGGAGCTACGTCCTGCCACACCGCGAGCACATTCGCCTGCTGGCTGTAGCTCGTCTTCGCCGGAGTGTCCGCGTACACTCCATGCTCGACATCCCAGTTCAGACGGTTCAACGCAGCAGACGCTTTCTCAATCGTCTTCCGATAAACCGCGGCCCGTTCCTTGCTTCCGTAGTCTTGCTCGAGCTCAGCCGCATCACGCAGAGCCTCAATTAACTGCACCGTCAGAAATGTCGAGCCACCATCGGCATCCTGCGGCGGATCTCCATCCTTGTATCCGCTCGTCCAGTCGCCAAACTCCCACCACTTCACACGGCCCATCAAGCCATCTTCGCGAAGGTGCAATGCATACCAATCGATGACGTCGCGTGTGCGCGGCAGCGTCTCCCGCACCAGGGCCTCGTCGTTCACGTACATCCAGTAGTCGTGCAGCATGTCCACCCACAGCAGCGAAAACGGCGGAATGAACTGCGGCAGCCGCGACGGATACCTGCTCTGTGTCAACCCCTCCGGAGTGATCGACGACCCAATGTTCGTGATCGCCTGGCGGCCAAGCCTGCTGTCGCCCGTCACCGCATAGGAAATCAGCGCCTGAATCCGCGTATCACCCACGTATTGCAACTGCTCCCAGTAAGGAGCGTCCATATACGTCTCATGCGCGCAAAGCCGCGCCGTACGCCAGCCCGTGTCCCAAAGCTTCTTCAGATCTGGAATATCCCCCGCAATACTTGCATTTTCCTGGAATGGATACGCACTGAACCACGCACCAAGCCTTTCCAACCGCAGCGGAGCCGCCTTCGTCGTCACGTCAATCTGCAGATATCGCCATGTCCGCCACCAGAGCGGCTGATAGTCGCGCCGCTTGGCGCCATCGCTGATGAATTCGTCAGAAACACCCTCGATGTGCCGTCCCGCAATCTCATTCCGGTTGCCCTTATTTCCCTGTGCATCATAGAGAGCCTCCGTATAAGTGAACTTCACCTCGGCATCGCGTCCCGAACTTAGCACCAACTCCGGATAAGCGGTCTGCAAAACACCGTTATCCAGCAGCAGGGTCACATGAGTGTTCGCAGGAATCTCCAATGGCTGCGCGGGAAAAGCCGGTTGGGCCGCAAGCCCCTCAGCATGGACCGGCTTGCCTGCATCTGTTAGCCGATGCTCCATCGCCGGAAGCAGATCCTGCACCAGCTCCCAGTTGTTGTCGGCATCCTGCGCCTCGCTAGTCGCAGCGCGCCCGATGACCTCCGCCGCATGCCAGGAGGCTGCGTCGGACACCGCAGTCGCATCCCAATCCCATGCAACAGCCCGGCCATCGACGAGTTCTCCCGGCCCCGCCGCATAGTATCCGGCCACGCCGTTGGTCGCCGCCAGCCCACGACCTTTCTCCTGCTTCACTTGCCACGAAGTGTCCGTATCGACAGCTTCTTCCGCAGTCGTATCTGCCTGCACCATAAAGCCTGACCGGTTGCTCATCTGAGCCACCGGAGCGCGCGTGCCAAAATTCCACACAGTCGCCGCAAGAACGTTCTTTCCCGCCTTCAGCAGCGGGGCCAGATCGATCGTCTCGAACCGCCAGTGAAACAGATCGCCGCGCGCCGGCCCTTCACCCGCATACTGCCCATTCACATGCAGCAGAAAACGATTGTCCGCGCTCACATGCACCCAGAAATGCGCGGGAACCGAAGCCAGAGTAATTTCTTTTCGGAAATAAAAAACGCCAACGTCTTTTTGCGGAGCATCCGGGCACGCAATCCAGTGCGCATGCCATTTGTTGGCAATCAAAGAGGGGTTCAGCGGTTTTGCGTCCTGCGCGCCAATCAAGCTGGCAGAAAGGAACAAAGCTGCAAGCAGAAATACACGAGACATGTCGGACAGACTAACAGAACGCCCCAACAGAAGTGCACGGATCGAAGCCCTAGCGTTTGCCGACTGCAAAGCGAATCGAAATGAACGTCGACGCCAATGTAAGCAACAAGGCAAATGCAATCCAGCCAGCGTTCGCCTGAACTAGTCCTTGCATTACCGCCGGCGGCAGCAGCGGCTCACGCGTGGCAACGACCGGCATGCGGATAACTTCCACAAATCCCCCAACCAGTATCACCAGCACCGCAGCCAGCGCGGCAAAGACGGGCAACGCCCGCACCCAGGGAAACTCCAGCGGCGGAAGAGGAGTCGGCGCTGAGGCCGCCGCCTCGTTGCGCACTGCGTCCATTACAGACGCCACGAAGCCCGACGACGGTACGATCTCGTCTCGCGTAGACAGCATACGATCCAATTCGTCTTCCATTCCGTCTCCTTCGGACATCACGCCTCCTTCAGCCTCGACACACCCATCAGTTGCGGCAGCTTGCTGCGCAGAATCTCGCGTCCGCGAAACAGCCGCGCCTTCACCGTGCCTTCCGGCACCCCCAGGCTCTTCGATGCGGCCGGAACATCCATCTCATGAAAATAGTACAAAATCATGGCGTCGCGATACTTCGCCGGCAGCGCCATCACCGCTCGCCGGATCATCTTGTCGCGTTCATATTCTTCAAAATCATGCGAATGCGAGCGTTTGTCCATCAGCTCAGCAACATCATCCAGTGCAACGTTCCCGGCTGGAATCCGCTTCAACTCCGACCGGTAGAGATTCGCCGCAACCGCGAAGAGCCAGGTCGAAAACGCGGCATCCCGCCGCCAGCTGGCAAGCGAACGATACACGCGCAAAAAAGCCTCCTGGGCCATTTCCTCCGCGCGACCGCGATCGCTGCAGAAGCGGTAAGCCATATTCACCAGCGGTCCCTGCCAACGGCGCACGATGCCTTCGAAAGATGCGATATCTCCCGCCAGCACCCGCTCCACATCGGTCAAATCGTCAGTCGCGCTCACGCTTCACAGGTTTCCTTAACAGCGTAAGACCTGCAAGCGCAAGCGGCGGTTGCATTTTTCTTTTTTCAGGAAAAACGAAACCGCTGTTGAGGGGAGCAGGTCTTACTTGCCGAAAAGGAGATTAACAATGTACCTACCTGAGACCTTCATATTTATCTTCCTGAGTGTTGGAGCAGCTTCCCTCTTTGGCTTTCTCGCAGTTGCTACCTGGGCAGGCGCCCGGCAGCACGAAAGAGAGAGCTATTACAGAAACGACATGCTGAAGAAGCTCGCCGAATCCAACACGGAGAGCGCTGCCGCCACACTCGCCTATCTACAGGAAAAGGAACGCACATCTGAGGCAAACCGTGCGGCAAAAAAGCGCGAAGGCTATTTGGTAGGGGGCTTCGTCAACATCGCCATCGGCATCGCCCTCATGCCTTTTCTCAGTGCCCTCACGCACGAAGGAGCCTTGGGATTGGTTGGACTCATCCCGGCCCTCATCGGCGTCGCGCTGCTCATCTCCGCATACGTGTCTTCACCGAAGAAGGCGGCCTAGCCGCCTTCCCCGGGTGATCTCAAGCCACCTCTGCGGAGGCCATCGAGGGCTTGCGATAGCCCTCGGTCGCCAGCACCTTACCCATCGCCGCATACATCGATTCATCCCGCGGCTGCCACGTTCCCAGCCCATCCACATAGCGGTTGTACATGCAGAATGCAGCAGCAATCAGCACCGTATCGTGAATCTCGATATCAGTTGCGCCGAGGTCGCGCGCATTCTGCACGTCCTCGCCGGTAACCTGCTTGCCGCCCTTCTGCACCTTACCGGCAATCACAAGTAGTGCCTTCAATTTGTCGGAAATATCTGCATGCTGAAAATCCGCCTTCACCCGCTTCACGATTTCATCGTCGCCGAAATGCGCGGCAGCAGCAGCGCCATGGCTCGTCTGACAGAAATAGCAATCGTTCTGCGATGAAACATACGTCGCAATCAACTCGCGCTCACCGGGCGCAAGACTGTTCGGCTCATGCAAAAGAATATCGGCCAGCTCACGCATCGGCTTCGCCGTCTCCGGACGAAACGCGAAGCCACCCGTGATACCCGGCAACCCTTCAGGAAGTGCAATGTGCGCCATCTTTCAACCTCTCTCTTGAATTCAATCTAGTCTCCGACAAGCTCGCGGTTCGCGCCGTTCAGCACGAAAATGGGTGCCCCATCCTTCGCAAAGCGAAGGGTGGGATCCACCAATCTCAATCAACTATCTTTCAAGCAAACCTCTAACGAACTGCTGCCGCTGCCGCCAGATACTCCTGACTCACCGACACATAACCCTCGCGCGCCACGCGCTTGCCGCGCTGACGATACATCTCCTCGTCCTCCGGCTGCACAGTGGCCAGACCATCCACGTAGCGGTTGCACATGCAGAACATGGCCGAGATCAGAACCGTGTCGTGGATTTCAAGATCGGTGGCCCCCAGGCTGCGAGCATGTTCAACATCGTCAGCTGTAACATGCTTACCGCCTTTCTGGACCTTGCTTGCAATCACCAGCAGAGCTTTCAGCTTGTCGGAAATATCCGAGTGCTGAAAATCCGCCTTCACCCGCTTCACCAGTTCCTCATCGTCATTCAGGCTGGCCGCTGCAATCGCTCCATGAATCGTCTGGCAGTAATAGCAATCGTTCAGATACGAGACATACGTCGCAATCAATTCGCGCTCTCCGGGCGTCAGCGAGTGCGGTCCGCGCAACAGCACTTCCACCAGTTCGTTGAGCGGCTTCGCTGTCTCCGGACGAAACGCCATCGCGCTGCGAATACCGAACAATCCATCGGGCAATTCAATATGAGGCATCTTAATCATTTCCTTTCAGGGCATTAAGGTTTCTGCTTCAGCAGCAGAAACAGACTTGGCGGACACAAACCATCGCCGCAATAGATCGCCGCACAAAACAACAGCAACGCCAATCAGAGCAGGTAGCGGATCGTGCATGAGGATCAGCAGCGCTATCACACCGCTGCCGGCAAGAAACACAATTGGAGCCACCGGATACCACCAGCGCCGAACCGGCTCCTCCAGCCGGAAGAGCGACGCTGCCGAGAGCGAGAGAAAGCAAATCGCAGAAAAAATGATGTACGCCAGGATCCGGTCAAACGCCCCGAAGCACAGCACCAGCAGCGCGCCGCCCATCTGCAGTAAGACCGCATTCGCAGGCGTCCCAAAGCGAGGATGCAGCCGGCCGAACACGGAAAAGAACGCGCCATCCTTCGCCATCGCGTAGTACACACGCGGTGCCGCCATCGTCAGCGCCATCAATCCACCCGCAACCGAAAGCAGTACGCACGCCGACAGAATCTTCCCGCCCGCCGAACCAAACAACGCCTGCCCAAATTGCGCCACAAACGCCGTGTTCGAAACAATCCGCTCCAGCGGCACGACAGAGAGAAACGCAAAGCTCACCAGCAGATACACCGCCGTCACCAGCAACACGCCCACCGTGAACGCCAAGGGCAGCGTGCGCTTCGGGTCGCGCACCTCACCCGCCAGCTTTCCCGCTTCCCACCATCCGCCAAAGCTGAAGAACGCATTCACCGTAGCCCCGGCAATCGCTCCAAAGAGTGCTTCCGAACCGGGCCGTCGTGCAGCCAGCGGCAGCAGGTTTGCCGTCGCAGCATGTCCCGACACAAACGCCCATGCCACTAGCGCAAAAAGCACAGCAATTTTCAGCAGATTCGCGGTAGCCATTACGCGGCTGCTCAGACTCGTTCCCGCATAATTGATAATGCCCAGGCAAATCAGAATCGCCGCGGGCAGAAACGTCACAGCGCGCGGCGAAACTGCAACAATCGACTGCACATAAGGAACAGCCCCCACAGAGAGCGCAGCAGCCAGCCCGGGATCGATCACCGCAGCCGACATCCAACCATAAAGAAACGCAACCCGCCCGCCGTATCCCTCGCGCAGGTAGACATACTCACCGCCGGCATGCGGAAACCGTACCGCCAACTCCGAATAGCACAGCGCTCCACAGATCGCGATCAACGCCATACCGCACCACACCGCCGCGAGCAGCAGCGGCGACCCGAGAGATTTCGCCATCGCCGCCGGCGTCAGAAAGATGCCCAGCGCAATCGACTCCCCCGTTACGATGGCAACGGCGGAAGCCAATCCCATTTGCCTGCGAGGCTCGATTTGAGACTCCATCCGCAAGCAATCCTACGCGGAAAGATACGAGACGAGCATCCACCAAAAGATTGAGAAGTTGGATTGTTGCAGGAAAAGACTACTCGTACCGCAGCGCCTCGATCGGATTGAGATTCGCAGCCTTGATCGCTGGGATCATCCCGCTGACCATCCCCACCACAATCAAAATCCCCGTGGCGACAATCACAATCGTCGGTGAAATCAACAGCCGGATATCCGCCGCCTCGGCATTCGTTGCCAGCGCGCTGTAAAATGTGATGCGCCCCACACCAATCGCAACGGCATAGGCCAGCGCAATACCGATCGCGCCTCCAACCCCGGTAATCACCAGCGCCTCGGCAAGAAACTGAATCAGGATATGCCGCTTTTGCGCGCCCAGCGCCTTCTCGATGCCGATCTCGCGCGTACGCTGCTGCACGGCTACCAACATAATGTTCATCAGGCCTATACCGGCAATCCCCAGCGTCAAGGCGCCGATAAACAGTAGCAACACCTGCAGCGCAATCGTAATGACGCGGAACTGCTTCAGCTGCTCCATTAAATTGGCGACGAAAATGGCATTGTGATCCGAGGGGCGGAAATTATGCGCCGCCGCCAGCGTGTTTCGGATCGCCTGTTCCACAACCATGTGGTTGCCGCTGTAGTTCAGCCAAATGCCATCCAGATACTTCATGTCTTTAATGTCGCCCATGGTATTGAATGGCACATAGACCTGCCGGTTCACATCGTCGTCGCCTTCCTGCATCTTCGGTTTCAGAACACCGATGATCGTAAAGCTGATTCCATTCACTCGAATGCGCTGCCCGATCGCATATTGACCGGAAAAAAGCTTGGTCTTCGCTTCCGATCCTATCACTGCAACGTGACTGCGCTGCTGGTCGTCCAGGTCAGTAAAAAACCGTCCAGTATCGACATCGAGCTTGAGAATGTCCTGAATTTCCTCACGATATCCGGTCACCGACCACGTGTACGTGTGCAAGTCGTTCGCAACCGAAACACTGTCTTTACTCAGCATCGGGGAAATGTGCTGCAGATTCGGCACAGTACCCCACAGGCGGTCGACATCATCCTGGGTAAACCGCACCTGCACGCCCGCCTTGGTGCCTCCAGCCTGCTCGCTCGTGCGGCCGGGAAAGACGCCGATCAGCTGTGTGCCCCATTGCGCGAAAATGGCCTCGATTGCCCGTCCAAACCCAGCGCCGTAAGCCAGCAGCAGGACCACCGTGGCAATGCCCCACGCCATACCGACAATCGTGATCGTCGTGCGGCGACGGTTATACACCATCGCCTCATAAGCCTGCCCCCACAGATCACGCAGCATGACGACTCCTTGCCATTTCTACTCGCGGCGCAGCGCTTCCACCGGTTCAAGCGCCGCTGCCTTGCTTGCCGGATACAGTCCTGCAACAATCCCGCTCAGGCTAAGCGAAATAAGCGCCAGCGCCGCTGACCACGGCACCAGCTTCGGCGGATCGAACCCCTGAACACTGTCTCCCATCGCGGCCTGCAGCCCATACATCAAAAGCGCCGCTCCGCCGATCCCGATCAGCCCACTGACTCCCGTCAACAGCAGCCCCTCAAGAAAGAACTGCATCATGATGCTCCGCGAGGTCGCGCCCAGCGCCTTGCGCAGCCCGATCTCGCGCGTACGTTCGCTCACCGACACCAGCATGATGTTGATGATGCCCACGGCACCCAGCGCCAGCGTCACGATCCCCACGCCGCCGAGAAAGACGTCCATCGCTGTCCAGATCTTCCCCACCATCTGCTCGCTCTTGATCGTGTCCCACTCGTTGAACGCGTCTTTTGAACTGGCGTCAAAGCCATGCCGCCGCGCGATAATCTCATGCACCTGCTGTGTCGCCACGATATTGTCGCCGCGAATGCGCGGCTGGTATTGAATCGAAGTCACCGAATCGGCGGGGATGTTCTCACCCTTCAGCGGGAACATCTCCAGCATGGTGGAAAGCGGGATGTAAATTTTCTGGTTTTCGTTATCGTTGTTGGCCCGGCCGAATTTATCGGCAACGCCGATCACCTGAAATCGCGAGCCATTCAGCAGCACCGTCTCGCCCATTGCCGGACGCCCAGGGAACAGCAGCTTCGCGCTCTTCTCGCCCAGCACGACCACGCGCCGCCGGTCGCGCATGTCCGCATCATTCAGAAATCGCCCTTCTTTGATCGGCAGAAAGCGTATGCCGCTGTAGCTCGGCTCCGCGCCAATCGCCTGGCCGCCGGCGCTCTCATAGGCGCTCTGTTGTTTAAGATCGTTGCGGTTGATGAAGGCAGTGGCATTGCGAACTTCGGAAGCCTGAGTGCGAATCGCATCTGCGTCGGAAACCGTCAGGTTATAAGGACGCATTCCCGTATGCTGGTTCGCCACAGCCGGAATCGTCCCGCCCCACATCATGATGAGGTCATTGCCCAGCGTCGCCAGCGAGCGCCTCTGGCCCGAGCGAAACCCTTCGCCTACGCTGATGAGCAGCAGCATCGAGCCAACGCCCCAGGCAATGCCAAACATGGTTAGGAATGAGCGAAGCTTGTTCGCCCATATCGCGCGAAAAACCTGCCCGAAGATGTCGCCGACATTCTGCATGCTCTAGCCGGAAGTACGCATCCGGCCGCTCCCCGGTTCCCCAGCATTTAGACGAACCGGGAAGAAAATAAGCTTCTCGCCGGCCTATTTACCCTGTAGTGAGGAAACCACCGTCTCCACGCTCGGCTGCGCATTCTTCAGATACTCGCTCACGCGCTTGCGCTCCTCCGGTGTCAGTGTCTGCGCAAGCGCAAGCACGCGGCGCAGCGTAACGGTCACGTCGTCAACATAGTTCATCAATCGAATTGCTTCGCCGGAAAGGGGCATCGGTTCCTCGTCGTTCAGATTTTCTATTTCTATTGTCTGCGCGACCCATGGTTTTCGTAAAGTCGCCCATGTGAAAACTGGCCAGTCCGTTTCTGCATCTAAGTACAGGTTTCCACTGCGAAATTTTTCCATGTCTGAAATGAAAGAATGCATTGATCGTGTAGTGCGCAGCGATACGCGCGCCCCCGTATCGACCTATCGCGTGCAGATGCACGCGCAATTCACCTTTGCCGACGCGCAGAAAATCCTCCCCTACCTCAAACAACTTGGCATCAGCGACCTGTACTGCTCACCCATCTTCGAGGCTCGCCCCGGGAGTCAACACGGCTACGACGTTATCCGCCACGACCGCCTGAATCCGGAGTTGGGCGGCGATGAGGGCTTCCAAAATCTTTCCGCCGCCTTGCGCGAAGCGAACATGGGCCTCCTGCTTGATATCGTGCCCAACCACATGGGTATAAGCAACGACTCGCTATGGTGGCAGGACGTCCTCGAAAATGGCCGCGCCTCGGAACACGCAACTTTCTTCGACATCGACTGGGAGCCGCTCAAGCCCGACATGCGCGGCAAGCTGCTCCTGCCCATCCTCGGCAACCAGTACGGCGAAGAGCTGGAAAGCAAAAAGATTCAGGCCGCCTTTGAAGATGGCCATGCTCGCATCCGCTATTACGAACACTCTTTTCCAATCGCTCCCCGCACCATCCCGCTGCTCTTCCCCGAAGAAGACGACCAGAAGGACAACGTACCGCAGTCATTTCGCGATCTGCTCAAAGAGCTGGCCCACGTCCCTCCGCATGACACCACCGATCCGAGTCTCACCGCGCAGCGCCGCGAACAGCTGGCGGAACTGCGTCCTCGCCTGCGCGAAGCCCTGCTCTTGCCCGCGCTTCAGCCCGTCCTGCAGCGCGCTACTGCGCGCGTGAATGGAGTAGAAGGCGAGCCCGCAAGCTTCGACCAGCTCCACGCCCTGCTCGAAGCCCAGCCATACCGGCTCGCCTACTGGCGCGTCTCGTCAGAGGAAATCAACTACCGCCGCTTCTTCGACATCAACGATCTCGTCGGCCTGCGCATGGAGGACCCGGCTGCCTTCGCCCAGACGCACAGCCTCGTGCGCAAGCTGCTTGCGAAACAACAGGTCACCGGCCTGCGCATCGATCACTGCGACGGAATGTTCAATCCGCGCCAATACCTCATCCGCCTGCAATTGCTCTACGTCGCCAGCCAGTGCTCCGGCCCTGAAGCACAACCGCCATTTTCGGCAATCGGCATTGAGCTTGAGATACGCGAAGCGCTCCGCGGTTACGACTGGGCACGGCGCTATGGACCGCTTTACACAGTAGTCGAAAAAATTCTCGAACCCCGCGAAGCCCTTCCGCACGAATGGCCGGTCTCCGGAACATCGGGGTATGATTTCCTGCACCTCGCCAACCATGTATTTATCCAACCGCAGAATGAGGCTCGCTTCACCGCGCTCTATGCAAAGATTCTCGGCCGCGAAGTCGACTCCAGCGAGTTGATTTACCGCTCCAAGCTGCGCATCATGCAGACTTCGCTTTCCAGCGAAGTCTACGTACTCACCAACCTGCTCAATCACCTTGCGACCGATGACCGCAGAGCGCGCGACTTTACCGAGAGCACGCTCGAAGCCGTCATCCGCGAAACCATCGCCTGCTTCGCCGTCTATCGAACCTATATCGACGATCGCGGCCAATACACCGAACGCGACATCGCCTTCATTGCACAGGCCATCTGGCGCGCGAAATACCGTAATGCCGATATCGATGCCTCAGCCTTTGAGTTTCTCCAAAACACGCTTCTGCTCGGAGACAGGAGCGACGAAAAATACCAGGCACGCCTCTACTTCGCGCTGAAGTTCCAGCAGCTTACCGGCCCGGTGATGGCGAAAGGCGTCGAGGACACAGTATTCTACGTCTACACGCGCTTCCTCTCATCGAATGAAGTCGGCAGCTCGATGAGAGCCTTTGGAATCTCGACAGATTTCTTCCACGCAACGAACCAGGACCGCCTGCAAAACTCGCCCGACTCGATGTTGACGACCTCGACGCACGACACCAAGCGCAGCGAAGACGTCCGAAACCGCCTCAACGTGCTTTCCGAGATGCCCACGCAGTGGTCATCCATCATCCGCCGCTGGATTCGCCTGAACGCGCGCCACAAGCAGAAATTATCCGATGGCCGTATCGCGCCCGACGCAAACGAAGAGTACCTCATCTACCAGACCATCGTCGGCGCATGGCCCTGGCAAATGGAAACGCGCGACGATCGTAACGAATTTCTGGAGCGGATCAAGCAATACTGCGCCAAGGCTTTGAGTGAAGCCAAAGTGAATCTCAGCTGGACCAATCCAGATCCAAATTATCTCGATGCCGTGAACAACTTCCTGACCACAATTCTTTTGCCGCAGGGTAGTGCACGCGAGACCCGCTTCGTCGAAACGCTGAAAGCCTTCCTGCCCACAGTGCAGCTCTTCGGCGCTGTAAACTCGATCTCGCAGCTCGTCCTGAAAATAGCCTCTCCCGGCGTACCCGACTTTTATCAAAGCACCGACCTCTGGGATTTAAGCCTCGTCGATCCCGACAACCGTCGCCCCGTCGACTATGCCCTGCGCACGCAGGCACTCGAGGCGCTCGAAGACCAGCATCAACGCGAAGGAGCCGAAGCAGTCTGCGCCGAAGTTCTAAGCACCCTGCCCGATGGACGCGTAAAACTATGGACCATGCATCGCGCCCTCACCACGCGACGCGATCTGCACCCGGTCTTCCATCGCGGCGAATACATCCCGTTGAATATCGAGGTGGAAAAACAGCAGAACGCCATCGCCTTTCTCCGCCGTAACCCGGAGACGAAGCAATCCGTCCTCGTCGTCGTTCCGCACTTCGCCTGCTCCCTGGCGCTGGCAAAACCGCATCTGCCTTTAGGCGATGCATGGGGCAAAGCCCAACTCTCACTGCCCGATCAAGTCAGCGGAAGATTTGTAAATATCTTTACCGACAAAGAAGTGCAAGCCGATGAGAAAGGCCATCTGAAACTTCGCGACATCTTCGCTGACTACCCTATAGCCATGCTGACGAGCAAGTCGTGAGTACTCTGAGGAATCAAGCTTAAGTTGTCATCATCGCTCAGGATTTTAAGATTAGGATTTTTTAATTGTCATCCTGAGCGTAGCGCCGCAGGCGCGCAGTCGAAGAGCCTGTCCTGAGCTTGTCGAAGGAACCTGCAGTTTGCTTCGATCAGCACGAAACCGGGTGCCTCATCCTGTCGCGTACTTAGCAACAGGGTGGGAACCACCGCTATCGACTAGCTATAAAGCCCTAAGCCTCTTTCTCCCCCTCAACCACACGATCCCGGTCAGTAACCACCGTAAGCTCGCCAAGTTTCTCCGCAAGTTCCGGCTTCAGCACACCCTCCGGACAACGCCACCCCCAGTTGTCCCCAGACCGCGAGGGCACATTCATGCGTGCCTCCGATCCCAGCTCAAGAATGTCCTGCAAGGGAAACAGGCAGGTATCCGCAACCGAAGTAGACGCCGCCCGAATCAGCGGCCACACCACGCCCTCATCGCCCGGATTTACATACGTCTGCACCGCCGCTTTCTCAATCTTGCTCGCGCCATTCTCCCACCAGCCGCGCGTCGTGTCGTTATCGTGCGTGCCGGTATAGACAACGGTGTTCTTCTCATAGCGATGCGGCAGATAATTGTGCGCCCCGCGGTTCGAGAACCCGAACTGCAGAATCCGCATTCCTGGCAGCTTGAATTGTTCGCGCAAAGCATCCACCTCGGGAGTAATCAACCCAAGATCCTCGGCAATTACGGGAAGCTCGCCCAGAGTCTCTTCGAGTTTTGCAAATAGATCCGCCCCCGGAGCCTTTATCCACTCGCCATTGACTGCGGTATCGTCCTCTGCAGGAATCGACCAGTACGCCTCAAAGCCGCGAAAGTGATCCAACCGAATCACATCGTAAAGTGAATGCGATCGGCGAATGCGATCCACCCACCAGTCGAAGCCTCGCTCCTCCAGCACATCCCATCGGTAGAGCGGATTTCCCCACCGCTGTCCCGTTTCGCTGAAGTAGTCCGGCGGCACGCCAGATACTCGAATCGGCGAAAGGTCTTCATTGAGCTCAAAAATATCGCGGTGCGTCCATACATCCGCGCTGTCGTAATTCACAAAAATGGCGACATCGCCAATAAATCGGATATCTCGCTCAGCACAGTATCTGCGCAGCGCCGACCACTGTTCATCAAAAGCAAACTGAATTACCTGCTCGATGGCCAGCTCTTCGCCATGCTCTTTTTCCAGGCGAGCAAGAGCTTCCGTATCCCGATACGCATATTCCTTCGGCCACTCATGCCAGCCGGCGCCGCCGAATTTCCGCCGCAGCATGCTGTAATGGGCATAGTCATTCAGCCAGGTGGCGTTCATCCGGCAATAGTCGTCGAAGCGTGTCCATTGCGCAGCCAGCTTCGGCTCATTGTTGTGCTGGTACAGAAAATTACGCGCTGCCTCCACCAGCAGCGGCATCTTCGTCTCGACAACCTCGTCGAAATGAATATTGCCCGATCGCCCTGGCAGCCCGGCAATGCGCTTCACGTCGATCCATCCCCACTCAGCAAGCTTCTCCAGGCTCACCAGCAGAGGATTGCCGGCAAACGCTGACAGCGCCGCATAGGGCGAGTTGCCATACCCGGTCGGGCTCAGTGGAAGCACCTGCCACAGCCGCTGCTTAGCCGCTGCGAGAAAGTCCGCAAACTCATACGCGGCAGGGCCAAGGTCCCCAATGCCACCATGCGAAGGCAGCGAAGTAATGTGCAGCAGTATTCCGGACGACCGCTCAAATGACATTGTGTTTTCCTGCGCCGCGCCAGCAGAAAGACCCGTGATTCGACAGATTCCAAACCACGGGCCTCGGTTGCTCTTTGCTTGTAGTTACATCGTTACGACTGTGGTTGGGGCTGTCCCGGCAGTCCAGCTGGCTGCTGCATCCGTTTGTTCACGCGAATGCGCCCCTGCTTCTGATATTGATCCACCAGGTTTGTCACAAAGACTGCAAACATATCTTCGCGCTTCTGGTTCAGCAGCGCATCGCGGGTCTGGTCGAAATTCTTCTGAACCTCATCCGGAGTCGGCTGCTGCTTTTCCGTCAGCTTTGCGACAACGCCAGTGCGCTGGCTACTGATAGGCTGGCTGATCTGCCCGACACTCAGATCAAACAATCCCGGAGCCGTCTGCGACAGCTGGCCTACATCCGGAACCTGAGCGTCGCGCCCAACCAGATCGCTGCTCTTCACTGTCGCGCCCACTTCCTTTGCCGCCTTCGCCAGGTCGTTCTCGGCCTTCGCCTTGTCCGCAAGCTCGGCCGTCTTGCGCGTCATCAGTGAAGGCAGCTGGTCGTCGCGGAAGTCTTCCACGATATGCGACTTGTACTCATCAAACGCCGGAGCATGAGCCGCATGCACATCTTCTACCTGAAAGACCGCATAGCCATCGCCCGTCGAAGCCACCTGCGGAGCACCGCCCTGCTTGGCTGAAAACGCGCTCGTCAGCATCTGCGACCCATCCGCAAGCGTCGGAATGATCGCATTCTGCGCCAGGTAATCCGTCGTCACCGCCTGCAGATGATGCGCTGCAGCCGTCTGCGCCATGCCCGTCTTCTGCGCCTCATTGACTAGCTGCTGAGCAAATGCCTGCTGCGCCTGCGCTTCCTTCTCGCGCGTCAGCACCGCCAAAATCGTCGGCTTCACTTCGTCCAGTGAACGCGTGTGCGCCGTCTGCTTCTCTTCCGACTGGATAATGTGGTAGCCGAACTTCGTCTTCACCAAATCCGAAATCTGCCCCGGCTGCAGCGCGAACGACGCCTTGTCAAACTCGGGCACCGTCACGCCATGCTTGATGAAGCCAAGCTCGCCGCCTGTATCCTTGCTGCCCGGATCGTCAGAATTCTTCTTCGCCAGATCGGCAAAGTTGCCGCCGCTGCGAAGTTGCTTCAGAATGTCCTCGGCCTTCTGCTTCGCCGCGGCATCCGCCTTCGCATCGGCGCCTGGATCGACCTTGATCAGGATGTGCCGTACCTTCACCTGATCGTCGACCTGATAGTCCTTCTGGTGCTGGTTGTAGTAGTGCTGCACCTCGGCGTCGGTCACCTGCGGAGCGCCGCCCGGCAGATTCGCTGTCGTGAACGCAATGTACTCAATCTTCCGCGCTTCCGGAACGGCCTTCGCATACCGCGGCGCGTTTTGCTTGAAGAAGGCCTGCAACTCGGCATCCGTCGGATTGATCGTCTTCCGCAGATCGTCCGCGCTCACCACCGCGTAGTCAAACTTGATCTTCGTTCCCTGCTGCGTAAAGGAATCGCGCACTTGCTGATCGGAAACCGTAACACCGGCAGTTACAAACGACCGCAGCCGGTTCTCCTGGATCTCCTTCTTCAGCTCCTTCTCAAACATCTCGCGCGAGATGCCGAAGTTCTGCGACACCAGGCTCGCATACTGGTCATCGCCGATATAGTGGCCATTCGGAAAGAGCGCCTGTCCCCACATGCCCGTCTTCAGAAACGCGCGGAGATCATCGTCCGTCACATTCACGCCCAGACGGTTCGCCTCTTCCAGTTCGATGTGCTGCTGAATCAGCCCCTGCCCCACGCGCTGCATCATGAATGGCAGCACGAAATCGGGTAGTTGCTGGCGCTGCAGCATGCGCTGAGCCAGCTGCTGCACTTCCTGCGTAGAAACCTCGTCGCTTGCACCAAAGATGCGGCCAAAGAAACCGGCACCGTGAATCGTCGCGTAAGAATCGGAACCGGAAGCCTGGTCACTGAAGATGCCCGGAACGAGCGTAATGACCATGGTGATGCAGGCAACGGAAATGATCACGATGAAGATCGCCTTCACCGTGCGGCTGTCTTTCTGAAGAAAACGAATCATGAATGGGTAATGACCTTCTTGATCTGGCGCTTTGCAGACGTTTCCGTGTAGCGGAAAAACGGCTTTTCCTGGTCTTCCAGGAAGCTATCTGATTATAAATGCATTTTAAGGGCATGTGCAATCAACGAGTTAGAAGCTATGTGCAGGAATGATGCGGGTTTCATGTTGCGCTGAGATGCCAGCGGATGCGGCGAAATACCGGGACAACTGACACCAGAACTAACACCCGCTTACGAGTTGCGCGTAGGGAATTCAAGCAATACGCCCAGCATCTCATCCGTCACTTCCAGCGGAAACACGACATCCCCTCTCGGGACTCCAAAAGACTGCTTAAACTCTTCAGCGGATTCGATAGTTATCGAGCAATCGCATTCGTGAGCGTCACACATCTACCGGTGACATGTCGGGCAATACATATCCCGCAACACACCGGGCGTCCGTCTTCCATTACGTTTGGGCTACTACCTCTGTAACTAGCCGCGATTACTGACTTGGTGTAGCGTTCATCTCATCCGCGAGGCAAGTGTGTGAACGCACGAAAGACCATCGTTACAAGTCCTGCTGTGACCCGGCTGTGCTCGACCGGAGAAGACCTTCGTCAAGAGTTCTTGGTCTGCCTTCGAGAACTAATCGAAGCGGTGAATAAACACGACAACATATTCGACAGCGAAATTAAGGCGCTTTCAGACAAAGCCGCCGAAGCACGCATTCAGTGGGCAGCGCACCGGCAGTTTTGTGTCACATGCTGTAGCGACCTCGACCCCAGCGAGTGGCCGGACAAATAGCAAAACTTCAGGAACACCCAATACGCGCCATCTTTTACCATCCCAACTACCCTAGCGTAATCACAGTAATCTCCGGCGGACAATTCAACCGGAAAGGCAGCCCGACCGTGCCAATCCCCCGGTTCACATAAAGCTGCGTGTGCCCCATCTGAAAATATCCCTCTACATATTTCTTTCCCATCGGAGGCATATGCATCGGAGGCACAAACGGAAACCGAACCTGCCCGCCATGCGTGTGTCCTGACAGCATCAGATCCACGTTGTGCTTAGCCACCCTGGGCAGAATATCCGGCTCATGCGCCAGCAGAATCACGCGCTCATCATCGCCGAGCGCCGTCTGCGGAATGGCCTTTTCAAAATTCGGCCCGGGGTTGCCATTCAAAGCATCTGCAATGCCCGCCAGCCAGATGCGCTTCCCATCGCGTTCCAACGGGACAGCCTGGTTATTCAGTACCGGAATACCGTGCGTCGTCAAAGCATCCTTGGCCGCTGCTTCATTCACAATGCAGTCGTGGTTTCCTAATATCGCGTAGCGCTGAGGACACTCGATCCGCGTCAGCAATTCGCCGCACTCATACGCCCAGGGAATCGACCGCCGCTTCTCGAGCGGACCATAGCTTACATAATCGCCGGTCAATACCACCAGATCAGCATTGAGTGTATTCACCTCATGCAGCACCAGCTTAACGAAAGAGGCTTCGGTAAATTCCCTGAAGTGAATATCGGAGATCTGCACAATGCGATAGCCCTTGAAGCTCTCGGGCAATCCCGGTATCACAAAAGTGCGATGGACTATGTCAATTTCATGCCGCGCAATCTCGCCCGAGTACAGGGCGAGACCAAGCACGGACAACCCAGAGAGCCCCAGGAACTGGCGGCGAGTGAGAACGCGCTCCTTCTCAGCGGCAATAACTTCCATCATTACTATGATACCGGTAATCAAGCAAGAGCCGTATTGACGGCTACATTACTGCGCGGTATTTTAGTCACCATCGCGACTGATTCTTTGCACTTTCCCGGCATCTCGTTGAAAATCAGCCCATGCGCTTGACGGGCTTTTTCATTGTTTTTTTACTGACAATTTCATTCCAGCCGGGTCAGCTATCTGCCGCCAAGGACGATCTGCCGCCTTACAAACAGCCCAACCTGCCCATCGAAGAGCGGGTGCACGACCTCGTCAGCCGCATGACACTAGAAGAAAAAGCCCGCCAGCTCGACATGTACGCCGGCATCCCTGACTTCGCCGACAAAGCCACCGATAAGACCCACGCCGCAACCGATGCCAGCTTCCAGCCGGCCGCCACCGAAAAGCTTCTCGGCAATCTCGGCGCAGGCAGTATCCACGACCTCTATCCTCGCGCCGAATTGGCCAACAACATCCAGCAGTGGGTTATCGAGCACTCGCGCCTCGGCATTCCCGCGCTCTTCATCGAAGAAGGCCTGCACGGCTATAGTGACGGAACCGTCTTTCCCGCGCCCATCAACCTTTCTGCCACCTGGAACCCCGACCTCGCCCATCGCACCGCCGCAGCCATCGCATCGGAAGCCCGCGCCGCCGGCGTTCACATGATCCTCGCTCCCGTCCTCGATCTTGCCCGCGAACCCCGTTGGGGCCGCATCGAAGAAGACTTCGGTGAAGACCCCTACCTCACCGGGCAATTCGGCCTCGCCTACGTGCAAGGTGCGCAGGGCAAGTCACTCGCCTCCGACCACACCGTCGTCGCCGAGCCAAAACACTTCGCAGGTCACGGCTCGCCCGAAAGCGGCCTGAACACGTCGCCGGTCCACATGGGCGAACGCGAGCTCCGCTCCACCATGCTCAAGGCCTTCGAGCCGGCATTCCGGGAGGGCCACGCGGCCAGCACCATGGCCGCTTATCACGAAATCGACGGCGTGCCCGTGGCCGAAGACTCGCATCTCTTTGAAGACATCCTCCGCGGCGAATGGGGCTTTCGCGGCTTCGTCCTCTCCGACCTGGGCGCCATCCGCCGCATCCTGGAGGATCACCACACCGCCGCCACATCCCAGCAGGCCATCGTCGATGCCATCACCGGCGGCGTCGACATGCAGTTCTACGACTTCGACCACGCCACTTTCCAGAACGCCATCATCGCTGGATATAAAGATGGCACCCTCGATCCAGACGACCTCGACGGAGCCGTCCGCTCCGTCCTGCGCGTCAAATTCAGGCTCGGCCTCTTCGATCACCCATTTACCGACCCGTCACTCAGCCCCCAAGTCAAACGCAGCCCCGAACATCTCGCAACCTCGCTCGAATCCGCGCGCCAGTCCATGACGCTGCTCAAAAATGACAACCACACCCTGCCTTTGCCGAAAACCCTGAAGCGCGTCGCCCTCATCGGCCCCAATGCCAACATCGCCCGCTACGGCGATTACGAGGACGAAAAGAACGGCAAGCACATCAGCATCCTCGACGGCCTGCGCACCCTCCTGCCCGACACCACCATCGACTTCGACCAAGGCACCGACATCTCCGCCGCGGTAGCCAAGGCCCGCAACGCCGAAGTAGCTATCCTCGCCCTCGGCGAGTACCAGGGCATCTCCGGCGAAAGCTTCGATCGCCAGACCCTCGACCTTCCCGGAAATCAGGAAGCGCTTCTCGAAGCCGTCGCCGCAACGGGTAAGCCCGTAGTGCTCGTCCTGGAAAACGGCCGCCCACTGACCATCTCCTGGGCCGCAGAGCACGTCCCGGCCATCCTTGAAGCCTGGTATCCCGGCGAATTCGGCGGTCAGGCCGTTGCTGAAACCCTCTTCGGGGACAACAATCCCGGCGGCAAGCTAACCATCACCTTTCCGCGCGCCATCGGACAAATCCCCGTCTACTACAACCACGACCCATCCAAAACCAGCAAGTATGTGGACGGCACCAGCAATCCGCTCTACCCCTTCGGCTATGGTCTCAGCTACACCACCTTCGCCTTCGACAACCTGGCCGTAACATCGCCCGCACCAGGCAAGTGCGACGACGTAATCGTAACTGTAAATGTCACAAATACCGGAGACAGGCCCGGTGACGAAGTAGCCCAGCTCTATCTCCACCACGACACCAGCAGTGTCGAGGTCCCCGACAAAGCCCTCAAAAGCTTCGAGCGCGTGCATCTAGACCCCGGCCAGCACAAAACCGTAACCTTTCACCTCAAGCAAAGTGAATTGGCCGTCTGGAACCTGAAACGCCAGTGGGCCGTCGAACCCGGCAGCTACACCATCACTGCCGGCGACTCCTCACAAGCCGAGCTCCACGCCAGCTTCAAAATCGCAAAGCAATAACCACCAGTTTCGTTTTCATTAATTGTCATCCCGACCGGAGCGCAGCGAAGCGGAGGGACCTGCGGTTGGGGCAGATTGCTGGGCAACGAATCTTTGGACGGCCCCATTAAAATTCGCGGGAACCAATCCCCCACCCCTCCCGTAACTACAAAACAAACAGCGAGGGACCAATGGCACAACTGCGGCAGGACCTGTCCTACACCTTCCGGCGTCTATCCAAAACTCCAGGCCTTGTGCTCGCCGTCGTCTTTTCCATCGGATTAGGCATCGCCGCCAACTCGACCATCTTCTCCATGGTCAGCCGCTTCGTCCTCACGCCGCCGCCCGTAGGCAACCCAGGCACACTCCTGTCCCTGAAGACCACCGACAAGAATGAGTGCTGCAGCAACTTTCCCTGGCCGCTTTACACTGACCTGCGCGACCAGGCAAAATCCTTCTCCGGGCTCGCCGCTTACGATGAGCTCGTGCCCGCCTCTATCGGCGGCAATGGCGAACCTGAGCGCCTTTGGGGACAAGCCGCTACAGCAAACTACTTTGACGTAGCCCAGATGCACATGGCCCTCGGCCGCGGCTTCCTCCCGAGCGAAGAACACCAGCAGGTCATCGTCATCGGCTATCGCGTCTGGCAACGCCGCTTCGCCTCCGATCCTGCCATCATCGGCAAAGCCATCACACTCTCCGGACACCCCTATACAGTCGTTGGCATAGCACCCCCAGGCTTTCATGGCCTCGATTCCATCCTTGATCCGCAATACTGGGTTCCGCTGGCCAACATCGAAACTCTCGCCCCGGGCTCTTCCGGAAGTACTGTGAGCGTGTGGCAAGGGCGTGATAATCACTGGCTCGCGGTCATTGGCCGCCTCAAGGCAGGTACCACGCAAACGCAGGCAGCCAACGAACTCAAAACACTCTCCGAGAGTTTCGCCAGGGCCTACCCCGCAACCGACAAGGGCCTCGGCTTCTACATCGACCGGGCCGGGGCCCTGCCACCGCGCGAGAAGTCTATGACCATGCTCTTCCTCGCCGCGCTTTCGATCGTCGTTCTGCTCGTCCTCGCCATCGCCTGCGCCAACGTCGTGAACCTGCTTCTCGCCAACGCAGCCACCCGCCAGCGCGAAATGGCCGTCCGCATCGCTCTCGGAGCCACGCGCAAACAGCTCCTGCGCCAGATGCTTCTCGAAAGCATCATGCTCGCCCTCGGTGGCGGACTTGTCGGCACCGCGTTATCGCTGTGGGCCACATCCGCACTCGCCGTATTCCACATACCCGCACCAGTTCCCATCGACACGAGCCTCAGCGTCGATTGGCGCGTCCTGCTCTACACCTTTGTTCTCAGCGTCGGCACCGGCCTGTTCTTCGGCCTCATTCCTGCCTTGATCGCTTCACGCCCCATCCTCACCCGCGCCCTCAAAGGCGAAGACGCCCTCGCACGACCCGGCCGCCGCATTAACTTGCGCAATATTCTGGTGGTAGCCCAGACCGCCATGTCCATCATTTTGCTCTCTGCCACCGGACTCTTCCTGCGCAGCCTCCAGCACGCCTCCACCATCGACCCCGGCTTCCGCTCGCGCAACGTCCTCATGGTCTCCGTCGATCCCCGCGTCCACGGCTACACGCCTGAACACACCGCGCAATTCCTCATCCAGTCGCGCGACCGCCTCGCCGCCATACCCGGCGTTATCTCTGCCGCCGCAACGGACAGCGTACCGCTCTCCGGCGGCAACCGCAGCGACGGCATGGTGGCCGAGGGGAACCCAAAGCAACAAGCCCCCATCGTCGAAATGTACATGGCCACATCCGGATACTTCGAAACCCTCGGCATCCCGCGCATCGCAGGCCGCGACTTCGCCAACGAATCGCCCACCGGACCAAAGGTAGCTGTCATCAATAAAGTCCTCGCCGACAAGCTCTTCCCGTCCGAGAACCCCATTGGACAGCACGTCCGCGATGGCGATACTCTCTATGAGGTCATCGGCGTCGTCGGAAACATCAAATCGCGCTTCATCGGCGAAGACACACGCCCGGTTCTCTTCCGCTCGCTCGCGCAAACCACCGGCGGCGACCCTTCTTTCCTCGGCTACACCCTCATCGTCCATTCTGAAGGCGACACGGCAAATCTGCTCGCCGCCGTACGGCAGCAGATTCACGCGCTTGATCCAGCCATGGCCGTCTACAACGCCGAGACCATCGAAGAGCACATCAGCAGCGCGCTCTTCCTGCCACGTCTCGCCGGAACACTCTTCGGCGTCTTCGGCTTTATCGGCCTCGTCCTCGCTACCGTCGGCCTCTACAGCGTCATGAGCTACGCCGTCAGCCGCCGCACCCGCGAAATCGGCATCCGCATCGCACTAGGCGCACAGCTCGCATCCATCCGGCGCCTCATCCGGCGCCAGGGAATGCTGCTCACCTTCATCGCTCTAGCCGTAGGTCTGCCCGCAGCACTCGCCGTAGCAAAACTCTTCAACAGCTTCCTCTATGGAGTCCGCCCGCACGACATCGTCACCTTCACCCTGGTGCCCATCTTCCTCGCATCTGTCGCGCTCATAGCCTGCTGGATCCCAGCCCGCCGCGCCGCCAAAGTAGACCCCCAAACCACTCTGCGTTATGAATGATCGGCTGTCATCCTGACCCTGAATGCGGTGAAGTGGAAGGACCTGCTTTTTGCTGGCAGCAGCACGAAAAAGGGTGCCCCATCCTGTCGCGTAGCGATAGGGTGGGAACCACAAAACTGCATCCGAACCCCGAACAGAGTAAGGGAGACAAATCTACCTATCGTTAGCTGAGCCACGATCCTGCTAGAATCGCCCCACTATTCCATGCCCCGATATCTAGCAGTCCTGTTGCTCTTCCTCGCCCTGACTGCCTCTGCCTCGCCCCCAACCTGGGTAGAAGTCCAAAGCCCGAACTTCACCCTCATCACCGACGCCGGCGACAAGCAGGGCCGCCACGTCCTCGATCAGTTCGAGCGCATGCGCTGGATCTTCCAAACCCTATTCCCTCATGCCAGCGTC
>Ga0206829_10084_pt1 | contig 35915 bp, 27 predicted proteins | sample Alteio_BWOrgCont_75_FD_152862 | JGI IMG/M metagenome (GOLD analysis project Ga0206829, IMG submission 152862) | Enriched cells from forest soil in Barre Woods Harvard Forest LTER site, Petersham, Massachusetts, United States -... | ecosystem: Environmental > Terrestrial > Soil > Temperate forest >... | reverse complement strand
CCACGGCACTTACTCCGCAGCAACAGCTCATCAAGGACGTTGCCTACAACGAGCTGATGGACCGCGAGCGCGACAGTTTCTGGTGCTACGACATCGATCAGAAAATGGGACCGAAGAGTTACGAAAAACGCCAGGTAGAGACGCAGGAAGGACCAATCTTCCGCATCCTGGAAGAGAACGGAAAACCGCTCTCCGATAGCGAGAGCCGCAGAGAGCAGTCCAGATTAGAGCATCTGCTCGACAGTCCCGGCGCTCTCGCCAGAAATCGTGAAGATCACGAGCAGGACGAAGAACGAATGCAGCGCCTGGTCAAGCTGATGCCGGACGCCTTCCTGTATGAGCAGGATGGCCAGCCCTCAGGCGACATCGTCACATTCCGCTTTCGGCCGAACCCCGACTTTGATCCTCCTAATTATGAGGCGCGCGTTTTTCACGGGATGGCGGGCACCATTGAGATCAATCAGCGTCTGAAGCGGTTTGTTGCCATGCATGGCACGGTGATTGAACGCATCGACTTCGGCTATGGGCTGCTCGGCTATGTGGACAAGGGCGGCCGGTTTGAGATCCATCGCGAGCAGGTAGGCCCAAATCGCTGGAAGACAGACTTGGTAGACGTGCACGTTTCGGGACGCGTGATTCTTTTCAAAAGCGTGAGCAAAGATCATCACGAGGTCCGGACCGATTTCCAGCCCGTCCCGACCGATATCAGCCTGAATGATGCGAAGCGCCTCCTCGATCAGTCCGCATCGCCCAGTGAAGCTGAGCTTCATGGCGGATCGAAATTCAGATGAACTTCTGACGCGCCCTGATTCCTACCCCGCTGCCCCTGGTTTCACTGCTCTTGGTTTCGGAAGGATACGATCCTGTTCTACACTGCTGGCATTCCGTTGGAGACAGGATGGCGATGAGCAAAAAGGTCCAGAAGCAGAGAGAGCAGCAAAAGGCCGCGACCGTTTTGCGTGGAGTCTGGATTGTGCTCGCGATCGCAGTCGTGGCGATATCTGCACTGTTCTATTTGGCGCGACGCCAGAATGAGAGTCCAGCTGCGAGCGTCAAAGCTGCCTCAGCCTCAAACGCTGACACGGCTATGCCTGCTCCAGCCGCCACTGCAGCGGTCTCCAGTCCGAGCGCTAGGGCGGAACCTTTCGGACCTACCAATTTGAACCAGGTGTCCGCGCCCGGAGTTTCTCCGGAGGGGATGGCCTGGATTCCCGGGGGCGAATTCTCCATGGGAGCGAATGATCCACCCGATATGGACGACGTCGGGATGAAAGCCACGCTCGACGCAAGGCCGATCCACCGCGTCTATGTCGATGGCTTCTATATGGACAAGACCGACGTCACCAATGCCGAGTTCGCAAAGTTCGTGAAAGCGACTGGCTATGTCACAGTCGCCGAGCGCAAACCGAAGGCAGAGGACTTTCCCGATGCGCCGCCGGAAAATCTGGTGGCTGGCTCGGTCGTCTTTGCTCCACCTGATCACCCGGTTCCACTGAACAATTACTACCAATGGTGGACGTATATACCGGGAGCAAATTGGCGGCATCCTCTTGGCCCAGATAGCAATATCAAAGGAAAAGACAACTATCCGGTGGTCCAGATCGCATACGAAGATGCGCAGGCTTATGCGAAGTGGGCAGGGAAGCGGCTGCCAACCGAAGCCGAGTGGGAGTTCGCCGCGCGCGGCGGGCTGGCAGGCAAGCCATTCGTCTGGGGTGACCAGTTCCGGCCCAACGGAAAGTGGATGGCGAATACGCACCAGGGGCACTTTCCCGATAAGGACTCAGGACAGGATGGATATGTAGGCCTCGCACCAGTAGCCAAATTTCCCGCGAACCCCTACGGCTTATATGACATGGCAGGAAATGTGTGGCAGTGGACTAGCGACTGGTATCGTCCCGACTACTATCGGCAGCTCGCCGCCGGCGGCGTAGCCCGCAATCCGCAAGGGCCCGACTCCGCCAATGATCCCTCCGAGCCTGGGCAGCCCAAGAAGGTCCAGCGCGGCGGCTCTTTTCTTTGCACCGATCAGTACTGTTCGCGGTACATTGTGGGCACTCGCGGCAAAGGCGAGGTCAGCACCGGAACCAATCATCTGGGCTTTCGCTGTGTGAAGGATGTATCGCACCGACCGCTTCAGGGTTGAGGCTGTCTCGTTCTGCCAAAACGCTTCAGGATTACGCAAATCTGGCGTGTTTCATCAAAGCCTTGCTGGAGCTAAATTTACGTCTACTCTGCTATCATCATGCCCACATTCAGGCCCGGAATTGGGCGAATGATATTCCGGCCCCAAGTTGTTCCAATGCAGTTGAAACTCTGATGTGAAAACAAGAGGAGATTTCGATGGCGACCCGGGAAAATATTCGTTTACAGGAAGCCCATGACGGGGAGAAAGCCTGGCGCAAATGGGGCCCGTACCTGAGCGAGCGGCAATGGGGCACCGTGCGCGAGGACTATAGCGATTCCGGCGACGCCTGGAATTATTTCTCCCATGACCAGTCCCGTTCGCGCGCCTACCGATGGGGTGAGGATGGAATCGCCGGCATATCCGATGACGATCAGATTCTCTGTTTCGCGCTGGCGCTGTGGAATGGGAAAGACCCGATTCTGAAAGAACGCATGTTTGGCCTGACCAACAGCGAGGGCAATCACGGCGAAGACGTCAAGGAATACTACTTCTATCTCGACAACACCCCAACGCACTCCTACATGAAGTATCTCTACAAGTATCCTCATGCGGCGTTTCCATATGGCGACCTTGTGCAGACAAACAAGCAGCGTAGCCGCGACGAGATGGAGTACGAGCTGATCGACACCCACGTCTTCGATGAAGACCGCTACTTCGATGTGGTCATCGAATTTGCCAAGCAGTCTCCCGAAGATCTATCCATTCGCATCAGCGCGACCAATCGCGGGCCCGAACCGGCCGCGCTGCATCTGCTGCCGACGCTATGGTTTCGTCATATTCCAGGTGATGAGTATGCGAAGGCCCTTTTACGCAGCGTCATTTCCGGTGGCAGGTCAGCCGTGGAGGCCACCCATGCCCGGCTCGGCACTTACTTTCTCTACTATGAAGGCCAGCCGTTAGTGCTGTTCACCAACAACGAAACGAACAGGGAAAGAATATTCGGCCAGCCGAGTAAGTCGCCGTATGTAAAAGACGCATTTCATGACTACCTGATTCACAACAGGGTCGACGTTGTCAATCCCGCGCAGGAAGGCACGAAGACTGCCGTCTACCACACCCAGACCGTTGCTCCCGGAGATACATGGTCGATTTGTCTGCGTCTTTGCAGCGACGCCGAAGCGACCGCTGAGCATGGCGTGCTGCCTGAAGGCATTTTCGCCCGTCGCAAGCAGGAAGCGGATGAGTTCTACCGCGGCATCACGCCGGAGAAGCTCACAGAAGACGAAGCCAACGTAATGCGGCAGGCGCTGGCCGGCATGCTATGGACAAAGCAGTACTATCACTTCGACGTAAACCGCTGGCTGAAAGAACTTGGCGATGGAAGTGTTCGGCACAACCAGCCGGAGCGAAACAATGACTGGCAGCATATGGTCAACGCGAATGTGATTTCGATGCCCGACAAGTGGGAGTACCCATGGTACGCGGCCTGGGACCTCGCCTTCCACACGCTGGCGCTCTCCCTGGTCGATCTCGATTTCGCCAAGCAGCAGTTGGAGTTGATGACCGAAGCAGTCTACCTGCATCCAAGTGGACAAATTCCCGCGTATGAGTGGAACTTCAGCGACGTAAATCCGCCGGTGCATGCGTGGGCCGCCTATTTCGTTTACTCCCTTGAGCGAAAGATGTGCGGCGACGGCGATGTCACTTTCCTCAAGACCATCTTCAACAAGCTGGTCCTCAACTTCACCTGGTGGGTAAACCGCAAGGATCGCGACGGCAAGAACGTCTTTGAAGGCGGCTTTCTCGGACTGGATAACATCGGCGTCTTTGACCGCAGCGCTCCTCTGCCAGGCGGCGGCTATCTTGAGCAGGCGGACGGAACCGCATGGATGGCGCTCTTCTGCCTGAACATGCTCGAAATCTCCGCCGAACTGGCGGTCCATGATCCGGCTTTTGAACCCATGGTGATCAAGTTCGCCGAGCACTTTCTCTGGATCGCGACGGCGATCAACAAAGCGGGCGCCGACGGCTTATGGGACGAGGAAGACGGTTTCTACTACGATATGCTGCGCTTCCCGGACGGCAGGGCAGCGCGTCTGAAAGTGCGCTCGATGGTGGGGCTGTTGCCACTGTGCGCCACTGCGGTCGTCGAGAAGTATCAGCGCGACCGGTTGCCGCACCTTGCGCAGCATGTGTGGTGGCGCATGCAAACGATGCCTGAGGCCGCCGCCAGCATTCATCCGACCGGGCCAAATCACTTTGGAGTGGCCGATCGGGGAATCATGGCGCTGCTTGGACCTGATAAACTGCGCCGCATTCTGGGTTATCTTCTCGACGAGAACGAGTTCCTAAGTCCCTATGGCATTCGTTCTATCTCGAAGTATCACCTGCAACATCCCTATATCTTCCATATGCAGGGACATGAGAATCGAGTCGACTACCTCCCCGCCGAATCGAATTCCGGCATGTTCGGGGGAAATTCCAATTGGCGCGGGCCGATCTGGATGCCTGTCAATGGTCTTATCATCCGCGCACTGCTGAACTATTACCTCTACTACGGCGATAACTTCCAGATCGAGTGCCCTACTGGATCGGGAAATAAGATGAACTTGTTTGAAGCGGCGGATTATATTGGCAAGCGGCTCTCTTCTATCTTTCTACGCGATGAAAACGGACATCGGCCGGTATACGGAGGCGCGCAGAAATTCCAGACCGATCCAAACTGGCGCGACCACATACTCTATTACGAGTACTTCCACGGAGATAGCGGTGCGGGCCTTGGTGCGAGTCACCAGACCGGTTGGACGGGTTTAATTGCTCGTTTACTTCAACTGCACGGCGTCATGGATGCCGAGTCTTATCTGGAGGCCGGGAAAGAGGCCATTCTTCAAGAGGCCGCGGTCATGAGGGAAGTTGTGCAGAAATGAATAAGTAACTTCGGACGCGGCTGCATTCGCCGAATATAGCGGCGACTTAAGATTGAGGGCGCGATAGCAACCGCGCCTCGCGTAGTGCAGGCAGTGGTGTAGAGTTGACACTTATTCCAAGGAGGTTTGGTGACTGCCTCTGCGAACCTTACAGCCCGGAAGTTTGCGTTAACCGAAGGTGGGCCGACCTACCGTATAGAGAAACGACTGAAGCTTACGCGCGAGAACTCACCCCTTATCGTGCGAAGATCAATTTTTTCGATCGCGGTGACCTGGGTGCCGCTCTTCCTATGCTCCGGGGTGCAAGGCTACGCATTTGGCAAGCGTGTGCCCGTGCCGTTTTTGTATGACTTCTCCGTGCACGCCCGATTTCTTCTCGCCGTACCTCTCTTCTTCGCTGCGGAAGTCTTCCTGGGTCCGCACCTCGCGGAAGCGGCACGCCACTTTATCGAATCGGGCTTGGTGATTCAGGAGGATTTTCTGCGATTCGACGCGGCGATTGAGAAGGGCCTCAAGTGGCGCGACTCTGTTCTCGGCGAAGCGATACTCGTGTTATTGGCCTATGGCATCACGCTTATAGCATTACCGACGTGGGCAGTGCATGTTTCGTCATGGCGCGCGGTGCAAACCGACTCGGGTCTTGTGCTGACATGGGCAGGCTGGTGGCTCCTGATTTTCTGCGTGCCGCTCTACCAGTTCTTGACGCTCCGCTGGCTTTGGAGACTTTTCCTCTGGGCTCAGTTTCTCTGGCGCATGAATAAGCTGAACCTCCAACTTACTCCAACCCATCCGGACGAGGCAGGCGGCCTTGCGTTCGTAGGAGAAGCGCAGCGCTTCTACGGAGCGATTCTCCTGGCCTACTCGATTGGTGTCTCCGGCGTTCTGGCGAACCAGGTGATCTACGATAAAATCCCGCTGCCTCACTTCGCCCCAAGTATTGTTGCTTATGTGATTGTCGCCGTTGGGATCGTACTTCTGCCGATGGGAATCTTTGCCGGGACCCTTATGAAAACTAAGAGGAAAGGCTTGTATCAGTATGGCACCCTGGGAACAACGTATACGACGCGATTTCATAAAAGGTGGATCGTAGGGGAAGCACCGTCGGACGAACCATTGCTGGGAACGGGAGATATTCAATCGCTCGCAGATCTTGGGAACAGCTTTCAGTTCATCGAGAAAATGAACACCTTGCCGATGAGTCCGCGAACGCCGATTCATCTGGTGCTCGCCTGCCTTCTCCCGATGGCTCCTCTGCTTCTCACCGTTATGTCATTGAAAGACCTGCTGAAGCTGCTGCTTAAGGTCGTTATGTAAGGGATTCAATCAAGTTACGTAATGAGGGATGCCAACTGTCCACAAGTGAACACAGCCAGTTTGATTTGTTCGCTCTCTCGAGGAAGGAAGCTGTATCATTTGCTGGCACGGGTTTCATTGTGACGGTCCACTGAAGGCGAAGAGACACCTCGCCCATTCTGAGAGTCAGCGGTAGTTGTTCTGTTCAGTATTTGTGGAGGTATGGGCAGTGAAATGGAAGTCGCGCTATTTTTTTGTGCGCGCCAGTACTGGCGATCAGTTGTACTGCCGCCGCGAGCGCGCAGTCCAGCAATACGCCTGATACAACTTCCACTATTGAACACCGCTTGAAACTAATTTGGAATCTGGAACTGGCCTCGCATCTGCCGCCAGTGTTTCAGGCACAGGCGCAGTAGGCTCGAACTGTCAGCAATTTTGTAGTTACGCCGTCGTCTGGTCAGATGACGATTCCTGGTAAGCGTCACAGCAAGGAGAGTTTCCATGAAGGTTCGAATTGCAACCATTGTCCCGGCCCTCATCCTGATCGCCGTCCCCGTCCTGTGGTCCCAGCCAGTTGCCATGCAGCAGAAAGTGGCAGATCTCAAGCAGTCGATGGCCGAGAACCGGCAGAAGCTGATGAAGTACCAATGGGTGCAGTCGACCCAGGTCAGCATCAAGGGACAAGTGAAGAAGGACCAGGATGAAATGTGCCGCTATGGTCCGGACGGCAAAGTACAGAAGACTCTCATCGGGCCGCCTCCGGCGCCTCCAAACATCCCGACGGGCGGATTGAAGGGAAGGATCGCCGCGAAGAAGGTCGACGAGATGAAGGACTATACGGAGCGGCTGAAGAGCCTGATCAGCCACTACGCGCCTCCGCAGCCGGAGATGATTCAGGCCGCAAAGGACGCGGGCAACGTGAGCCTGAATGCCACAGGAGGCGCTGTCACCCTTACCTTCGTCAATTACTACAAACCGGGAGACAAGGTTTCATTCGTCATCGATACGGCCTCGAAGAAACTGCTGAGCTACGACGTAAATACCTATCTTGACGACCCGCAGAAGGACATAGTGACGTTATCGAATCACTTTGCGAGCCTTCCGGATGGAACAAATTACCTCCAGCAGACTGTCCTGAATGCGCAGGAAAAGCAAATTCAGGTAACAACCACTAATTCCAATTACAGCCCAGTGTCGTAACGGAGAGACTAAGAAATCAACTGCTGTTTATCAGCGGTCGGTGCATAGGATGGGATTTACGCGTTTCTCAACTTAGAACTATTTGCAGTAGCTTGCGGACGTTGCAGAAGATCAGCCAGTTAAAGCTATCGATCAGGAGCTTCCCCCTTGAAACGCAGAACTGCATTTGTCTGGGCTCATATTATCGTGCTGGCAAGTATCGCCTTCTCCATCACTCACCTCCCGGCGCAGCAAGTCGGCCATTATCTCCAGGGATTTACCGGGCTGGAAAACGGGACCATGCCACCGCCGGGATTTTATGCAGCCTATGCTCCGGCGCTCAACCTCATCAATTCATTCAAGGGGCCGAATGGCAACTCGATCGTCGACAATCTGGACCTGAATGTCGTTGCTCATGCGGCCATCTTTCAGATGACGATGCCTAAGAAGGTGTTAGGCGGCACCTACGGCTGGGTCTTTATGGTTCCCGTGGTCAACACGCGCGTGGTGGCAGATGTTTTTAACACCTCGGTGCAGTCTGCGGGGCTTTCTGACCTGTTCTTTTCTCCAATCGTCCTGGGATGGGAAAAGGGAAAACTCAACTACACCGTGAACTACGGCTTTTATGCGCCCACCGGTGACTTCGATCCCAACTCTGCATTTAACCCTGGCCTGGGTTTCTGGGAGCATCAGATACAGGCGGGCACAACGTACAACATCGACAAAAAGAAGCTGTGGAATGCGTCGCTCCTCTCGACTTGGGAGATCAATCAAAGCAAGCTAGGCGAGGACCTCAAGGCTGGCCCGATGGTGACCTTCGAATACAGCTTTGGCAGACGCCTCTTCAAATACGCGGCAAATGTAGGCGTCGCCGGATACGCGTATCAAAAGCTCTCGGCCGATTCAGGCAGCCAGGTAAATCCGCTTTTCAGCGGAGCCCTCGACCGCTCGTTCGGTGCCGGTCCTGAATTCAAGTACACCAGCGTCAAGCACCACGTGGCCTTCGATGTCCGTTATGAGCCCCAGTTCGGCGTGCAGGCCCGAACGAGCGGAAACATGGTATTCATCAGCCTGACTTACCTGGACTTCTTTGCGCCCAAGTAGATCGCGGATTCAATTATTCGCCTCTCGCACAGGCACTTGCCGGTCGATAGAAAATTGAACCTTCAAGGACGCGCGAGCGGTACCGAGGCAAACGAAGAGTTTCTTGGCCGGCCCACTGAATCCGTAATGAACATGCGCCACTCCGTCAGGGTCGATCTTGGTGACGATCGGCGGGTTGGGATTCACGTCCCGGAGATCGACCGTGTCGATCAGGGAGGCGGACGCAGCAATCACTTTTTCCTGCATTGCGCTATCGAGAGCTATCGGGACTTGCAGATCGGGATTCGCATTGCTTCGATCGCAACTTGCTTCCAGGCCCGCGATTACGTTGTCGCGGGTGACAACCTGTTCTTCGAGGATAGGGTTGTCGCGGTACACGCGGTAGAAAAAATCATAGGCGCTCGATGTCCGGTCCAGCGGCCGGACCATATGCAGATGATCGGCATGGATCTCCTGCGGCGGCGTGGTCACATCGCATCCATAGGTCGCGCTGAAGTAGCTGACCACGCGGGCATGGGTCTTGAGATAGCGGCCAACCCCGTTTTCCGGCGTCGTATCATCGGATTCATACGCACAGAACCGATGAATGCCATTTACGGAATCGTGTCCTCGCCAGTTGTTTTCCAACTGCGTCAGGAATGTATTGTCGCTGGCATCGCTAAGATCGCCGAGCAGCGGGTCTCTATCGTAGATGGAAGCGATCCGGGCAATCGGCGAACCCTCGTGCGGGGTCCCGTAGGACACGATGAACTTGACCTTCGCCGCCTCGGCGGGATGTCGCAACAGCATTTCTTCGACAAGAATGCCACCCAGGCTGTGCGCGATGAAAACCACCTCGCGATGATCCCAGACGTGGTCCTGCTTCAGGCGAGCCCAGAGTATTTCGGACAGTTGCACACTGGACATCCGGCCATTCGAAGCAGGCGTGGGATACTCCGCAACTTCGACGTCGGAATAGGCAAAGCGCGGGTCGGTGCGAATCAAGTCTGGCCAATAGGCGCTGTTTGAGGCGCGCCAGGACTCGCGGCTTCCGTGAAGGCCATGCACAAAAACAATGACTCTTGCGCGAGGGGCCGCCTGCGTTTGGTTTTGTTGTGTAGCGGCCTGGGAAAAGGAAGCGCGAGCGTGAAAGAGGAGGAGCAAGGCGACCAGAAAAAAATTGATCTTCCTGTCCGTCCAACAGTTTGTACTCATCTGGAACCTGAAATTTTAGGATACAGGCAACGGACCTGGGAATTGAACGACTTTCCCACGGGTCCAACGACTCGATTCCGCTGTTTACAGACAGTTCGGGGCGGTCCCTAAAACGGAATATCGTCGTCTGTAATCTCAGCCGATTGCCCGTAGTCTTCTGCCGGAGCCGATGAGCGCTGATCGAACGACGTAGAGCTGCCGGAGCGGGTATAGCTGCCGCCGCTGCTTTCACCTTCGCCGCGTCCGCTCAGCAGCGAAAGATCATTGATGATGATCTCGGTACGGTATTTCTTCTCACCCGATGTCTTATCGTCCCATGAGCGGGTCTGAATCTTGCCCTCGACGTAGAGCTTCGAGCCCTTTTTCACGTAGTCGCGAATGATCTCTGCCGTGCGCTGAAAAGCGACCAGGTTGTGCCATTCCGTGCGATCGGTCCAGTTGCCGCCCTGGTCCTTGACCCGATCGGTGGTCGCCAGCGAAAAATTCGCGACCATAGTGCCGCTCGGAGTGGAACGGATTTCGGGGTCTTTGCCCACGTTCCCGAGAAGAATGACCTTATTGACGCTCTTTGCCATAACTACTGATTTCTGTCCGCTGGTAATTTACCCGTCTGCGATAATTTGGACCGTCCAAACTGCGAATGCCCACATAGTTTCCGGTGTCCAAAACTTCAGCCCGGAGGACAGTCGATGCCAGGGGATTCCGCCCCACCACAGACCCTGCAGCGGCTCCTTTCAAAAAATTTCTAGACGATCCTGCCAAGTATAAACCCTTAGGACACAATTCAAAGAACGCTGGCGCGATGGGGCTTTCAACGACCGGCGCATGTTTGGCGGTATGCCCACACGCAATAGATTGCGCCAGCCAGAAGAACGGCAGAAATTGGAATGCGAATAACAGCGGAGAGCCCTGTAAGTGCTACAAGAGGGATCCATGGAAGAACCGAGCGTAGCGCGATGGACTTTGACTTTCTGCCCAATAACTCTAGCCAAAACAGAGAGATTACGAAACCTATACTTCCTGCGCATGCAGAACACATGTGGGTGCGCCACATCGGTATATCCTGACCGTTGGGTGCATCCGAATTCCTCATATTGCCAAAGATGATCTCTGCAGCCTGGATCACGGCAACAGCGATCAACGCAGCTATTGCCACAGCGAGTGGCGTGTAATCAGGTGTGTCTTTCTGTCTTTTGTTCTTCTTCGGATACGGCATTCTTGGCCAACAAATTCTGCTCCTGGCCTTTAATCGTCAGCACTGGACAGGACGCATCCCCGATCAGATGGAAGAGACCTCGACGTTCTTCTCGATCATGGGGTAGCTCCAACTTGATAGTTGAGCGTAGCGAGGGAAAGGCGATATTGATATTGCGCATTGGTATTGCCGATGGCGGCATCGGTCTGTTGGAATTGCGCCTGGTTGAGTTCAACGATTGAGCTGAGCCCCATCTGGTATCTCGTTTGGGCCAGCGCAAGGGCGAGGTTCGCCTGTTTGAGAAGTTCGGCAGTTACAGAGACGCGCTGATATGCCGTGTTTGCCGCAAGCCACGACGTCCGAATATCGCGCACGATTTGGTCTCGCAGGTCGCGGTTTTGTTCCGATACTGCCTGAGCACGAATCGAGGCCTCCTTTGCCTGAGCCGTGTAAAGAAACCCGTTGAAGATGGGAATATTCATATTCACGCCGACGGCACCCCACCAGTTCGCCACGTAGTACTGCGCAGGACGAATAGGTACGCTGCCAGCAGTGCCGGCTGCGCTAATGGTTGGGAAGAGTTGAGCGCGCTGTGCGTGGCTGAACTTGACCGCGGCCTGCTCGTTATAGTTGAGGGCCTGCAGGTCTGGGCGTTGCTGCAACCCGAGCTGAGTGAGTTGTTCGGGATCTGGCGGCGGCTGCTGCAGAGGCTTGGTTTCGTCGGACAAGTCGAATGTCAGCTGCTTGTCGAGACCAAGCACTGCATCCAACGCAGCCATCGTGGAGTCGGCGTTGTTTTGAGCGTCCAGTAAAAGTAACTTTGCTTGTGACAGATTGACATCTGCAAAGCTCAAATCAAGCGTCGACTTCAACTTATTCTTGGTCATTTCGCTGACCTGTGTATCCGTCGTATGCCGCGTATCGACGTTCTGGTTCGCAACTTTGAGCAGTGCCTGTGCCTGAAGCGCATTGTAGAAAGCCTGATCGGTTGCGAGCACGATGTCTTCTGTGGTGGCCAGGGCATTGGCGTTCTGTGCCTTCTCCTGCAGTTTTGAAGAGGCAACCAGATTCCGCGTCCGACCAAAGTCCGTGATCAACTGCGTGATGTTGCCTCCGGCGCCCGCATGTTCAAAGAGGCGTGATGCCGTAAGCGATCCTGCGGAAATGCGACTCCCATCTTCAGCATCTACCGCTGTCATGCTTCCGTTAAAGTTGGGCAATTCCGCGGCTCTCGTCTCACGAATGACCTGATGTTGAGCCAAGGCCAGCAATCTCCCCACGCTCACCCGGGGATTGTTTTTGATCGCCATCTGCTCCGCATCGGCGCGGGTCAGGCGTTGATGCGGTTGAGGTGGTTGAGCATTTGTCGGTGCTGCCTGAGTTTGATTCGCATTACCGCGCAGTGCGGGAGAGGTCTGCTGCATATTGGCTTCAGCGATCAGACGAGCCGTAGGGGCATCAGGCAACAACGGCCTTGAAACGGTTGTTTGCCCGTTCAGGGCGCCTGCGCCGGCCAACACAAACAGAGCAGTACACGCGGGATAGACGAGCGTTACTTTCATTTTGCTGACCATGCTCTAGATCTCTCCCGTAATAACGGTTTGCTTTTCGCGCCTGCCATGAACCACCAGGTAGACGGCAGGAACGAGGAAGACGGTGACAATGACGGAAATGCCCAGGCCTCCAATAACAGCGCGCGCCAGGGGTGCGTATTGTTCACTTCCTCCTTCGAGTCCGAGCGCCATGGGAATCATGCCAAGCAAGGTAGCCAGTGAGGTCATGAGAATCGGGCGCAGGCGAATCTTGCAGGATTGCACCGCCGCTTGCAGTAATGGCATACCTTGTTCGTGGAGAGTGCCGGCAAATTCAACGATCAGAATGCTGTTTGAAACTACAATTCCGGTCATCATAATGACCCCCATCAGCGACATGATGTTCAGCGTGCTTCCGGTTACCAGCAGGATCATGACAACACCGGCCAGACCGGGCGGGATTGCCATAAGGATGATGAATGGGTCGATGAATGAGGTAAACTGCGACATCAGAATGAGATAAACCAGCAGGACCGCGATGAGCAGCCCCAAGCCGAACTCCTTAAATGCCTCGTTCATATTGATCACAGCGCCGCGAACATGCATCACCGTATTCCTGTCGTGTGAGGTGTGATGCAACAGGTTGTTGATATTCGCGCCAACTTTCTCGAGTGCTTCGGTCTTCGTCGCAACATAGATATCGATCACCGGGCGAATTTGATAGTGATCGACTTCGGTCGGTGTATTGATCTGCTGGATATCAGCAACTGATTCGAGCGTCGTATAGCCCGATGTATGTGCTCCACGCCAGTAATCCGAAGTAGCAGGGGTCGCTTGCCTGGCTTCTTGAATTGGACTGTATCCGGGCGGATGCATGCCTCTCAGAGGAATGCTTTTGAAGTCTTCCATGGTCATGTTATTGATCCAGTGATTTGCGTACTGGACCGTAACCATGTAGTTGTTGCCGCTCTTTGGATCGATCCAGTAGCTCGGTGCAACCATTCCATCCGAGGTGAGCGCGGTAATGACGTTGTCGACCACGTCCTTGACGGAGAGGCCTATAAGACTTGCGCGCTCACGATCGATGTTAAGAGCCAGGCCCGGGTAGTTCATATTCTGTGGAATGTAGACATCGCTCACGTTGGGCATGGCTTTGATTTTTGCGGCGAGTTGTTGGGCCATGGCATAGGCGCTATTCATATTGCCCGCACTCACCTGGATATCGATGGGCGCCTCCATCCCTTGATTGATAACTCCATCGACGAGACCGCCCGCTTGAAAATAGGTAGTGAGTTCAGGCATCTCGCGGGAGAGTCTCTGTCGAACGCGCCGCATGTATTCATAGCTGCCAAGGCTGTGATCCTCCTTGAGACTGGTCTGAACAAAGGCAGTATCCATGGAGGCGTTTGTCGTGAAGATTGAAGACAAGTCCGGATAGACCCCGATGTTGGACACAATCATGCCCAGATCATTCGGGCGCACTTCGCTGCGTATGATGTCTTCAACCTTCGCTATGTAGTTGTTGCTCACCTCTAACCGCGTGCCGCTCGGCATGCGAACGTTAATGATGAATTGCCCGGGATCTGTCCGAGGAAAATATGCGCGGCCAAGAAATGGAAAGAGGATCGCCAGTGTCAGGGCGACGCCGCCTAGAATCATGGCTGCTGTAAAAGCAGGCCTGCGCATCGCTCGGATGGCTAGCCCCTCGTACCAATTGAGCATGTGCCGAAAATATTCGTTGAACTTTCGTTCAAAACGCACAAGGAATCCCGGCTTCGATTTCCCACCATGCGAATCCTCATGAGACAAGCGGATAAAGTTCGCGCAATAAAGTGGGACCACCGTCATAGCGAAGAAATAAGAAGCGAAGATGGACAGCACAACGCCCAGCGCCAGCGGCGTGAAGATGTATTTGCTGATGCCTGAAAGGAATGTGACTGGAAAGAAAACAATCGAGGTTGTCGAGGTCGCGGCCAGTACCGCTAACGACACCTCCATGCCGCCTTTCTCAGCCGCCTCGCGCGGCTCATAGCCCATCTCCATGTAACGGAAAATATTCTCGAGTACTACGACGGAGTCATCGATGAGCCTTGAGAACGCGAGAGCCAGTCCGCCCAGAATCATCATGTTGATGGTGCCTCCCATGGCATTCGTGATGAGCAAACAAACGAGTGCTGAGAGCGGGATGGACAGAAGGACGGCAAACGTGGCGCGTGGGCTGCCTAAAAAGACAAGAATCATCAGGCCGGTCAAAACCAGCCCAATGGACGCTTCCTTAATAAGGTTCCTGATTGCAAGCTTTACGAAGACGGATTGATCAAAGACGACGGCAGTCTTCAACGAATCCGGAATATCGACGAGCCCCTTGATCGCCTCCTTCATCCCATTCACGATCGTGATGGTGTTGCTATTTCCACCTTGTTTGAAGACAGGTACGTAGACGGAGCGCTGACCGTCGATACGGACAATGTTGTATTGAAGTGTCCCGGAATCCTCAGCCTTGCCCACATCGGCGACCAGCACTGACGAGTTGCCCACAGACTTGAGTGGCATCTCATTCATTGATTTTGCGTCCGGAAACTGGCTGTTGGCGTAGATATTGAAATCCTTGCTTCCTATGCGTACGTCTCCAGCCGGCAGAATCAGATTCGAACTGTTAACAGATTCCACGACGTCGTTTAGGCTGAGATTCCGCGCCTCCATCTTGAGCGGATCGACGTAAATCTGAATCTGCCGGTAAGTCCCGCCGTACGGCTGGGGAACAGATGCTCCTTCCACAGTAGATATCTGGTTCCGCACCTGGAATTGCGCAAGGTCCTTCAGGTTGGTTTCATTCAGCCCTTTCCCCTTGAGAGTTACAAGACAGACAGGCTGTGTTGAGGCGTCCATACCGAGCACGACTGGAGGAAGCGTTCCCGGAGGCAGGCGGCGCAGATCGGCCATCGCCAGATTGGCAATGTTACTCAACGCTGCGTTGGGATCGGTTCCGGGCTTGAAGTAGATCTTGATGAGGCTAACCCCACTGAGCGAGCGGGATTCACTGTGATCGATATTGTTGCCAAGAGTGAAGAACCTTTCAAATGTGTTGGTAATATCGGCTTCGATCTGCCGAGGCGGCATGCCGTTGTAGAAGGTCGCTACCACGACCACCGGCATGTCGATCCTGGGAAACAGATCGACCGGCATTCTAACGATGTTGACCACACCCACCAATGCGACAATCAGGCACAACATGATAATGAAGTACGGGTATTTAAGAGCAAACTTAGGCATTACTGCGCGCCTCCGTCGTTTTCTTCCGCTTTTATGTCGATCACGCCGCCCGCCTCTTGCATTACGTCTGAATTGGGCTCCTGCTCAAGCAGTGCTTTAATCTCCTCGTTTTCAAGGTATTTTTCCTGGCTGCCAATCACGACCCTGTCGCCTTCAGCGACGCCGCTCTTGATTTCGGCGAGCTTGGATCCTTGTATGCCTACCTCTACGTCGCGGATATGCACGCGATTGTTAGCGTCAAGGACGTAGAGTTTTTCCCGACGGCCTTTTAGAACAAGAGACTCAACAGGAACGGTAAGGACATTCTGAGCGCGAGCGAGTTGCAAAACAGCGTTTGCGTACATACCTGGGTCAATCAAGAGATCTTTGTTCTCCACGTCGACTTCAGCTTCCATGGTGCGTGTTTCAAAGTTCACATTGCGCGTAAACCGGATGATCTTTCCTGTGAAGGATCGATTGATAGCGTCCACGCGCACCTGCATGGCATCCCCGACATGAACGTACTGAACGTCATTTTCTGGAACAGGCACGCGCAGGCGCAGAAGACCGCTCTGAGAAAGCCGGACGATCGGGATGTCCTGGCTGTTTGAGTTTGTGCCCCCTTGAATCAGTGCCCCGGTATCGGCATAGCGCCAGATGATGACTCCATCGATGGGAGCGACAACGTTCGTATAGTTCTGCAGCGCCTGTACTCTCTGGTTATCCGACCGCGCCACCAGGAGATGCTGTTGTGCAGCGGCCAAAGCAGCTTTCGCGGCATCGACCTGTGCTGCTGAAGACAGATCCTTTGCCTGAGCATCATCCAGTTCCTGTTGCGCGATCAGGCCAGGTTGTGCCTGAGAGGTTTGCTCTAACCGGGCAGATTGAGCGTGCAAAGCCGCGTGTGTGGCATCGGCGCTCTGAATCTCATATTGGGCGCGATTGATCTCCTCCTTGCTCTGCTCCACGGAGAACTCGCTCCCGTGCAACTCGGCATGCAATTCAGGAATTTCCAGGACAGCCAATGTCTGGCCCTGATGAACCACATCGCCGATATCCACATTGATGCGTTGCATGTATCCACTCACCTTCGGGTGGACATCGACAACCTGATATGGCTGAAATTGCCCGGCAACCCTGAGCACATGGGAGATATCGCCTCGTTGTGCCCGGGCAACCTGAGCCGTCGGAATCTCCGCAGCACTCGCTTCTGAATTTTTGGCTTTGGAGTTACAGGCAGTAACGCCAAAAGTGGCGGAAAACACCAGTCCCATGGCGAGAATCAAGGCCATTCGCTTGCTTCGCATATCTTGAATTCACCTATTTATGACTCGAGTCGGTCATACCAGCGCGGTGACCTGAGCTCCCGGCAGAGAGCACGCCACGCGGAAACCGACCATAAACATCAGCCGGGAAGTCGCTTCTTACTAAAAAAGGGATTTTTTAGGCGAGGACTGGAGGAGGACGAAAGAAGAACGGACGTAGGGTGGAAAAAGAACGAAGATGCCAGGGTTGAGGGATTTCCCGCGCTCTTTGCGCGCACGTTTGAGAATCCACGACGCGCGATATCAGGAAGACCATGAAGACAAGGGCCAACGCGATCGGCGCAAGTGCCCGGAGTGACCTGGCGGAATCTCTTTCACTGCTTACCAGGGGATTCTTCACTGAAGACTTCAGCTCAGCGGGTGACAGGAGTTTGGCTGTGGGAATTTGATGAGAAGTGGCTTGTGGTGGATCGTAAAGTGAGAGCTTGTATTGCAGGCCCCAGGTGAACACCGCAAGGGCCAATCCCAGAAAAACGACCGAATATCGGGGAAAATTAGCCCAGGATATGTGCTTGAGACTCATTTATGAAACTCTCCGGTGTTTTCTGAGAATCGAGTCTGTAGAGGGTGAACCTGTCCCTTCAGAAAACCCAGCCATATTCTTTGATAGCACATTCAGCGGAAAGGATATCCAATTTATTTTTATCGCGCGTAAGATTCAGTCGGTTATTCTCGCGAGAATCCTGGCAATTAAGAGGGTAGTCAAAATCGATTTCTCGCTAGCAGGTAGCTTATTACGCGGGCACCGCTTTCTCGACACGCGAGCAATACATCCGGGTGCCTTCTCCAGAAGGAATCGGTTTCGAGCAGTGATTACTCGGTCATCTCCAAAATCGCATGGGGCTCCTCGCGAAGAGGTCGTTCTGCGGCCTCCTCGATCGATCGCGGTAGTCTAAGGGCCGCGGAAATCAGCAGCGCATGCAGGCAGAACAGCAGGACAAAGCTGATCGTAAATGCGCTGGCTACACCCGATTGCGAATGTGCAACCGCCAGCCGCCAGCCCAGAAGAGTTGCGCAAAAAGTCGTCAGCGTAGGGCCGCCAAGGCGCTGCACAATGTTGAGAGAAGTTGTCGCCATGGGCAGTTCCTCCTTGCGCACCGCCGCGTAAGCGGCCGAGATCGACGGGATACCCACCGCGCTCATCCCCATGCCGCGCAGAAACAGAGCACCTGCGAGAATCGTCATGTTGAGGTGGTGCCCACTCAAATAGAGGAAAGGCATCGTGCCCAGCAGCGCCAATGATGCGCCTCCGGCCGAAGTTCTCCGGATGCCAAAACGCTTCGTCAACCTCCCCAAAGATGGATAGGTACATATCATTCCCAGCCCCAAAGGCGCCATGAGCCAGCCTGTCGTGCTCGGTGATTGGCCTGTGGCGCGAATCAGATACACGGGGATCAGCATCTGCCCCGCGAAGGACAGGCCATTCACGGTGAACTGTGTCAGTGCCGACGCGCAGAAGGATCTGCTTCTGAAAAGCTGCAGGTCGATCAGCGCCCGTTCACCGTCCCTGAGGGACTTACGGAAAAAGGCCGCAAGCAGAATGCACGAGAGCAGCAGAGCAGCCATGCCCGTATGCTGCCCCAGGTGGTCAGACGCGTACAGGAACAGCACAAGTCCCGGCGATAGCAACAAGAGGCCGATCAGGTCGAGTTCCATGCGATCCACCCTCTTGTCGTGATCGTCGGGAAGGAAGCAGAGCGCGAGCGCGACCGCCAGGATGCCGATCGGCAGGTTAATCAGGAAGAGCCAACGCCAGGACGCATACTGAAGGATCGCTCCTGCGATCACCGGTCCGAGGATCGGCCCCAGCAGAACCGGCACAGCCGCGTAACCCATGACGTGCACAAAGTTCTTGCCTGCAACACGCGCCATCATCAGTTGCGCCATCGGCGCCATCAGTCCGCCGCTCGCTCCCTGAAGTACGCGAAACCCTATCAGCGAATTCACGGACCAGCTCAGCGCGCATAGCGCCGACGAGAAAGTGAATCCGGAAAAGCAGATGAGGTAAAGTCTCTTGCTCCCGATGCGCTCCACAAGCCAGCCGTTCAGCGGCAGCATCAGCGCCAGAGCAAGAAGATATCCGCTGGTCACCCACTGAATCACCGACAGCCTGGTGTGCAGCTCGGCAGCGAGGCTGGAAAGAGATACGTTGACGACCGTTGCATCCAGTTGCGCAAGGAACGAACCAAGCACCACGACCGAGACAATCTTCCAAACTCCTGGATCCAGCCCGTCCGATTGCTGAAGTTGCTCAGGCAAGCGCTTTTATAACCTCGCCGGCGGTGCGGACTCGGGCCAGGCGCGGGAAGATCTTCTCAAACGCAAAGCGATGCTCTTCGCCATCCTGGCCCGAGCAGGCGTCTTCGGCTACGATGATTGCGAACCCCAGGCCCGTCCCCTGGCGCAACGTTGACTCAACTCCCGCATTGGTCGAAATTCCGGTCAGCACAACCGTCTCGATGCCGCGGAGTCTGAGCTGCTCCTCGAGAGCAGTGTTTGCAAAGGCGCCCCAGTGACGTTTCGTGATCAGCAGGTCCCCGTCCTGGAAGCCCGCGGATGGCGCAATCTCAGAGAGTTCTACGGGCATCGGCTTCCCTGCAAAAGGCGAAGGCTGATCGACCGGAAGGCTCAGGAAATCGTTCAGGTCAACACGCACCCAGACGACAAGCCCGCCCCGGGCACGCAATGCCTCGGCAATCTGCCGGTTTGTCTTGACCACGTCCGCCGCCGGATGTGGGGCCGTGCTGAATCCCATGAGTGCGTTCTGCAGGTCGATGGCTACGAGCGCGGTTTTTTGTGGATCGAGCGAAAGTTCAGACATAGCGCCTCAACAAAGGAATTTAGAAACCGAGGGTACCCTCGGTTTCTTATTGATAGAATATGAGGGTGCCCTCGATTTCGTCAAGCTCGGTACGCGTGGCTCCTCAGCAGCAGCGCTCGGCGCGCAGGCTAGCCGGCTTTCTCGAGACGGCCGCCGAACTGTTTGCGGAGGTGGGATTTGAAGCCGCTACCATGCAGGCGATCGCAGACCGCAGTGGATCGTCCATCGGCGCCCTGTACAACTACTTTCCTGATAAGCAGTCAGTGGCCACCACTCTTATTGCCACGTATTCGCAAAAATTGCGGGTAAGCCTGGAATCGCTGATGGCAGAGTCCGAGAAGCTATCCGTTGCCCAGTTTGCCGGATCGCTCATCGACTGCATTTCCGGGTTTGCGCAGCAGCAGCCCGCATGGTTGAACCTCCATGCGGCATCCATTCACTATCGCCGCGATCCCGCCGCCCGCCGAGCTTTGCGCTCGACCATCGCCAATGCGTTTCGGACCAAGAATCCGTCGCTCTCATCGGAGCGGGCCTTATTAGCAGCGAACGTGGCCCTGCAAATTATCAAGGGGATGAGGACTCTCTATTCGGAATCGGAAGTGAAGGCCAGACCACTGATCGAAGCAGAGTTTCGAAAGGTACTTACCGACTATCTCGAAGGGGTGCTGTCCGAAGGAGAGCCTGCAGTTAGTCCGTTGACTCATCCGGGACATATGTCCATTATGAGGTAACCATTTGCCGCGGACTTTGCTCGCTTACGATGCGTAGCTCTTTCATACAGTAACAACCTGAGTGTGCGAGAAATCTATAAATGCAGACGAGACGGGATTTTCTCAAGCTTGCGGCTATGCTCTCCGGCGCTGCCAGTGTGTCCGGAGTTGTACCTGAATCCATTCAGCGGGCCTATGCGATCGCTCCAGATCCAGGATCGACTTATTTAGATGCGGAACACATTGTCATCCTTATGCAGGAGAACCGCTCGTTCGATCATGCTTTAGGTGCGCTGCGTGGTGTTCGCGGATTCAACGATCCTCGCGCCATTCGTCTGCCAAACGGCAATTCGGTTTTCGTCCAGACCGACGCCTCTGGAGTCTCCTATGCTCCGTGGCGTTTGGACATCAAGGACACACGGATCACCTGGATGGGATCGATTCCGCATTCGCGTAATAGTCAGGTAGACGCATGGAATGAAGGCGGACATGACGGTTGGCTTGAGGCAAAGCGCTCCGGCAATCACGAGTATGCGTCACTGCCGATCACCATGGGGCATTACACGCGGGAAGATCTTCCTTTCTATTACGCGCTGGCCGATGCCTTTACCATATGTGACCAGAGCTATTGCTCGGTCATGACCAGCACAACGCCGAACCGCAGCACCTTTTGGACAGGAACAGTTCGGGACAGACAGAGCACCGATTCCAAGGTCTATATGCGCAACGATGAACTCTTTCGGCTCAAGATGCCATGGAAGACCTACCCGGAGCGTCTTCATGAGGCTGGGATCGGTTGGAAGTTCTACCAGAACGAGTTGACCTTCTCTGGTCTCACCGGCGATGCAAATGCGTGGCTTGGAAACTTCGGATGCAACCTACTCGAGTGCTTTGCGGCTTATAACATCGAAGCCTACCCGGGCTTTCCCCTGGCCATCCAGGCGCAAATTGACTCACTCTCGGATCAGACGAAAAAACTCGAGGATCAGGCGGGTACCGAAAAAGATCCGAATGTCATCGCTCGGCTTCGAACCCGCATTGAGCACAATAGAAGCCGCATCGCAGAACTTGAAGCGCAGATACCGGGAAGTGGAGAAGCCAGATATAACCAGCTCACGGAACGGCAGCGTGCTCTGCATCATGCTGCTTTCGTTACGAATGCGGCCAGCCCTGAATTTCATTCGCTTCAGGAACTGTCGTTTACGGATGGCGATAAACTCCAGACGATGGTGGTTCCGAAGGGCGATATCTTTTATCAGTTCCGCAAAGATGTCAACGAAGGCAAACTGCCAGCGATCTCATGGCTGAGTTCGCCAGAAAAATTCTCAGACCACCCAACTTCTCCCTGGTATGGAGCATGGTATGTCTCTGAGGTCATGGATATTCTCACGAAGAATCCTGAGGTGTGGAAGAAGACGATCTTCATCCTGACCTATGACGAAAATGACGGATACTTCGATCACGCTCCGTCATTCGTTGCTGCAGATCCGAAGCGTCCGGAGACTGGGGGAGCGTCGGCGGGGATCAACACCGGCATCGAGTACACCTATGCACAAGATGAGTTAGACCAGGGTGTATCTGAAAAGGATGCGCGTTCCGGCCCGATCGGCATGGGTTTTCGCGTACCCATGATCATTGCTTCTCCCTGGACGCGCGGAGGGTGGGTCAATTCGCAGCTTTTCGATCACACCTCCACGCTGATGTTCCTGGAGAATTTTATTGAGGAGAAATATGGCAAAACCGTGAAGGAAGAGAACATCAGTGCGTGGCGGCGAGCTGCATCCGGCAACCTGACCTCAGTCTTCCGCCCTTATGACGGCAAGGAGCCCGATCTCGATTTTCTCGATCGCGATAAATTTGTGATCGGCATTCAAAAAGCCCGCTATAAAGAAATCCCTTCAAATTATCGGAAACTGGAGACAACACAGATCACGGACATCAATCGCAATCTCCAGCGCTCTGCCTTTACGTCGCATCAAGAGCCAGGTACGCGGCCCGCATGCGCACTGCCTTACGAACTATACGCGGAGGGTAGTTTAAGGTCGGATGGGACAAGCTACGAGTTACGGCTCACTGCGGGAGATAAGGTCCACGGAGCCAACTCAACGGGCGCTCCGTTTAATGTCTATCTACGCAATCTGAATGACAACGCAGGTAGAGGCTTCCGAGCCGCAACTTTTGTGGTCAAAGCCGGTGACACGCTGCAACAGCGATACCCTCTTGCTCTCTTCGCCGAATCGAAGTACTTGATTGAAGTGCATGCTCCGAATGGATTCTATCGCTCGTTCACAGGATCGACTGACATCCGCAATGTATCGACACGAATTGAGTACGAGAGAGAGGGTTCGCGACTGACTGGAAACATCGTTATTCATTCGCACAATATCGGCAAGAATGCTCGAATCGTCGCCGTTCGCGATAACTCCTATAACACAAGCACCGTGACTAAAACGATTGTGCCTGGCCAGGAGGTTTCGGTCGTTCTGAATCTACAAAAGAGCCACGGCTGGTATGACTTTTCAGTGACGGTGGCACAGTCTGATGTTGAAGAACGTTTTGCCGGAAGAGTAGAGACTGGAAGGTCAAGCTTCAGTGATCCCTTGATGGGAGGAGTGGGGTAGCTCTTCGCTCTATACTGGAGAAGCAGCCAACAATAAATCAGCGGCCCGAGGATTGGGGCCGCCGCTGATGTTAACGCCGGAGAACCTGGACACCCCCAACCGCTAAACAGTGAACTGCCGAGGGCGGCACGGAGGAATCCGCGGTAGCGCCGCCGGGCTTACAGGCCCATCACTGCTGAAGTTTTGGCGCAGCCCCGCTGATGCGCTTTGCTTTAAGATCGACAGTTACTTCGACGCGGTCGGCGATCTTGATAAAGGGAATGCTGCCATCGATCCCGTAGTCCTTGCGATCAAAAGCCATGGTTCCCTTGATCTCGCCTGCACCGGTCCCATAGCCGAAAACGACCAGCACCAGCTTCTCCGGTTTCGTTACTCCGCGTATTGTGAAGTCGCCATCGATTTCAAAGTTAATGGGTTGGCCCGCCACCGCTGGACTGGTCTGAACTATTTTCGTCGAATGGAACGTGATCAACGGATTATTCTCGACGTCGAAGAAGTCTTTGCTTTTCAGCTTGCCATTCTTCATGCCGCTTCCGGTATCCACGCTGGCCGCCTGAATCTTAATATCCAAAACACCAGTCTTGATATCCGGGGATGTAAACACGAGAGTGGAGTCCCACTTGTCAAATTTACCGGTGATAGAGACAGAGGATTTCACATTGAACACAACCGAGCTGGACACCGGCGTAATTTCATAAACGGGTGCCTGCGCACGGCCGAACGGCGTTAGCATGGCGGTCCCCACGAGGAAGAGGCCAGCGAATCGTATACTGCGTGTAAGTCGTTTAGACATAATCCTCATTCGGGCGGCTGCCAATTCGATCGAGCAATTGAATTCCCATGCAGCCCCAGCCTACTACGTTCGGCGCTCGACACTGTCAAATACTTTTCGTTCAAGTAGATCTGCCCTTATTCAACTGCGCACAGGCGATAAATAACCTTCAGGGAAATCCCATAAATCGAAGTCGCAAGAAAGCCCACCACCGACGCGAAGATCATACATGCAGCAGTGCTTGGCGCGAGGGGGTCGCCCTGCCGGATGTCGCGAGTATTGCCACCTAGCAGCTGAAGGATGAGACACCATACGGTGAGGGCTAAAGGCCCAATAAGAGTTCCACTTATCAGGATGGTCCAGATTCGGTTGTCTTCGGCGTTTCTAAGGCTGACGATGAGGGGCAGGTACAAGAACCAGACGGGAAGCGCAAACATCATGGTTATGCGGAAGATCAACATCACTTCGCCACCCGGGCTGAAAAGCCGGATGAAAAGCACACTGAAGAGGCCGACGGCGAGGAGCAGGCAGCCGATCCAAAGGCCTATGCGTGTCAGGATGTTCATCGAGTTATTGGCGCTGGTAACGGCATGCTGCGCCTCCGCTTTGACACAATGAATTTACTACGTCCTTCGAGTGGATAAGGGTGGGGCCTCGTCTATTCGGGAAGTGATCTGCATGTCGGTAAGAACGGGCCCGTCAGCGTGCCGCTGGTAAAAAAGAGGCCGATTAGCCGCCGGCTCTTCTCTGCGACAATTGCTGTGACTGGGCGAGAAGAATGCTGGCGAGACATACTGCACTGCCGCAAATCACAAGGGAGGGGGGCAGTATGCGTGTCGCCCGCGCCCTCCTTGCCATTGTCGTCCTGATCGCCACACCTTTGTTTGCCCAACTGACCCTTCAGCAGCCTGTTTAACCTTCCGGGTCGACGACCGTCAACTCTGCCCACATCCCAAAGGCCAGTTCGTCTGTCGAGTAGTTCACTCCTGGGCTTTCAACAACGAGAACTTACTCGGTCCATGAGCATCTGCCGTATCGACAGGCATATTGCTTCGATGGCCGGCCGGCGATAATCCCATCGCTTATCGGCTCCCGGCGGAAGAACGGCCATCGTTGCATTCGCCTCAAAGAGCAGGATGTCGCCCTTCGCGTTCAAGCTGAAGTCGATCCCACCATAGTCAAGGCCAAGTCTTCTCTGGATTTCCCGGAGCGCGTTCATGCCCCGCGGTCCTAACACATCGCTCATGTTCGTAAGGAAGTAGGCATCTTCCGCGCGGTGTTCAGAAGAGTCTTCCATGTCAGCGCTGAAATAATGGATCTTCCAATCGTGCGAGACTGCGGCATGCAATGGATAGAGCTCTCCGTCGATCATCATGACCCGATACTTACGCGACTTGCCGTCGCTTGCACGCGCATCGAGATATTCGATCACGAACAGATCGTCACCCGGGAGGCTTGCCATCGCAATCGGAAGCTTGTCTGGGGACTCCACCCTCAGGAAATGCTCTCCCCCGTGAAAACCGGGCGTGCGCAGCAAAAGAGGAAACTCAAAACCAAGGCGAGCCAACGTGAGTGGAGCTTCCGGTGAGCCAAGTGATTCCTTTGATACGGTGGCAATCTTAGGCGTGACCACCCCCTGGATCCCGGACAACCGCCGCGCAATCTGACAACGGCCCGTTTCCCGAATTGCAGCTGGACGATTGATGGCGGGAGCATCCGTGTGAAGGAGGACCGTCTCGGCACCGGCCAACGCCGTGGCTGCCGAATCCGCATCTCCAATTGCGTTGACGATCAGTTGATGTGAAGGCAACGTAGTTCCGGCATCATAGAACTCTGTGGCTACCAGATATTTCTTGAAGACGCGACTGGTGAGCATTGCTTCCGTACGCATATTGCCTCCGGAAGTGGATATCAGCTCAAGTACTGTTATGGGCGGTTCTTTCCCTCGGTACGCGGCAGGGATTACACATCGTCCCTGAAAAGCAGTTCGGCGATGGAACGAAGCTGCGTCGCGCTCCCCAAGGTCCGCCAGCACAAACGATAAACCGGCATGTGCCGGGCGATACTCCGGATCAATATTCAGCGCATGTTCGAGATGCAGGCGAGCCTGATCGAGCTTTTTTCCCTTGATGAGGACGTTGGCCAGATTTACCCGGCTCATCGGATCACCTGGGTGCCTGGTGACTGCGTTGAAAAGAATTTGTTCCGCTTCCATAGGCTCGCCAGCGGCGAACAAGAGATTGCCAAGGCTGTTCAGCGCTGCCAGATGAAACGGATCAAGTTCGAGCAGTCGACTCCAGGCCGTTTTCGCTTCCTTGTCCCGGTTCATCTGCTCCAGTAAACAGCCCAATCGAAACTGCAGTGGGATCGAGTCAGGTTGCGACGCCAACTGTTTCTCAACGGCCTGCAGTTGCAGGCGAAGAGCCAGATGTCCATGGCGTTCATCGATCTTCTCGGTAATATTGCATCCTGTTGCGGAAGCCTGAAATGCGCGGCCCAGAGACAGGACATTGCTCACCAAAACATCCATCTCATCGCGGCCTGTGCGGTGATTCACAATGGCCGCGCGGATGGCGAGCCGGCCATCAATGATGGTTGTCGATGGCGCGGCAATGCCCGACTCCTGAAGTTCGATAACGATTTTTTCGTTCAGCTTGTCGGCATCCTGTGCGCGATAGCGAAAGCAGACGATATTCAGTTCCACCGGTGCCAGAAGCTCAAGCTCGGGTTCCTTATGAATGCGGCTCTCCAGATCCCGAGCGAGTTCGCAGCTGCGCGAAATGGACGCTCCCAGCGCTTCCGTGCCGTAAACCTTGAGCGTGAACCAGGTTTTGAGAGCGCGGAAACCGCGTGACAGGTCCGGCCCGAAGTCACATGGCCAGGGTGCTCCAGCGGCCAGTCCCCGCTCTACCTGCCTGAGGTATGCTGTCGGAGAAGCGAAGGCATTCCGGTGCAGTTCCCCGTCCCGCACCAGAATATAGCCGGCGTCGTAGGGTACCTGTCCCCACTTATGAAAATCGAATGCCAGCGAATCGGCGCGCTCAATGCCGTCTAGCCGCGCAGCGAGTTCCGGAGCGAGCCGAGCCAGTGCGCCATACGCTCCGTCCACATGAAACCAGAGTTTCTCGCGCTGGCAAAGATCGGCGATAAGCGCAAGGTTGTCGATAGTTCCGGTGTCCACGGTTCCCGCGTTGGCCACGACCAGAAAAGGATTGAGTCCGGCGCTTCGATCTTTCTGAATGGCTTCTTCAAGCGCGGACAGGTCCATCGGGTGGCGGCGGTTTGTTTGGATCAACCGCAGCGCGTCACTGCCGATGCCGGAGATGTCCATCGCCTTGCCAATGCAGCCATGGACGGCCATCGAAGCGTATGCAGTTAATCGCTTCGTCTCTGTGATTCCATGGCGACGCACCTCGAAGCCGAGAGCGGCATCGCGCGCAATGACGACAGCAATCAAGTTCGCCACGGAAGTACCCGTAACAAATAATCCCGTCGCGCTCTTCGGGAAGCCGAATATCTCTCGCATCCAGGCAAGAATTTGCCGCTCGATTTCAACAGGAGCCTGATTGCGGCCGCCTACATTGGCATTCAGCCCGGCCGCAAGCATCTCGGCCAGCATGCCCACCGGCGTGCCGCCGCCGTGCACCCATCCCATGAACGCAGGATGCACATTGCCCGCGGCAAAGGGCAGAACATTCTGCATGAACTCTTCATGGACTGCCGCAAGATCAGACGGTAAGCGAGGCACTCCTGTTCCGTACTGCGCACGCACCTCATCAGGAATAGGCTGCCAGACAGGACGATTCCGGATGTGTTCGGTGTAATCGAGCATGTCGTCCAGCATCCGATGCGCCTGGGTTCGCAAGCCTCTCCAATCGAGCGGGTCGAGTGTTTCATCTCTCGCCGGTAGGCAGCTTGTCCCCGTCTGCTGGTTTACATGGTCGATTGCTTGAGCCACATGCTCCCCCTGCTGCTCTGCTTTTGATTTAGCAGGAGGTGGGCCATGACGCCTCCGATTCTCGCCTGGAAGATAAGAATCCTCTAATCAAAAGCGATCGCAGAATAAAGCTTGACATATATCTAATAGATATATAACTATAAGTTGCATGGGGCGGTATGAGATGATCCCTTTCTTCGTGCTTGCCGGAGTGTTTATCTTCTGTCGTGCTCTTGGGTGGGCAGGGGTCGAGTTCCTTTCGGCGTGGCAGTATTGCCTGCGAGTTGCGGTGGCGGCGATGTTCCTGCTGGCGGCTTCCGCGCACTGGGGCAAGCGGCGAGCCGACTTGATCCGCATGGTACCCCCGGCCTTCCCGCACCCGGAAATTCTCATCACGCTTAGCGGCATCGCCGAGCTCGCAGGAGCCGTAGGGATGCTCTGGGCGCCGGTGACGAAAGCGGCTTCGGTTGGACTAGCCATCCTGCTGGTCGCGATGTTTCCCGCGAATGTCTACGCCGCCAGGCACCAGATGATGATCGGAGGCCGTAAAGTGACCGGGCTGGCTCTGCGTACGGTGCTGCAGATCGTCTTTCTCGCTGCGGTTCTTGCGGCGGGGTGGCTCTGAGATGCCGCGCGTCAATCAAAGCCAGTTTGCCGTACTGGGCCTGCTGAGCTTTGGACCGATGTCCGGCTACGACCTCAAGCTGCTGATCGCGTGGTCAGTGAACCACTTCTGGCGCGAGGGCTACGGGCAAATCTATCCCACTCTACGGCAACTGGAGAAGCAACGTTTCGTCACCAAAAAGACTCAGCGGCAAAGAGGAAAGCCCGACCGCAATGTCTACTCGATCACTGCCGCCGGCCGCGAACGGCTGGAGCAATGGCTCTCTCAACCTGCCGCTCCTGAAGTGCTGCGCAACGAGCTTTTGCTGAAGTTGTTTTTCGGGCAATGGGTTCCTGAGGCAATAAGCCGCGGTCAGGTAGAGCACCATCGCGAGTTGTGGAAGCAGCAGCTTGTCGACTACGCGGGCATCCGCAAACGCTTGCTCAAAGAGAGCGAAAATGATCCCGGGCGACCTTTCTGGGAGATGACGCTGAGCTACGGCGAGCACATGGCAAAGGCGCAACTTGCCTGGAGTGAGGAAACGCTGAAGAAACTGAAAGACAGGGAATAGCCAACAAGGAGGTCACGTCATGCACGATCCACTTTGGATGAAAGCATTTCTCGCCGTCCACGTTACAGCCGGAGCTTCGGCCTTCGCTCTGGCTCCGCTCGCGCTGATTACGGCTAAAGGCGGCAAAGCGCATCGCCGCTGGGGGATCATCTATTTCTGGGCGATGGCCGTCGTAGCCGTCACCGCTATAGTGATGTCGATCTATCGTCCCGTCCTGTTCCTCGGACTGGTGGCCATCTTCAGCTTCTATTCCGCATTCGTTGGTTATCGCGTGCTGGGGCAGAAGGCCGCGTACAAGGGTGAAAAAACTGCCACTACACTCGACTGGTTCGCTGCCGGCTTCACCTTCGTCGCCAGCTTTCTCCTTGCCTTTCTTGGGGCAACAAACCCGGTCCTCGTGCAAAACCTCGGCATTCCGGCGATGGTCTTTGGTGGCGTCGGCATGTGGATCGCAGGCACAGCGGCATGGCGCCTCACGCATCGTCCCAAAGAAAAAATGTTCTGGTGGTACGCACATCTTTCCGGCATGATCGGCAGCTACATCGCCGCATGGACGGCCTTCAGCGTGGTCACTATCGGCCCGCTGCTCCACGGTGCATGGTGGATCTGGATCGTGCCGACGGCAATCGGGGTTCCCGCCATCGTGATGACCCGCGCTTACTATCATAGGAAATTCACGCCAAGGTCAAAGAGCAACGCTCAGGCCATAGCGTAAGCGCGCGTGAAGTATCATCTTCATGATGCTTGCGTCTTTCCGCTTTATCTGGAATGCGACTCGCGGCCACCGCTTGCGGCCCTGGCGCAGTGAATATCTGAAGTGGCGGATTGAGACGTATTCCGGCAAAAAGGCCGAGAGCCTTCAGCCAAAAGATGTCATCGGTTTTCTGTGGAGCGAGAAGCGGAATCTCATGCGCTTCCTCCACTGGACCGATGAAATGGACGGCTTCAGAAAGCTGTCCTCCCGCATCCGGCAACCTTAGATTGCGGCTCGATATAATCGCAGCGAAAGCATGCATCCCCTATCGACACGCCGCCAATTTATCCAACAAACTACCCGCGCCGCCGCAGCCAGCCTTCTGCCGTGGCGGGCAATGTCAGCCTCAGCCGAAGCGGTCGACGGTCCGCAGTCCCTGCGTGTTCACGCCCAGGCGCGCGGACTGCTGGCAGGCTGCGCAGTGGTCCCGGAAAAACTCGCTGACGAGCCGGCTTATGCGAACACGGTCGCGCAACAGGCAAATCTGCTGGTGGCAGAAAATGCAATGAAGTGGCGCGCGCTGCGGCCTGCACCGGACAAATATAACTTCGCGCCTGCGGATGCCATTCTTACCTTCGCCAATGCACACGATCAGCGCCTGCGCGGGCACAATCTGTGCTGGCATGAGGCCTTGCCGGACTGGTTCCAATCGACCGCTACGCCGGCCAATGCCCGCAGGCTGCTCACTGACCACATCCAGCGCGTCGCCGGACACTTTGCTGGAAAACTCCACTCATGGGACGTCGTGAATGAGGCGATCGATGTGAAAGACGGCAGGCCCGACGGCCTGCGCAAGTCGCCGTGGCTCGATCTGGTGGGTCCCGACTACATCGAAATCGCCTTTCGCGCCGCGCGCATGGCGGATTCGACGGCGCTGCTTACCTATAACGATTACGGCATCGAGCTCGACACACCGGACCAGGCGCAAAAACGCGCGCAGGTGCTGGCGCTGGTTACGCGCCTCCGGCTCAGAGGAGTGCCTATCCATGCCGTTGGCGTGCAAAGCCACCTCACAGCCGGCGAAGCAGTTCCCGGCTCCGGGCTGCGCGATTTTATTCGCGCCGTAGGCGAGTTGGATCTGCAGGTATTCATCACCGAACTCGATGTCTCCGATCAGCAGCTTTCAGGCCCGGTGCCTGTGCGCGATGCGGCTGTGGCAAAGCTCTACGGCGACTACCTCGCCCTCGTGCTCGCCGAACCGAATGTTACGGCGGTGCTGACTTGGGGAATCACCGACAGGTACACCTGGCTCGACCACCATCATCAGCGCAGCGATGGCCAGCCGCAACGGTGCCTGCCTTTTGACGCCGACTACCAGCCGACACCGGCCTTCTTCGCCATGCGCACGGCAATCGATTCCCGCCCTCCGGTTCTGTCCTTACTTGGCAGCTGACCTGCACTTTGTTGTCATAGAGGAGTGACTACTTTTCTAGGGCGCGTCGGCTTGTCCGCATGTCTTCTTTTCGTTGCCGTACATGCTTCGCTGGCACAGGAACCATTTCCGGGAGAACCTGTGAGCCCTCGGCAAGCGCCGCAATCCGCACCGGCACAAGAACCGCCAGCGCGGCCGCTGCCTGATCAGCAGCTTCCACCCCAGCAGCTTCCACCAACGATCCGCGTCAACACCAGCGTCGTGCTGGTGCCGACACTAGTCGAAAAGCCAACAGGTGAAGTTGTCTATGGGCTGACGGCGAAAGATTTCACGCTCGAAGACAATGGCGTGAAGCAGGACGTTCATGTAGACGATGACCTCGACATGCAGCCTGTCTCACTGGTCGTGTGCATTCAGCGCGGACGTTCCGGCGGCATCGTGTTCGACAAGCTCGCCAAGCTTGGGCCGCTGCTCGATCTCTTCACCGCAGGCGGCCGTGGAGAAGCCGCGCTGGTTGTCTTCGATTCAAAGCCGGTCTATCTTGAGGCCTTCTCACGCGATACCGGCTACCTGACGGAAGACCTGCAACAGTTACGCCCCGGCGATGGAGGCGCCGCAATTCTCGACGCTGTAGGCTTCTCCGTCGATCTGCTGGAGCATCGTCCGCCAGACCATCGGCGCGTGCTCTTGCTCATCAGCGAGTCTCGCGATCACGGCAGCAAAAAATTCGGCGCCGCCGATCTGGTAGAGCGCATTGGAACGAGCAATACGCTGGTCCTGAGCCTGACCTTCTCACCGACCAAAGCCGGTCTCATGGAATGGGGAAAGGGAAATGCGGAAGGCGGCTCATCCATCAATTTACTGGCACCGCTTATGATGGCTGTCGCCGCCGTGCACAAGAATGCGGCCCGCGAAATTGCCGTGATGAGCGGCGGCGAATATGCGGCCTTCACGAGGGAAAAAGGTTTTCAGGATCGCATCGACGAATTGGCCAGCCATGCACGCAACCGCTACATTCTCAGCTTTCACCCGACCGATCTAACTACGGGACTGCATACCATTCAGGTGAAACTTAACAACGACTACAATGCGCGTGTGGTTGCGCGAGCCAGTTACTGGGCGGTAAACGACGCATCGAACAGTTCGTCTTCAACCCATTAATTTCTTTGAAATTCATCGAATGCTGTCAGCATCAGCATCAGTTCCTGGAAGAAGGAGTTGTTCTCATGAGTGAGTGGTTGCAATTGACCGCAGGTGACGGGCATGTATTGGACGCATATGTTGCACGACCAGCAGGGGAGCCGATTGCCGGGCTCGTCGTCATACAGGAAATCTTCGGCATAAACGCTCACATCCGCTCCGTTGCTGACGGTTATGCGCGAGACGGCTTTCTTGCCATTGCGCCCGCTCTATTCGACCGCGTCGAAAAGCATGTTGAATTGAAATATGAAGGCGAAGACATGCAGAAGGCGAGATCGTTCATTCCCAAATTGAGTATCGATAATGCCGTTCAGGATATTGCTGCGGCCGTGGATTATGTTCGCAAGGAAACCGGCAGGAAGACCGGCGTCGTTGGCTACTGTTATGGCGGTACGCTGGCATGGCTATCCGCGACGCGGTTAAAGGTGGACGCGGCCGTCGGATACTATGGCGGTGGCATCGGAAACTATGCTGAAGAAACTCCGAAGGCTCCGGTGATGCTGCATTTCGGCAAACTAGACGCGCATATACCGAAGGAGGATGTGGATCGTGTGCAGGCCGCCCGCCCTGACGTGCAGATTTTCTGGTACGACGCCGGCCACGGCTTTAATGCTGATCCGCGATCCAGCTACGAACCGGCTTCCGCAAAACTCGCCCGTGAACGGTCTCTCAAGTTTCTGACTCAACATCTCTCGCAGTAGGCGAGCCAGAAAAAGATTGCCCGCGCAGGGAAAGTCGTGCATTCTTGGCGTCGTCAGGCCCGGCAGCTGCATCTATGAAGAGACCTCTGATTTTCACACGATCGCCGGATCCCTCTTGATTCCAGTATGGAAAGGTGTCCCTCATAACGATGGCGACAACTGACACGATCGCCGAACCGAAATTAATAGCACAGGAACGTTGGCGGCCCCGGGTCAATCCCTGGATCATTGCCGCAACGGTGGCCCTAGCCGCCTTTATGGAGGTTTTGGATACGTCCATCGCCAACGTGGCGCTGCCGCATATCGCCGGCAGCCTTGGCGCCAGTCAGGATGAGAGCACCTGGGTGCTGACCGCATACCTGGTTTCAAATGCGGTCGTTCTGCCCATGGGCGGATGGGCGGCGAGCATAATGGGCCGCAAGAACTTCTTCATGTTCTGCATCGTAATCTTCACCATCAGCTCGTTCCTGTGCGGCATCGCTCCATCTCTCGGACTCCTTCTGCTTTTCCGGGTAATTCAGGGCGCAGGTGGAGGCGGCCTGCAGCCAATGGCGCAGGCCATCATGGCCGATTCATTCGAGCCCGCGAAGCGCGGGCTTGCTTTCTCCCTGTATGGTCTCGTTGCGATTCTCGCACCCTCCATCGGCCCGACGCTCGGCGGCTGGATCACCGACAACTACAGCTGGCACTGGATCTTCTACATCAACATCCCGGTCGGGATACTCACACTGATACTTACCAACCGCTTAGTGGATGATCCGCCATGGATCAAAGCCGACCGCAAAAATCTGCTGAATGTGGATGGAATGGGCATTGGATTGCTCGTGATCTCGATGGCCTCATTGCAAATCATGCTCGACAAGGGCGAAGAAAAAGACTGGTTCCAGTCAAACTTCATCCGCTGCTTCGGCATCGCTTTCGCCATTTCGTTTGTTGCCCTTCTCGCATGGGAGTGGTTCGCGAAAAATCCCATCATGGAGCTGCGGCTTTTCAAGAACCGCAATTTCGCCATTTGTTGTTTCCTCATGCTTTTCACCGGTGGTTTGCTGAATGCGACCACAGTGTTGCAACCGCAATTTCTGCAGGCACAGCTCGGCTACACGGCAACCGTCGCAGGCCTGTCGCTTTCAGCTGGCGGACTTGTTCTCATCATCATGATGCCGCTCGCAGGCCAGGCCTTGAGCCGAATACCGGCGCGCAATATCATTGCGTTCGGCTTCGTCGGTTTCGTCTTCGCCTACTATTTCAGTGCGCTGCACATCAATCTCGGCCTGAGCTTCGGCATGGCGTCTGTGATGAGAGTCTTTCAAGTGCTCTTCATTCCGTTCATCTTCATCTCGGTCACAACAGCAGCCTACTTCGGCCTGCCGGTGCAGAAGAACAATCAGATTTCCGGCCTTATCAATTTTGTCCGCAACATTGGCGGCAGCATTCTCATCTCGCTCACCAATGCCGGCGTGACCGAACTGGGCCAGTTCCATCAGAACCAGTTGCTCAAACACATAACCCCGAGCAGCGCGAATATGCAGAACCAGATCGATGCGCTCAGCAACGTCTTCACTCGAAGCGCAGGCTCGGCCAATGCGAATTATCTGGCGCAGGGGCAAATCTATAACCAGCTGCAGCAGCAATCGCAGACGCTCGCCTATCAGGACATATTCTTTATCCTCGCGGGCGCATCTCTCATCATGATTCCGCTGGCTTTTCTGCTACGTAAAAACAAACCCGGAGGTGGCGGAGAAATCGCCGTCCACTAAGGATAGAATTTCACTATGCACAAGCGTTCCTTCGTCGCAATTATGGTCGTGCTGCTGATTGCGGGGATGGTGTCTTCGGCTGCGTGCGAGATGACCTGCAATCCGACAGGACTGATGACCGCATGCTGCGCGCAGCAGTCGCATAAGTTACCAGTCCACGCAATGTCTCACTCGATGGATTCGTGCACGAATGCACGCACTGTTTCCATGACGAGCGCACAGCAGTGTGGTCATCCGCAGGAGAGCGCGGCCGTTCCCACCATCTCGACCCAGGTCGTACAGCCTCACGCAACCGAAACCGTCACCACTCTGCTGACAGTCGCCAGCTTCATCGCAGGCAACTCGGATACCCTCTCGTCGATACCACTCAATCAATCGTCCTTCCTCGCGCCTCTGCGCATCTGATCCTGCCACTCCTCTGACTGAAAGACGACAGCATTAAGCCGTTGTGTACCTTCGTCCGCTTCTCTTGGGGAGTATCCGTGAAAAGTATTTACTGCGTAGCGCTGCTGTTGAGCAGCGTCGCGGCTGCCGCTCAGCAGCAGCCGATGTCTCAGATGTCCATGCCGATGCCGGATGCTCCCGGCATGATGGACATGATGAATCGCGATAATAGGACATTTGTCGAGCAGATTGAGCATCACGCGAGTTCCGGCACCAGCGCCGAGCCCAACTCCACGCCCACGCCGATGTGGATGAGAATGCACGGCGACTGGATGCTGATGTTCCACGCCAACGCCTTTGTCGTCGAAGAACAGCAGACCAGTCCACGCGGCGGCGACAAGTTCTTCTCGACGAACTGGTTCATGCCCATGGCGCAGCGCCAGCTTGGCCCCGGCTATCTGACGCTGCGCACTATGCTGAGCCTCGAACCCGGAACCATTACTGGCAGGCAGTATCCATTGCTCTTCCAGCAAGGTGAAACCGCCTACGGCAATCCGATCGTCGATGGCCAGCACCCGCACA
>Ga0206829_10083_pt1 | contig 35956 bp, 25 predicted proteins | sample Alteio_BWOrgCont_75_FD_152862 | JGI IMG/M metagenome (GOLD analysis project Ga0206829, IMG submission 152862) | Enriched cells from forest soil in Barre Woods Harvard Forest LTER site, Petersham, Massachusetts, United States -... | ecosystem: Environmental > Terrestrial > Soil > Temperate forest >... | reverse complement strand
TATCGATTCTATCAAGTTCCCTTAGGCCCGTATTCTCAAAGGCGAATAAACTGTCGTATTGAAAGGCTGCGGTACCTCCAGCACAATACCCATAGCCTCCTTGTATCCGGTAGATGATGCCTCCCTGCCTTCTAAGATAGGTTAGAAGCTTGAAGTCACCACATCTATTTGGAGACTTGGGGCCGTTGGGACCTTCAAAGATATTTAGTTTTGGAGTCCCACCTCCCTCTTTTAATGCGACTACGACAAAAGGGACTCTAGCTTTTACATCTTCATCGGTTTGCATGTCTACCTGCACAAGGCCAATACATGTTGAGGGCAAGCTGCTTTTGTATAAATATTCAACCTTGCTGACAGGATAGTCCTTTATTACTTCCGCGCTCTCACCCGTCGCAATTTTAAGAGATGCTTTGCCCAGGTCGAACCCGCACTTCTCACCCGACGATGGCTTCAGATCAATCAGACGTTGAGCTTGGCAGTTGCTTAAATTGACCTCATATGCCTTCTTTATTTTTGGATCATTAGCCATATCTATAATATTACTATAGTATTGTTTTAGCTCAGTCTGAGCTAGACGGATGCATTCTGAGAAGTCTCCTGACATAAGGTCCGCGTAAATCAAGTCACTTTGTGTCCACAGGTAGGATTTGAGAGCCTGAACGTCAAAAGATCTTTGGTGATCCCTACTATCGACCGCAGGCCAAACCAGTCTTCCATAACAATCACCATTTTTCAGATAATCCCTTAAGATTTTTCCAGCACCCGCGTAATTCTTATTTTTGAAAAAGGCTTTAAATTCCACACTTCGTATTCTCTTTAGTCCTTCTTGGGTGCATTGACCAGTTCCTGCAGTTGAAACGTTTGAGGTAGCGATGATTGAAATAGCAAAACAAACACGGAAGTATTTACTGCTTGCAGGCTGCTGAAACATATTCCACCCCATCATTTTTCTTTCAGAATCCCTAATACAATCATTTAACGCTTTTTTATCGTAATTTAATCTCCATTATAGTGACAGTATAATTCCAATAATATTCTTAATGAGGTAAGGGTTATGAAAAAGAATTTAACTGCTATTGGTTCGAGCCTGGCGTTAAGGACGAAGGACCTTTATTCTCAGCACTTGCTCAGCCCGAAGCAGGTTGGAATAGCTGTGCTATGGTTATTTTTATTTTTGGAACGATCAAATGCCCGAACACCCTTTATCCTTTTAGTTAGAATGATATTCCGGTAGTTTAAGATATAGAATGCCTGAAACGATACATAAGGATCAGAATATGTTGATTTGGGTGCGATTAGGGGGGTTATCCATTTTTTTTGCATTCACCTTTCTTTTGAGCACTCCTAGTTTTTGCGGGCCAAATGTCCCCGACGGGGCTCAGAATTTTTCAGATCCAGTTACCTCGCTTCCACTGAACGACTTAACAAGCCTATACGGCATCAAATCCTATTATAATCCAAAGTACTATTCTATTCTATCGCCCGCCTTGGCCGACTCCCTTTCAAAAGGAGGCGTCATCCAAGGGCTCTACCAGTTGGGAGAGAAGAAGCCGGTGGAGAAAGGGCCTGATGCTGTAAACAAATATTTCTTGTCGGATCCGGTGGTGGGCTTGATCCGACAACTCTTTTGGGCCATTCCAGGAGATTACGATACTTTACTCACACAAAGGATCTTGCACAATTTCGCAGCCTATCTTAAGCCCTCCACTGTGGGGAAACTTATGGAAGCTACCCTTGTTCAGAATTCTGAGGGGAATCAAGCTGATAGAAAAAAGAGGCTGATTCGTCTCGTCCAGGATGATATTACCCCGGAGAATTGGGATACCCTGGGTCAAGGACTGGCAAATGAAATGAAAAAGTTGGGATTTTCGGTACCAGATCATACCTTAGACTCCTTTTTCGAACTTCAAAAGCGACTCGAGGTTGAGAAGAGTGGATTGCAGCTCCAACTCAAAGGCATAGAGAACGGAAAGAAGCCAAAAATTGCCTGCGAATCAGAAAATTCTAATCCGCTTGGGACGGAAACCTCCGATTCTCTGGAGTGCGTCAAATTGAGGGCCAGAATTGATAGTTTGCAAGAGGGCATTTCCAAGCTCAACGAGAATATCGATCGCTATCGAGTAGAACCCTTTATTAGACAGCTTTTATCGGCTTTGGAGTACTGCCAAAGGCCCGAGTCCATTTATTCACCCTACTTTCCAATTCAGGTTTTGCAAGTTTTTATTCTATTGAAATCCAAGCATTATCGACAAACGTTATTAGAGCAGTGGAAGCACATGCCCAGTCTTCTCTCTCCTCTAGCTAAGGATTTGATTGAAGGACGACCTGAATACTCCGAAGCCAGAAAAAAGGACTTTCTGTCTAGAACAATCTCTGTGCAGCAATTCGATCATTTGGCTACCCGGCTTGTGTCTGTGGAAACAGAATCCCCGGATGAGATGAAAAAAACCCTCCTGGAGCTTCTTTCCAACCCAGACGACACCTTGGCCGCGTTGGAGTACGAGCATCATCATTCGAAGGACAAAAGTCCAAATGTCATGAATCAGAGTGTAAACGAAGTTGCATTTCTGGTCTCGAAGGACGGACCGACAGTCTCATCCACAGACTGCTGTGAAGCGAGCTTTCTAAACTTCTTTTCTTATTTTAGACAAAACCTCGATGATCCCCTTCTCAGGGATGGCCAACCCAGAGCCTCGATTGGGGACCAGACCTTCTTGTCTTTCGCACTGGAAAATCTAAACCCTAAGGACAGCGAATTGCGCGGAATTTGGAAAAAGTCCGTTTCGAACCTAGACGGGGTAACCTACTATAAGAGTGTAACTGACAATGACGGAAATAAATTCCGATATGATTTAGAGCCTTCTATTGACAATTTTGCCGCGATCGCTGAACATTTTTTAGGGATCTATAGCCCGGCGGAGGCCAAGCAGCTTAAGATTGAAGATCGACTAAACAGAGTTTGTAACTATTTTAAATGTGAATATTGGTTCGATCGTGGTGCCTCAGGGACGTCCAATCAGATTGTGTTTAGACGCTTAGATAGCAAAAAGAACACTCGAGAGCTTGGTATCGACATTCAGGACAGGCATTGTCATGCTGCTTATAGGAACTTTCCGCCGACTTCCTCTCTTTATCGGAATATTTTTGAATCGCTCATGAAGCCGCAAGTCGGGCCTATCACATTAGCCGAAGCTGGCCCTGGGCTACTAGCGACACTGGCGTGGAATCTTGATTCAAATGCTAAATTGGCCGTTTCCCATTTTGGAGTCCCTCACAATGGCCCTTACCGAACTAATGGAGAAGGTCAAGAAGCAGATGCAATAGGAATTATCTTACGCCGCATTTCAAATAAAAGGCCCTCAGAAGAAGGACCAGCTCCCTCCGAAAAGGTCGGGGCCCCTCAAGAGGTAAGGAAGGTGCCGACTCAGATTGAAAGACCTGCCACTCGAGTGGAAAATGCCCCCATTCAGGCTGAAAGACCTCCCTTTCGAGTAGGAAAAGCACCTGCCCTATTTGGAAGTCCTCCCATTCTTATAGGAAAAGTACCGATCAAGGCGGAAAGGTCTCCTCTTAGAGAACGAAAAGCGCCAATGAAAGACGAAAGGTCTGCTTCCCAGTTGACCCAGGCTCCGGCTACCCGGGGACCGGGTCCCGCCCAACGCCCCGGATTCCTTCCTCTCATTATGGGAAGGCCACTGAGCTCTACAGAAGCGGTGCTATCTGTCGTGCGGGTCATTTTTCAAAATCGCCTTATTGAATATTATCCCATCGGGCTAAAGCTCCTGACTCGAGTTCCCTGGGACTACCACGTAATGGACGTGCTGCAGTACACTATAGGCATACCACAGGGTCTCGAGATCCCTGAGTATCTCGTTTGCGATTTTGTTGCATTCGCTCGCCATATGGAGGCAAGAGGCAATTCAATCTATCGAGGATACTCATTTTTTGGAACTGGAAAGGTCATGTGGCCTAAATATGTAAAAGAGATGGAAAAAGGTTGTCCTGCAGCTCAGTAGCCGAGGCAGGTACGCATTGCACGGTAGACCGGCATCGCCTACCCCAATTCCGGTGCTAATGAAGACTCTGCGAGTTATGCCATCTTCGTTTTCAACTTTCATGGATTTCCAAATAGCATAATTTGAAGTCAGCTAGACCTAATTTTTTCTGTTTGAATACTGGGTCCTAGTGTCGGACTCTAGAGCATTGAACTCCGGGATTTATTACGCACTGGGTTACACTCGCTGCCCTGAAAATCGGTTGCTTTTGGGGGGAAATATTTGTTTAAGCTAATGCGAGAACTCTATTGGTTTTGAAGTTTGCAATCTCAGGAGAATTTCAAATGACACTATCCTCACCGGAACACAGCAAGATTAGCCCCACTGCAAAAGTAGTAGCCTACTGGCGTCAGTTTAGCGATATTCCATTTGCACATGAAGTGGCTGAGATGGTGCAAGCTGAAGAGGTATTTAAAACCTTTTTAGAAAAAACAGATGTCTCCCTTGAGAGCCTCTCTTGGTTTGCCCCGCTGATTGAAGCTCGCTACAAGAGTATGGTGCACGCTATTCGTCGGGAAAATATTCAGCAAGTTTTGGAGCTAGCCAGCGGAGTATCTCTACGAGGCTTGGCTATGACCTCGGACCCCGAGATCACCTACGTAGAAACGGATCTTCCCGGTATGTCCTCCGAGAAAAAAGCGATTGTGCAGAAAATACGTGAGCGGCACCATCTCCCTCAGAGTAGTAGTCTTTATTTCCGTGAAGCCAATGTTCTGAACTTAAAAGAACTTGACGAGGCGACCCTGCCTTTTTTTGAGAACCGACCCATTGCCGTCATCCACGAAGGGCTCTTTCAATACCTTTCCCTTGAGGAGAAGAAGATTGCCGCTGAGAACATCCGCTCCATTCTAAAACGATTTGGAGGAGTCTGGATGACCCCTGATCTCAACACCAAGCAAGATCTTGACACTCAATGGACATCCTCTAGCACTGCAAAACAAATGACAGACAGCATCAAGAACGCTACCCAGAGGGACTTCAGAGAGTCCGCATTTGAAGATGCGGCACATATTCAGGATTTTTTTGGAAAACTAGGTTTTGAGGTCCAAGATTTCCCTCAGATGGATAATAGCTTTGAACTTTCATCAGCTAAGAACCTAAATATTTCGAAGGAAGCAGTAGATACCTACACATCCGCTCTCAAGATTTGGTGCTTACGCTTGAAAAATTAGAAACCGAGGACGCCCTAAGGACATCTCCAAGGCCATCGGATGCCAACCGCCTACACAGCTCAAATTTTGAGAAGGGTTTATACAACAAAATCATAAACTTACATTCAAATATAACTGTGCTAGTTAAAATGCCTGGCATTTTGGCTATTGATATTGCTATAATTAAAAAATGAACTTAACTATCGAGAATCCTTGGTGGAATACCCTAGGCCTTTGGGATGACCCAGATCTGAAGAAGGTGAAGAACTCACCCCTCAAATACCATCCTCAAGTTTTTTCCCCAGACGAATGCTCAAACCCATCCGTATTCACGCTCAGAGGCCCCAGGCGAGCGGGAAAAACTGTCTCCCTCAAGCTCCTCGTAGCTGATTTGATCGAAAACCACGGATGGAATCCAAAGAAAATCCTCTGGACGACCTTTGATACTTTTAGAACCTTACAACAGGCCGAAGATCATCTGATTGCTCTCGTAAAAGCTCACCACCCCGCCCTTCTCCTTATCGATGAGGTGACCGCTTTGATCGGTTGGCAAAGAGTTATTAAGAAACTCCGAGACAACGGCACTCTTTCCGAACTCTGCCTGATCCTCACAGGTAGTTCGGCTTACGACCTCAAAGCAGGAGCGGAGAGAATGGCAGGGCGTCGAGGCACCGCAAAGGAACCGGACCGGGTTTTGCTTCCCATGCCTTTTTCTGAGTTTTCAAAACAGATACCGGGTTCCCTTTCAATACACGATCAGGCTACTGCCTATCTTCAAGTGGGAGGGTTTCCTTTTCGAGTCGAAAACTATGTTCATTCAATTTTAAATAAAGCCTCCTGGGACCCTCTTTCAGACCTTCAAATTTTTGATGATGTGGTTTTCTATGAGTTCAATAGAAGACGGCTGGATCGCTCCATTGCCATTGAGGTCCTCGGGCGCTTGGCTGCAATAGAATGCAGTTCCAATAGCTATGAAGGATTTAGCAAACCCCTCAGCATTGCTCGAGACACCGCGCGAAAATACCTGGATGCATTAGGAGATGCTTTTCTGCTAGCCACCTATTCATCCTATGACACCTCGAGAAATCGCGTTGCGCCAAAGAAAGATAAGAAATTTGGATGGATCGACCCAGCCCTTGGATATGTGAGCCAGTGGCTGAGACAATCGGACGCTCCCCGTGAGCCGGCCCGTGCCGAATGGAGTGCTGGCGCAGAGCTGCTCCGTCGGTATGAAGCTCGGCTCTTCGAAGGTTTGTCGGCACCTCGAAACGTGTTTACGTGGAAGAGTTCTGGCGGAAATGAGGTTGATTATCTGATTGTAGATAAGAGTAAGAAAATTCTCTTTCCGGTAGAAATCAAATACCAGAATTCCATCTCAGACTGGGACTTCATGATCCTTGAACGCTCCTTCGGGAAGGGCCTGCTTGTCACCCCTTCTTATGAACGGAAACGATCGAAATCTGCAGCTGTAGCAATAGAGAATTTCTTTCTTACCCCCGGCTTTTGAATACTCAATTCTCAGGGCCTTCGCGGGCGCATCGAACGGATCACTGAAACGGGTTTGGCTCTCATATTGCTAGCATGGGTATGAAATCGGTAAACTTATGATCCTCCAACAACCTGCGCTATTACTTGCAGATGTAGACGGCACCCTAGTGACGCCGGAAAAACTCCTGACCGAGCGTGCAATTCAAGCTATTCACGCCCTCCACAAAAGTGGGATTGCCTTCTCTTTTGTCAGCGGTCGTCCTCCCCTTGGGATGAAGCAACTAGCATTATCAATACGTGTTCAGTTCCCTTATGCTGCTTTCAATGGCGGGGCCTTGATCATGCCTAATCTTGAAATCTGGAAAACACGCCCGCTTTCCCCCGATGTGGTAAAAAAGGCGGTCGATCTCATCCTTCAGAATGGGCTCGACGATGCGTGGATATACACAGAGAATAATTGGTATATTCACCGACCGGAACTTCCGCGAGTCCGGGTCGAGCAATCTACCGTTCAGTTCGCACCCATAGTTATTCAAAGCCACGAGAATCGTTCCACGAACGTGTTGAAAGTAGTCGGATTGAGCGAAGACTACTCACACGTAGCTCGATGCGAGACGGACCTTCAGCACAGTCTCTCCGGAATCGCATCAGCCGCGCGATCACAACCTTATTATGTCGACGTAACGAATCCCCAAGCAAACAAGGGGACGGTCCTTGAAGATCTTTGCACATATTTAAAAATCTCACCCTCGCAGGCGATTACAATCGGGGACATGCCCAGTGACGTGCTCATGTTCAAGAAGAGCGGCCTCAGCATTGCCATGGGAAACGCTTCAGACGAGGTCAAGAGCAGCGCAGACATGGTCACTCAATCCAACGCCGAAGAGGGCTTCGCGAAAGCGGTGGAACACGTCTTGTCTAAAATCAAATGGGCCGCGTAGAGGAGCTCCCACTATCGCTACCCAGATCAATTATGCGGCCTTTTGGTTGTACTTCTTTGCCTTGACCTCTTGGAGGATCTCCGAGAGAAACCAGGTGCGTCGTTCCGTTTCATCGATCCAAGTCTCGATCAAGCTCGCGGTAGCCACATCTCCATGCTTTTCACAGATCTCATGAGTCATCCGGAACGAGCGAATGAGCTTTAGGTTGTCATCGTGGAGTTCCGAAAACATCTCTTCCGGTATGACCTCATCCTGGTCATTGTCCTTGAGACTTTGATGACGTGAGATATCACCGATGGAATGCAGCGTTTTAGCGCCAATTTTTCTGGCTCGTTCGGCAATGTCATCGGTCATACCAAAGATTTGCTCCGCATGTTCGTCAAGAAGCAGATGATAATCCCGAAAGTGACTCCCTTTCATATGCCAGTGGAAATTCTTGGTCTTTACATAAAGCACAAACACGTCTGCAAGAGTTCCTCGCAAGCGATCAGAGATTGCGATAACGCCTTTGACTTCGAGACTCATCCACTCCTCAAGTGATCTGTCGTGTTTATTCATATTTTAGTTTCTCCATTTCGATGGAACGTCCAAACACCGTCCCGACGTCGCTTGGATCGACAGCACTTTGGCATTCATCGTATCAAGGTCCTTTTCCAGGATGGAGCCAGCAATATTTATTCCAGCTGGCGGTGCGTCAACTCGACTTTCACTCACCTACTTTTCAACAAAGGCTTTTAGGTTTTGATTTTCCAGTGTCATGCCCTCTAAGAGAGCTTCTCTAGTGCCAAGTTTGAGCATGAAACGAAGAGGACCTGTATACTCGAAATGGTTTGTAAACTTTACCCCACTTCCGTCTGCATTGGCTTCAACGGTGCGACAACGCCATCCGCCTAATCCAAAATGGGTGAACCACGAGACGTCCGTCCAGCACAGCGTGTTCTCCCCCATTTTTGTGATCTTAAGATCCAGGTTTGGTCCCGATTCTCCATAGGCCTTAACTATAGAGTCGTCCTTGGCTTCGCCCTCTAGCCGGTACCATTTATTCCATTTATCATAGTTCTTAAAATCGACCATTACTTTCCAAACTTCATCAACCGTACTGTTTATATCCGTAGTAACAACTACCTGATCTGGATTTGACTCCACTACGTCCTGCGCGGAAAGAGCACTGGGTTTGAACGCAAATAGACACAGCAATAGACCAGCAAATGAGCTCCAATATAAACTCTGTGATGGGCCTTTGGCCAATCCATTCTTTTCCATTCCTAAGCTTCCCTTCGGCGGCGACAGATACCTCAGGAGATCTATGACGGCAAGCGAAAAGGTCCAGATCCCTACCCATTTTGGTTGAAACTTCAAATCGCCTGTTAGATAAAAGCTGCAGGATTGATTCACGTAATCCAATCCCTTGAAAGGCAGCCGATGCAACCGCAACAGATTCTGGCGCAACCGTTCACTTTACCCAATGGTACAGTTATTCCAAACCGGCTTGTGAAGGCTGCGATGAGTGAGGCTTTAGGGACAGCCGATGGTCATCCAACTCCAAGATTGAACGTCCTCTATCAGCGTTGGGCTGAGGGCGGGGTGGGATTGAACATCACTGGAAATGTAATGATCGATCGACGAGCATTGGGAGAACCTCACAATGTTGTGGTCGAAAATGAATCAGACTTGGCTGATCTCCGACGCTGGGCCGAAGCTAGCACTCAAAATGGTTGTCAGATCTGGATGCAAATCAATCATCCGGGAAAGCAAGCTCCCAAGGCGCTGAATAAGGAAACTGTGGCGCCTTCCGCAATACCACTACGGGGCGATATGGCGTCGACGTTCTTTGCAATACCGAGGGAGCTGACCATTCACGAGATTGAGGACCTTATTCAACGTTTTGGGAAAACTGCCGCTATTGCAAAAAAAGCCGGTTTTACTGGGGTCCAGATACATGGAGCACATGGTTACTTAATCAGCCAATTTCTATCCCCATATCATAATCAGCGTACCGATGAGTGGGGCGGAAGTGCGGAGAAACGCAGGAGCTTTGCCTTAGCTATACTTAAGGAAATTCGACAGCAGGTCGGAGATCAGTTTCCTATTGGAATTAAACTTAATTCCTCCGATTTTCAACGCGGTGGTTTTACTGAAGAAGAATCACTCGATACGATTCGTGCTCTGACTCATGCAGGGATAGACCTGGTGGAAATTTCCGGTGGCACTTATGAGGCTCCTGCTATGACGGGACTTAGAAAGGTGAAAGAGAGCACTCGAAAACGTGAAGCTTACTTTCTGGAATTTACCGAAAAAGTGCGTTCGGAGATCAAAGTGCCACTGATGTTGACCGGGGGATTCAGAAGTTCAAAAGGCATGGTTGAAGCGATTTCTTCAGGCGCTGTCGATTTCATAGGTTTGGGTCGCCCTCTTGCGATCGATCCCGAACTACCGCAGCGATTGCTCAACAGCCAGGAAGCGGTAAGTTCGGTCCGGGCTATTTCTACAGGAATCAAAGCGATAGACCGGATGGGATTATTAGAAATTACGTGGTATACGCGTCAAATTCAACGAATGGCTCGCGGCGACAATCCTAGGCCAAACGAATCGGCGCTTCGCTCCCTCATTCTGAGCGCACTTGAGCGCGGGTGGAAAGCGTTTGAGACACGTAGGCTTCGGGCCTGATTACATTTTTTTGTTAAAATTTCACACTAGGATAAAACCTGGCGCGCCGTGAAAAATTGTGCAATTTATTGGCATAGTGTTTACGCTCTTGGGAGACCCCAAAAATGTTTGAATTAATTAAGCTCGGGCTTCCGGTTGTGTTGGGCAACCTGGGAACCATGGTCATGGGGATGGTCGATATTCTCTTTGTCGGCCGTGTGAATGCTGCCGCCATTGGAGCAGTCGGGGTGGGGACCTCCGTTTTTGCCTGGTTCATGATGTTTGGATTTGGCCTAGCAAGCGGAATGGAATTTTTGGTTTCGCATGCCCACGGAGCGCGGGACCGAGAAAGGCAATGCCGATACCTGATTCAGGGATTAATTCTCTCGTTTTGGATCGCTGTGCCCTTTACTGGGGCGATTTTCGCCCTTTCTCATCAGCTCGCCTGGTTTGGAGTCAATCCAGAGGTGATCGATGGCGCAAGAAAGTACACCCAGGTGCTTTCATTCAGTCTTTTCCCTGTTTATTTTTTCAACGTCCTTCGGCTTTTTTTAACCGCCATGGGTCAGCCTAGGCCAGCTATGGTTTTGCTGATCTTCGGGAATGTCGTCAACGCTTTGCTCAATTATGTCTTAGTTCTTGGGCACTGGGGTTTTCCTCCCCTGGGAGCAGAGGGAGCGGCCTGGGCCACCCTGGTCTGTCGCGTGGTCATGATGATTTGCATGGGTCTCTATGTTTTTTCTTGGGATCGCAAGAACGGTCATCCTATTCGGAAGTTTGGACTTAAGTATCACGCCGACGGGATGAGACAGCTTTGGAAAATCGGGTTGCCCGCTTCGTTGCAAATGCTCTTTGAAGTGGGTGTCTTTGCTCTGGCAACGACACTTGCCGCTCGTCTGACCACCGACGAGCTCGCGGCTCATCAAGTCGTATTGAATATCGCAAGCCTCACTTTTATGGTTCCTCTCGGGATCGGATCCGCTACTGCGGTGCGGGTGGGACAAGCGATGGGGAGAGGAGATCAGAAGGGCGCAAGGATCGCGGGGTGGCAGGGGTATCAGTTGGGCGTTGGATTCATGGCTTTTTCCTGCCTGTCTTTGCTGATTTTCTCAGATTCTATTCTGGGTTTTTTTACTTCGGATGTTCGAGTAATCGAACTGGGCAAAAGTATTCTTTTTATCGCGGCGTTGTTTCAGTTATCGGATGGGGCCCAGACGGTTGGGACCGGGGCTTTGCGAGGGTTTGGAGATACTCGTGGGCCAATGGTGTTTAACCTTTTGGGGCACTGGACGATTGGCGTGCCTGTTGGGGCTGGGCTTTGCTTTTATTGGGGGCTGGGACTTCGGGGGCTTTGGATTGGATTGTCGCTGGGGCTTACTTTTGTGGCGGCTCTTGTTTTGGGGCAGTGGGTTTTGCGCACTCGAGAGGTGGGTAGAGTCTAAGTTTGGCCTGTGGATAAATCCACACAGACCCTACCCAAATCGTGGTTGTAATCCACTTTGATTAGGGCTAAGCAGCTTTGCGCGCCGACGAGGTGGGCAACAATGAAACAGCGCTTTGCGCAGCCTCTGCAAGTGTCGGATGAATGTAGATTGCATCACGTATAACGGAATAGGGCGCATTTGCGTTCATGAGTGTCACATAGAGTTGCACGGTCTCGGAAGCGTGGGCTCCCACCACCGCAGCTCCCAAGAGCTGGTCATGTTTAGGATCCGCAATCAGTTTGATGAACCCTTTGGTTTCGCGAAGTTCGTTCGCCTTGCTGTTCTCTGAAAACGGAAAATGAGCGACCGCGATGTCCATTCTTTGCGTTCGTGCTTGCTTTTCCGTGATTCCGACACGTCCCAATTCAGGATCCGTGAAGATCGCATAGGGAACGATGCGGTGTAGAGTCCTCGATCCATCACCTAGAATCTGAGATTGTAGGATTCTAAAGTCATCCCACGCAGTATGAGTAAAGAGCGGGCCTCCGCGGGCGTCTCCTGCGACCCAAACTCCAGGAACGTTTGTCGAGAGCTTTTCATCATGCAGGACGTATCCTTTGTGGTCAACTCTAACCCCGATTTTCTCCAGTCCAAGGTCGTCGGTATTGGGCTTTCTTCCTGTAGCGACGAAGACATGACTGCCTTCAACTACTGAATCTTTGAGCTGTATCTTCCAGCCACCTGATTCGTATTTAAATTCGTTCACCTGAATGTTCTTTAGGAAGGAAATTCCTTCTGCCTTGAGATAACTCTCAAGATTTTCCGCGACGTCCGCATCTTCATTCTTTAACACCTGAGGCCCTCCCTCGAGCAGTGTCACCTGAGCTCCCATTCGGCGATAAAACTGACCCATTTCGAATCCAATATAGCCTGAACCCAAAATGACGAGATGCTCGGGAAGATCGGTCTGATCCAGCCAGTTGTCGGCGTGGATGACTTGGGGCTGATTCAGACCCGAGATTCTCGGAAAGAATGTTCGAGATCCGACATTGATGATGACTTCTTTGGCGAGGAGCTCCTCGCTCTTAGTTTCAATTCGGAATATTCCAGTTGCATCGCGCTCGATGAGTTTGGCATGACTCCGTATCAATCTGAGGTTAGGAACATTTTCAAATCCTTGCTCAAGGGATTTGCGTGAGGCCTCGGAGATGCTTCGAGCTTGACCGAGGACTCCTGAGAAATCGATTTGGACTTCTGGGATTCTAAGACCAAACTCGGAAGCTCGCTTCGAATCAAAGGCCAGTTTTGCGGAGGCGATGGCTGCTTTGGTCGGTGTGCATCCGAAATTGATGCAGGAACCGCCCAGATTCTTCCTCTCGACGAGTACTGTTGACTTTCCCGCTTGAGCCAGGGCATGCGCAAGGGGTATGCCTGCCTGGCCTCCTCCTATTATGACGAAGTCGGACGCCATCAAGCGAATAGCATCTGGATCAGGTTTCTTTTCCATATTTTTCGCAGCTGCAAGATTAAAGCCTGTAGATCATGGGCGATTCCCCAATACTCGATCTAAATTAAATGCCGCACTAATTAGCGCCAAATGGGTAAATGCTTGTGGGAAATTACCCAAAGCCTCTCCCTGCGAGCCCATCTGTTCAGAGTACAAACCGAGATGATTTGCAAAACCAAGTATTCTTTCAAAGAGCAGTTGAGCATCATCGAGTCGTTCAGAATCTGTGGCTCCAGCTCGAGTCAACGCCTCAACAAGCCAAAACGAACACATATTGAACGTGCCTTCTTCGCCGGGGAGGCCGTCAAAGTTTGGGCCGGGCGGATAGCGATAGACGAGCCCGTCCGTGAAAAGGCCGCCTTTCGCCGGAGGCCTCATGATAGCATCCACAGTTTTGATCATCCGCGGATCATTGGGCGCCATAAAAAATACCAATGGCATAATAAGAAGAGAGGCATCTAGCTCCGAACGGCCGTAAGCCTGCGTGAACGAACCTACATCAGCTCTCCATCCACGAGACATGACCTCTTCATAAATCTGGTCACGAACACGATGCCACTTTTCCGTATCAGCAGGAAATGATCTCTTTTCGGCAAGGCGAATAGCACGGTCCAGGGCTACCCAGTTCATTACCTTTGAGTAGACAAAGTGTTCCGGTTTATTCCGTACTTCCCAAATTCCCTCATCCGGCTGCGTCCAATTATCGCAGATCCAATTCATTCTTGCTCTCATGGTATTCCAAAAATCAAAAGATATGGGGGCAACATATTTATTGAAAAGGTAAACTGCATCCGCTAGTTCACCGTAGATATCATTCTGAATTTGTTGATAAGCGCCGTTGCCAATTCTTACGGGCGAGGACGCTCGATAGCCTTCCCAGTGTGCAAGGATCTTTTCATCTAAAATCCTTTCACCCCGGATGGAAAGCATCACTGGCAGGGGTTTTGTGGAACTACCAGAATGGGAAGCAAAGTTTTGAACCCAGCTCATGAATCTCGTAGCCTCCTCCTTAAACCCAATCCGGAGAAAAGCATAAACCGTGAAAGCCGCATCCCTCATCCACGTATATCGATAATCCCAGTTTCGGGTTCCTCCGATCACTTCTGGAATACTGGTCGTTGGGGAAGCTATGATTGCGCCGGTAGGTTCGAATGTAAGTAGCTTCAACGCAAGGGCCGAACGATAGACTTGCTCCCTCCACCGTCCGCGATAGGTGCACGAAGAAAGCCACTTCCGCCAATAGTGAACAGCGAGTTCGAACAACTCTTGCGCTTCATCGTCTGAAGGCGGCAATTCACAGATATGAGTATCCAGTTCCTTAAAAATGAATACCCGTCTCTGCCCTTCATTCAGGACAAACTCTGCGTGGGCCCCTCCGTTTTCATCAATGCGAATGGGCAGGTCCGTAGAGAGTCCCATGGTTAGTCCATCTGATACGAATGCGACACCATCTCCAGCCTTTTCGGCGATGTGAGCTTTTCGTCCGTAGTCAAATGCAGGAGTGCATTCGAGTGAAAAAGCTAGCGAACCACGGACACATTTCACTCTCCGAAACAAGTGGTGATACCAGGGAGAATTGGAATCGAGCCCAACGGGTATAAAGTCTTCGATTTCCGCGATGCCGTCGCTGCAAAGGAAACGGGTCACTAAGATATTGGTATTTGGCCAGTAGAATTGCCTGTTCTGTAGTCTCTCACACTTGGGTCGAATCGAAAACTTTCCTCCCTTCCGATCGTCCAGCAGGGCGCCGAATAGACTCGGAGAGTCGAAATGGGGATAGCAATACCAGTCAATTGAACCGTGAATTCCGACCAACGCAACGGTCCGCATATTACCAATAATTCCGTAATTTTCGATTGCCTGATACGCCATGGGTATTCTCCGCCAAAGCGGACACCCATGCAGGATTGGCACCAGCCCCGTTAGGGCTGCAGTGGATTTTCAGAAACATATTGCGTGAATTCAGGATTCAAATGACATCCTGTCACTATGCTACTGACTAGGTATCGTGCACTTCTCCCATCCATTGGTCTTTGGGGTAATCTATAGTTTCTAATATAATTGTAATAACTCTTTAAGCTCTCTTCAGACAGCGGTATCCCTAGCTCACAGGCTACCTTCAGATAGTCAATACTACCCATGATCCAATCTGGCGTCATATCAACGTTGTAGTCTGACAGTTCGCGGTTCAATTTCTTAGTCAATTCCACAAATCCAGGGGTCTTCACTAGTCTTTTATGGAAATCGCTACCCGTTCGAATCTTATTCTTAATATTATACAACAAATTAGGGCTGATCGAAAACCCATGATTGATGATCCCTTCTGAAAGGAGGCGTGCAGTCTTCTCTAGATTTTGTTCAGAGAACGCGTCCGTGCAATTAAGGATTCCTGGAAAGGAAAACTTCTCCATTCCATCCAAGGTTCGCGAATATCCTAACTCCCTCAATTGTTCGTGAAATCCCTTTTCAAATTGTTCGACACTGAGAGGGGGATAGTGTGAAGTATTTTCTAAATATCTAATCATTTTTGTAAGGGAGCTCATCTTTTGGCTATTCTCATCCTTGTTTTGCGAAAAGATCTTTTGGGATGCCAGATCTTCAAGATAGTCGAGCAAATCATTTCCATAGGGATCGTCCATAACACGACTGGATAGCTCTCCCTCGTAATCGCCTAAAGAAAAGCTCTCAAGCGCATATAAGATCGCATCATCGGACGATGGCTTTATTCCTTTGGACTGCCCAGCAAAAGGCTGAAGTCTGGGCGCTATTTCCGACGCCTGCGCCAATACCTTCATGGCGGCGAGTTTTTGTGATTTGTCCCCTGCAGGAGGGCTGGCTTGACTCTGGGGCCGGCCGCCCGGGATCATGACAGTTGAGTTCTCCTGCATGTGGTCATAGGTGTCCGTATTAATGTCACTCTCCGGTAGTCTAAATGTTTCCAGCCTTCGCCTCAAATCAGGGTGTTTGTAGGTCTGGGGTCTCTCGTTTGCAGATCTGCCTTCCAGAAAGGAGTGAAACCCCTCTCTGATCGACTTATAGTTCACCAGGATATCCAACCTTGAACGCGGCGGAACCGCAACTTGACTCACACCGAGTTGCCCCATGGACGCCTCTAATCCCTTGAGAATAGCCTCGGCCTGTTCTTTTGAAATTTCTTTTCCATTTAAGGAATTGATGTAGAAGGTGTCTTTACCATCCACCACCGTGTTCACGCCCGAAACATAGCCAAGAAGCTTTCCATCTGAACCTCGAATGTGAAACACTCTCTCGTCTGGATTGAAGGGTGACAAAGATCCATTGGTAGAGCAGTCATCCCCTACTGATCCACGAAATAGCGCAACCCAGGGGGTGACTTCATCCAACTGAAATTTTGAATGGTTGGCGTTTCTATAGGCTTGTCCCTCGGAAGTAAAACTATATCTCTTGCCCCACCTTTGGGCCCATTTTTTCTCTTTGTCATCCAATTGTTCCGGCGTCTTCCCTAAAGCGCTGGAGAGTGCTGCTTCCATAGGGGCTGCACCCTGAAATTTCGCAAAATCGGCAGCCTCCAGGGAATTAACGCTCTTGACTAGATCGGAATCTGGAGGACCGTGTCGGTGCAGGATATTCCATAAGTGAAACCAATCGGCAGCTTCTATCTCTTTTTGACTGAGATCCAGGATGTGACGAGGCTTTGCCCTATTGAAGTCCGTCGGCACCCTTGGACCCGACTTCTCATCAAGTGCATCTACCACCTTTTGCAATCTCTGGATCGCTGTCATCGTCTTGTCTTGAAAGAGATTCTCCTTGCACCAGCCCGGATCTGTCTTGTGCAGATGGGCAAACACTTCGCCCGCCATTTCCCTGGACGGAATATCTCCCAGATGCCCAAGGAAGACTTTAATCTTTTCCTGCAGGAGCTCCAATTTGGGTTTTCCCTGCTTTGCGGCTTCGGAATCAAGAATCTGAATTTTTGATCGGAGACGTTCCCGAAATTCCTCCAAATCCTCCGGTTCAGTGGAAATTGAAAGCTGAGCATATTTTCGTTGGTCAAACTGTCGATAAAGTTCCTGCCGTAAAGCTGGCGGCCACCTTTTCTCAATATCCTGAATTAAACGACTCACGTCGTTCAATAGATCGGGCAGGCTGTAGCCAAAATAGCCTACGTTTTCAAAGAGCCCAGGATGGGTCTTATAGATTTCCATTAGAAAAGCAGCCTTCTGAACTTGGTTACTTGCGGCTGGGGCTTTCAGTTGTAGGGGCAGCGCAAGCTCGGCCTGGGCATCAGAGGGTGGGACCGCTAGAGCACCCGAGCTGAAATTGAGGCTGATCATCCCGACGAGGATGATTCTTATAAACAATTGTGAAGCAAACAGGACCCTGCCACCGATGGTCATAGTGGACCTCCTCTCTACCGATCGGAGAAATCCTCTGTGGCCTTGAATTATGTTGAGTCGGCGTTACCTGATAAATTTAATCTATAATTTTTAGAAAATGGCAACTTTGAGGCCTTGGATCCAGGTGGGAGTTTCTAGTGCACCGTCTTTGCGGAGAACTCAAAAACTGACAAGAGAGGAAAGTGGTCCGACGGATTCTGCTTCGCCACGTCCTTAGGTGACCAAATCGAAGTCTCTTGGCCGGTCTTTTCATCCTTGAATCGCAAGACTTCTGTGTCCCGAAATTTTCGTATCGCATCCGGATTTAGAAAGGCCGCGTCTAGCTGCTGATAGACTGGCTGCCCACTACTAGGGAAAAACACTTCTGTCACACGCCTTTCACTTTTTGGTGGGACGTTGAGCAAGTCCATGGACTCTGTAAACCCTGCCATTTTGAGAGGAGACAGCTCTTTGCAAGAAGTCACATCACAATTAAAATCGCCGGTGATCACAATTGGAACACCTTGCCAGGTAGAACTGTATTTACCCACAATACTAAGAGTCTCTCGAACTTGAGCAGCTCTATGCTCCGCCGAAGTATCATCCTTTGAATCCCTTCTCGCCTTATAATGGACTCCGACGAAAATGAAATCAGGAACAGCGCTTTCATCTTTGCCAGAAAAGCGAAGCTCGAGCACGGGCAAGTCCCTGGAAAATACAAATCTGTTAGACTCGGGCAGGCGTCGCTCCCGATAGCTCTGATACACGGCGTCAACTGGAAGATCTCGACGGATCATCATTCCAATATTAATATTGCGACTATCATTTCCTTGCACCAGCAAGGGAGTAAAGTGTTCAGATAGATAATTTTTATTTAATGCATTGAGCGTATTGAGGCTTTCAACTTCTTCAAGGACGACTAAATCTGGATTAGCGTCTTTGATGACATTCGTAATCCCACGAACCTTCTTCGGATCCTTGCTAAATTCTGGCAAGTCTGGTTTAAATTCCCCAATTGATAAAAATGATAAGACAGAAGAGGGTGAAGTAAATAGGTCGCTTGTCAAGGGTTTCACCTTGTTCAGCAAATCCTGAACATTGAAGCTGAGAACTCTCAGCACTTGAACGTCCTCTGGTTTTCTAGGGTTCATTCCACTTGGAAGCCTTTGTTCATCATATTTGTGACGCAGGGTTGGGCCATCCCAGGGTTTGAGAATATCGGATTCAACCAGGGAAAGTTCCGTCATCAAGAGGGGTGAGGCCTGAGATGGTCTTCTCGCATGAATGGGAGAGGAGAACGAGGGTCCTCGAGAGCGATTCTGGCTGTGACGATAAGGATGATAAGGAGAATCACGATTGGAAGATCGAGAAGCAGGACTGGATAAGTCGTCACCAAATTTACCGGCCCACGCGTGAATTGAGGTCAAAGCCTCTAAAACTATTAGTGGTGTAATCCAGTAGCGAAACCTTTGTTGAACAGACCGGCTCGAGCAACGCGAACCATCATCAGACTTCACAGGGGTTCCAAACCCAGCTGAGACCGTAGGGAGAAACTTCCCTTTTAACGGGCTGAGCTGTCGGGGCAAAGTGCCACACTGTACCATTTTAGTCAACTGCGATGGCGAATTTTTCTGAATGAAGTCCCCACTCCCCATAACCAGCTGTAATCATTGATTATGAATGAAATCGTAATCTAAATTAAATTAATTTATTTCTACTGCAGATCGTTTCTTCGAATACGCCCGCTGAATCCCGGGCGACCTGCTCGCCCCTTCGGACTTGAACTTTTAATAAGTTCCTGAAGTTTCTCACCGTCGAGGAATATGATGTTATTCCTTTGAGAATGGGTTTCAATTTTCTCACAGATTTTTTCAACGGCGTTCTCGGTAAACCTACCCGTAATGGCAACTACAAACTTAGAAATCCTGAACTTGGATTTAGTCTGAATGTCTAGAAGCGGAATCTTAAAAGCCTCATGAGCCTGATTCACGATCAGATCTAAATAGGAATTTGCCCGCCCCGATACGTTCCCAAGTTTGACTTGGGCCGCCCAATACTCGGTCATCCCAAATTCAGTTTGACGAGAAAATAAGACGTCCTTACCAAACTCTCGACTTCCGTGGTGAAATACAACATTTCGGAAGCCCAAGCTCTTGAGTAATGGAATAAATGTGTCCCGCACAAAAGCCGCTTCGCTACGGCCATCCTGGGACGGATCTCTGATGGAGTCTTCAATAATCAAATGGATCAACTCGCTCATCTCCGAAGCGGAGTTGATCGCGGATTCCACACTCAGAGCCCTAATCGTTACCGCGAACTCCACTCCGGCCAGATATCCTTGATCGACGAATCGATGGAACCGAAGCCCTGGGAGGCTCCTTCGACGCCCCAAAACTGCAACCCTTGCCCTCTGGAGTTTCCAATGGTAGCCGGAATCATTTTTCCAAAATCCCTTGGTGCAGTGCCAACCGATCACAATCTCTGCCCGCCCGTTTCCTAAGTGATAGATTCTAAAAGGTGCAATTCCCTCAAATCGAGACGGAGTGATGGGAATATCCAAGCCTATCTCTAAATCCTCCAAAAACTGGGCCCTCTTGCAGGGAGTGAGCGCTATCCCAGGCGGAATATCTTTAGTCAAGAGCTCACGCGCCACCTCTTCTAGAACCAGGATGGTGTTTGGATCATGCTCAAAAGCAACATAGTCCTGTTGGGCGATCCTAACCAAGGCAGGCTGATCGAGCGTCCCCCTAGAAATGATCTCCACTTTGCTGCCAGATTCGCCGGGCTTAATCATGCGTATTGGAAAGATAGTGGCTAATTCAATCGCTTGTCAACTACAGGGCCTCGCTGGCTGGTATCCGTTCCACCAAACATTCCGACCCGACAGAGTGCAAAGTCAAAGCGACTTGGGTCCTTTGGGTCGATTTTCTTCAAAGCCTGGGTCACCTCGATTGCTGCCTTCCAGTTCAAGGATTTCCTCGCCGTCAAACCGAGGCTTTGACTGATTCGCCCAGTATGAGTATCCAGTGGCATCACCAGCTGATCGGGGCGCAAAAAATGGCCCGCTGGAAAGGTAGAAGCGAGCTTCCCTGATTTTGTCCACAGCCCTGGGTCTAAATCATCTTTTCTTCCCATCCACCTCAGAAACATACACCAACGCTTGCAACAGCTCCCTGCTTCAGGAGAAGTTAAGAGGTAGGAAAAACTCTCGGCACGATCTGGATTCAGCCAGAGATTCCATTCCTTGATGAATGCACTCAGAGCATTTCCCACATCGGGATCCCGGGGATTCAAATGGGAAACAAAATGGGCACCCACGGAACCATGTTCGCACCAACTTCGATTCACTAATTCAAAAAGATAGACAATATCAGATCCAATATTGAACCGATGGACCCAATCGTCAAACGCCCGATGAGCCTGCTTTCGAAATGCAGAAGACTTGAGCTTCCGTACAAATCCACTCGGTGTTTGACCCAGATTTTCCATTCGACCGAGGGCTGCTGATATAGACTTTCGGATCTGCTTCACATTCCCATAGGCGATGACCGACGCCAGCAGGGCGACGGCCTCTTGATCCCACGGATCCGAATAATGATGAACAAATTCAAGCGGATCAGAAGAAAGAAACTCGACTCGGTGAAAGTCTTTCAATGCGTTATTTAATAGCTGCAATAATTGTGATTCTCGTTTCAATCTTCCTCCACGAACAAGTGGAAACAGCACCAAAAATGAAGTAAAAAGTTATAAAGGACAATCAAATGACAGACTTTGAATTCGGAAAAATGCTGCCCTTGGGAACTGATAACACTTCGTATCGTCTCCTGACTAGAGACTTTGTATCTGAATTCAAGGCAAATGGGGTTTCCTTCCTCAAAGTAGAGCCAGAAGCCCTGACGCTTCTCACTCGAGAAGCCATGAGAGATATTGCCCATCTATTGCGAACCAGCCACCTGGAGCAACTCCGCAAGATCTTGGATGATCCCGAGGCCTCGGCAAACGACCGTTTTGTCGCCCTAGAGCTACTCAAAAACGCCAACATCGCAGCCGGCTTTGTGCTGCCCTCCTGCCAGGACACGGGAACCGCCATTGTCATGGGAAAAAAGGGTCAGACGGTCTTTACGGGTTCAAATGATGAAAAAGCGATTGCTCGCGGAATCTTTGATACCTACCAGACTTCAAACCTCCGCTACTCTCAGTTAGCGCCCCTGGACATGTATAAAGAAGTGAATACAGGGTCGAACCTTCCAGCCCAAATCGAGATTTATGCCACTGAAGGGGACGAGTACCATTTCTTGTTCATGGCAAAAGGGGGCGGATCGGCCAACAAGAGTTACCTGTATCAAGAAACCAAAGCCCTGCTAAATCCTCAATCCTTGCTCTCGTTCATAGAGAAGAAGATCAAAACCCTGGGGACAGCCGCATGCCCACCTTACCACTTGGCGATTGTCATCGGGGGAACGTCTGCGGAATATGCGCTAAAGACCGCAAAACTTGCCTCTGCAAAGTATTTGGACCATCTTCCCACGACCGGGAATAAACTGGGCCAGGGATTTCGAGATCTAGAATTAGAAAAGCAAGTGGTACAGCTGACGCAAAAAACCGGGATCGGAGCCCAGTTTGGAGGCAAATACTTCTGTCATGATGTGCGAGTGGTTCGCCTTCCCCGCCATGGAGCATCGTGCCCAGTAGCCATTGCAGTCTCCTGCTCAGCTGATCGTCAGGCTCTAGGAAAAATTACCCGAGATGGAGTCTTCCTTGAGCAGTTAGAAACCAACCCTGCTCAATTCCTCCCGGAAACCACCGATCAACAGCTCAGCGGCCAAGTCATCGAAATCAATCTGAATCAGTCGATGGAAGAAATTCGAAAGACCCTCTCTCAATACCCTATTCGCACTAGACTTTCCTTGAACGGACCCATGATCGTAGCACGCGATATTGCGCACGCGAAGATCAAGGAAATTCTCGATCAAGGCGGCTCAATGCCCCCGTATATGAAAGACTTCATGGTCTACTACGCAGGCCCGGCTAAAACGCCTGCGGGCTATGCATCTGGGTCTTTTGGACCGACCACTGCGGGCCGGATGGACTCCTACGTCGACCTGTTCCAGGCCAAAGGTGGAAGCTTCGTCATGCTCGCCAAAGGGAATCGCAGCAAAGTAGTCACCCAGGCATGCCAAAAGCACGGGGGCTTCTACTTGGGTTCCATCGGAGGCCCGGCAGCCCGGCTAGCCCAGGACTGTATTAAAAAGGTCGAGGTTTTGGAATTCCCAGAGCTTGGAATGGAAGCCGTGTGGAAGATCGAAGTCAAAGACTTTCCAGCTTTCATTGTGGTGGATGACAAGGGGAATGATTTTTTTGCGGGGTTGACTGAGTAGGGCTTATAGCCAACCGAATCAATCCCCCCACCCGATCCAAATCTTCAACCCTATGGTTACAATTTAACGTAATCCTAAGCCTCGCCGTTCCCTCAGGAACCGTGGGAGGCCGAATAGCCCTGACATCAAACCCCAAAGCCTGCAACTCCTGAGCAACGTGCAACGCTCTCGAATTCTCACCCAAGATAATCGGAATAATGGGCCCAGGTTTAACGGCCTTAAAATTCAAACTCTCCTGAAAGTAAAGCGCATTCTCCAGAAGTTTCTTAGCCCGACCTCTGCCCACTCTCCGCCAGTGCTGAACAGAAGCCATCAGCAACGCCGGCAAGACAGGAAGAGGTGCAGTAGAAAAAATAAACGCCCGAGAAGAGTTAACCAAATACTCCTTAAGCAACCCATCCCCACAAACCCACGCCCCACTCAACCCCATGGCCTTTCCAGCCGGGTGGATCGTTGCAAAAACTCGCTGGGTCAGTCCTAGTTTTTGAACCCAACCGCCTCCCTGGTTCTGCTCAAAATCCCCCCAGATCCCAGTCGCATGAGCTTCGTCCACAATCAGCAGAGCAGAATGTTCCTCAGCAAGGTCCGCCAACGCCAGCAAAGGCGCGACGTCTCCATCCATTCCATAGAGACTTTCAGTGACCACGACCTTTAAGCCCGGACATTCTGAGTCGGCCTCGAGAAGCTGTCTCAGATGGGCCACGTCTGAATGCAAATAGATCCTACGCTGGGCTCCACTCAGCTTGATTCCATCAATAATTGAAGCATGATTGAGCTGATCAGAATAAACAGTGTCCCCAACCCCCAAAAGCGCCGATAAAAGACCCACATTGGCTTGATAGCCACTGCAATAGATGAGGGCAGACTCTCTGCCACAAAATTCTGCCAGGACTTTTTCTGCTTCTTCGAAAACAGAAAGATGACCGCGGAGCAAGCGCGAACCAGAAGCACCCAGCGGAACCATCTCCAAACTCCGCTGAGCCAACGATCTCAGCTCGGGGTCCTCACTGAAACCCAAATAGTCGTTAGATGAAAAATCAATACCGCTCCTCAGACTGAGTCGTCTACGGCATTGAGCCTCATCTAGCTTCTGCAGGCGTTCTTTGAGAAGGGTGGGAAACTGCTTCACTGCAAAAGCTGGGCACCTGTTTCAGGTCTAGATTTTAGGCTGGACAAGAGAAGCTGGTCCTCGTCCACATCTGGGTTAGGTCGAGTCAGAAGCTTCTCCCCTAAGAAAATCGAGTTCGCTCCCGCAAAGAAAGCTAAAATCTGGGCCTCTTTGCTGAGCGAAAGCCTTCCGGCCGAAAGACGGACTCGCGATTTCGGCATGAGAATACGGGCCACGGCCACAGTGCGAACGAGTTCCAGAGGATCCACTGGTTCGGCATCTTGTAGAGGAGTTCCTTCTACTGGAATGAGAAGATTAATGGGCACAGACTCAGGTTGTGGATCTAGGCTTGCGAGCGTTGCCAGGAGCCCACATCGATCTTCAACACTCTCACCCATCCCAATGATCCCACCACTGCAAATCGTCAAACCCGCCGTTCGAACGGCCTTGAGAGTGTTTAGGCGATCGTCGTAACTTCGTGTATGAATAATTTTTTCATAGAATTCCCGACTGGAATCTAAATTATGATTATAAGCATCAAGTCCGGCTTCCTTAAGGCGCTCGGCTTGCTTCTCATTTAACATTCCAAGGGTCACACAGGCTTCAAGGTCTTCTTGCTTAACAATCCGGACCATATCCAGCACACGATCAAACTCAGGACCATCTTTGACGTTTCTCCAAGCCGCACCCATGCAGAAACGCTGAGCTCCTTGAGCTTTGGCCTCTTTTACGGCTTGGCGGACCTTTTCTAGTGGTACTAACTTTTCGCGTTCTAAGCCCGTGTCATAATGGGCGGATTGAGGACAATAAGAGCAGTCCTCCTGACATCCTCCCGTCTTAATAGAGAGCAGAGTGCATTTCTGAATTTCAGTCGGATTGTGATGAAGACGGTGCACTTGATGAGCCTCGAAAATTAAATCCATCAGAGGCTTTTGGTAAAGAGCTTGAGCCTGGGCAAGAAGGTGATTCATACTACATTTCCCTTTGTTCCCATCTTTGCCAGGAGTTTCTAGGGATTGCAACTTTTCTCACCAACCAGAACTCTTGGGAATCAAACAAACCTGTTCTGTACTAGACGAGATCAAGAGCCTCATGATAACCCATAAATTAGCCGCTTAGGCTGGGGACCGGGGGGAGAAGAATTGAAAATTCATCTTAGACGCGCAGTTCCATTTGTCGTTTCATGGATTGGATTCACGACAGCCTGTTCGCCAGGCATGTTCTTTGGTTCTGGAAAAGACCAATCCATCAACCAGATGCAAGTCTACAGGAAAAACAATGTAGCATGCTCTGAGATGGACCTTTCGACGTCCACTCTGGATTCTCCCACCTTTAGGAGCTTAATCAAATGCCTGAACGCCAATGGTGCGATAGATCCCATTGATCGCATGATCAATGGTCCAAATGGACTCTCGGATCGTGACCTGCTCCCCCTGGTCAAGGCGACCAACCAATATTTCTTAGGGAATCACCACCGCATCTACGAATTCGACCAGACCTACCAATCCCTGGATTCAAACGGAAGCCTCAACAAGCTTTTGAGCCAGCTGGGTCTGATTCTCGAAAATGACGAATTTATTACGGGAACCGTAGCCCTCTTGAAAGACGGATACTGGAGCCCATCCAATCAAGACATCCTCAAGACCCTCCAGCTTCTTTCAGAAAAACTGACTCCCGAAAACACAAGCGCCAGCCTAGACCTCGCTCTGAATCTGGCGAACTCGCGGGCCTTCGCAGGTCTCATTGGCAAAATCCGATCGACCTCCTTAAGCCGAAATGATCGATTTGAAAATTGGGTTCAGCAGCTTTTTAAGTATCTTAAATCTCCCCACACCTACACTTGCGACAATAGCCCCACCCCTATCAAGGGACCGTGGATCCAAGCTATCCAAAACGACGACTTATTCACGATCACGGACCGACTCTTCGGAACAGAAGAAGAGCAGATCAAGACCCAGGTTCCAAAATGGGCTGCAACGCTGCGCGAAATTCTGCAACCTGACCCAACGCACCCGGGTCACGTGATTTTAGACAATCTATCGGCTGCCTTTCATGATCTCAACGGAGAGATCAGGTGCATGAAGAGCAGTGAGGTCATCCCAAACGGCGCAATGCATTTATTCCGTGAGCTCCATGAACTGGGCCCCGGAGTGACTCCAACTCAGTACTTTTTGAGAGATCTCCCGCTCACACTCGCATCCTTAAAACCCTTTTGCGAAGTCCCCGACTCCCTGGCTTCTTACTATCCTTCACTCACCGAGCTCGCCCGATCAGGAGCAATGGAAGCTGTCTCTGAGTCCCTGATGGAATTTTACAAAATAGAAGCGCCCTGGCAGGGATGTAACGGGGGTGATTCACCTCAAGGAACCTATCATCCACTTGCACAAGGTTTGGTCAACTTACTTGGGGATAATCAAAACAGCTTTCACCTTTTAGTTCCTCTCCTCGTCGAAATTACAGAAAGTGAGAACTGGGGCGATCTTCTTCTCCTACTCACTCTGAACAAGGGTCAAAACCTTCAACAAATGAAGGATACTCTGAAATACGCCGTACGGCCGCTGCCGCAACTCAACGGCAAGAGCATTTCTGACATTTTCGTTGAGGCTCTCACAACAAAAGACCATCAGTCTCTTTTCCGTTGGTTACTCAGCATAAAGACGTTTATCCATTCCAATGACACTATTTTAGTACCCACGCTCAAGAACCTCAGAGGCGCCTTCTTCGTCAACAATGTGCACCCCGTGTTGGACCTAACTCGCGAGATCTTGGCAGACGCCCCCAAAAACTCGGACTTATATAGGACTCTCTTTGCACTTACGGACAAGGAGGACTTCTCCAAATCCATTCAGCTCGTCTCAGCGATGGCAAAGGACGGGCGTCTCAAGAATCTGATGGATTCTGTAGTAAGGCTCTTCCATAAGTTTGCAGAGGAGCAAAGCGACGGCGCGAGGATCGTAGTGGCCCACTCCCCTCGCCTCGCTATTGAAACACGTCACAATCTTTCTTCAGCAGATTTGACGCATTTTTATTTTGACCACAGTCCCGAGCAAAGAATCATCCAAGACTGTGACCAGATTAATTTGGGATTCTCGTTGGATCAAACCTCTGACTCACGTTTTGGAGAACAGCTGCAAGCCATTCTGGATTGTCAAAACGGGAAGGGCCCAAAGAATGACCTCACTACCACGATTGAATTTCTCAAGAACTCAACTACAGAATCCGGCCAATCCTATTTAGATTTTCAAATTGGACTGGTAAAACAATTCGATTTTACGGCATGGGACCTCAGATACTTAATGGACTCTTGGACCCAGTCATTTGACGATGGAAGGTTCAATCGCCTCCTGAATGCCGCGGCACTTTGGATTCACGGTGCCCCACCGCTATCGCCCGTCTTGAAATCCCTACTCGATCTCACAAATTCTCTCATGGAAACAGTGAGGGTCGATATCCAAGAATTAGAGACTTATTTTGCAAAGGTTACCGATAGCGAAACCGCTCCCAGCCTCCTAGCTACGGCAGATGACTTGTTCAGCCGTGAATTTGCTCCTACACCCGGGGCAGGTGCTCGGCCTCAGCTCATTGATCAAGTGTTCGACGATAAATTTAGACAACGTCTCGCAAAATGGGTGGACTACAAGGAATGCACGGGCCTGCCAGCTGATTCTAAGGACAGAACAACCCAAATTCAAAAGAGAGTAAGCGACCTCATCCTAGAGGCTAAGAATAATCTCACCAGCTGGGACCTGGTCGATCAGACTCCTCAGAAACCTGGACATCCAAGACAGAGCTGGACTCTGGACGGCCCCCAAGGGTTAACGACTTGGCTTAAACCTGTCCTCCAAAAAATCAGCGATAAGAATCAAAGTTCTAAGGATAAATGGGTATTAGACTCGCTTCTAAATTTCCTCCAATATTTTTCACTTACAGATACTCCCGATTTAAATGCCAAAGTAAAAGCCCACTATCCACCCCAAACCCTTCTCAAGTGGCTCCACGATCGCGCGACCGATTACCGTCCGATCACTTACTATTATCCTGGTGAAGACAAACCGCGGATCAAGATTGTAAACACGCTCGACATGCTCGAGCTAGTGCTATTGAACGTGGATTTTGACGCTCCCATGATGGACGCCAATTTCGACGTCTACTATAAAAATATGGGCTATGACTTCCTCGATGAAATCGGGAAAGCATGGGGCGATATCAAAGACAGAAGCCAATGGCCGAAAGAAATTCAAGATGAATTTCCAGACCCAGCTCATCCGCCTCGAACTCTCGCCGCGGCAGTCGCAGACATTAAGAATAGGCCCTATGACCCAAAGAAAGACGCCGGGTTCGACAACCTTCACCGGTTGGTCTACGAGCTGGTGGGTCTCCCCACTCTTCCCCCTTGTCACAAAGATATACCGGGCGAGGACGTAGATCTACAAGCTCCTGCAGGAATGGCCAACGGGTTCCTTCCCGACGACCTTTTGCATGATTTTCAAAAACGCATTTATAATATTCTTCAGAATATTTCTGCTCTGGATGTAAACACTCCTGGGAGTGGCGTGGGATTTAACGGAGGACTTGAAGTTCTGAGAGATCTTTTCTACGAAATCATCTATTCCACTCCGAAAGAGTCTAGAGGTCCAAGCGCCGGCGACAAAAACAATTTTTCAGTCATTATGAAGTTCATTCGGGTGGGGACCTTCCGCCAGCTAGGACGGATCTTAGGAAATTTAGATCCAAATGACCCGGCATTGAACCATTTCTTTACAACTCTCATTCATGCTTCCAAAACGCCTCACCTCAGAGACGCTGCCATCGCCCTTCTCGCGAATGATCCGAATCAAGAGCTGATTTGGAAAGTGCTCCAACAGATTTTCGATATCGTGGACCATGGCACCCCAGAAGATCTAGCAACTCTGAAGAGGTTGGGGTTCTACTCCCTTTCTTCTATGAGCCAGCTAGAACCTTGGCCAAGACCGAGCACCGCCTCTGCCGATCCAGATCTTTTGGATCTTATCTTACTTAGGGCGTTTGAAGTTTTGCAGACTTACACTCCTTTTCTAAAGACACAAACTCCGCTCCTAAAGGACGCGCTTACCTCAAAGAGGGCCTCCGAAATACTTCAGGCCACCTACGAGCTGGGGAATGAAGATCAAAAAATACTCTTAAGGAATTTCCTCGCCGATCTTCTGCAGGATACTTCATCAGGACGCCCTTCCGTGTCCCGGGTCCAAAACGGGATGGAGATCTTTAAAGCCATTTACGAAACCCCGGCTGCAAAAGCGGGCTGGCAGAATTTCAACCAAAACTCGAGAAAACTGCTGGATTCGGACGCCTACAAGGCGTTGAAAGCCGGGGATGCCCTCAGGCCGGTTCTTAATTTCCTCGAACAACGGAACCCTGCTCAATCGACAGTCACCTTGAGCCGGGATGAGAAGGAACTATCAGATAAGCTTCGGAAAAGTGGCGCAAAAATGCTGAGAGAAAAGCAGTTAGAGGCCTATTTGCTCCTCTCCAAGAACCACCCGACCGAGTTCTATGCTGCCCTCCAAACCCTCAGCCGAGTAATCGGGGAGGGAACCCATGGAGACCTGAAGGACTTCCTGAAGATGGTCCGAAGGAGCCTATCCGAACCGGCCCATTGATGTCCGAGCCGGAAACTGCTAGAATCGGCCCTTATGTCTGGCACGAACCCCTATATTAAGACTGGCCCGGTAAAGGGACCTAGTCAAAAGTACACAATTACGTTTCTCCCTTCCAACCAGGTGGTAGAAGTCGATCCTGAAAACATGCCCAGCAGCGCTACTGGGCTTCCTGGAAGCGTTTTAGATATTGCACTCGCCTCGGATGTCGACATCGATCATGCATGCGGAGGCGTTTGTGCCTGCTCCACTTGCCACATCATTGTGGAAGAAGGTTTTGAATCCTGCAATGAAGGCAGTGAGGATGAAGAGGATCAGCTGGAAAAAGCTCCAGGACTCTCCTCTCGTTCTCGGTTGGCTTGTCAATGCGTGCCTGACGGAAGCCGGAATATTCAAGTAAGAGTCCCTAACTGGAATCGGAATTTGGCGAGAGAATGAGGGAGCTCGAGGTAATGACTTTGGGGCGCGTGGGGACGCCCTTTAGGCAGCCTTCTTGAGCTGTCGAATATCACCCGGTTTTCGGGCCTGTAGAACACGGTCGATCGTAAAAGCCAGGGTCTCAAAAGTTACAGGTTTTTCAATAAAGCTATTGCACCCGACTTCAAGACTCATGTGAAGATTGCTGTCGTCTCGGTATCCTGTAAGCAGGATCACCGGTACTTCAGGAGCTTTCTTTTTCATGTGTTTAAGCAACTCATAGCCGCTCATTCCCGGCATCGAAACATCTATGATTGCTAGATCGACTTTATGATCTTCTAAGATTTTCAATGCTTCCTTGCCAGAATTGGCCGTGAGGACTTCATAGTTGATTCGGGTCAATCTAACGCTCATGAACTCACAAAGAGTCTCGTCGTCATCTACCTGCAGAATCACTGTTTTTCCGGAAGCTTGCATATTATCTGCGGCCATAGATCTCCACTCCTACTCTCCATTTCGGCAGTACGAGAATAAAGCTTTATGAAAATCTTGTGGCCACGCACGCCAACGTTCCCCCGAATTATCCCGGCGATTATGTCCCCTTGTGATAGATTGAACAGGGGGTCCCATGAAATCACGTCAAATCCTATTATGGCTTGCTGCAATTGGTTTCTTTATGGAAACCCTGGACTCAACCATTGTAAACACCGCGTTACCCGCGATGGCGAAGAGCCTGGCCGAGAGTCCTATCAAGATGCAGTCAGTAGTCATCGCCTACTCCATCACCCTGGCTGTATTTATCCCAGCATCGGGTTGGTTTGCGGATCGCTTTGGGACTCGAAAAGTCTTCATGGCTGCGATTTCGATCTTCTCTTTAGGCTCCCTTTTTTGTTCGCTGTCCCAAAACTTGACTCAGATCACTTTAGCGCGGGTTCTCCAAGGGATCGGGGGCTCCATGCTGATGCCCATTGGGCGTCTAGCCGTTTTACATGCCTTTCCAGGGGAGGCGTTTCTCCAGGCCATCAGTTTTGTAACCGTCCCTGCCCTGGTCGGTCCTCTAGTTGGACCCATACTCGGGGGTTTATTTGCTGAATATTTTTCCTGGCATTGGATCTTCCTGATCAATCTCCCGATCGGACTCATCGGATTGATTGCCACCTATTATACCATGCCAGACAACCGACGCCCTCCTTCCAAATTTGACTTGGGGGGATTCTTTCTGCTCGCGATCAGTATGGTCTCTCTCACGTTTGGGTTAGATGGATTGGCCGAGCTTCAATTCACAGCTGTCTCCGCCACTATTCTCATCGTGTTCGGCCTTGCCTGTTCGGCAGCTTATTGGCTCAAAGCGGCTCAACAGGAGCGGCCTCTTTTTTCTCCAAGTATTTTTGGAATTCCCACTTTCAGAATAGGTCTTCTTGGAAATATATTTTCCAGATCTGGAAGTGGAGGAATGCCATTTCTGATCCCACTTTACTTGCAACTTGGCCTCAACTACTCCCCGTTAAATTCTGGACTTACAATGATTCCAGTCGCTGTGGCAGCAATATTGGCCAAGCGATTTGGAAGTCCGATCATCCGGGTGACTGGCTACCGCAAATTTTTAATCATCAACACCCTTCTTGTTGGAGTGGGAATTGCCAGTTTTACTTTCATTACACCCGCCGAGCCCCCCTCCATTAGAATTGCGCAGCTTTTTCTTTTTGGTTTTTTTAACTCACTTCAATTTACTGCGATGAACTCGCTGACCTTGAGCGATCTCCGCGACGACAATGCCAGCAGCGGAAATACGTTGTTCTCAATGGTCCAAATGCTGGCCTTGAGCTTTTCTGTCGCATTCTGTGCGGTTGCATTAAAGACCCTGCATGAATACTTCAAAGCCATTCAGCCCCAGAACACCATAAACACAATGATCACTGCCTTCCATGGCACCTTTATTTGTATGGGAGCGATCACTTGTTGTTCGGCGGCGATATTCTTTCAGCTTGCTTCTGATGTGAAACTCAAGAAGAAGCCGGAACCTGGTCTGGGCGATTGAGAACCCCTTGACAACGTAACTCAATTTTGATCAGGTGACGGCCGTCGCAAATTTAAAAATATAAGATTATTCCGACCTTCCTGATGGAGCACTATGAAAGCACTTACCTATAATGGCCGTGGGAACATTCGCATCGAGGAACGTCCGGTTCCAACTTTAAAGGCACCTACTGATGTGATCGTTAGAATCCACAAGACAACGATTTGTGGCACGGACTTACACATTCTACGCGGAAACGTAGCCACCGTTGCAAACGGAAGAATTCTTGGACATGAAGGAGTTGGGTTTGTACATTCGGTAGGAGAAAAGGTTCGAAACTTTAAACTCGGGGATAAAGTCCTCATTTCCTGCATCACCTCTTGTGGTCAATGTGAAAACTGCAAAATAAATTTCTACGGACATTGCGAAGACGGCGGTTGGCAACTCGGAAATACCATTGATGGCTGCCAGGCCGAATTTGTACGAATTCCACACGGGGATTTTAGCTTACATCCGGTTCCGGCTGACGCTGACGAAGAGGCCATGGTGATGCTAAGCGATATCTTGCCTACCGGTCTTGAGGTCGGCGTCTTAGAAGGAAAAGTAAAACAGGGCAATACCGTGGCTGTCGTGGGCGTTGGGCCTGTGGGTTTAGCCTCAATCATGGTTGCTACGGAATTTAAGCCTTCGAGGATCATTGCAATTGATCGGGATCCCCATCGACTCGAAATTGCTCACTCCCTTGGGGCGACTCACCTCATTAATAATTCGGATGGCACAGCTCACGCGCAAATTGCTCAACTCACCCATGGAAAAGGCGTGCAAGTAGTGATTGAGGCAATTGGAACCCCGGCCGGATGGGACCTATCAGAAAAAATCGTGGCTGCGGGAGGAAACATCGCCATATTGGGGGTTCACGGAAAATCAGTGACCCTCCATTTGGAAGAAATGTGGAAACGTAACTTTACCCTGACCGCCGGGCTGGTTCACACCTTTACCATCTCATCTCTCACGAAACGTATGCTTGCTGGAGAAATCCATCCTGAAAGGCTCATTAGCCATCATTTTAAGTTGAGTGACATCATGAATGCTTATGACGTATTTGGCAACGCGGCCACTCATAAGTCTCTCAAAGTGATCATGGAAAACGACTACAACTAGTCAAAACAACAGACTGAGTCCCACTATGAAAAAAAGAATTGCAGTAATAGGAGCAGGTCCTTCTGGACTGGCTCAATTGAGAGCCTTTGAATCGGCTAAGCAGAAAGGTGCCGAAGTACCCGAGATCGTCTGCTACGAGAAGCAGGAAACTTGGGGAGGTCTTTGGAACTACACCTGGAGAACGGGACTCGATCAGAATGGAGAACCGGTCCATTGCAGCATGTACCGATACCTGTGGTCCAATGGCCCCAAGGAGGGACTTGAATTTGCGGATTACTCTTTTGAAGAGCACTTTGGACGCCCCATTGCCTCCTATCCTCCCCGTGAGGTTTTGTGGGACTACATTAAAGGTCGGGTTGAGCGCTCTCAAGTAAAAAGCCAAATTCGCTTTCAGAATGTGGTCCGTTCGGTCGACTATTCGGAAGAAACTGAACAGTTCACCGTAACTGCCCATGACCTGCTCAAAGGTCAAACCACAGCTGAGGTGTTTGACTATGTCGTGGTAGCATCAGGTCACTTCTCATGCCCAAATATTCCCTATTTCCCGGGATTTGAGGGATTTAACGGAAGAATCTTGCATGCTCATGATTTTAGAGATGCCCTCGAGTTCAAAGATAAGGATATCTTGTTAGTAGGCTCTAGTTATTCCTCTGAGGATATTGGGTCTCAATGCTACAAATATGGAGCTAAATCGATCACTACAAGTTATCGGACTCAACCCATGGGATATGACTGGCCGGAGAACTGGAAAGAAGTCCCCCTTCTCACGCACGTCAAGGGTAACACGGCGTATTTTAAAGACGGCTCGTCCAAAGTTGTCGATGCCATTATTCTTTGTACGGGATATAAACATCACTTCCCGTTTATTCACGATTCTTTAAAACTTCGGACCGAAAATCGACTTTGGCCCCTAGGTCTTTATAAAGGGATCTTTTGGGAAAAGAATCCCAAGTTAATCTACCTAGGCATGCAGGATCAATACTACACCTTCAATATGTTTGATGCACAAGCCTGGTACGCAAGAGATGTTATTCTGAATCGGATTTCATTGCCACCCTCGGACGTAATGGCTGCGCATAGCCTGGCATGGAGAAAACGAGAAGAGACGCTCAAAGATGCCGAAGAGCAAATCGTTTTTCAAGGGGACTATGTTAAAGAGCTTCTGAGTGCAACGGACTATCCCTATCTAGACGTAGACGGAATCAATCAAGCCTTCTTCAAATGGAAACACGATAAGAAGGAAGACATCATGGGATACAGAGATCTGACGTTTCATTCTCTGATCACGGGCAATGAATCACCCGCTCATCACACTCCCTGGCTAGAAGAACTGAACGATTCAATGGAAAGCTACTTGAAGGCTCTACCTCAAGCTAGGCTGAACCATTCGTCTTGCACTGTCCACAATTTCAGTTTATCTTGAAGCTGGATTCCAATTTTAAGGGATCATCCCTAAGGACCAAAAAGGCAATATCGCCTTCTCCTTTGCCTAGAATACAAAAGGGAATGAATCTTTGTCCTTGTCCTTCACGTAAATCTCTATTTTTTCGCACGGCTCAATCACATCGACGGAATCTTTGGTCACTTCAAAGTGACGGATTGCATCTTTCTTAAAATAAGACAGAGGTCCAGAGTAACACGACCCCAAATGTACCTTAGCCTTATTGTCAGGGAACGAAAAAAGTGCAAGCATTGCCTCCATCATAACCTCTCGAAAACTCTTGGAGCCTTCCATTCCCTCGTAAGCCTCTCGGTTTGACCTAGCGATCGCAAAAACTACTTTTCCTCCAAAGTTCAAATTTCCCCACTTCCCAGATTCCTTAGTCAACGGAAAAGATTGGACCGTAGGTTGTTCATCTTTGTTAGGCTTTGTCCGCGTTAAATAGAAGTCACCCTCAGGAGACATTGAAAACTCCAGTAGAGAGTGAGGATCAGACTCATACGTCACTGGATCTTGAGGTATTTCTTGTCCGCTTAATTCAGAGAACCTTCCTGTTCCCGACATCTTTATCTTTCCAAAACTAGATCCAGAGTGCAGGGAATACCGGAACACCGATCTATCTTCGACACGATTGAAAGTACTTGTTCCATGGATTTTTACCTTAGGATGAAAAATACTTGTTTTGGCATGGGCGAAGTTCGAAATGCAAATGCAGAAAAGGGATAAGAGAAAGGTTTTTGTATACATGCTTCATCCTTATAAATAAAGTATTGGCCGACGATGCTTGAGCAGGTAAAAATCGTATTCAGTGATGAATCTACTTGATTGAATTGAAAAAGCTATTCGTAGAAAGTACGTGCTTTTAGCGTTTTTAGTGTTTTTGGGTGCCAAGTTCACCAAATTCTAGATTCATTTTTTCAACGAAAAGGCCTGTAATTCCAAGCACCGACAGTTGACAACTTAATTACATAAATATACAAGAACTCCATGAAACTTTGCCTACTTGCCCTGTCCTTTTCTTTATCAGCCCTCGGATCTTTTGTAGCCGGGGCAAATCCCCTATCTCCCGAGACGGTGGCGGCCTTAAAAGAAGCCCACGAGAGCAAGCAGTACGATGTCCGCGTCGTTGAGTGCGAACGTTTTTTCAAAAGAGCAAATCAAGTTTGGGAATCCAAAAAGCAGACCTTGGTTTTACTAGGAGAGGTACACCTGAAGGATCGTGCCGCAAAGG
>Ga0206829_10079_pt1 | contig 36608 bp, 30 predicted proteins | sample Alteio_BWOrgCont_75_FD_152862 | JGI IMG/M metagenome (GOLD analysis project Ga0206829, IMG submission 152862) | Enriched cells from forest soil in Barre Woods Harvard Forest LTER site, Petersham, Massachusetts, United States -... | ecosystem: Environmental > Terrestrial > Soil > Temperate forest >... | reverse complement strand
GATTGGTGACCGTGTCGTTGACCTCCGTTCCTAAGAACAGAATTCTATCGATCAACAACCTTGAGTAAATGTCGTATTGTCGCTCCCCTCTAGGGGTCTGCTCAATCACGATCGGATTGGGAATATAATTCATCTGAGGACTATCGAGATTAAATCCGACAATGTCAGGCTGAATCAAACTGGATGGAATATGAGTGTGACTAGACTTGATAATCATAGATGAACCTCCTGCTTTAGGGCCTTCTTAGTTCCAGTATACATACATGAAACAAATGTTGCCCTGAGCCAATCAAAAAATTTTTGCATTTTACAGTATTGCAGGATTTCAAAAAGAAATAAACCCTAACCCAGGGTAACTAGGAATTATTTTCTTAGCGACCGGTGAACTCACTTATTCTGCCAAGGACGCTTCCTCGGCTAGAAACTCCGCTTCCATCTGCTCCAAATAAGAAATTAATGCGGTTCGCAGTTCATCCAGCGTCAAAGTTTCGGGAGCCTGGCCGGAGGGTTCCAAGATTTGGTTTAACTCGGTCCGTATCAAAGCATCAGGCAACCCTGTCAAAGTGATCAGTGTCTCTACTAGTTCCTGACCACTCGCTTCCGGAATATAATCGGAGACTTCCATTTCCCCCTCCAAGGGTCAAGTATAAGAAGGTCTAAATCTGAACAGCAAGTTTATTTTCAATGAATGGACCATTTTTTTAGCCGGAGTGCACTAGGAAGTAAAACTGCTAATAAAATCAAGCCACTCCCGAAACTTTGGAGAGCAGTCATTCTTTCGCCCAGAAGGAAAAAACCTAAAGCTGTACCCACCACAGGCTGCAAAAAGAGGAGCACTGCCATGTTGAAAACCGAAATCTCAGCCAAAGCAGTGAGCGCAAAAAGATAGGTTGCCCCGGTCCCCAACGGTCCAATCCAACAGAGGGCAAAAATCACTCTTTTTGTGAAATGACTCCAGGTAAACAAAGAGTTTAAGTGGCCACCCGCAGAAAGGGTAACGGTTAAGATTAAAACCCCCACTCCTAAGGCCGTCCCAAAAATCGAACCTGGAGAATACTTTCGGGTGAGTTTTTTTCCCAAGACCGAAAAACAGGCTTCTCCGAGCATGGAGAGGAGCAACCACAAATTCCCGACCACAAAGGACTGGCCAGTCACACCACTCAGAAAAACAAATCCGAGTAGAGCTAGACTTAGGCCCATCACATCAAAGGAACTCAGGGATTCCCCTAAAATGATCCAGGCCATTCCAACTGTAATCAAAGGCTCCATTGCAATGATGATGGAATTTTCCGTAGCCAACGAACCTCCTAAGCCCACCATCTGCAGTAGAGGAGTATATGAGAAAGCCATGAAGGCTAAAAGCAGTAGAAGTCCACGATCTTGGGTTCTATCCGGCCATACGAAAAGCGATTGCTTAGATCTAAATGCCGTCAAAAATGCGTAAAACAAAAAAGCGCTAAAATAGCGGAGCCAAGCTGTCTGAGAAGGAGAGAATTCCTCTAAGAGGATTTTGCCCATCAAGGGATGGGCTGCCCAAATCAGATTACAAACCACCAATCCCATCCAAGTTTTGAGCTTCACGTTAAGGCCTTCCTTTTTTCTCTTGTTGCACGTGATCCTCTCATAGCATTATGAAATGGCATGGCTCAAACAGGTAAAAATCCCAAAGACTCTGTAGTCATCATGACCGAAATCGTACTCCCCTCGGACACAAACGCCCTGGGAACGATCTTCGGGGGTAAAATCATGAGTTGGATTGATATTGCCGGAGCGATCGCTGCAGGGCGGCACGCACGTCGGGTGGTAGTGACAGCCTCGATCGATGCTCTCCACTTTCGTGCTCCGGTGAAGGTGGGGCATGTAGTTCATATCCGCGCACGGGTAAATTACGCCTCTCGGACATCCTTAGAAGTGGGTGTGAGGGTAGATTCCGAAAACCCGATCACCGGAGAGTTAACTCATACAGCTACGGCTTATGCGACCTTCGTGGCTTTAGACGATCACGGACGCCCCACTCCGGTTCCTCCGGTGAATCCTGAGACCTCGGAGGACAAGCGCCGTTATGAAGAAGCTAAGAAACGCAGGGAATCGCGAATGCGGTTAGCTGAGGAAATCAAAAAAGGCACCCCTGCAGTCGAGCCTTAAGATTCGTTCATCGGTTTTTTCAGGCGACCTTTCTCTCTTCAAAAGCCGGCGGTGGACTCCAATCTCCAGCATTTGCATCTGGGATCATATCCTCGTTTTCAGGGATTTTGGCGATCAGATCGGGTCTATCAACGAGCTCGAGGTCAGGTTCAAAAATTCTTGGACCCCGCCTGGAGCGCTTGGTCCTGCTAATCACTAGAACGGCCACAATCGTAAAAACATTCACCGCTGCAATGACCAGCAGACTTAATCCAATAGCGATCATATTTGACTCGTCATATTAATGCTGCGAAACCTATGCCCAAGTTTCGGACTAGGTGCTCGATCGAGGTGTAGGCGCCCGTGCCTTATTCCTTCGCGCGACGAACGCGTGTTTTGATTTTGAATTTGCCCTCTGAAACGTTGATTTGCGTTCCATTCTTTTGATTCAAAGGCTTGGGCAAGCCGCAGCTCAAAAACAAGATCTGGTTATCCCGATTGAGCTCTTTTATTTCCTTTTTCCAGTTCTCGCAGGCAACTTTCCAATTAGCATAGCTCTCTTTAGCCCCAGCTTCTGGGTCGCCTGCAACGTCATCTCCTCCAGATACGATCTCATATTCCGGCTCGGCAATGGGCTGAGTGCCCTTCTTAATGACTATCGAGGTGTCTTGCTCGGTGGAGACATCCTTGAGATTGATGCTGGGTGATTGAGCGTGGGAGTTCAAGGTCGTGAAAATCATCCCAGTAAAGACCACCGCTCCAAGCATCCATTTGAATTGAGTCTTCATATTTTTAATAGAATCATATGCCTGGACCCTGGTCAAACCTTTACTCAGCTCTCCGCCGCCCTAGGGAACCTTCTTCAATTCGGTTCTCACTTTCCATAAAATGGGAAAGCATTTTTTTGAGGTTGTCGTTCTCAGATACCCCACTCCATCGGACCCGCCTGTCCCATCCTTCGCCCCGATGACCCGCTCAACCACTCGGACATGGTGATCCCTCCAAAAGCCAAGATATTCATCCAGCTCAATCATGGCTTCGCTGAGCAGAAAAACAGGATAGTGCTTTTCTGGATCCTGATAGATTTCCACCATTCCCTCGAGTGTACCGGACAGCCCCATTTTCTCTAACATCTGACAAAAGACGGTCCAAAGATCGGGCGCGTTCATTCGAGCATTGAGGCGCTCAAGAAACTCAGGGCGATTCTCAAAATATTTCAGAATCTTCTCATCCTTTAGGCCCAGGGTAAATTCAATCTCGCGAAACTGTGTGGACTGAAATCCACTTGCAGGTTTGAGGTGGTCTCGAAAATGGAGGAACTCCACAGGACTCATCGTTTCAAGAATATGAATCTGTTGAACCAAAAGTTTCATGATTTGCACGCTTCGATGGACAAAGTGCCTAGCGCGAAGTGCAGCTCCCTCGTTCATGAAATGAAGTGCTGACTCGAATTCGTGCAAAATAAGTTTGAACCAAAGCTCATAGGACTGATGGATGATAATAAACAGAAGCTCATCGTGGTGGGGCGGCGAAGACTGAGGCTTCTGAAGCGACAGAAGATTCGGTATTTTTAGATAATCATTGTATGTTAAATCTGAACTGGAGAGCCCAGTGGGCCCGCTTCCATAAGAGGTTGATCCAGAAACTCCTGTAGCCCCTGTCCGATAGGGACACCCACCACTCATGCTTCCCTCAAGCTCCGTCATAGTGTTCCTCCTAGATTTGCATGTATTTTTTAGCGAATGCAGGCACTGCCTCAGGGTCTGTAAAGATCCACTCTACAGATCCGGTCGCCTTTGCCGCTGATGCACTCACAACGGCCTCCGGGAACCCCTCCCATTTCTGAAAGAAAGCACTCTTTTGCAAAGACTCTGTCACTGCTCTCGCTGAGTTGACCACCGTCCACCCTGGCATTGCTTTCTCAAAGGCCGCATGAATCCAGGGGTAATGCGTGCAACCTAAAAGTGCCACTCCAGTTTTGAAGCGACTGAGGTGAGGCTTCACATATTCGGCAATGGTGAGGTGAAGAATTGAATGATCAATCCAACCCTCCTCAATCATCGGCACCAAAAGTGGACAAGCTTGCTCGATCACCCGAGCAGACTCTTGCTCAGGAGCCCAGCCCGGCTGGAGAATTTTATTCAAGGCCTTGCCATAGGCATGACTAGCGACCGTGGCTCGTGTGGCCAGAACAAGGATCGGAGGATCCTGCTTCTGTCCTTGGAGCGTCAATAAGGAGGCCAAGGCCGACTCGACTCCTGGGCCCACCACTCCAAAAACCGGGATAGGATGCATGAGGGTTTCGATGACCTCAAACGCCCAGCTGGACGCTGTATTACAGGCGACCACTAAGGCGTCGATACTCTTGGATTTCAGGGTACGGGCGCAATCCAAGGACAGTTTTTCAATCTGCGCCGGGCTCTTTGTCCCATAGGGCACATGGGCGGTATCCCCTAGGTAGACATAGTCTACAGGGCCCAAACTTCTCCTGAGCTCAGATAAAACGGTAATTCCCCCTACGCCGGAATCAAAAACCCCGATTTTCATTTCTGTCCTCTTTCGCCCCTTGTAGCGCGCCTTGCTTGACGGAATCAAGCCAAAGCAGGTATTTCTAAAGAATGGATTTAGAAAAAAAGATAGAGAGTCTCTTTCATGAGCTCATTACCCAGCAAGAGAAAAAGACCCTGGAGATCGCTCGCCGAAGGCTTCCCCACCTGACTGGGGATGATATTCTTAACCCTCATGACTTCCCTGAGCTGATGCTTGACCCGATCTTCAATTACGAGGATGGCCTCGCAGCAGGCTTCCGCGCCGCACACGCAGCAATTCGAGCTAGGATACTATGACGCAAGCAAATTTCTTCGTAGACCGTGAAGTCATTGTACTGACAAAAAATGGAGTCTGGCTTGCTGACGGGACCGAGATCACTCACGAGCCCACCAGGCGTCTTTTTGCTCGAAGTCTAAAGAAAGACCCAGACGGAGGCTATACCCTCCATATCGGCAGAGAAACCAAAAAAATCCTTGTTGAAGATACCGCCTACTTTGTCTTGAGAATTGATGGTGATCCTGAGCAAGGCTATGAGCTCTTGATCAATGACGAAACAAGAGAACCGCTCGACCCACCCTCCATCCAATATCGTCCTGGACGCCTCACCTGTCAGATCAAAGGCGGCACTGAAAGTGCGAAGTTCCTTCATGCCCCCTATTTTGATTTGCTGAAAGAACTGAAACAAGATGACCAAGGATACTACCTGGACTTTGGGGCTAGTAGGGTGGATTTATCGACTCGGGCTGATTGATTCAATCAGTACTAGGCCGAGCTCGGCCTCAGTACTGATTATTCCCCCGATTTAGCCGTGTCCACCCATCAAGAACGGCTGAGCCATAAACTTCATATCCCTCTGTGCAGTGCTCTTCTCAAAGAAAATGCGAGCTTCTTCCCAGAGCGCCTCTGGCTCAGGAATCGAGAAAACTTTACTCCTAAACTCATGGCACCCAGGAAAACCTGCAGAATACCAGGCCAGGAACTTCCGAGCTTGAATCATGGCCATTCTAGGATTGTAAACTTCTTGCAGCAACGTGCGTTGATCTTCCATCAACTTCACATAGCGTTCAGCTGTTGGAAAGGAATAGGATTGGCCTTTCCATAAAGAATAAGCTTGTTCAAAAATGAATGGATTTCTCAGGGCACCTCGACCTACCAGGACCGCATCCACCCCGTAGGTGCGCTGGCGCTCGACGGCAAGTTCAGCCGTCGTAAGGTCTCCGTTTCCGATAATGGGGATCGAGCTTTTAGCTTTAATATTCCCAATGAAATCCCAGTCCGCTTCGCCGCTATATCCTTGAGCCCGGGTGCGGCCATGTATGGCAACCCAGGTCACTCCTGCATCTCTTGCAGCATGGACGACGTCCATCGCATTTCTAGAGCCGGACTCCCATCCTGTGCGGATCTTGATGGTTACGGGGATTCGGACGGATTTGACCATCGCTTCTAGTGTTTTTCCCAAAGAGATGGGATCTCGACACATGGCAGATCCGGCTCCCTTTTTCACGACCTTGGGCACTGGACAACCCAAGTTGAGGTCTACAAAATCCGCCCCTAGACGTTCTACACATTGGCTGGCTTTGCAGAGGAGGTCTGTGTCCTCGCCAAAGACTTGGAGACCTACAATCCTCTCCTCCTCATGAAATCGCAGGAGATCGAGAGTCTTAGCCCCGCCGTACTCAATCCCATTTGCCGAGACCAGCTCGGAGATCACCATCGAACTTTGTAGCCGACGCATGATCCGGCGAAAGGGCGAGTTGGTAATCCCTGCCATCGGTGCCAGGATAAAGGGATGCTCTAAACGAAAAGGGCCTAACTGAACCGGTACTACTGAATGCTCCATAAAGCAGATTTAACCATCCTTGGATTGGACTCTCAGAATCTAATTCTTGAGATCCTCAATTTCAGCTCTGGACTTTGGCACGCCTGAGGTCATCACCTCATGTCCATTTGCTGTTACTAAAACATCGTCTTCAATTCGAATTCCAATATTGTGATACTCGCGAGGTGTTTCACTATCACTTGGCTGCACATAGAATCCAGGCTCAATCGTTAAAACCATTCCAGGCTCTAGCTTGCGTGGTTCTCCTTCGAGCTGGTAGCGTCCAGAATCGTGCACATCCAATCCCAACCAGTGGCTGGTATTGTGAGGATAATAGCGCCTAAATCCGCCCGTTTTGTAAAGCTCTTCTGCATTCCCTTTTAAAAGACCTAAGGAGAGCAGGCCATCAATTAACACTTCGCAAACGTGTCGATGAATCTCTGGAATTTTGGCTCCGGGCCGGACCATCTCGATTCCTGCAAGTTGAGACTTGAGGACCAAGTCATACACTTTAGCCTGTGCAGGAGCGAATTTACGACCAATCGGAAAGGTGCGGGTAATATCAGCCGAATAATATCCGTACTCTCCACCCGCATCGATCAAAAGGAGCTCTCCATCGTTGAGAGGTGAATTATTCGATCGATAATGAAGACAAGCGGCATTTCTACCTCCAGCCACGATGCTCCCATAACCCACGCGGGCGCAGCCTCCTTTTCGGAGTTGGTAATCGACGAGGGCTTCTATTTCACCTTCGTTCATGCCCGGGCGAACTTCCTTTATCGCAGTCTTGTGCGCCAAGGCTGTGATCTGACAGGCCTTACGCATGATCTCGATTTCCTGAGAGCTCTTAAAGAGTCTCATCTCGCCGAGAGTTTCAGTGGGGTCCTCGATGGGAAGCAGAGACTTTCCACTCCTCCCCTGACTCCGACGAAAAGCTTCTAGGCTGCCCAAAACGCCCCGGTCCATCTCAGGATTGAGCCCCATTCGGTAAAAGACTCTCTCAGAGCCCTTAAAGAGCTCCGGAAGCTTAGAATTCAGCTCATGAAACGGATAGGCCTCGTCCGCACCAAAGATCTTCTGGGCGCCCTCAACACCATACCTCTCGCCTTCCCACATTTCCTTTTCAGGGTCTCGGGGCATGACGAAGAGAACCATTTTATAGGACCTAGGAGAAGAGGGTGTCGGAACCAGTACCAAACAGGACTCGGCTTCTTCAAATCCTGTCAGGTAATACAAATTGCTGTCCTGACGATAGGGATGATGAACATCCGAATTTCGAATCAAATCCGGATGAGCAGGTAGGACCAGCACCGCTCCTGGGTGGGCCTTCATGAACTGATCTCTTCGAGACTTATAATAAGACGGTATGTTTGAAAGTAGCATCAGTCGTTACCCTTCTTTTCTAGAGCGTTTTGGGTCAAGCCTTCAGCACGCCGCGCCGAATCTGATCCCGTTCAATCGCTTCAAAAAGAGCTTTGAAATTTCCTTCTCCAAATCCTTCGTTGCCTTTTCTTTGGATGTATTCAAAGAAGAATGGCCCCAGAATCTCTTCAGAGAAAATCTGAAGAAGATAGCCGATATTGTCACCATCCAAGAGAACTCCAAGCTCTTCGAGCTTCCCGAGATCTTCTGTCACACCTGGCACACGAGTTGGGACGACCTCATAGTAAGTATGGGGCACGGTTAAAAACTTAAAGCTCTGCTTTCTCATCTCGACCAAAGAATGCATAATATCCGTAGTCAAAAGCGCCAAATGCTGAACGCCCGCGCCTTTCATTCGATTCACAAATTCTTGAACTTGGCTTTCAGGTTCAGTCGCTTCATTGATGGGTACCTTGACTCTCCGGCATGGAGATTCAACCACGTCTGAGATGAGTCCAGTTCGTTGAGTATTGATATCGAAATGGCGGGTCACACCAAAGCCAAAGACTTCTTTATAATAAGCCACCCAGTTTTTCATTTCACCTATTCCAACGTTATTGGTGAGATGGTCAATCTGGCGAATTCCCAGTGGGGAAGGACTTTCAAGGCGGCTTGCCACAAGTTCTTCATCAAACAGCGCAGGATGATGGAGCCCTCTTGGCGTGTGTCGCTGAATGAATGCGTAACGGACGTCGCCTGGAGTCCAAATTTCAGATCGAATCACTGTTCCCTGAGGGGCTTCAAAGGTCTCGGGCTCACGAGCTGGGCGAGCACCTCGCTTGACAGTTTCGTGAAAGGCTTGAGTGGCGTCTTTGACTTCAATAGCCAAAACACAAACTCCCTCAGCATGCTTATTGAGGAAATTCACAGCTTCCGATTTTGAATGCGGTCCAGTTGGGCAGGTCAGAAGGATTCGCACCAAACCTTGACTATACAAGACGCTCTTCGTGCCCGCCTTCGGAAGCGTTCGCTCCCCGACCTTTTCGAAGCCCAGCTTTTCGAATATCGTCCCCATCGGACGAAAATCGCGGACTACGAACTCAACATGATCAAACCCTTGGTTCAGAATTTCCATGACACACCCCATTAGCAAGTATTCGCTTGGACCACTTAGGTTGTAATAACCTTCCCCATCGGTCTCATCAAGCAAAACATCAAGCCGGGCCTTAAAGCCCAGGTGCAGGAAGCCTTAGTTCAACAAGGTGCCTTGAGAAGCCGCAGCACCTGAATTTCCTTCTGGAGTATTTCGAGCCAAACCATCGGTCGCAGTCAACAATAGCTTGGACTGCTTTTCATAGTCTACGTAGGTGTAGCCGTGTAGAACTTCTTCATAAAAATTCTGCAGCTCAACACCTTCACGAGGCTTGATTTGACCTTCGCGAACTCGGGCGTCGATTTGTTCCTTCACTTTCTTTTCCAAATCTGTCGTGCTGTACTGAATCCAAGAAAGAACGCCGGCGATGTTGTTACCTTTGATCACTTCTTCGATGTAATAGCCGCCTGGCTCAGTCTCATCGAGGAATACGTGAACTTCATTCACGCGTCCGAAAAGATTGTGTAAATCTCCCATAATGTCTTGGTAGGCACCCATCAAAAAGAAACCTAGATAGTACGGCTCAGAAGGAGAGAAGGTATGAAGGGGCAGGGTGTCCTTAATATCTCTCAAGTCAATAAACTTGCAGACCTTACCGTCTGAATCGCAGGTAATATCTACCAGAGTTGCGCTGCGTGTAGGTTCTTCGTCATGCCGATGAATTGGAACAATCGGAAAAAGATGTTGAATCGCCCAGTGATCCGGCACGGACTGAAAAAGTGAGAAGTTACAAAGGTACTGATCGGCCAGATGCTTGTTCAGTGCCTCGACTTCATCAGGAACATAACGCAGTCCCGCTGCATTTTTGTGAATTACTTTACAAATTTGCCAGAACAAGGACTCCACTTTGGCTTTGTCTTCCAAAGAAAGAAACCCGAGCTTAAACATGCTGAGAGCTTCTTCTTTGCGTTGTAAAGCATCGTGGAAGTGTTCCAAAAGATTCTTGGAAGAAAGGTGCTGGGAGAGATATCGCATTTCTTTCACGACATCTGCTTCGCCTTCACTTTCTTCCATTCCGGTTGGAGTTGCTCCGACTTCGATATTACCGAAGACATTGACAACCAAAACTGAATGGTGTGCTGTGAGGGCACGGCCGCTTTCAGAGACAATCGTCGGCTCGGCGACTTCTTCAGCTTGGCAAACTTCCTGAATCGAATAGACTACGTCACTGACGTATTCCTGTAAGGAATAATTGATGGAACTTTCAAAGCTGGTTCTAGATCCGTCATAATCTACGCCCAAGCCACCGCCCACATCCAAAAAGCTCAAATTGAGCCCCATTTTGACGAGCTTTGCGTAAATTCGGGTGCCTTCTTTAACGGCGTCCTTAATGGTCTTAATATTGGTGACCTGAGAGCCAATATGGAAGTGAAGAAGCTTGAAGCTATCTTGGAGGCCTTCTTGTCTGAGGACATTCACTGCGTGAAGAAGCTCAGGGGTAGTCAAACCGAACTTGGCAGACTCTCCGCCGCTGGACTCCCATTTTCCACTCCCTTTGGAATAAAGCTTGGTGCGAATTCCGATGAGAGGGGTCACACTCAACTCTTTAGCGACTGAAATGATTTGATAAAGCTCAGTCAACTTCTCAACCACGATGATGACACGCTTGCCGAGTTTGATACCCATCAAAGCAGTCTTAATGAACTCGTAATCTTTGTATCCGTTACAAATGACTAAGGAGTTTGGGGTAGTGTTCATGGCGATCACGGCCACGAGCTCGGCCTTTGAGCCGGCTTCCAAACCAAAGTCATAGGGACGTCCAGCGTCGATGATTTCCTCAACGACCTCTCTCATCTGATTGACTTTAATAGGATAGACGCCCTGATATTGCCCCTTGTAGTTAAACTCGACGATGGTCTTTCTGAAAGCTTCGTTTAAGCTGACCACTCTGTGTCGGATGATGTCCTGGAAGCGGATCAAGACTGGCATTCGCAGTCCTTGAGACCTAATTTCCTCAACCACGCTCTTGAGGTCCACTCCCGCCCCTTCTCCACGGCGAGGATGCACAGTTAAGTTCCCAGATGGATTAATGCTGAAGTACTGGTCGCCCCAGTTTTCAATATTATACAATTTTAAAGAATCAGAAACGCTCCAGGTTTTCATATGCACCCTATTTACCATCTCTCTAGTTGAGACGCAAAACAAAACTTGACCTACTCGCTAGGTCTTCAAAAAGTGGCCTTCACCTTTTGATTATATTTATATCATTTAACCAAAAGGTGGGGACCACCTTTTGGCTTTTAAAAAAATCAGCGCAGGACTATAAGCCGGGTCCTGTCTTCGACACTTACGTATCGGAGGCGATCATTCCTCTAGGACTTGCATTACTGCAGATCTCAAGCGGCCTTACCCGGAGGTGTAAGTCGAGCAAACCTAAAACCTCCCTATTTGGCCTTGCTCCAGGTAGGGTTTGCCGTGCCACCTTCGTCGCCGAAGGTGCGGTGGGCTCTTACCCCACCGTTTCGCCCTTACCTACTTCCCGAAAGAAATAGGCGGTCTATTTTCTGTTGCACTTTCCGTCACCCCAATCTTGAAAAAGGAGTGCCTGGCCGTTAGCCAGTACCTTGCTTTTTGGAGCCCGGACTTTCCTCCCGCAGTTGACTTATGTCTTCTGCCAGCGATCGCCCGTCCTGCGCTGAACTTGTAGGCTTGAGGTCACCCAAGCCAATTTTAATAACTCCTTTAGCCTACAGCCTTTTCTGCTGTAGCTGGAGCTCCTGCTGATACATGAAGAAGCCGATGACAACTTGGGCAAGAATGCAAAGACGTTCCTCGATGAATCTCATTATAGAGCTGAGGAGGAACCATCATATTACAACCCTTACATCGTCCACCAATAGCAGGGACAATCCCAATCCCGCCGCGAGCGGAACGAATTCGGTCATACTGACTCAGGATTCTAGCTTCAACTTTAGAAGAGAATTCTGATCTTTCCGAAAGTAAGGAATCAATGGACTTCTTAAATTGACTCTCTTGACCCGATACAACGGCAGACTGAGTGTCTTTTTCCTGTTGGATCTTCTCGATTTGCTCAGAAAGAGAATTCAACTCCTTCTGAATAGCATCACAGTCCGAACTAGCCTTCTTATCTTGCTCTTCTAAAGTAACGTTGAGCTTCTTGAGCTGCTCAATTTCTTTAGTCGCAGCCTGAAACTCTTGAGAATTGTGAACTTCTTCCAATTTAGTATTGGAGCGAACCAAACGTTCACGGTTCAGGTCTAAGGCTGCTTGAGTCTGGCGACGAACCTTTTCAATTTCTGCCAGGGACTTCTTTTTAACGTCCAATGAGGCCTGAAGCTTGTCAAGAGACTCATTAATCGATTTCAATCCCGCCGGAAGCGAGGTTTGATCCTTTTTCAAAGAATCGATTTTTAAATCCAATTCCTGAACACGTTCCAAATTTCTTAATTGTTCCACCAAGGGGAGTAACTGACTCACTTTAAATACCTCCTGACCAAATCTTCTGCGTCGGTATCTGGGTCTCAACAACACCTAAGCCCAAACCAGAAAGCCACCCTTCCATCGTCTTGATGAAGAATCTCTCGCTCTCCCGATGTCCCAGCTCCATCACTGCCAGCCCACGACGAGAGCTGGTCAAGGCTGTGTGGTATCCTACTTCTCCCGTAATGAACAGATCGCACTTTACGTTAGACGCAGCTTCCACAAATGATGCTCCCTTCCCCGCTACAAAGCCGACTCTAGTAACTTGAGAAGGAACAGGTTCTGTTATCCAAAACCCGTGTATATTGAACAGGCTTTTAACATTTTTAACTACATCTGAAAAGGGCCTGGGGGAAGGAAATTCGCCCCAAAATCCGTATCCCAATCCACGAACCACCCCTTGAGCCTGTGTTGACTGCTCAACTAGGTAGAGATCATACGCAACTTCTTCGTAGGGATGACTTTTAAAGAGAGAACTCAGTATTGCGTCCTGAATTCCACGTGGAAAGACAGTCTCCAATCGACGCTCTCTAACATGCTCCAACTGCCCAACTTCGCCGATAAAGGGTCGAGTTAGAGCCCCTCCGCGGAAGGTCCCCTCACCCTGAGTGCTGAATGTGCAAGAATCATAGTTTCCAATATGCCCGGCACCGGCTCCGCAGAGAGCTTCTCGAACCTTTTCAAGATGATCCTCAGGGACAAAGGTCACCAACTTCATGAGTGCCCCCGAGCTTTTCTCTAGCAATCGCCCTTTGGGAGAGAGGCCAAGGCCCCCAGAAATCGCCTCGACGACTTCCAACGCGCATTGATCAAAATTAGTGTGACAAGCAATGACGGAAATTCCATTTTGCAAGGCTGCAAAAACGGGCGTTCCTGCAACGATACGGGAAAGGCCCCGATTTCTTGGAAAAATACAGGGGTGGTGAGTCACGATCAAGCGATATTGATTTTGAACGGCGAGCTCTACGGCTTCGTGGGTTAGATCTATAGAAACGACGGCGCCAGCTGTTTGAACTGTTGAATCCCCAACCAGAAGCCCAACATTATCCCATTCTTCTGCGGTGCCCTTGGGTGCTTGACTGTCTAAAAATTGAAGAACTGCACCGACCGTCTTGAGAGATTTTGTTTTCACTTTTTACCCGCGGAAAACCTACCTAGCTCAGTAGGGAAGTGGTAGGCCCAGAGGGACTTGAACCCCCGACCAATCCGTTATGAGCGGACTGCTCTAACCAGCTGAGCTATGGGCCTCCAATTGGAACAACCGAATTGAGGACACCGTAGCATGAGATTCAGTACGCCGGCAAATAAGTTTTTCCCAACCACTCGACTGTTTCGGACAAAAAAAAAGGCCAACCAGGATTTCCTGCTTGAGCCTTTTAATAAGATCAATTTTGAAACTGAATCTTGAGCTACTTGCCACCCATTCCAAACGTAAATCCAACCATTCCTACAACTTGACTTTGTGTAACGGTAACTGGGCCATTTACGATATTAGCGAGCGCATACTGATACTGTGGATGAATTAAGAATCCCACAGACTGACCGAGAGGAATGATAATACCCAGCCCCCCTAAAACCCCGTAGTCATTGCCTGTGAAAGATTGATCAGAGCTCATCAGATAATTGTAATATCCCCCAACATCAATAAAGATGCTCCGAGTGAATTTCAATCTCAGAGCAAGCTGGCCGTTGACCATCTTATTGGTCATATTTACACCGCTAACACTGCTAATCGAGGTCAAATACAAGCCCCCCAACGAGAGGTCGACTTTAGAGCCTAATCTGAAATTGAAAACGAGCCCGCCGCCCGGGTAGCCAAAAGCCGAAGACGGGGTAAAGGCATTGGACGTAAACATCGAATAGGTACCTGCACCTACTAGATCTACCCCAACTGCCCAGGCAGAAGGAGCCATGAATCCTATTAAAATTGAAAACGACAGAGCGATCTTTTGAAATCTTGCCATCATTTTAAAGCACTCCTTTGCTTGATATGCGCAGGTCCTATTTGGATCGCATCAACCCCTGATGACCCCATATCCCTAACGATCTGCAAGTTAAACAGACCACTAGCACCCTGCTTTCTTATATTATTGAACGCTTGTGTAATAACCGCAAGAAAATAATCATCGAATAAAGGGGCGAAGTGCAAACTCCATCCCAGCCTTCTCTCATCTAATCTTTCGGGACTGCAATGCTGCGAGAAACGCGCCCTTTTCACCAGGCGCCAAAAAATTGTCGCAACATCACCCTGTGTCTGAAAAAAACCGGGACAGATTTTTAGGAATCGATGAACGCCTTAAGCAGCTTGGCTCTCGAGGGGTGACGCAATTTTCGGAGCGCCTTTGCCTCGATCTGACGAATACGCTCACGCGTCACAAAGAAGTCCTGTCCCACTTCTTCCAAAGTATGGTCAGACTTTTCGCCAATACCAAAACGCATTCGAAGCACCTTTTCCTCTCGAGGAGTCAAAGTGGCCAGAACTTTTCTGGTTTGTTCAGATAGATTAATATTCATCACTGCATCTGCAGGATTAATAATCTTCTTGTCTTCAATAAAATCGCCCAAATAAGAATCTTCTTCTTCGCCGATAGGCGTTTCCAAAGAAATAGGCTCTTTTGCAATCTTAAGAACTTTTCGAACCTTATCGACCGGAAGTTCCATTTTAACAGCAATTTCTTCTGGCGTAGGCTCCCGTCCGAGCTGCTGGACAAGGAGTCTCGAAGTCCGAATCAACTTGTTGATCGTTTCGATCATATGGACAGGAATACGAATCGTACGAGCCTGGTCAGCAATGGCTCGAGTAATCGCCTGCCGAATCCACCAAGTGGCATAGGTGGAGAACTTGTATCCGCGACGATATTCAAACTTATCGACCGCCTTCATCAATCCAATGTTGCCCTCTTGGATCAAGTCTAGGAATTGCAAACCTCGGTTAGTATATTTCTTAGCAATAGACACAACCAGTCGTAGATTTGCTTCAACAAGCTCGCTCTTGGCTTGGTCAGCTTTCCGCTCGCCGATCGTCAGAGTGTCGTGGATACGACGCAACTCATCTACAGCAATGCCGGCCTCTTCCTCGAGTACGCACAGCTTCTTGTAAAGATCTTCTTCAGTCTGGATTAATTGGGTCAGCTTCTGCGGAGTAACATCATACTCTTTGCAAAGAGCTGGATGAGTTTCGGGACCCTTTCTAAACTCGCGACTGATATCGCGCATCTGTTTAGCGTCTTTAATCCCTAGAAAGTCCAGAACCTTCTTTCTTTCATCAAGAAGATCCTTTCCACGACTCCAATACCCTTTGATTTTTCCGGAGAGTTGATTAATCGTCTTTCGATTGAAAGCAATATCTTGAAAGGCTGCCTCAACCTGCTTTTCGCGCTTTTTGACTTCTTGTAGAACTTGGTCTTTGACTTTCAAAGACGGCTTCTTGCCCACTTCTACGCCAACCGGCTTTTCATCTAACTTTTCTTGATAGGCAAGAAGGGCTTTTACTTTGCTGATCGCGCCCAAAACTTTTTCCAGGTATTTCTTTTCATCGTCTAGGGAGACTTCTTCATCTACCCCGCGAATGACGTCCTTCACTTTGGTTCGAGCGGTCTCAAGGCGTTCACCCAAATCAACAATGGCTAAGGTGCCCAACTTTGAGGCAAGCAGAGCACGAAGGATTTCAACTTCTCCTTCTTCAATCCGCTTTGCGATTTCCACTTCCCCTTCACGGGTCAGGAGGGAAACGCTCCCCATCTTTTTCAAATAAAGCTTAACCGGGTCCGCACCTCGCGCAATATCTGCCGCGACCGGCGCCTCTTCTCCGCCTTCTTCAGCAGCAGCGGCTTGGCCTGGTCCGAGAGGAAGCTCATCCGTTTCCTCATCTTCATCGGCTTCTTTAGGTCTCTTTGCGGAATCTATGACTTCAATCTCATTTTCAGAGAGAAGGTTCATGATCTCATCAATTGCATCAGGAGTGATGATCTCCGGAGGCATGAGCTCATTGACTTCTTCGTAAGTGAGGTAGCCCCGCTGGACACCCATATCAAGAAGCTTTTTAATTTCTTTATTCTTATTTAAATTGTTCCCACTCTCAGATTTTTGAGAGGACAAAGTGGTGTCCTTATTCTTCGTCATAGAAGTTGTTAAATTCCTTCATTTTGTGCTGAACGTCAAGGTATTCTTTCATCAGCTTGGCCAGTAAAATCGTGTCTTGTTTTATTTCGGCCTCGGCGATTGCCTGTTTGATTCGATGCGAAAATCGTGCCCAGATTCTGGCTAGACTCTTATTTAGGGCCCTTTCAAAATCTTCCTTCATGACGGCAGGGGTAGTTGAAACAAGAGCTTCCGTAAGACTTGAGCGGACTTGCGCATCCATTTCAGGATGAATCACAGCCTCTGGAACATTTCTCAATTGATCCAAGATGCCAGCCTTAGACAAGACATCTGACATAAACTGCCGTGCTGGAAGATAATCAAAAAGGTCCGAAAGGTGGGCGTCCCCTGGTAAACGCCCTCGTGCTTGGGAGAAAATTTGGGAATATTCCCCCCCGATAGCCAACCCCGCCAATAAAATCTTATCTCCCGGGTTCATCTTAGTAGGCCCAACAGGCATTTGAGCTGGGCGAACCTCAGGGACGATCTTTTGTGGGCTCCGGGCGGTATTTATGGGCTCTCCCATCGCCTGAAGTATCAGTTGTTTGGAGACCCCCATCTCTTTTTGAACTTTTTGAATTCGGACTTCCTTGCCTAAAGGATCCTTGAACTTTGCTAACCATCCGCCAATTTGCTTGAGGGCCTGTGTCCGCTCTTCAGATCCATGCCGAGCAAATCGAATCAATTCTTCAACTTTTTCATCAAGGATAGGCTTCGCCGCCTGAAGAATGGCCGCCATCCTTTCTTTTCCCTCTCCGAGAACTATTTCATCGGGATCTAGACCCTCCGGCATCTTAGCGCCGTACAGGACGCCTCCAAATTCCAATCCAGTTACCATTGCTCTCTCGGTAGCAGAGACCCCGGCTTTATCGCCATCGAACAGTACAGTCACTTTGCTCGCCAACCGATTAAACTGGGCTAAATGATCTGGAGTGAGAGAGGTTCCACATGTCGCAACTGCATTCTTGAATCCGGCTCCATGCATAGCCAATACGTCGAAATAGCCCTCAACCAGAATCACTTCATCCATTTCGCGGATGTACCTTTGAGCCTGATAGAGACCAAAGGCCAATTTGCTCTTTTGGAAAACCATAGACTCGGATGAATTCAAGTACTTAGGTGTGTCATCGGACAAAACACGCCCCCCAAATCCAGCCACTTTTCCTCGGAGGTTTAAAATCGGAAAGAGGGTGCGATTCCTAAACAAATCAAAATACCCGCTCCCCATTCCAGGCTTGGTAGAAGGTCGAATCAGCCCGATCTCAACGGCAAGATCCAAAGGTGCATTCTTAGCTTTCAAATGTTGAGCCAGAGAATCCCAAGAGTCCGACACAGCCCCTAAATAAAATTCCTTCCCCAATTCTTCGTCTACCCCCCTCTGCATGAAATACTGAATTGCAGGGGTTGAGTTACCCAAAGTCTGGTGAAAAAATGCAGCCGCAAATCGATTGAGTTTAAAAGCTAAGCCAAGCTTTTCACGTTGGGCAACTCGCCTCTTCTCGACTTCTGGATCATCTGACGTTCCACCGTGCCAGTCCCCAGGTAGAGGGACGCGAGAGCGCTCAGAGAGCTCTTCGATCGCCTCAGGAAAACTCACTCCGAGGACTTCCATAATAAACGAGATGAGGTCTCCCCCTCGTTTACATCCATAGCAATGGTAAAGCTGTCGACTCTCACTCACGCTAAAGGAAGGAGTCCGTTCAGAATGAAAAGGACAAAGCCCCACATAGTTGCCCCCCGCTTTGCGCAAGACAACATGTTCCCCGATCACTTCTAGGAGATTCACCGAGTCCTTCATTTTCTGAAGGAGTTCAGGTGATATCTTTCCGATTTTATGAGTTTTTTTCAATTTCTAACTTTATCCTTGGCCGAGCTTCTCCCGGACCAATTGATTAACGAGTTTTCCATCTGCTCTACCCTGAACCTTAGGTAGAAGGACTTTCATCACCTGCCCTAAATCCTTCGGTCCAGAAGGCTTAACTTCTGCAATTGCTGAATCCACAAGCTGCCGAATTTCGGCTTCACTCATCTGGGCCGGCATGAATGCCTGTAAGAAGCCCAGTTCGGCCTGCTCTTTAGCAACAAGATCTTCACGCCCGCCTGCTTTAAATTGCTCAATAGAATCTTGACGTTGCTTAACTAAACTTGAAATAATTTTTAATACAGCCGCATCATCGAGGTCGACACGGTCGTCGATTTCCTTCTTCCGAACTGCGGCATGGAGATTCCGCGCGTAGCTCAAAGTCTCCTTATCCTGGGACTTCATTGCAGCTTTCATTTGTTCGGCAAGTCGCTCTTTTAGGGTAGGCATATAGGAAATTCCTTCTCTTGATAGACCTGAATAAAGACCCAGATGATAAAAAGTAGGGACGAAGTCTAAACTCCGTCCCTAACTTAAGATAGGCTTAAACCCTTACAGGGCGGCCTTTTTTTACTAAACGCTTGCGCGCAGCGGCCGCTTTCTTCTTACGTTTTACGGATGGCTTTTCATAAGCTTCACGTTTACGTACTTCCGAAAGGATGCCGGCTTTTTCGCATTGCTTCTTAAATTTCTTAAGAGCGGCTTCAAACGAATCTCCGTCTCGAATCACGATACCTGGCATAATGTCACCTCCTCTCGAATAAGTTACCCCTTATAGCAAGGAATCTGGCCAAAGAGCAACCACCATTCCGCCTCCCCCGGCACCCGTGATCTTAACGGCCAAAGCCCCCTGGCGTAAAATCCGCTCTTCCAACCTCCGAGCAGCTTCTGGAACTAGGTCCCAAGCCAAAAAGCACTCCCGACCTTTTTGCATCGCTTGCTGAATCAGCTGCAGGCCATTGGCACTCTGTCCCAAATCATATTGAATCAGCCCTTCTACCGCTAAGCGAGAGGCCTCTCCCATAGCGTCGTCCACTTGCTTTGCCAGGACGGGTGAAGATGTTCGAAATTGCTCCACCTTTGAAACGCAATCGCTCGTCCGAGATCGGATCCCCGTATCATGAAAGGTAAAAAGAGGAATTTTCTTAACTCCAAGAGGCTGAGGACCTCTCCCCATGGCAAAGGTAATCGGCTCCCCAGTGTGGATCACAGCAACGTCCATTCCGCTGCTTTTTCCATGGAATTGATGCTCCAGGCCAGTAGCAAGTTCACAAACTTGACCCTCGGGGAGGAGCAAATGCTGTGACATCCATCGAGTCAGCGCAACACAGAGAGCCGCAGAAGAGCCCATCCCAGCCCCCATGGGGATGGAACTTTCAATCGTTAAATGCCCTAAAGGCAAGCGCTCCGAGAGCGAAAGAAGCAAACCCTCTACCAGTGTTTGAACTTCCCGAGGCTCGATAGAAAACGCTGCTCCGGGCTCGAACGTGAGCTTCAACCGAAAATCTCGCTGTGGCAGGGCAACAGCCACTGCACCTCGCAAGACCGAATGCTCCCCGACTAAGACCCATTTACCAAAAGTCTGAGTTTGAAACCGAGTGGACATCAGCTCATCCCCAATAGAGATGCACCCCGACCTTGCTCATCTTCTAAAATAACAGAGTGAGAAAATTGTTTGCTGATGCGCTCTCGCCATAGATCTCTTTGGGATTTCTCAACGATAATATGAATATTCGGACCTGCATCCATGGTGACAATCGGGGGATTTTCTGACTTAATCCAGGGCGCAAACCAAGCGAGCGCATCAATGGTACCGGATTCCCAATAAGAAAATGGCTCAGAGCAGGTATGAAAAAGACTATGCATTTCCCAGAACTCGGACCAAACCGTTCGAGACAATAGGACCCAGTCATTCGACTGAAGTCCTTCAAGCACTGACTTCATCCTCGCCTCGGCTCGTTGCACGCGCCCTTCCCAGAGGGGAGAGCTCCGAACCTGCAAATGAGCTTCAGAAGAGGATACTTTTTTGGGCTGAGATTTAACGAGGACTACAAAATGAGCCACCTCTGGCAACTGGACTTGGGAGACCTCAAAGGCGGACTCCGCTTCCCAATAGACCCAGGGACCTTCAAAGGACCGACAGGAACTCCCAGATCCCATTCGAGAAATCCCCGCTAGTGCTCGACGCAGTTCAACCTCATTCTCCCAAGCCTTTTCAAAAGTTGCGAGGTCCTTTACTCCTGCCGAAGCCACAGCTAAGGAAATTGCGGCAAAGCTCGATGCACTTGAAGCGATTCCAGAAGAAGCTGGGAAGGTATTCGCGCACTTGAGAATCCATTGACCGGTCTCAGAAGCAGGGGACATTCCCCAGCGTCCTAAAATTTCAGGCAAGGCCTTGCGAACTCGCTCTACGTGCCTCAACACTCGAGCAATCCCCGCATCGCCCATCTTTGGAACGATCAGCTCTCGGGAGCGAAAAAAGTCGTTTGGGCCCAAAGCCGGTGCCTCAGGTACCCATTTTACCCCATTCCCTTGAGACGAATCCTGATTGAGCTCCGCTAGGCTACAAAGTGAGCGCAGCGTGAGGGACACACTCGCGTTCTCAGGAACATTTCTTTGGGAATCTTTCTTTCCCATGTATTTGATCAGTGCAATATTCGAGGGAGCCTGAGCTCGGATCATGCGTATTGACACGTAACCCCCATTTGGCACGTCAAACCTTCGGAGACCAAGTTCAACCCACGATCTTGAGCTGTGCGAATGACTTCTTCTCTATCTTCAGCATTCCTTCGCAACAATACGATCACGGCGTCGCTTTGCATGGCTCCTGTCCCTTTCACACCGAGTACCCCAGAAAATCGACTGAGACTATTTCGGTCTGCACGAGTGGCTTCACACTCAAGTCCGGCCCTTGCTAAAGTCTCAGCATAGCAATTCATCGCTTTGCCCAAAACAACCGGCTCTCCTTCTTGAATTGCCTGAATCCCCTGGCGCAATACTTTCTCTAGTTCTGACAAGAAAGGAAGATCTTGATCCGGAAATCCTCTTCCCGCAAGAGTCGCTAGATGATGATGGGTTGGAACTTTTCGACCCACCTGTTGAGTAGCGGAAAAAATGAGCAGATTAGACCAATCAAACAAAGCCCAAAGATCCATAGTAAGTACTTCTGTGGGATCAAAATAGGTGACCCCCCCTTGCCATTGGGCTATCAGGTCTGCTCCACTTGGCTTGAGTTTTTCGTCCTTCATGAGTTCACGATAGAGCTTCCACACGTCTTGCCACTGCCTTGCTTCTAATCCAGCGCTCTGGACCAGTGCAAGATAGACCATTGCAAATTGCGCGGTGGAATACCCAAATCCCCCTGCACCCTGGTAAGGATCTTGAAACTGAAAACTGAACTCAGGGAGCCCCGTCTGTCTCGCCCAGTGGAGCAATCTCCCTACTGGCGAATCAGGATGGGGCTGAGGGGCTGCTCCACCCTTCATAACAAAGCGTGGAGGAACAGTAGCAACGATTGCGGGCAACCCAGCTAAAACTGCATACTCCCCCAAAAGAAAAACTTTTCCCGGAACGCTATACGACGGAAGGACTATGCTCTGCGACACGAATAGCCTCTAAAATCTGTTTTGCATGCGACAGATTAATGCTTTTTTCTACCAGAAGCACTTCTGCCAATCGTTCCCTGACCTGAGCGATCTCATGAACTTCAGCTCCGGCTGCAATCGCCAGATTCGCGGCATGCAACTGCATATGGCCCTTCACAATCCCCACCGTAGCCAGTGCCTTCAAAGCACCCAAGTTTTGGACCAAACCCACAGCTGCGCAGATTCTGGCCAAATCTTCAGCGCGAGCTACCTTCAGCATTTTTAAAGCCACCCTTGCCGTAGGATGAATCCGAGTGACGCCTCCAACAGTTCCTACAGCCAAAGGAACCTCAATTCGTCCAATCAGATCCGACCCTTCCATATACCAGTCTGTCACTGGCTCATATCTTCCACTTCGAGCCGCGTAGGCATGAATCCCCGCTTCAACAGCCCGCCAATCATTTCCAGTCGCAATCAAAATTGGATCAATCCCATTCAAAACACCTTTGTTGTGAGTGGCGGCTCGATAAGGATCTGCCTTGGCAAAAAGAGTAGCCTCTTGAATTCCTCTACCCATGACAGGATCGACATTTCTCAGGATGACCTCTGCCGCTACCAGCTTGGTATCCACGAGATTGGATAGGATACAAAGGCCCACTTTTTCTCCGGTCAGCTCTTCGACTCTGGGCTTAAGGGCCTCACAAACCTGGTTAATTAAGTTGGCCCCCATAGCATCGCAAGGGTCACACAAAATGTGCAAAACCAGCATCATGCCATCGCCCGTAGGACGCGGAACTTCACGTATCGCGATGTCTCGAACTCCGCCCCCCCGACTTACCAGCCCAGGAATGCATGCATTGGCAAGCCCCATAAGCAGGTTCCGCTTTTCATGCAAAATCCTTCTGGCATAAGAAACATTCTTAACGCTAGGGAGTTGGACTTGCCCAATAATTAAACTCCCTTTGGAATAGGTTCGAATACTCCCCTCGCGCCGAATCCATTTTGCGGTTGCACTCGCGGCTGCGATAATTGAAGTCTCTTCCACGGCCATGGGAATCAGAAGATCCCGCCCATCAATAGTAAAATTAGTAGCGACTCCCAAAGGAATCGGAAAATAGCCAACCACATTCTCAATCAGGTGTTCAGCAACCTCATCAGGCATCGGAATTAGACCCGATAGAACGCCCACGTCTTCATCGCTCAACTGGCAAAGATCTTTTACTCGTACCAATCGTTCATCACGAGAGAGGCGATGAAATCCTTCCGTTAAGTACCGCTTCGTTTCCATACGCTCTCCTTTTGCCTTAAGACTTCACAGTTCAACGACCCCGTACAAAGCAATGCAACCCGCAGCTCAAATTCTTGAGTTTGCATCCAGAAATCCAAGCGTTCGTCTCCACCCAAAGCGGCCTCCAAAGCAGGCTTTGCGTACCCCACTCGATGCGCCCCGAGAGCAATCAGCTTCGCAGCGTCCAAACCTGTACGTACCCCCCCAGATGCCCAGGTTTCGGCCCCCTTGAGAACACCTGCGGCTGACTGGACACTTTGAGTAGTAGGCTCACCCCAATTTCCAAAGGTAACTGACGCTATAGACTGGACAGTTGAGTTCTCAGCCCGAGCACCTTCGATTCTTCCCCAATGAGTCCCCCCTAGACCACTGACGTCTACGGCAGCTAGACCTAGATCGGCCAACCTTTCTAGGGTCTGTCTCGAGAACCCACACCCCGTCTCTTTTAGAATGACGGGTGCTCCTAGTTCTGAACAACACTTCCGCAAAGCTTCGAGGCCTCCTTTGAACTGAGGAGTACCTTCCACCTGCATCGCCTCTTGAAGCACATTCGTATGGACCACCAAAGCCTGGGCATTCAGTTCGGCAACCAATCTTCTGAGCTGGGCGATGGAGGCATGAATGAGCTGAGTAATTCCAATATTGGCAAAAAGGCTCAGATCTGGGACTTCGTCACGGAGGGACTTCCATTGATCCAACAACCCTCCCTCCCCACCAGTCTCGAGATCTCTTCTCTGCGATCCCACCCCCATAGCCCAACCCCTCTTTTGGCAGGCTAGCGCTAAAGTGCGGTTAATTCGGATCGCATCCTGATGTCCAGCTGTCATTCCCGCAATATAGAACGGGGTTGAAGTAGTGCGACCTAGGCACTTAGACTCAAGCTGAATTTCTTCTAGATTGAGCTCAGGAAGCGCCTCATGAACCAGATGAATCTGATCCAGTCCATTCAAACCAACCGCCTGATGTGCTGAATTCAGTGAGTGCTGAATATGCTCACGCTTACGAGCTTCGAACTGTTGGGTATCCATAGATCGACGTAACTTACCTTATTTTTGAGGTAGAGACGAGGGGGAAGTTTCGATAGATTAGGAGAATGATCATCCCCCGGAACCGATTGCGCCCGCTTCTTCTCCTACTTTTGGGGGCACTCATCGTGACAGAGATTGTTGCCCTATCTCCTTCATCCCTTGAAGAAACCCGGCTATCAAATACCGCACTTGAGCCCTCTGCACTGGTGCTAGACAACGAACCCACTTTAGTTCCAGGAGTTCCTAAAGGCCGAATCGCCGAATACAGTATCGAAAAATTTAACTATGTTTCAGTCCAGGCCGGCGCCAAACAGTGGAAAATTGAAGCAGAAAAGGCGTTTCTGTACAATCCAGAGAAGCTGAGTCACTCCAGAAAAGTGAAAGCCTTCCTTTATGATCCTGAAGGTGCAGTCACCCTAGTCACCGGAGATGAGGCCCGCTACTTTCTCAATCAAAGAGACCTCGAAATTTATGGGAACGTCAAAACTCTATTCCCCGATGGCTTTCAGCTGGAGAGCGAATACCTTCGATATCGCCCCATCGACCAACATATTCAAATCCCCTCTAAATATCTCGCTCACGGGAGCGGGAAGCAGGGAGATGATCAAGACTTCCATTTCATCAGCCACGGGCTGGACTATTTCATGAAAAAATCTGAAATTAATCTTTTGGAGAAGGTCCGGGTCACTCTGGAAAAGCACCCACCAGCGACACTCACATCCCCAGCCACCCGTGAGAAGACCGATATTGATTCAGACCATTGCTTGATTAACCGCCTCACCCAAACTGCTTATTTTACGATGATCCCAACTCGTCCTCTGAAAAGCCGTTTTGTCCATATCACCCAGCCCACTCTTTTTGTCAGATCTCGAAGGGCCGACCTTCATTACGGAAGCGATTATTCTCAAGTCTTGAACTATTTGACGGCTTACGAAGACGTACTGATCAAAGAAACCGGCAATAAGAAAGAGCTTCGATATGCAACGGGTGGCCGGGCGGATTTTGATACAAAGCGGGATGTAATTATTCTAAAAGAGTTCCCCCAAGTCTATCAAAATGGAGATACCGTTACGGGGGATATCGTTATTATGCACCGAGATACGGACGTGATTGAAATAGAACATAGCAACGCTTTTAGCTCAGGAACGGAATAATCAGCCACATGGAAACACCTCATCGAACCCTCATGGCACGCAAAATCGTTAAGAGTTACAAAAAAAAGGTGGTCGTTAAGGGAGTCGACTTTGAAGTCAAGTCCGGGCAAGTGGTAGGCCTTCTAGGTCCAAATGGCGCTGGTAAGACCACCTCCTTTTATATGGTCGTCGGTCTAATCCAACCGGATCAGGGACAGGTCTTTTTGGACAGCCAGGATATCACCGAATGGCCCATGCATCGAAGAGCACAAAACGGCATTGCTTACCTGCCGCAAGAAGCTTCTGTTTTTAGAAGAATGACGGCCGAAGAGAATATTCTCAGCGTATTGGAAACATTACCTCTCTCTTCCAAAGACCGGAAAATAAAACTTCAACAGCTCCTCGATGAGTTTAGCCTCAACTCGTTTGCCCGACAGAAAGCCTATACTTTATCAGGAGGGGAACGACGCAGAGTAGAAGTTGCCCGGGCGCTCGCAATAAATCCGGTATTCCTTTTGCTAGATGAACCGTTTGCAGGTATTGATCCCATTGCCGTAGGTGACATACAGAAAATGATCCAGGTTTTGAAGAAAAGAGGAATAGGAGTTCTCATTACCGACCATAACGTACGAGAAACACTAGAAATTTGCGATTTGGGTTATTTGCTCAATGATGGTAAAATCTTAGAAAGAGGAACTCCTCAAGAAATTGCCCAAAGCCGAACGGCCAGGGAAACTTACTTGGGAGAGAACTTCCAATTTTGAGAACCTATGCGCAAACTTTGTTTGAATGTAGGGAGCGGATAGGTTCTAGGTCCTCGGCAGAAGATGAAAAGGTAGAAAAATTACATCATGGCATTAGAGATCAAACAAAGCCTTAGACTTAGCCAGCAACTGGTAATGACTCCGCAGCTTCAGCAAGCTATCAAATTGCTGCAGCTCAACAGGATGGAGCTTCAGGAAGTCGTTACGCAGGAAATGATGGAAAATCCAATCCTGGAAGAATTGACAGATACTCCCGAAGGGGAAGACCAAACACCTGCAACGGCTATTGAAAGCCCCGATCCCGAAGCAGAACAGCTCAGAGACGAAGAGTCTTTCATTAAACCCAAAAACCCAGAAGAACAACTCGTTGCACCAAAAGATGATTTCAATTGGGAATCCTACGTTGAGGAATTCAACTCCACGTCAAGCACGGCCCCTTCCATGCGGGAGATCAATGAGGAGCTTCCCAGCTTTGAGAATGTCCTGACCAAGACAACTTCTCTTGAAGAGCACCTAGCTTGGCAACTCTCGATGATTTCTCTGACTCCAGACGAGAAAAAGCTCGGGGAACTCATCATTGGAAACCTTTCAGATGATGGTTATCTCAATGCCAACTTAGTGGACATCGCCAAAGAAAGTAACCTCGAGCTAGAAGACGCCGAGGAAGTCCTCAAGATCGTGCAGAATTTTGATCCACTTGGCGTTGGCTCTCGCAACTTGCAAGAATGCTTGACTATTCAGGCACGCTTCATGGTGCCAAGAAACTCCCTCGTAGAGCAAATCATTGAGCACCACCTGAGTGACCTGGAGCGCAAAAACTACAGTTCAATCGGTAAGACCATAGGGGTCACAACCGAGAAAATTATTGAAGCTACCCGATTAATTCTGGAATTTGAGCCCAAACCGGGAAGATCCTTTCACGCCAGCGACACGCAGTACATCACGCCAGATATCTACGTCTATAAAGTTGCTGACGAATTCATGATCGTCCTGAACGAAGATGGAATGCCGAAGCTCAGGATTTCACCGTATTACAAGAACATCCTAGCGTCTGCACAAAAAGATCAGAATAAAATTACAAAAGAATATGTGCAGGACAAGCTCCGCTCTGCAGTTTGGTTGATTCGTTCCATCCACAATCGCCAAAAAACAATATACAAGGTTACAGAAGCCATCGTTAAGCGCCAGAGGGACTTCTTCGAAAAGGGGGTTCAGCAGCTGAAACCCATGATTCTCAAAGACGTGGCCAATGATATCGGAATGCATGAATCTACCATCTCAAGGGTGACGACCAATAAATTCGTGCACACCCCGGTCGGAATCTTTGAACTAAAATACTTCTTTAATTCCAGCATCAATGCTGCCGACGGAAGCGATTCTCTTGCAAGCGAAGCTGTGAAAGAGAAGATCCGACAGATGATTCAGAAAGAAGATCCCAAGAATCCCCTATCAGATCAGAAAATCGTCGAACTCCTTAGAATTGAGAATATCGACATCGCCCGACGTACCGTCGCCAAATACCGAGATATGCTTGGAATACTTTCATCTGGTAAACGCAAGAAGATCATATAAGCTAGAGAGAAGGCGGGGATAAAAGTCGTATGAACCTAAATATTAGCTTCAAGCACATGAACCCAAGTGACCATCTTAAGATCTTCATTGAAGAGAAGTCCCAAGTTCTCAAAAAATATTTTCAGGGGAATATTTCTGTAACCTGGAACCTCACCTCTGAGAAGCTCGATCGAGTCGCTCATTGCCATCTTGTGGGCAACAGCATGGATTTCTTTGGAGAAGCCAAGTCCGAGGACTTCAAGGCGTCCATTGACATGACTCTGGAGAAGATTGAGAAACAGATCCGCAAGCACAAGGAGATTGTGAAGGACCATCTTCACAACCATAAGAACCCGAACTCTGATTAGTGTGTCCACCTCCGGGACGGTGCATACGGTTCTGAAATTAGGGGTTTCCAGTCGCTTTGGGTTGCCTTTTCCGTCCTTCCTGATGTAGTAGATGATTTTTTTGAATCCTCCTCGTCCCGCAGATCCTCTTCGGACTCACGGAGGGCTTCACTTACGCCAGCTCTCACATCAGGATCTCGAATAAAAACCACCAGCGCTTCTCCAGTTTCCTTAAAAGTTTTCAGCTCCTCTTCAGGTAGAGGAAAATTATTCTCAGACATTTTACAATTTTCTGGGTTTTTGGGAACTCGGGCCTGTTTAGCCCTATATTTTGCAACAGCGGCCTTATTTTGATCCAAGTTCAAGAATCTCAATTTGGCTGCTTCCATTTCGTTGGGGCGGTTCGACTCCCAGTGGTCCATACTTCGCGTAAGCTGAGCGAAACTCCTTTTTGAATACCTTCTCTGCTTTCTCAGGAGCTTAGCCTTTTGAACTGCGGCTGCGCGCATTTTATCTATTTTCCTGTTCCCATCTTTGTACTCAAGATCAAGATTCTTGAGTTGTTCTTTTAGGTCATTCAAATTTTCCGCCGCAACTTGACGCGTATCTTCTAGGGCCTTTTTTCGGGAACTGGCTTCTTTAGAGCCGGGCTTGTTCGACTTAGAAATTCGTCCGCTGGGCCTATGAAGTCTAAGTTCCTCTCTTTGAATTCGAATCAAATCTACAAGCTGGGATCTTTCCTCTTTGTATTCACTCGCCCAGGCTTCCTTACTGTATTCGCTGGAACTAGTCTTCTGCTTAAGATCCTGTAACTGCTTTTCTATGCTTTTCAGCTGCGCCCGCGCCTTTTCTCGGCGATCAATCATATTAAACAGGTAGCCTTCGAGCTGCTTTCCTCTGAATCCCGACTTTAATTCCATTCTTTTTTCAATCGCAGCTTCTGATGGCGAAGGGTCAGACTGAGAGGCACTGACTCCAGCGCTTCCAGGCAAATCCAAATCATCCAACTCCTGCGCCACTCCGGCCCAAGCCTGGCCACCACAAAGCAGGCCCAAAATACCCAGGGCAATGAGTTGTCTCCTGAGTCTCTTAAAATCCCCGACAAGCAAGTCCCGAGAGTAGAACTTCCCCATATGATATGACCTCGCCTTTGACTATTTTACTTTTGCCCTTTTTCGCTTAATTTCTCGCACACCCTTAAGAATAACTAGGTGCGTCATAATAGTAAATAGAAAAGGTGAACTAATATTTGGCAATTATACCAGGTAGATCAGGTCATGGAATATTTTTGATGTTAAGTTATATGTGAATTGTGACTGCAATCTGTCGAATATGACCCACTATCAACGCTGTAATGCCAGCCTGTGACGCGGTTTTGGATTCAAACAAATCGATCGATTTATAGTTTAAAATATCAAGCAATTTAGATAGATGCAGGAAGAGTCAAGAACAATTGAATATCTGACTAAAACGATATAAAATTAAATCATATAGAGCTCCCTGCCCAGGTCCTTGGCCTGGGAGAATTGTGGTGAACGTATGATGAAAGTTCCAGGATTAAGTTGGAACGGGTCTGTGCTCCTTGTTTTTACACTTCTCTTTGCTCAGGGCTGCGGGAGCCCTACCATTTTAGGATCTTCGTCTGGAGTTGGACTCTTTGCCGTCATTCCCACCATTTCTACGGTACTCCGCAATCAGTCGGTGACTTTGACTGCGACAAACGGCACGGGGCCTTTTTCATATACAGTCTATTTTGGCGGGGGATCGATTGATCCTGGTTCGGGAGTGTACACCGCAGGATCGGCAGTGGAGACGGTGATTGTTCAGGCCACAGATGCAAATTTGAATAGCGCTTATGCATCTATTCAGGTTGTGGATATTCCCATGATTTCGCCTAAGACCTTGACTCTTGCGGTGAATAACACTTTTCCATTTAGTGCGACGGGCTCTCAACCTCCTTTTAGTTATTCGGTGATTTCTGGTGGAGGAACCATCGTGGCTTCTTCGGGCGTTTACACAGCCGGCAATGCCACTGGAACCGCGGTGGTGAAAGTGACTGATTCAGTAGGCGCGAGTTCTACAGCGACGGTTACGATCAATCCAGGTTTATCTCTAGCTCAATCCGCAGTGACTGTGAAGGTCAACGGTAGTACTACCTTCAACGCTACGGGGGGCGCTCCTCCTTATAAGTACATGATGTATTCTGGGAATGGCGCGGTCAATTCAACTTCGGGTGCTTACTCAGCACCGAGTCAAATCGGAATGGATTTGGTCAAAGTCATAGATGCAAAAGGGAATATTGTGATCGGTACGGTCACGATTCAAAATGCTCTCTCGCTGAATCTTAGTTCTGCTTCCTTCGCTCAGGGATCAGGTTTTCCTTTGAACGGTCTAAACGGAGTACCGCCCTATACTTACACCGTTTCTCCTGGGGGTGGGTCCATTAATCCTGCCACTGGGATCTATACGGCGCCTTCTACACCCGGTGGGCCTTATACAATTACTGTAACCGATGCTACGGGTGCGTCTGCTACCGCATCAGTGATCATTACCGCTGGATTGAGTTTTAGCGTCACGAGCACGACCTTGGCTGTGAATGGGACTTTTAATTTTGCTTCGCAGACTACGGGTGGAGTAGGGGCTAGGACTTACATGGTTCCATCTGCTCAAGGTTCTTTTAGTGGCTCTGTTTACACGGCCCCCGCTGTTCCCGGTGCGTACCAAGTGCAGGTCAGGGATTCTCAGTCTCCTATTCCAAACTTTGCGGCAACCCAGGTTAACGTGAATCCAGTTTTGAGTATTGCCTCAGGCGCCACTCTTCCTACGTCTTTGGCGGTTGGGGGTTCGCAAACGATTTCTCCCGCAGGTGGAGTTCCTCCTTATAGTTTCTCCGTCATTTCTGGGGGAGGTACGGTCACGTCGGGCGGAGTCTTTAGGCCAAGTACTGCTGGTACATCCGTGATCCAAGTGACAGATGCGTCAGGGGCGACTTCGACTTATGGCATGACGATTGTGCCAGCAATGTCGGTTTCATCCAGTGGAACTTCTGGCGGGGTGTCTCCGATACCTGCGGTTTCGGTGGGCGGTACTTCTCAACTTTCGGTGTCGGGTGGTGTAGGTCCATATACCTATAATATTCTCTCAGGAGGCGGCTCCGTAAATTCATCCACCGGAGTTTTCACCGCGGGCAGTAGTCCTGGAACCACTGTGGTTCAAGTGACAGATTCTAATGGGAATACATCGAATATCCAGGTTACTTCAGTAGGACCTTTGATTTTGTCTCCAAGCAGTTTTGCGATTCCTGTCGGAAGTGCTTCGGTCCCACTCCCTGCCTCAGGCGGACTGGGTCCTTATACCTATACTGTTTCCTCAGGCGGTGGCAGTGTGAACTCCTCTGGCATTTTCACGCCTCCTGCGACGGCGGGCGTAACCGTCTTGACTGTGACCGACCAGATGGGGAACACCCAGACCTATTCGGTGACTACGTATAGCGGGTTGATTATTTCTCCGCTGATTCGGACTGTTGTGGTGAATCAGGTGTTTAGTTTTTCGGCGTTGGGAGGGTTTGCCCCCTATAGTTATTCCATTGTGACGGGCGGAGGCTCTATCAATGCCACCACAGGAGCCTATACTGCGCCTTCTACAACCGGCAGTGCCACGATTCGGGTAACAGATTCTGTTTCAAATACTTCTCAGGCCAATATTACTATTCAGCCAAGACTAAGTCTGACCCCAGCTACCTCGACACTGATGGTGGGAAATACTACCGGCTTTACTGCAGCAGGTGGAGTTCCTCCATTTGTTTATTCTTTGCAAAGTGGCTCTGGTTCGATTTCTTCTTCCTTAGGGAGCTATACGGCGCCAGGCACTTCAGGGTCCTCAGTGATTCTTGTTACAGATTCAGATGGGAGCACTGCTACCTCAAATGTGACAATCAATGCCGCGTTGGCTGGAAGTTCTTCTATCAATTCTACGTTTACGTTGGGGACTGGTGGGAGCACTACGTTTTCTGGATCCGGTGGAGTGCCACCTTATACTTTTACCCTTGTCTCAGGTGGGGGTAGTATCGACGCCACAACCGGAGTGTACACGGCTCCTTCTTCTGGCGGGGTGGTGGTTGTCCAAGTGACGGATGCTTTCGGTAATTATCAGGATTATACGCTCAATATTTATTCTCCACCTGTAATTTCTCCAACGAGTGTGACACTTGCAGTGAATAATGTGACTCCCTTTGTGGCCTCCGGAGGCGGAGTCCCATATACCTTTAGTGTTGCCTCTGGCGGAGGTTCGGTTGGAGCATCCACGGGAGTATTTACAGCACCAAGTTCTAGTGGAAGTGCAACTGTAGTGGTGACCGATAGTTTAGATCAGACTTCGACGGGGACGGTAACGGTGAATCCGGCTCTTCAAATCTCTCCTGCCTCGGTGACTCTGGCTGCTTCAGGCACAAGAAATTTCAGCTCCACCGGTGGAGTGGGGGCTGTGAGTTATTCTCTGGCTTCTGGATTCGGCACTCTTTCTGGATCGACCTACACTGGCCCTGCGTCGGGTGGAGCGTCTGCAACAGTCCGTGCAACGGATAGCATTGGGAATATCTCTGATTCTGCTGTCACAGTAAATGATGCCGCTCCAACGACTTTGGCCTATGCCACTAACCCTGCGACCTATGTGAAAGGGCTCGCTATCACGCCTAATACGCCATCAAATTCTGCGGGCACAGTGACGTCCTATTCTATCGCGCCAGCTCTCCCCTCGGGTTTGAGTTTGAATACCTCAACAGGAGTTATTTCTGGGACTGCGACAGTTTTTAGCACGAGCTCACTTTACACGATCACCGGTAGCAATATTGCCGGTTCGACTACCTCTGTTCTGGACATCACTGTAGGAACCGGATTGGGTTCAATCCTGGCCTTTGATATTCAGCCTGGAAATGGAACCGGCGGTTCTGTTTTAGGAACTCAACCCAGAGTTGTAGTTCAAGATGCCCAAGGGAATACTGTCACAACATCCGCTGCGAGTATCACAGTGGCGATTGACAATAATGCCGGATCAGGTGTCCTGTCGGGTACAAACAGTCTCACTGTGAGCGCTGGCTTAGCCAGTTTTACAGGTTTGGCTATTGATAAAATTGGTACGGGATATACTTTGGTGGCTACAGCCAGTGGCATGACGGCTGCAACTAGCTCTGCGTTTAACGTCACACCGGGTTCTGGGACTCAGCTCACGTTTTCGACCCAGCCCGGAAATGGAACAGGAGGCCTCGCTTTTGTTCAGCCTGTGTTGAGAGTTTTGGATGCGGGTGGCAATCTAGCCCCTTCGTCCAGCGCAAGTATCGCTTTGGCAATTGGCACTAACCCAGGGTCCGGAACCCTTTCCGGTACTGCCACCCTAGCAGCGAGTTCGGGAGTGGCATCGTTTTCTGGACTATCGATCAATAAAGCGTCTTCAGGGTATACTTTAGTGGCATCCTCGGGAGGTCTCACTAGCGCAACGAGTTCTACCTTTAATATCGCGGTGGGGGTTGGCGATCACCTCGGATTTTCTGTTCAGCCCACCGACAGCACGGGTGGATCGGCACTTAGCACTCAGCCTGTCTTAGTCGTACAAGATGCCGGTGGGAATACCGTCACGAGTTCAAGTGCCAGCGTCGCACTCGTAATTGGCAACAATCCTGGCTCTGGAGTTCTCTCTGGCACGGTGACGGTTGGAGCCGTGTCAGGTCTAGCAACGTTCACGGGCCTGTCGATTGACAAAATTGGGACGGGATATACTTTCGTAGCAAGCTCAAGCGGTCTGAGCAGTGGGACTAGTTCAGCGTTTAATGTCACGGTGGGTTCTTCTGCCAGTCTTGCCTTTACCGTACAACCCGGAAACGGTACCGGAGGCTCAGTCCTGAGCACTCAACCCAAAGTCACCGTGCGAGATTCTGGAGGGAATACTGTCCTGGCATCCAGTGCTAGTATTGTACTGACTATCGGGACAAATCCTGGCTCAGGCGTTCTCTCAGGAACCGTAACGTTGTCGGCTTCTTCCGGAGTCGCAACTTTTGCGGGCCTGTCTTTGGATAAGATTGGGACGGGCTATACTCTAGTGGCTGCTTCATCGGGATTAACTGGGACTACAAGTTCGACCTTTGATATTACGGTAGGTTCGGCAGTAAAACTTGGGTATAACGTCCAGCCTGCAGGCGCGGCAGGGGGAACGGCTTTCGGAACGCAACCGATTCTGGCTATCCAAGATGCCGGTGGGAATACCGTTACCGGAGCAACTACCGCTATCACTTTATCAATCGGAACCAATCCAAACTCAGGAACCCTTTCAGGGACTGCAAGTTTAGTTACCTCTTCGGGTGTTGCAACTTTCTCGGGATTGTCGCTGGATAAAATTGGGACAGGCTATACGCTAAAAACCGCCAATACAAGCGCACTTGCAAATGCCACCAGCACGGCCTTCACTGTGAGTGTTGGGGCCTTGAATAGCTTCGTTTTGGCTTCTGTTCCTACGACCGTCACTTCAGGAGTGGCAAGTAGCTTCAGCGTGACGGCTCGGGATCCTGGCAATAATACAAAGACGGATTTCAATAGTTCTGTCACGCTAACATCCACCGACACGGCGGCGGTTTTGCCTTCCTGTAGTTTGACAAATGGAGTAAATGCCACATGCTCTTTCACTTTAAATACTTTGGGTTCAAATACAGTGACTGTGACATCTGGGGGCGTTAACGCCACAACCTCCTCAATAACCGTTATCGCAGTGCCGCCCTCTACCCTCACTTATACCGCGAATCCTGCCACCTACTCAAGCACTGTAGCGATTACGGCGAACAGTCCGTCTTCTGCTGGGGGTCCCGTGGTGAGTTACTCGGTCAGCCCAAGTTTGCCTTCAGGGCTTTCTCTCAGCACCTCTACTGGAATTATTTCCGGCACGCCCACAGCCATTACCTCGACAGCAAGCTATGTCGTGACTGCAATAAATACGGGAGGGTCAACCACAGTGAATGTGAGCATTACTGTGAATGATATTGCACCCACGAGTTTGAGCTATACTAACAACGCTCCCACTTACTTGAAGAACTCCGCCATTACTCCTAACTCTCCAAGCTCCTCCGGAGGTGCGGTAGTGAGTTATTCTGTTTCACCTTCTTTACCTACGGGCTTGAGTTTGAGTACATCAACTGGGGTGATTTCCGGAACTCCATCGGCGATTACTGCTTTGGCAACTTACACAGTGACTGCAATAAACACGGGTGGTTCTACTACTCGGGCTCTGAACATTACGGTGAACGACGCTGCTCCCACCACTCTGACATATTCCACCAGCCCTGCTGTTTATACTCTGGGGAATGCAATTACAGCTAACAGCCCTTCCAATGGCGGTGGAGTTGTCGTGAGCTATGCCGTTGCTCCAGCCTTGCCATCAGGACTTGCGCTATCAGCTTCTACGGGAGTCATTACGGGGACACCTACGGCCATTACGTCTATAGCACCCTATACAATTACGGCAACCAATAGCGGTGGGGTGACAACGTTGGCGTTAACAATCACTGTGAATAATTCTGCACCGAATACTCTCACCTACGCCACCAACCCTGCTAGTTACCCAGCCAACGTTGCCATTACGGCAAACAGTCCGTCGTCGGCGGGGGGTGCGGTGGTCTCCTACTCTATTTCGGCTACTCTCCCCACTGGGTTGGGTTTCAGTACTTCCACTGGGGTCATTAGCGGTACTCCGACGGTGGCTTCAGTATCGACTAATTATACTGTCACGGCGACTAACGGTGTTGGATCGACGACCGTGGCCTTAAATCTGGGAGTCTATGGCGGAGCCGCTAAGTTAACCTATACCAGTAGTCCAGGAGGACATTCGTATGTCAGCAACACTGCCTTTAGTCCCGCTTTGGTGGTTGCAGTACAGGATTCTAATTCTACAGTCGTGACTTCTTCTACTGCTTCAATCACCTTGGCTTTGGTTACCAACTCAGTGAGTGGGACACTTTCTGGCACTCTGACTCAGTCTGCGGTGAACGGCCTGGCAACTTTTAGCAACGTTACTCTCGATCGGGTGGCCGGTAACTATACGCTGAGTGCCTCTGCCAGTGGGCTCACTTCCGTGACCTCTACATCGTTCACCATCACGGCGGGTCCTGCTTCTCAGCTTTCCCTTGCTGGAACGGCCACGCTAACAAACAATGTTTGTTACGGGCCCTACACCTTGACCAGTACTGATTCCGGAGGGAATACTGTCAATAATACCTCGGGATCGTCCTGGAATATTCCGCTGACTCAAAATGGATCGATGACTTTCTATGGCAGTGCCGACTCCTCGTGTAGCAGTACCGCAATCACCCAGGTCAGCATCCCTTCAGGGCAATCGTCGGCTACCTTTTACGTCAAGGACGCTTTTGGTCAAAAAATTACCATTACAGCAAATGGTTCTGGAGTAAGCTTAGCTAACGCAACTCTG
>Ga0206829_10078_pt1 | contig 36778 bp, 32 predicted proteins | sample Alteio_BWOrgCont_75_FD_152862 | JGI IMG/M metagenome (GOLD analysis project Ga0206829, IMG submission 152862) | Enriched cells from forest soil in Barre Woods Harvard Forest LTER site, Petersham, Massachusetts, United States -... | ecosystem: Environmental > Terrestrial > Soil > Temperate forest >... | reverse complement strand
GGGATCCATAAGTCTAGCCCGATTCAAGGGTGTTATCTCATGAGTAAGGAAGAGTGGAAAGTGATCGAGGGAGATCTGGGATACCGGGAGAAAGAGTTTATCCCCCAGATTTTGCCCAAGCTTAAGGGGCGATGGTTTTGGTCATCGTCAGGCGCTTATCATCCTCTCTACGCCTTCAAGTTTAGTGGCTATAATGGCAACCTCGACTCTGGCCCTGGCTTCATCAATGATGCCCTCAGGTGCGGCTGTTGGCGCAGCGCCGCCGTGGATTGAGATACCCAGGAGCAGAGAATGCCCCCTTCGGTGAGATTGTGACTTTGAGATCCACAGAATCAAGGATATCCGCACTTAAGCTTCGGATTAGCTGACAAGTTTACCTGACATCCGGTACCGGATTCAGAAATTCTATGATACGTTCCAAACTAAATGAAACCAGATAGAAAATCTTTTTGCAACAGGACCCTAAACCTCCGAGGAATCCGCGCCATCGGCTATGACATGGATTATACCCTGATCCACTACCATGTCGAAGAATGGGAACGCAGAGCTTATGAATATCTTAAAAATATGCTCCTCAGTCAGGGCTGGCCCGTCGAAAAGCTGCAGTTTGACCCTAAGATGGTGTGCAGAGGGCTAGTCATTGATACTGAGCTCGGCAACCTCGTCAAAGCCAATCGATTTGGGTTTGTGAAGCGGGCTCAACATGGTTCTCGAGCCATGGATTTTGAAGGTCAACGGGAGCATTACGCCCGCACCATCGTAGACTTAGCTGAAAAGCGCTGGATATTCCTCAACACCTTGTTCTCTCTTTCTGAAGGCTGCATCTACGCTCAGCTGGTTGATCTACTCGATCAGAGACTCATTCCAGAGGTTTTGGGATATGCCGATCTTTATGAGCGCGTGCGGCAGGTGATGGAAGCCGCGCATATGGAAGGTCTCCTCAAAGCGGATATCATCGCGGATCCGGATCGGTACGTCGAGCTGGACCCCGAAACGCCTCTTGCACTTTTAGACCAGCACTACTCGGGTAAGAAGCTCATGCTGATTACCAATTCTGAATGGTCGTACACTTCGGCGATGATGAAGTACACTTTCGATCCTTTCCTCCCAAAGGGGATGACCTGGAAAGACTTGTTCGACCTCGTCATTGTCGGCGCTCGAAAGCCGCAATTTTTCATGACCCGCTCCCCTATCTTTGAGGTGGTCACAGAAGAAGGCCTGCTCAAGCCTCATACGGGAAAACTTCAAAAAGGGATTGCCTATCTGGGCGGAAGCGCCGCGCAGGTGGAGCAGCACTTTGGATTCTCCGGAGATGAAATCCTCTACATCGGAGACCATATGTTTGGGGATGTCCATGTCACCAAGAACATCCTAAGATGGCGGACGGCGTTAATTATTCGAGAGTTGGAAGAAGAAATTCAAGCAATTGAAGCTTTTCAGGCTGATGAGTCCAATCTTGCGCGAGTCATGGCTCAGAAAGAAAATCTCGAAGCAGAATTCTGTCAGGTGCGTTTGGAGCTCCAGAGAAAAAAGAACCACTATGGGCCTCCCAACTCCTCTACGGAAGCCGAGCTTGAGAAGGCCGGCAATGAGCTTAGGGTCCAGATCGAAGCCCTAGACCAAACGGCCGCCCCTATCGCACGGAAAGCCGCAGAGCTGGGAAATCAAATCTGGGGTCCCCTCCTGCGGGCTGGGAATGACAAGAGCTATTTGGCCTATCAGCTGGAGCGGTACGCAGATGTCTACACATCGAGGGTTTCTAACTTCTTGTCTTTGACACCCTTCGCCTATTTGCGATCGCCGCGGGGGAGTATGCCGCATGATCCTAAAACCTGAGACATCACTTTCCCAGAAAGGGAACCCAATATGATTAATACGGCTATTTTAAATCAAGATCCGGTCCTAGCTGAGATTGTTCACAGGTTTGTTCGAGATTTTAGCCCAAAGTATGTTTTTTTATTTGGCTCACGAGCTCGTGGTGACGCTAGAGAATCAAGCGACTATGACATTCTGCTTGTGGTGCCCGCATCTGACGTACCTGGGTATCGCCTTGCCCAGAAAGCACATCGTTATACACTTCAGGGAATCCCAGCACCGGTTGATGTGGTCATTATTACCGAAAAAATATTTCAGGCAAAAAAGAACGTGGTCGGCACTCTTTCGGAAACAGCAGTGAATGAAGGCAAGGAACTCTATGCAGCGTAGTGAAAAAGACAAAGAAACTCGAAACTGGTTAGAAATTGCAAAGCGCGATCTTGAAGCTGGTCGCAAACTTGCGTCAACACCTGACTTCTCTTCGCAAGCGTCATTTTTTTCTCAACAGTCTGCAGAAAAGGCCCTCAAAGGATTTCTCCTTTGGCATCAAGAAAGGTTTAAAAAGGACCATGATCTTCGATATCTCGGAGATCTGGCACTCATTCGCAATATTTCCGGCTATCGGCCATGCCCGGCAACTCAGTCATTGACCCTGAGCAAAAAAGATTGTAGTGCTTTTCCAATTTCGTAGTGCACGGCGTTATAAGACCCTACCACTACAGAAGCTGACATTTTAAATCCGAGAGCTAGGTGTGGGTATGGGTCGGACAGGGTCTCAGACTTTTTTTACTTTTTGCTTGGTCTTCGCACAATTCGCAGGGATGTTGTGCTCTCAGACTGCATCTTCTGAAGGTTCAGTTTCTTCGAGCGAAGAATATTCGGACTCAGAGCTGGAGGAGACAGAAGACCCCGCTCCCCTCCTTAGACTCGCAAAACATCTTCAACATGAATTAAAAGACACTGAGAATGCGCGATCTTTCTATCGCCAAGCTGCCATGCGAGGGAGTTACGAAGCTCATTTAGAGCTTGGCATTCTCTTGAGTGCCGAGTCCATGGAATCGCAAAAAGACGAAGAAACAGCTCTTTTTCATTTTCAGTCTGCTGCAAGGGGAAGAGTGCCTCGTGCGCACTATTTCTTGGGAAAATTTTATCTAGAAGGAAGGGGGGGCTTTCGAGCAAGCCAAAAGCTAGCACTCCATCAGTTCCAAGCCGGAGCAGATCTGGGGGATCCAGATTGTCTCTACTTTCTAGCTCGTTTTCTTGAACTAGGTCGTCCCGGTTTAATCGAGAAAGATGGATCTAAAGCAAAAGAGCTCTTTAAAAGGGCGGCAGACGCCGGGCACCCAGATGCGATCCAAAGAATGCGATTCTTTGCAGTCCAAAATCGGTTGCTAGACCCTAAATCGAGTCAGAGGTCTGAGGCAACCCCCTCTTCAGAAAACACAAATGCCGTAGAGTGCGCTGTGTGCCTAGAACCGATCCAGACACAAGAGCGCAACTTCCTAGCAACAAAATGCAAGCATCAGTATCATTGGGAATGCGTGAAAGAGTGGTGGAGAGAACACGGAACTTGCCCACACTGCAGAGCCCCAATCTAGAACAAATAAGGATCAGTGACCCCATGAGAATAAACCTTATGCGGAGCCTTCCTCAAAGCAAACGAATAAAGGTTCCCCGCTCCTGAGAGAATATAAACTCTCTGCGTAGCAGAATCAAAAGCCGGAGACCCAGAAAATCCACTCCCATACCCCGCATCAAATCGATAGAGCCCTTTGCCTGTCTGCTTATCAATGACGTAGAGATACTGATAGCTGGAGCCAACAATGATGTACTTATCCGTCATCACCAACTGAGTCGGAGTGCCTCGATCCAGATCGAACTTCCAGAGGACCTTGGCGTTGGACTTTTGAAGAGCGTAGACACTCCCATCGGACGACGGTAGAAAGATTTTCTGGTCATCTAAGACGACTTCTTTGCTCCCACCTGCATCAAATCTCCAGATGGTATCGCCTCCTTGCCGTTTGAGAGCATAGAGTGCGCCATCATAGGAAGGGATATACACAATGCCATTCTCAACCACAGGGTGTGCATTGACGTCGTTAAACTTACCAGGAGGGTGAATCCTTTTCTCCCACTTGAGCTGTCCTTCCTCGATGGAGAGGGCCACCAAAAATCCGTCACTCAGGCCAGCCAGGACTTCATTGCCATCCACCCAAGGGGAGGAAGCGCCCAAAATCTTAGCGGCAGGCGCCGTTCTTCTGCGGTAGTGCCAGAGCCATTTTCCAGTGTTCGCATCAAAGGCGTAGATGGTATCGTCGGATGAAGTGACAAAGAGCCGCCCCTTGTAGACCGTCGGTTTCGAGACGATCGGGTTGCGAACTTCGTACTTCCAGTTGACTCGGCCGTTTTCAAGATTCACGCTATAGAGAAAGCCATCGCCTCCTCCAAAAAAAACATTCCCTTGATCGACCGCTAACTCACTGACCACACCGTGAGTGATGGGCAAAGTCCAACGCTGCTGATTCAAAGCAGGATAGACGGAAATTAAGCCTACGCTTTGATTCCCGAAGACCAGGGTATTATCTACCACAACAGGGTTGGAGTACTCAGTCCCGTGGTCCCCAGCCATAAACGGTCCATGAGTGGAGAGAGTCCACTTTCGAACGAGGACTTTGGGGTCGGTCTTCAGATCTGAATGGAGAGTGGGCCCAGTGCACCCTATTCCACCCAGAATGGAGACGAGAACAATCCCAGCGGCGAGTCTAGAGCTGATCCTTGTAGAGCTCAGCTGTTTTTGAGAACTCAGTATTTGGGAGTTGGGTGAGGATTTTATCATAGGTGCTCCGAGCATTTGCTGAATCATGTAAAGCTTCATAGCATCGCGCAATTCCTAAGAGAAGGTCTCCTTGAAGTATCCCCTCTCCAAGAGAGTATGCCTTTTGGAACACATCGAGCGCTTCTTTAGTTTTGCCTTGCCCCTCTTGCGCATATCCCAATGCCGAGAGAGCCATTGCTTTTTCCTGCGAACTTGGCGCCGAGCTCACCGCTTTCTCGTACCAAGGTACAGCGTTTGAAAAATCGCCGTGATTGAAGTAGAGACTTCCGAGCTTGAGCCTAGCCTCGTAGGCTGAACGAGTCCCGTCATATTCTGTTTGAACTGCTTTGAGCTTGCTGACCGCTGTCGGAAATTGAGCATCGACATCAAGTTTTTTAAACTCGGTGATTTCATCGTCTGATTCAGAGGCTGCATCGGTCTTCGGTTTGTTTTTGGACGAATCCAGTGCCTTCAGCTCTGTTTGGAGGGACTGACCGGCGAGATAGAGTGAATTGCGCGCAGCAGCAAATTTAGCGTCCCGATGATTGAGGTAGAACCCAATGGCAACAGAAACCGCCAGGAGAACCCCTAAAATCAGGACGAATAAAGTCGATCGCTCAGAGACCTTGTCAAAAACCCCAGTAAACGCAGCTGTAAACCCATCGGGACGCTTGAGGAATTTTCGATTTAAACCAGAATGTGACGATGATGTAGAAAGCGACATATAAGACTTTGTCGCACAAAGCCTGAAGAGTTTCTACTAAGTTCTTGCCCATTTTCCACCGATAAAGATCTAAGAGAACTTAAATTTGGAAAAGGTGCGTCATTTTCTCCTAAAATTAAGCTGCGTCCTAGGCCTGGGAATGGTCATCGCAGCGGCTTGCACCCCTCTGGCGCACGGGAAAGAAAAAGACAAGGATTCTGGCAGCCGCAATCCTGCTTCTGCGGCGCCTGACGGCAAGACAAACAAAGCCGAAGAGGAGGATTACGCCGGCACCCCCTTTACCGAGTACGGAGAATTTCATAGCTCCAACGAGGAGGAAGGCGAGCTGCAGTTCTATCAATTGGGGAGATTTTTCGGAGCCAGCCTGGGGGTAGGATTTGAATTTGTGGATGGCAATCGAGGCGCGCTCTGGCAGGGGGGATTTCCATCGGTCGACTTTAGGCTCCACTATTGGTTCAATTTCAACGTGGCACTTGAACTCGGGCTCATGACGATGAGCCACTGGTACAATGACATTTCTGTCCCGAATGTGGGCAAAGGTCACGTGGACGTGAATATGGTCCTTTTAGGACTTGCGATCAAATATTACTTCGACACCAAAAACCTCAGTTCGACGCTGACGTTTGCAAATCCGTATGTCCTTCTAGGTGGAGGAAGTTACGCTAAGACAGAAAATTCGAATTTAGCGGGAACCCAGGATTTTGATAACAGCCTTGGAGTCTCCGCCGGGGTCGGCGTAGAGTTTCCCGTCTCAGATAAGAAGATCTATTTTAATGTTGAAAGCAGAATCCACTTAATCACGTTTAAAGATACCTACACCACGATCTATTCCGGTGCAGGTCTCCCCAACTTGACGGGTAATTTCTATACGATTACCGGGAGTTTCTTATTTACGTGGTAAAGCTTTACTAGGTAAAACGCGGCCGGGTTTTCCTTTTCCTTCGATAAAAAGCAACCGAACTGGACTTCCCATATAGCCCCAACGCTCTCGGATTCCGTTGATCAGATTTCGTTTGAGGCTGAAATGGATCTTCTCTGGATCACTGACGTGGCAAACGAAGGTCGGAGGATTCCGTCCGGATTGATGGCACATGTAGAACTTTGCGTTCATCGGATTATTGACCGTCACGGCTTCGCGGACCCATTCAGTAAATTCACGGGTCGAAACCTTGACCTGCCTCTGCTTCAGAACCTCTTCGAGTAGGCTCCCCAGATCCTCTAGCCCTCTCCCCTGCTTTGCGCTGATAAAAAGCATCGGGGCATATTTTAGATAGGCCATCTTGCCCCGGATTCTTTCGGCCGCAAGTTCTTTTGTAAATTTAACGTTTCTTCTTTGAGTGTCCCACTTGTTCACAACCAGAACGACCGAGCATCCGACTTCTTCGATGAGGCCTCCAATTTTTTCGTCCTGCTCGCTAATCCCTTCTTCTCCATCTAAGACCAGCAGAGCAATGTCCGACTGCTCTAAGGCTTTCTTGGTTTGAACGACTGAAAGAACTTCGACACCCTGCTCGGTCTTGTTTTTTCTGCGAATCCCGGCGGTGTCCATGAAAAGAAATGGCTTGTCGTTCAGAGTGACTAGAGAGTCAATAAAATCAATCGTAGTGCCAGCGATAGGGCTGGTGATCATTCGATCTTCCTGGAGAAGAGCGTTAATGAGCGTGCTTTTTCCCACATTGGGGCGGCCCACAATGGCCACGCGAGGAGTTCGAGGCGGACGTGGCTTCTCGGGTTCGTCAGTTTCTCCATCTCTATCGTCGAGATTTTCTTTTGGGATGTTTTTGAAGAAGTCGCCGGAGGCTTCTGCGATCGCAAGCTGAAGATCGTCAATTCCTCTGCCGTGCTCGGCGGAGAGCGTGAGGACTTGATCGAGCCCCAGGCTGTAAAAATCAGAAATACGATCCTCATGAGAGTTGGCATCTACCTTGTTCACGACACCGATCAAAGGGATCCTTTGAGTGACTCCAGAACGCTTCAATTCTCTGAGAAGTTCTTCGTCCAGAGGGAGAAGACCCGTCTGAGAATCAAATAAGAATAGGACTAGCTGAGCCCGTTTCAGAGCTACTTGCACTTGGTGGGAAATCTCGTCGGAGAATTTGTCTCCCCCTAAGCCTCCGGTGTCCACGAGAGTGACCGGGAAAGCTTTACCTTGGACCCACCACTGGGTCTTTTCTTCGATCCGATCACGGGTGACGCCAGGCTCATCGTGAACGAGGGCCCTTCTTCTTCCAATCAATCGGTTAAATAAAGTGCTCTTCCCAACGTTGGGACGACCTACGATGACGATCCTAAATGAATCCTGAAAATCAGGCGTGGTCATGACTTTCTCCGTGGAGCGGGAAGGTTGTAGCCCATTCTCTTGAGATTATCTGCATCTTTGCTCCAATCTTTGAGAAGCTTAACTTTCAAGCCTAAAAAGATTTTTTGACCTAAGAACTCTTCGATCTCTGCTCGGGCAGATTGGCCAATTTCTTTGATCTTAGAGCCTCCCTGGCCGATCACAATTCCCTTTTGAGATTCTCTCTCCACGTAAATCACTGCTTCAATCCGTGGAAGTTTTGGGTTTTCGTCGAACTTCTCGATCTCAATTGCGCAGGAATAAGGGACTTCATCCCCGAGCAAGTAATAAAGGCGTTCTCGAATTTTCTCAGCTACGAAGAATCGCGTAGGGCGATCGGAAATCTGGTCTGGATCCGGATAAAAAGGAGCACCTTCTGGCAAAAGGGACCAAGACAAAGTGAGAAGATCGTCCAAACCTGTCTTATTAAGTCCTGAGATGCGGTAAACTCCCGCAACTTCGATACCAGCTGATTTTAATTCTTGATGGAGAGTTTCTTCTAGACTGTCAATTCTATCTGTCGGGATTTTTGTGCCCACCCAGTCCATCTTATTGAGCAGGAGGGCCACCGGGGCCCCTGAGGACTTGAGCAGGTCAATCACAGGTTGCTCATGTTCTAGAGCAGAGCTTGGATCGACGACATACCAAACCAAGTTTGGGGAATTGAGAGCTTCCCTAGCCTGGTTCACCATGTACTGATTGATCCCACCCTCTCGAGCTCGATGGATTCCGGGGGTGTCGACAAAGACAACCTGTCCGAGAGTCTCTTCTGTGAGAATTCCCAAAATCATATCCCGTGTAGTCTGAGCTTTGGGGGTGACGATGGAAATCTGTGCTTTGAGTACAGCGTTCAACAGTGTCGACTTCCCAGAATTGGGTCTTCCTACGATTGCTATAAAACCGGCCTTTTGCATTTAACCTACAGTCATGATCGCTGCTCGTGCAGCATTTTGTTCGGCTTCCTTCTTTGAGGAGCCTCTCGCCACGGCGAGTGTCTGTCCGTTCATTTGTACTTCAATCTCAAAAATCTTGGCGTGATCCGGGCCGTGGGAGTCGATGAGATGGTAGGTCGGAGTGACCTTCCATTTTGCTTGAACTATTTCCTGGAGCTGAGTCTTGTGATCATAGAATGCCATCAGCTCTCTCTCTTCCAGGAAGAGCGGAGCGAAAATATGCCGCACCACAGGGTAGACCGCATTGAAGCCCCCGTCGAGGTAGATCGCAGCAATCAAGGCTTCAAACGTACTTGAAAGAATTGAAGCCTTGGAGTGCCCACCTGTCTGAGCTTCTCCTTTTCCTAGTCTAACGCAATCTTGAATATTGAGACTCTGTGCCAGGAGAGCGAGAGTTTTCTCATTCACTACGGCAGCCCGCATTTTTGAAAGCTGACCTTCATTCGCGTTTGGAAATGCTTCTAAGAGGATGTCTGAAACGATGACGTCTAGAATCGCGTCGCCGAGAAACTCTAAGCGCTCGTTATCCCGAAGCGCTATCGATTTATCCTGAAAAAATTCATGACCATAGGATTTATGCGTCATAGATTGCAACAGCACGGCACGGTCTCCAAAATGATATCTCAGACGGTCTTGTAATTTCTGTAGTGCCATTATGCAGCAATCTCTCCTGCACTGTGTCTTACAATAGTAGTCAAATACTGTCAACCAATTTTGTTTTGGATTTTCAAACATTTAATGGTTGCTCGTTTTAACCTGCGGTAGAAATATAGAATTTCGTTCGGTTTTAAACGGAGTTTTATCTTTCTCAGGGGGAAAAATGAGAAAAATGCCGAAGTATCAAGGGGTTATAGGGCTAATTCTGGGCATAAGTCTAACATGGATCGGTCCGGCTTGGGCAGAGGACCAGGACCTTCAAGAGCAAGGGACTGTTGAACTTACCCTCATTCATACGAATGATTTACATTCTCATTTTCGGCCGGAGAAAGGACCTCTGGGCCTAGGCGGAGTCGCTCGGCTCAAGACAGCCATCGATCGGATTCGAAAAGAAGTTCCCAATACGCTCTTGTTAGATGGGGGCGATTGGTCCGAAGGAGGTATCTATTACAACGAGGGCACTGGAATTGAAGATCTGAAGATGATGGATGCTCTTGGGTATGATGCCGCGGTCGTTGGAAATCACGACTGGCTGAATGGCCCTGACACCCTTCTCGATATTTTGGCTCAAGTTCAGCCGAAGACAACTTATCTAGCTGCAAATGTCTCGGCAGAGAATTTCAGCCGTGCTGATGAGTTTGCAAAGAGAATTCCTCCTTATGTAATTCGGAACGTCGGGGGGGTAAAAGTCGCTTTGATCGGTCTGGTCACCTATGAGTTCATTTACGACAAATTTCTCAAGCCGATCAAAATCTCTGAACCTGTGCTCTCCACCGCCACGCTTGCGGCACGGCTTAAAGGTGAAGAAGGGGTAAAGGTCGTCATTGCAATCTCTCACAATTCTGTAACAGCGAACCAAACTCTACTCACCCTGGCTCCTGCGGTGGACTTGGTGATCGGTGCCCACGATCACAAGATGCTCACCAAGCCGGTGGAAGTATCTCGCCTCGGGACTCACCCAGGTTGGGTATTTGAAACCGGTTCCTTTGGTCGGTATCTGGGCCGCGTAAATCTGGTCATCGACAAAGACGGCTTGCGTTTGGCACCGAAGCAGACCTTTCTCATCCAGATGGATTCTAAGATCCCAGAAGATCCCTCTATTCTTGCCCAGCTCGAGGCTTTGGAAGCCCGAATCGAAGATCGGTACGGACGTATCTTTCATGATCACATCGGAAGTTCGCAAATCGCCCTCAATAAAAAGGGGCTGGAAAACGCCATGGGAAATCTCGTGACAGACGCCTTTGTTGAAGCAAGTCACGCGGATTTCGCGATCGACAGCAGTGCTTTTATTCCAGGAGAATTTCAAATCGGAGAAATCAGCACCGTAGATGTTTTCAATGCCCTCCCAGCTATCTACAATCCCGCCACACAGAAGAGCTGGACCTTGAAGACCCTTCCGATCAAAGGGCGGACGCTCAAGTGGCTGCTCTATGCGTTTTATGCTTCAAAGAAAATCAGTTCCTATGGATTTCTCAGCGTTTCTGGATTGAGCTTTATCTATGATCCCTTCTTTCCGATTCAGAACTTCGATCTTCAGCCTAGGATGTCTATCAATTCCGTTAGTGCAGAGAGCATCCCTGTCGTGAAGGACATTCGAATTCAGGGAAAACCCTTGGATGAAAACAAGATCTACCAGATGGGGGTAAGCGGAGGATTGATCGAGTCGATTGATTTTGTAAACACCCACCTCTTTAAACTCTTAGACCTAGATGAGGCACGGGACACGGGGCTTGAGTCCTGGCGAGTACTGAAGGATCATATCAGCGCCCATTCTCCTTTGAATGAAAAGTCGGTGACAGTGGGTGATCGCATTCGAACTCTGCAGGCGAATCTCGGAGTTCTCTCCGAAGATATCCGATGGGTGCCCAAGGTTCGGGGGATGAACAGCATGTCCGCTGAAATCACGGTCAAAGTGACCAACTTTGGGGCTAGCCCGTCGGAAGCTGGAACTGAACAAAAAGGGCCCAGGGTCCATCTTTGGGTGAATCGAAATGGGCTCAATTATGCGGTCGATCCCAATTACAAAGAAGTGGGAGCACTCCAAGCCATTCCTAGCCTCAAGCCAGGAGAATCTCATGTGTTTCAGTGGAACATTGATTTGCCTGCACAGGGTGAATACTACCCAGTGACAGCTAAGATTGAAGGGACAGAATCTGCGGTGGCACAGAACTACACGGAGGCAGCTCGGTGGTTCAGAGCTGAAACCAATGCGACATCAGAGCCTCTAGAATCAATCATGAGCTCTTTAGGATTCACGGACACGAGGTGATTTCTTTCAACCGCTAAATCCATAGAAGGGAGAAGGATACGGAGGTAGTTCGGAGTATACCCGGCTACCCAATTTCCTTCTCCCTTTTTTTCCATCAAAATCGAATCCAACAACAGCTGAGAACGCTGCGCTTCTTCTAAAACTTTCCGGTAATTCTGTGTGAGTCTCTCCATGCTCAACTGAGTGAGCCTTCTGGCACGCTTGACCCGAACTGACTGAGGCACCGAGTTTGGCAAACGGGTGGCAGGGGTCCCTGATCTTTCGCTATAAGGAAATACATGGAGTCTGCTCCAAGGCAACTTTGTGAGCGCCTCAACTCCCCATTCAAACTCTTCTTCGGTCTCTCCTGGAAAGCCGGTAATGATATCCATTCCAACGAAAACCCCACCTAGTGGGGCTGGAATTTCAGCAATACGCTCCAAGCATGCTTTGACCTCGTCAAAGCTATATTTGCGTTTCATGAGGCGGAGGATTCTGCTGTGCGGACTTTGTAAAGAAACGTGAAAGTGAGGGCAAAAGCGGGGATTTTGCTCCATGAGGTGAATGATTTGAGGGGTAATTTCAGTGGGGTCGAGAGAGCTGACTCTCAGTCTTTCCAGCGTGGTCTCAGCTAGGATCATCTCAAGGAGATCTCCTAGGGCGGGCTGACCCCAATCCATCCCGTAATCCCCGATATTTGTGCCAGTAATGACTATTTCGCGGATGCCTTCACTGACCAGCTCGCGGACCTGTTCTAGAACTTCGCGTGGGCGAAGGCTTCGACTTGGGCCTCTTCCATACGGAATAATGCAGTAGGTACAGAAGGAGTCGCAGCCTTCTTGAATTTTAAGAAAAGCCCGAGTCTTATCGGAATATCCCTGGAGATGAGTCGGGGGTGTTTGAAAGGAGTCCGAAGCAGCAGGCCATTCGCGGTCCATGGGATGCTTTGATAGAATTCCGAGGTAGTTTTGGACACTTCCAAGTATTTTAGGTGTTGGGGGAGTTGGAGGATTTTCAGGAGAACGAGTGCTTGGGATATCCGAAGTTACCAAATTCACTAACTGATGCTTATCTTGATTTCCTACTACATAGTGAACTCCTGAGGCCTTTAAGAAGCCTTCAGGATTTACTTCTGCGCCACATCCGGTAACCACGATTTTAGCAGTAGGATTTTCTTTTGCAAGACGCGCTAACATTTTGCGGGTCTGCTTGTCCGCCTCGTCCGTTACGGTGCAGCTATTGACGATGCAAAGGTTTACCTCGCCGGAGTCGCCAGAACCCTCCAGTGGGCCCCAGCCCTTTTTCTGAAGTTCTTCTTCTAGGATCTGGCTATCGTATAGGTTGGCTTTGCACCCGAGAGTTTTGAGAATGTACCGAGCCACGGGAATTTAAGCCACGCCTAGATTAGAACCAATGGTCTCGATGTAAGCTCCCCCCAGAGCTTCGTTGCCGTCGTAGAAAACAATGGCTTGACCTGGGGTAATGGCTCTTTGAGGCTCATCAAACTGTACATGAACACGGCCATTTTCAAAGCAGGTCACTTGGCAGCTGGCTTCTTCATGGCGAGAACGAATCCGGGCTTTACATCGGATGCCATGCAGTTGATCGAGCGGACGAATCCAGTTCATTTGACTTGCGATCAGAGAATTGTGGAAGAGATGTTTCTCTTGGCCCACTATCAGAACATTCTGTTTGGTATCAAATCCGACCACAAAATACTGGTCTGGATCTTTTACTTTAAGCTGCAAGCCCTTTCTCTGACCAATGGTGTAGCGGTGCAATCCGGTGTGCTCACCCACGGTTTCGCCGGCAAAGGTATGGATAAATCCCTTAGGGCGAAGCGATGGGGCCACTCGTTTGTCGATAAAGTTGGTATAGCCTTCTTCGCCAATGAAGCAAATTTCCTGGCTATCTGCTTTTTGCGCCACGAGCAGACCAAATTCTTCGGCAAGCTTTCTCACCATCATCTTGGTCAGGCTACCTAAGGGCATCATGGTGCGCCTTAAAGCCTGCTGAGTCAGACCAAACAAGAAGTAAGTCTGATCTTTGTGAGGATCTACTGCTTTTTGAAGGGATGCGACTCCTGTTGCTGCGTCATGAAAAACTTGAGCGTAGTGCCCAGTGGCCACGAACTCACAACCGAGCTCATCCGCTTTTTGAAAAAGGTAATTGAATTTAATCTGATTATTGCACTCAGCACAGGGGTTTGGGGTTCGATTCTGAAGATATTCATGTACAAAATAGTCGACGACTTTTTCCTTAAATACATCTTGAGCATTAATGACGTAATAAGGCACATCGATTTTGTCGCAAACACGTCTGGCGTCGTTGGCATCAACTAGAGAGCAACATCGTCCCCCGAAACGCTCGACGTTCGCTTCTCCATGATCCCAAAGCTGCATATGAACGCCGATGACCTCATAGCCCTGATTTTTCAGCAATGCAGCTGCTACGGAGCTATCCACTCCACCGCTCATGGCGACCAATACTTTTGTCTTTCCAGCTTTTGTATTCACAAATCTCTCCTTCGAGAAGCTTTTCTCACTCTCAGTACAGCCTGTTCGAGCGCACTGACAAAACCTTCTAAATTCTCCCAAGAATGGCTTTCCGTAATGGAAATTCGGACTGCTGCCATAGCTTGAGCCTGAGACAGACCCATCGCTAATAGGACATGTGAAGGTTCTAATACACCACTTGCGCATGCAGAGCCGGAACTGACTGAGTACCCGGCTAGATCCATCGCCATAACCAGCCCGTCGCCTTCAACACCTTCAAAAGTAAGATTCAAGGTATTGGAAACGCGAGGAGCTAGAGCTCCATTCACTTGTGTTCCTGGTATCTTGACGCAAATAGCATCCTGGAGGCGATCGCGCAACTGAACAACGTTTTCCGACCATTCAAGAGGCCCTATGGCTCCGGCTGCGGCTCCTGCGGCAATCGCGCCCAGGAGGTTTTCCGAGCCTCCACGTCGACCTTTTTCTTGCTTCCCAAGAATGGCTGCATGGGCAGGATGTCCTTGAGCGAGCCAAAGCACGCCAGTCCCCGCAAGTCCACCGATCTTATGAGCCGAAAAGGTCACAAACTGTGCCCCTAACGTATTCAGTTCGATGGGAAGCTTTCCCCAGGCTTGGGCTGCATCGATATGGAGAGGGATTCCTTTGGCTTTTGAGATCTGAGCAAGAGCTGAAATATTGGAAATCACTCCAGTTTCATTATTTACCCAAACAGCGCTGATGAGCGCTGTTTCGGGCCGAATCAGCTCGGGCAGAATTTCCAAACGAAGATTCCCGTTTGAATCTACAGGCAATACACTTGCAGAACCCCCTCGTGCCTCAAGCCATTTCACCATCTGACGGTTAGAATCGTGCTCAACTGCACTCAAAATCCAGTGTGGCTGGGCCCCTTTGAGCAGGAGAGGCTCAAATACGGAACGTACTACAAGCTGATTGGCCTCAGTCCCAGAGGAGGTAAATATAATTTGTTCAGGATCGATTCGGGAGCCTAAGGATGCTGCTATTTTTTCTCTGGCTTCTGCGAGAAAACGCTTAGCACGCCGACCATGAGAATGAATACTTGAAGGATTTGGAATTAAAACACGACTACTTTGATTCAAAAAAGGGAGAAGCGCCTCAACAACCCTGGGGTGTAAAGGCGCTCCTGCGTTTGAATCAAGATAGGTCTCGACCTTTACCAGCATTGGGCTGTGCGCCTGTAAGTGGGAAAGCGCCTACATCGAGTAAATTGCTTGCGGCCTTAGGAAGTTCCTGAGTTCCGCGAGCTTTACGAATCAAGTCTCCCACAGAAGTAGTAGTTAAATACTCCTGCATAATGAGACCCAAATTTTCAAAGTAGGTTTTAGTTAAAACGAATTCAACGGTGTCACTCTTAACATCACCCGTGCCCACTAAGTCACGAGCGGGATTAATGTTTTCACCTACACTGACCAAAACATCTTTAACAGAAATCTCATCCATTGAACGAGAAAGGACATATCCCCCACCTGGACCACGAACGCTCTTTACAACCGTACCCTTCCGGAGACGGCGAAATAATTGCTCTAAGTAATGCAATGAAATATTCTGACGCTCCGAAATTTCTTGGAGCCGTACAGGTCTACCATTTGAATTGAATGTCAGATCCAAAATCGCACGGACGGCGTAACGTCCTTTTGAAGTTAAACGCATTGTGTTTTCTCCCTTTTCCTCTCACAAATCCTAGAAGATGGACGTACCATGTCATATCTTACGCGTCAACTACTAAACAGGAACAATTCCAAAGTTTTTTAGTCCCTTTTTAGAACCCTCTAGTTTTATTTGAAAATACCGAAAGAATACCTAGGATGAGGAAACCCTAGATAACCCATGGCCCTACCAAAAAAGTCTGAAAATCCTGAGCTCCCTAACCCCTCGTTTACAGTCGACAATGAGAGGACCTCTCTCGTAGATGTGCCTAGCGTTACCAAGCTGCTCAACCGAAAGTCTTTAGAGGATCGATACAAGAAAGAAGGGCTTAAGTCCGTCACTCCCCCACCGACGCCACCCCCACCCATGGTTCAGTCGGTGGCCCCGGCACCCAGTACTCCAGAGCAGCAGCCGGCCGAAGTTCATGAAATTCAAATAGTTGAGTCTCCACCCCCTGAAATGAGTGTTGAGAGCAAAAGTGACCCGACGGATTTATCTGGCGAGGGCACCCATTTTGAACTTCCCCCTCCTTCACCCCCTCATTTAGAAGAACCTCAGCACCCAGAATCCTCCTCCATTGCCCCAGTCATCCAGCTTTCTCAGAGAAAACAAAGAGTCACCTCCTCTGAGCTGATCGTGTGGACCCTCCCCCAACTCCAATCCAGCTCCGATCGTTTGGGCCAAGCCATTCACCAGCTGATTGAAAAAGGAGCCACACAGGCACTCTTCCTTGGAATTGTACCTCCCAGTCCCAACTCGAAGGCGCCTCGATTTGAAGCTAAAGCGGTCGTCCAGGCTGAGGACAAACTCCACCTCTGGACCGGACTGACTTGGGATCCCAGCCTCATCCCAGCCATTTGGAACTATTTCATCAAAACGGGGCAGCTGGAACTCTCTCCCCCTGGGCAACAAACCAACGTCATAAGTAACCGAAACATGCTGCGTGGGGCGTTCGGAATTGCCGGAGGGGAGTACCTCACTATCGTACGAGTTGGACCTGCCCAGAAATGCCGAGGAGTGATTGCTTTGGTTTCGAATCAAAGTATCTTGCAAAATATTCTGGATGTCATGAGGATTCTGGATCAGAATGCTTCTCCTTAGGTTTGCAATAGCTTTCCTATCTCTGGTTGGATTGACAAACTCATCCAGCGCAACCTGCCACCGTCTTTCTGGGATAGGGGAATACCTTGAGTGCAAGACTGGGTGCTGTTTTGCGAAAGGAACTCTCAAAAACCTAGGAAGTCGCGGAAAAGGAAGCTCTGGAATCCTCAAGGCTACCCTATCTGGAAATCCCGAAACAGAAAAGGCACTGAAAGCGGCCTGCTCTTCCGAAGATAAAAATCTAGCCAGTTTTCTTAGTAGTTCTCCTGGAATCGCAATAAATCTACAGTCTCAAGCCCCCTCATCTTCACCTCCTCCGTTGCCTGACAGCGAAAATCCTCTTTCATTGCAGTTTGAAGGTGGAACCACCGTAATTGACCTGAGTGCGGGAGAAATCGATGCCATGCTCTTAGGGGGGAGCCCAGAGCTTCGGTCTTCACAAAGCCCAAACCTTCAAAAGATAAAAAATAATCTTCTTGCTTGCTGCTCCGGGGAGCTCAAGAACCAATTTAACAGTGTCATCTTGAAGGGATTCTCTCGTGATCCCCAGAAGTCCGTTTTCATCGGAAAACAAGGGGTGAAATGTCCGTCGTCTCTGCCTCCTCTATCTATTCCGAGAGTCGCCTGCGGGCCCTGCGAAACAACGACAAACTGTCCTTCGACTCTTGCAACTGGATTGGCCGCAGATCTGAATCGAGCTCTCACTCCGCACCCCCCTACCTCTCCTCACGGCTCTCGTCCTCGGACCCCGACTCGCGCCCAGAGTCCTACTCCTAAACATCCTCCATGTAATCGAGTTGCAGGAAAGGACGTCTCCCACAGTTGCCAGACCGAAGGCTGTTGCTTGCCTGAAACAACACTCAAAGAGCTGATCGAACTCGCGCAAAAGTATTCTAATACGCATCATGCCAGCACTTCAATAGCAAGCCGATGGGCAGATCAATTGAGCGAAAAGATCACCTCCGAAACTTTTGGCCCAAATGGAACCACAGAAAAGAAGCAGGCTTTCTTTGATTGGTATGTAAAAAAGGCAAACGACCCTAACGAAGGCCTCAGCTCCAACGGCGGCCCAGGTCTCTACGTAGCCATGTCGGACCCCACCAAGCGAGGGGACTCAGCATTATTGGACCAAATCAAAAGCTCAAGCAACTACGCAAACAAGACTGATCCGAGCCTCTTCTTTCTAGAACTAGCCCAGGGCTCACCGGTGATCGATCTCAGCCGCCCCGAGTTCAGTAGTAAAATTCCATCTGGAAAGAGCTCCAGGGACAACTTCTTGGGCTGCTGCATCCCCCTCATGAATCAAAAAACGCCGAGCCATCTGATTGTCAAAGGGTATAACGAAAACCATCCAGAATGGGCGGTGATTTCGGGTCACAACGCGATCGCAAAGTTTCGATCTCCTGAGGATATGGGCCTGTGTGACAAGTTGAAGGGCCAGGATTTAAAACAGGGTTGGGGAGAAGGAGCCCAAAAGTTCTTTCGCGCCCACTGTAGATCTGCATCGCCTGCCCTCTCTGATCAGAAAGAACCGCTCCTCGCAGACTCGGCCCAAGCGAAGGCACATATGATATCACTGGTGACGCAGCCTACCGCAAGAACGCCAGCAGAAAGCAACCGAGATCTAGTCAGAGCATTAAAAGGATTTCAGGATGTGACCGTAGCCATGCCTGAAACCGGACGAATGCGAACCCGCCACCTCGACCATCTGCTGAGAGCAACGAATAAAGAAGACCTACACGATACAATTGAATCGCACTCTTTAGCTGTGATGGACGGCTTCTTCTCCCGAAGCGAAGAATGGAAAGATGTCAGTTCTCCGCAAGGTGTCCGCGACTTAAACGGAACACTACGCTTGAGCCTAGCGCTCCATGACATCGGCAAACCCATCAACCCAGAGCACCAACACGAAGAAACTGAAAAAATCATGCAAAAAGTCCAGACTCAACTTGGCTTGACCGAAGCCGAATCCCGTTTGATGAACAGCCTAGTCATGCAAGACACTCTGGGAGAATACATCAGAATTGCCACCCAGCCCGGAGTCCCAAAAGTCCGAAAATCCACTCAGCAAGCAAAAGCCCTAGATCAGATCACCCAATCCGCAAAAGCCTGCGGAATGACCCCACGCGACTTTTACAAGATTCAAAGGACGTTCTACGAAGCAGACGCAGGTTATTACCCAGGCTTGAAACCATTCTTAGATCCGACCGTCGGTCCGAACGGCCAAAAAAAGGGTCTAGCCTACCCGCTCTTAGATGAGCTAGATAAACTACTTCAAACGACTCCATAAGAAATCACTCAACAGGTGGCACAAGCCGAACCCAATTTCACGGTGCCCTTCTCCTCTTCTGAGTCAAAAGCCACTCAGCCATCTCCGGATCCTTATAGGCCTCAGTACAAATTTGGCTATGATTAAAATCTTCATATTCCTTTAAGACTAACCTCGGTGAACTAGAAACTCTCCTGAGCTCAAGGAGTTTGCGATAGACCGCCCCGGCCCTCTTATAAGGAATCGACCCATCCCCTTTTGAATTGGATATCCAAATGGGTAGCTGACTCCCTTCTCCTCCAAACACCCTAAGTTCATCATTTCGAAGTAACATGATAAATGGACTAGCAACCGTGACGAGGGCTGCAAACAGTTTGGGACGATGCATTGCCAATCTCCAGCTCCCCAGTGCACCTTCTGAAGCACCTGACAGATAGATCCTATTTTCGTCAACCAGATGGTGCGTCTTCACTTCATCCAACAGTGCCAAGGCAAAATCGAGACTGATCTGATCACTCCAATACATGTGCTCTTTGAGCTGAGGTATCAAAACGATCGCAGGATAGAGCGTCGGGTTGCCCTCAACTGCTTTGTAGATTCCGCTGCGGGTGGGGAGCAAGCCGTCCTCACCAGACTTTCCTGCCCCGTGGAGGTACAAGATGAGAGGCCAAGGCTGATCAGCGTGACTCGAATACCCCTCTGGAAGGGAAAGAGCGTAAGCGTAGGTTTGGCCTCGGAAGTGAAAAGTATGAGTGGAGAGTTCAGCCCTTGCGTCACAAACAGGTATAACCGCCAAAAGTAAACTCAAGAGGAATCGACAGAATAGTTTCATACCTCTTTTTCGGTTTTTTCCCCGACAAACTTTACCTTACAAAGAAGCTCAACTAAAAGAGCGTCATGCTCCATAGATTTCCTGAGATTTCCTGGAATTCTCTCAAAGGTCATGACAAAATAGAGACCCTATGCCGACTCCGATGCGAATTTGTTCGAGTGCTGAAATGAGAGACCTAGACCTAATCGCCGACCGTGATTATGGAATAGAAGCTAACCTCCTGATGGAAAACGCGGGTCGAGCAGCGACCCAAGTGATTCTAGAAAAATATCCCAATGCTGGCAGAAATACTGAAATCCTGATTTTTGCGGGAAAAGGAAACAACGCAGGCGACGCGTTTGTGCTGGCTCGACGCCTTCTGTGTCTGGAGAGGCGAGTCAGAGTTTTCCATCTTCAAACCGAAGAAGGGTACAAGGGCGCCACGCTGAAGAATTTTCAAATTCTAAAAAGAATGAAAACCAAGATGACCTTCTTGGAAACCTCTTCTGATTTGCAAGAGTTCTTCAAGAGTTCATCGGGGCCGTTTACGGTGGTGGATGGAATTTTAGGAACCGGCCTCAAATCTAATTTAGAAGGAATCTTCTACGAGGTTGTGGGCATCATCAATGAGCTCAATCTCACCGAAGTGATTGCACTCGATATTCCTACGGGAGTGAGTGGAGATACCGGAGCCATCCTCGGCAATTCTATTTTGGCAACTTTAACCGTATCTTTTGGATTTCCAAAACTGGGACACTTTCTACCTCCCGGGGCAGCCCGCCGCGGGGAACTGATCAATGTCGATATTTCCCTTCCCCCTAAATTTAGGAAAGAAGGAGAGAAGTTTCTTCTCATGAAACATCCCATGAGCAGCCTTCTCAAAGAACGGGATCGCTACGGTCATAAAAATTCCTTTGGTCATACGCTATTGGTCGGAGGAAGCCCAGGTCGCATTGGAGCGATTGCCATGGCAGCCAGAGCTTGCCATAAGATGGGCACGGGGCTGGTTACAGTAGCCACATGGAAGGATTGCTTTGATCCCCTTCTCACCCAAATCCCCAATGAAACCATGGCGGTGCCCCTTCACTTAGAAGGTCCAGACTACGAACTCTATAAAGAAAATCTCTCGAGCTACTCCAGTATCGTGGTGGGGCCAGGTTTAGGTCTGCGAGATGAAGGCAAAGACCTTCTCCAAGAAATTCTCACGCTTTATCACGGCCCTGTTGTTTTCGATGCAGATGCTCTCAACTTGATCTCGGAGTACCACCTCCACGATTATTTGGTGAACCGCCGCGCTCCCACCGTGCTCACGCCCCATCCAGGAGAGATGTCGAGACTGTTAGGTGTTGAGATTGAAGCGGTCAGGCAAGATCCAGTCAAAGCGATCCGCGAAGCCATTGCACTCACTCATGCGACTGTCTTACTCAAGGGCGCGGCAACTCTGATCAGTAATCCTGACAATGTACTGTACCTGAATCACTATCCGAATGACGGGATGGCGACAGCCGGGAGCGGCGATGTTCTGGCAGGAATGATCGGAGGTCTGCTCGGGCAAAAAATGGATCCGTTCCAGGCCACTCAGTTAGGAGTTTACCTCCACAGTCTTGCTGGAGATTTCGCAGCAAAAACCTTTGGACACAGGAGTATGACTGCTCCTGATATCATCGAGAATATTGGAAATGCATTCAAAGACATTAAATCCACAGAAGCCCACCCCCCTATGGAAAGCCGCGTCCGACTGCTCTGAGCCCCAACTCATCCAGATCGCAGCTGACTTAGGAAAAGAGCTAAAACAGGGAGACCGCGTGCTCCTAGAAGGTCCCATGGGGGCTGGGAAAACGACTTTCACCCGAAGCCTCCTTGCGGCCATCGGGGTCCACCAACCGCCAGAGGGAAGCCCCACTTTCGCAATTGCGCATGAATACGATTCGCCCCTGGGAGGAGTAGTCCACATCGATTATTACCGCCTCAAATCGGAAGCCGAGATCGATGATGCCGGCATACCCGCATACTACTGGGAAAGACCTCTCCTTGTGATTTCAGAATGGCTAGCTTCTTGGCCCGAGTTTGAAGCGCAAGTGCTCAAGTCTGGGCGAGTGTGGAGGGTGAATCTTTCCTACCACCCCACGAACGAGAGTACCCGTAATCTTGAAATTTTAGTCGGTCTGACGGTCTAAGGCTTGGAGATCTTCATCCGATGGTTCTGGCATTTGAGTAGAGGCGTCTGCTTTGGATTGCTTAGGTGGCCAGTCTATCCACCTTAAGAGCGGAGCTACGGCGCTAAAATAGCCGACTTCATCTCCCGCACAGCCCGCTCTAAACCCACCAGCGCAGCACGGCACACGATCGCGTGGCCAATATTATATTCTTCAATTAATGGCTTACGAGCGGCAGTCTCCAGCTCAGCAACGGGCCGGACATTCTCATAGTCAAATCCATGCCCGGCATGAGGACGAATCCCAAACTTCAGTGCCGCAAGCGCTGCCTTCTCGAGTCGAGAAAGTTCAGCCTTGGCTCGCGCTGCTGACCGAGCTCCGAAGGCTCCTTGAGTGGCCATGCAGTATTGCCCCGTGTGGAACTCCACAGCGTCGGCGCCTAGCTCATGACTGATTTGAGTTGCCTCGATTGAGGGCTCGATAAAGCAGCTGACTTTAATTCCGGATTTATTGAGCTTGGCAATGGCCTGAGCTACTTCTTTGCGATATTTCTTCACATTCAGTCCGCCCTCAGTAGTGATTTCCTGACGCTTTTCCGGAACCAGACAAACCCAATTTGGCCTAATTTTGCAGGCAAATTGGATCATTTTTGGATCCACGGCCATTTCAAGATTCAATGGAACCTTCAGCTCTTTCCTGAGAAGCTTCACGTCCGCGTCCTGCATGTGCCTGCGGTCCTCGCGCAGATGCACGGTAATTTGTTCGGCTCCGCCTGCCTCAGCAAATCTTGCGGCCTCCAAGATACTGGGATACGGGGTCCCGCGAAGTTGTCTTAGAGTAGCGATATGGTCAATATTCACGCCTAGACGAGGTAACATGTGTTCACTCCTAGTAGAGAGGTTTCTTAAGATAATACTTTTTGAATACTCGAAGCAATCGACTGTGCCAAGCCCTGAATTTGTTCGTAGTCGGCCCCTTCTACCATCACTCGCGCCAAGGGCTCCGTACCTGAATAACGAACAAAGACTCGCCCCTTGTCTTCGAGAGCAGCCTGGGCAGCCGAAATCGCTTTGGCGACGTCGGGGAAGTTCTCCAAAGGCTCTTTTCTAGAAACTCGTATATCGTGGCGGACCTGTGGGAAAAGCTTGATCTGCCGCTTGAGCTCGGAGAGAGGTCTTCCAGTCCTTCGCATCGCCTCAAGAACTTTGAGGGCCGCTACAATTCCGTCACCGGTGGTAGATTGATCTAAGAACACAATATGCCCGGATTGCTCACCGCCTAAGTTCAAACCATTTTTTCTCATGGTATCTACCACGTACCGATCTCCGACCTGAGCTCGCACCATGGCGATTCCATGTTCTTTCAAAGTCAGCTCCAGTCCAATATTGGACATGGGGGTGGTGACCACGGTATTTTTCTTGAGAATTCCTTCTTGAGCCATTTGGAGCGCGCAGAGGCCGATAATTTGATCTCCATCCACAATCTCTCCATTTTCGTCAGAAAGAATACACCGATCGCCGTCCCCATCTAAAGAGATGCCGATATCGGCACGGTATCTCACAGTGAAGCCGGAGATGGCTTCTGGATAGAGTGCCCCGCATTTATCGTTAATATTGAGACCATCGGGAGAGACTCCCTTTTTGATGACCTCTGCTCCCAATTCTTCAAAGACCAGAGGTGCAACCTTATAGGCCGCACCATTGGCGCAATCTAGAACAATGCGAACGCCCAAAAGGTCTAAGTCCCGTGGGAATAAACTCTTGAGGAAAACCAGGTACCGCCCGTGCACGTCGTCGATTCGAAACGCCTTACCCACAAGGTCTGCGGTGGGACGACTTTTATCCAGTTCTTTTGAGAAAACAAGGCGCTCAATCTCATCTTCGATCTCATCCGGGAGTTTATACCCATCGGCCGAAAAGACCTTGATGCCATTGTCATCGTAAGGATTGTGAGAGGCGGAGATCATGATCCCGGCATCAGCGCGCATACTTTGAGTGACAAAAGCTACGCCAGGAGTAGGCAGTGGACCGATCAAGATCACATCGGCTCCCATGGAACAAACCCCTGAGGCCAAGGCTTGCTCAATCATATAGCCTGATAGACGGGTATCTTTACCAATCACAATTTTAGCCCGACGTACTTGTCTCTTGGAATCGAGTGGTTTCAGGCCAACCGGAAGAGAGCTCTTCACGACATTGCGAGGATGAGTTCTCAGAACGTGGGCTACAGCGCGACCCACGGCCATGGCTATTTCACCGGTCATGGGAAATTGGTTTGCAAGACCCCGAATACCGTCAGTACCAAACAATTTTTGACTCATAGACTCCTAAGCTCAATAAAGAGCCAGATTCACGTGATCTGGCAGCACCTTTACGAGATCAATATTACGAGGCAAGGTGACCTTAACAGGCTCTCGATACCTTCCGCGTCCCTTACCGCTCATATCCACGACCCCAAAGACCTGAGTGCGATCCAAGTTTTGAATATCTTGGGCGGAAGCCCGCACTAACACGGTCACCGTCTTCTCAACCAGTTTGACCTTATAGGAAGATAAAACGTGAATGTCTACATTCTTAATGCGAAAATTTGCCGCCAGGGGTTCAATTTCTACTCGAACACGTGGGAATTGAGAATCGAGATGAACGTTGTATCGAGCAAAATCAATTGGAATTTCTTTTTCTATCGTTTTCTTCAAGCCAGAAATATCAATAGGTACGGTCGAGATCTCAGAAATGCTGTCTACTCGGCTTTCAGCCCCACTAATTTGGACTACCTCAGGTTTGACCTCGGTTTTCACCACGCGATAGCCTTCAGCTGGTCCGCCTCGAACTTCCACTCGCACTGGAATATCTTTGTGTTTGAGATATTCCAATTTAATTAAGATGGCGGTGGGGTTAATCGAAAGGACCTTAACACCTATTGGAAGATGGATGTTGTCTGAGAAAAACCGATAGGTGACCAAGGCGGGCTTCCCACCGGAAAGATCCACTCGAATCGGGTCTTCCCTTCGATCCAAAATACTCCGCAAAAAGGCTTTCGGACCAGACAATCTAAAGGAGATCTTATCCGGGATCTCATTGGCAGGAACTACGTTAGGGGCAGTCACTACCTCGAGGGGGATTTCCTTCGTAACTTCAACGTTGCGAGACCCTAAAACGATTCCCCAGAGCACAAACGCAATGATGATCGAAACGAGCTTGGTCCCAAAATTTGCAAAAACGAGGTTCCAGATACGGTCCAAGACAGAAACTTTTTCATTCATGGAATACTAGTCCTCACGCCGCTTCCCGCTCTCGAGAGCCTGAAACCAACTTCTCATTCTCTTGGGGAGCTTCACTTGATTTCTAGAAAGATCGAGTAAGGCTGCGAGAGTTTGGCGAAGCTCCTGCTCACTTAAGTTAGTCGTAATTTTTCCATTCTTCACGAGGTGAGCTTCACCTGCTTCTTCTGAAATCAGAACTACAATGGCATCCGTGTCTTCTGTAAGGCCCAGGGCCGCTCGATGCCGAGTCCCGTAGCGTTTGTCGATATTAGGATCGTTTGAAAGCGGTAGAAAACACCCTGCCGCGGCTATTTTTCCGCCCGTAATGATCACGGCTCCATCATGAATCGGAGAGGTTGGGACAAAGATCGCATAAATGAGCTCAGCCTTCACACGAGAGTCCAACCGCGAGCCCGTGTCGATGAAATTCTTCAAACCGGTTTCACGCTCAATGACGATCAGGCCCCCGATTCGCTCCTTCGCCAAACGAGTTGCGGCACGAGCGATGTCATCTACCATTTCCAGCTCTTCTTCAGCCGAAGCTCCGGAAAAAAATGGATTCTTTCCGACGTGGGTAAGTGCCCTTCGCAAGTCATCTTGAAAAAGCACGATGACGATCAGAATAAGATAGTCAAAGAAGTAAGAAAAAAGCCAATGAGTTGTAAAAAGCTCTAACGTAGACGAGAGGTAGAAGCCAATTCCGAGGATTCCAAGTCCGGTGAGCATCTGCATCGCCCGCGTCCCCTTGATCAGAGACAGAACTCGGTAAACGATGAATGCAACTATCCCTACATCCAGTAAATCTATCAGCCGAATGCTGGATTGTAGGTTTACAAGCAGATCTCCCACTGGTGTCCACGCGGGACTGCGCTAGTTGCATCCGTGCTAAACTTCAGGCCGGCACGGGAGCTGGCGCTGCCCCTCCTCCTGTTCCTGGTTCCTTACGCCCCCCGGCAACGGGAGCTGTAGCAGTGGGATTACTTCCGGTATCCACTGAAGTTGAACGTTCAATCTTTTGTCCAGAAATAATGCGCTCGACTTCTTCTCCGTCGATCGTCTCATACTCAAGAAGAGCTTGGGCTAGATCGTGAAGGATATTAATCTTACTCATCAAGAGCTCTTTAGCTTTGCGGTAATTGCGCTCGACAATATCTCGAACTTCTCGATCGATGGTCTGCGCGGTCTGCTCAGAGAAATCCCGATGCTGCGCAATTTCTCGACCCAGGAAAATCGCTTCTTCCTTTTTACCAAAAGTAATAGGTCCCAAGATATCACTCATCCCCCACTCGCAAACCATTCTGCGAGCGAGATCAGTAGCTCGTTCAATATCGTTGCTTGCGCCGGTCGTTTTTTGCTTCAGGATCAACTCCTCTGCAATGCGACCGCCCATGAGGAATGCAATATTGTTCTCGGCTCTCTCGCGAGAAAGATTGACTCGATCCTCATTTGGAAGGGTTTGCGTCACACCGAGCGCCATTCCTCGAGGAATGATAGAAACTTTATGAATCGGATCGGTCCCTGGAATCAGCTTACCTACCAACGTATGACCCGCTTCATGATAAGCTGTCGTGCGCTTTTCGGCATCCGTCAAAATCATGCTCTTGCGCTCGACACCCATCAGGACTTTGTCCTTAGCGTGTTCAAAGTCATCCATTTCCAAGAATTTCTTGTTCACACGCGCCGCAAGAAGAGCCGCTTCGTTGACCAAGTTTTCAAGATCTGCCCCTGAAAAGCCAGGAGTGCCCCGAGCAATGACCTGTAAGTTCACATTGGCAGACATTGGAGTTTTACGAGTATGAACTTGAAGAATGGCTTCTCGGCCTTTGACGTCCGGCGGTGAAACCACAACACGGCGGTCAAAACGCCCTGGTCTTAGAAGAGCTGGATCCAGCACATCGGGACGATTAGTTGCAGCGATCAAGATCACGCCATCGTTCGACTCAAATCCATCCATCTCCACGAGAAGTTGGTTTAAGGTTTGCTCACGCTCGTCATGTCCGCCGCCCAGGCCTGCTCCGCGGTGACGCCCTACGGCATCAATTTCGTCGATAAAGACAATGCAGGGAGCGTGTTTCTTACCCTGTTCGAAGAGATCACGAACACGAGAAGCGCCTACGCCAACAAACATTTCAACGAAGTCAGATCCAGAAATGGAGAAGAAAGGAACGCCTGCTTCGCCGGCAATTGCCCTTGCCAAGAGTGTTTTACCTGTACCAGGAGACCCCATTAAGAGAACGCCTTTGGGAATTCGTCCCCCGAGCCGTGTAAATTTTTTAGGATCCTTTAAGAACGCGATGATTTCTTCCAGTTCCTGCTTCGCCTCTTCAGCACCAGCAACGTCTTTAAAGGTAATCCGATTGTTGGATTCCGAGAGGAGTCGAGCTTTGCTCTTCCCAAAAGACATGGCTTTGCCACCGCCCACCTGAATTTGACGCATGAACAAGAAGAAAAAGACAAACAACAAAATCATGGGTGCCCATGAAATCAGCAGCTGCTGCCAAATGGGGGTCTTTTCAGCTCTTTCGTAATTAGGGATGATGTTATTTTTCTCGAGGATATCGAAAACTTTTGCATTTTCAGTATCGCCGACGGTTTCAAATTGCTTCTTCCCTTCAGGGCCGGAATCTTTGAACGCGCCGACAATCAAGTTATCCGCTTTAAAAGTGACATCCGCCACTTTGCCTTCCTTGACGTACTGAATAAACTCGCTAAATTTTATTTCTCTACGATGCCGACTGCCAGTTTCAAAAACTTTGAAAAGGCTTGCAAATAACAAGATTAATACTAGCCAGAGGGCAACGGTTTTTTGCGATGGCTTCATTTTGTACAATCCAATCCTCTCTAGTACAGGTTAGCATAAGCACGGCTGTAAAATCAATTTAAGCATTCCAATCTATGGGAATCTCTCCAGTACCCATCTTTCGCTAGGAACGCTACTTTTTTGACATTTCAAAACCCAACCCTGGGGAAGATGAATCTCACCATACCAGGGCTTCTTCATTTTAGTTTTCTCAAAGATCGTATTCCAATGAGCTCGACGGAGCTTGAGCCCTGCTGCTTGGATCAACGTCTCTACAGGACGGTCAGTCTCTGTCTCAGCCACCGCTGACTTTTGGGCCTCCAACCCTAATTTCACTAAGTGTTCGACCATCTTGGGAAAAAGCTTCTCGGCAATCGGCATCAGCTGCATTCGCATTCGTGCTCTCAAAAACCGCTCCGAAAGGTTACTCGCATCCTCCTGATACGGTTGCTTGACTTCGTTGAGATAAGCCTTCAGTTGGGCTTTCCGAATCTTTAATACAGGCCTCATCTCTATACCATGATGAAATGCAACTCCCCCACCATGAGTCTGCGCGGCACCCGTAAAAATCCGCCAAAGCAGCGTTTCGGCCAAGTCATCCGCATGGTGGGCTGTAAAAACCGGGCCACCTAATTGTCGATAGATTCGTTTACGGGCATTGCGGGCAAGCTCTTCCCAGGAATCTTTTGAATCCAGTGAAGGGGGCTTGAGCCGCTTTGTAATTACAGGAATTCCCCAAGTTTTCCCTAAGTTTTTAACAAATCTCTCATCACTATCCGATTCCTGCGCACGCCAGCGATGATTAATATGGAGTAATGAAATTTGAGCGCACGGAACAATGCGGCGTCCGTAGTGAACGAGTAAATGAGCCAGTGCGACGGAGTCACTTCCACCGGAAACCGCGATAAGGATATGCGAAGTTATTGGTAATTGAACGTTTTGACTGCGAATAAACCCAACCACATCACGGATCAGTCGCCCCCCCAGCGGTCCTGGGGTTGGATACGGGCTTTTTGCGGGAGCAGATGGAGTTTTCGGATTTGCCATTTCGTATTTATGATTTGGTGGCTGGAATGGGGCACGATCCCATGACCTTTGCGTTATGAATGCAATGCTCTACCAACTGAGCTACCCAGCCACTTTAGAAAGTGAAAGTTTTAATAATACGAATGGGTTGGGTTGGTCAAGGGCTTATCTGACCCGCTTAGTTTTTTCAGCCAACTGCCGATAAGAATTCGTAAATGCGGTTTCCATCATTTCCTCTGATTTTCTGCAGCCTTGGCCTCCTTTGGAGTCTCCCATCGCTGGCCGATCCGATCCTCCCCCGGAGCATCCCCCTTACTTTCAGCCATATCCCCCTCTCCCAGTTCAGGGCTTTTCGGGATTCTGATCTCAGCAATGCTCAAAATTACTGCGTTGCGCAATTCAGGCAAACCATCGGCCGAGAAGGGATCGCTCTATGGTCAGTCCATGCATTTGACCTAGCAAAAGACCAAACCGAAGCTTCTTTCCGCTGTGAAATCACTTACTTCGATTCAAATGCAGCCCTTCAAAGCTCTCCCCTGTGGACGCTTGAAAACCTCCTCGACTCCCTCCCTTTTGACCCCAAGGGTCCAGACGGTGCAATCTTAATGACCGAGGTGAACAGGCTCCCCCACCCTCCGTATATTCAAATTTCATTAAAAAACCAGAACCCTGAATCTTCCTTAGATTCCTTAGTTCCCCAGACTTCCTCCCATTCCTTAAAAGTCCTGACCACACAGGATTTACCCAAAGTTTCCTTAGAAGACGGGAGAGACGGGAGTTTTGAATTCAAACTGAGTCCCTCACAACACCTCCGGGTTCAACTCAAGCCCCATCCCACCCTGGAGATCAGCTCCTCCCCCCCTGTTTCATTCAAGTCCACTCACTCGCGTCTGAAATTTCCAGCGGAGTTTAAATGGTCCATCGCCACGTCTGCTTATCAAATCGAAGGACGCAATTCCAAAAGCGACTGGTCCGATTTCGAAAAGATGCCGGGCAGAATTTTCAAAAATCAAAAAAACACCCTAGGTGCCGACCATTGGAACCAGCTTGAAAAAGATATTTCTTTGCTCAAGGAAATGGGAGTCCGTCAGTACCGAATGTCCATCGAATGGTCGAGGATTGAGCCGGAGCCTGGAAAGTGGGATGAAGAAGCCACCCGCCACTACCGGCAAGAAATCGAACTTCTCCAAAAAAACCAGATCGAGCCGATCATCACGCTTTGGCATTCCACACTTCCCCATTGGGTGGTCCAGAAAGAGGGCTGGAGGTGGGAAGGAATTCCCAAAGCCTTTGAAACTTTCGCCCGCTACACCCAAGAAAAGATCGCTCCGAATGTCCAGACCTGGGTGACTCTCAACGAGCCCCTCCTCTACCTTGTAGGAGCCTATGTTGCGGGGGTGGTTCCGCCTGCTGAGAAAGGTCCATTTGATCAAATTGGAATCCCGCTCACGCAGATGCTTCGTGCCCACGCGCTGGTTTACCACTCGTTTCACGCCCTCGAAAAAACGAACCCAGAGCTAAAGGCCGGGGAGGGCACAAAGAATTTTTTTCAAATCGGCATCGCCCACCGCTTGGACGCATTTACACCGTACGACCCAAATTCGCCGCTGGACCGATGGATGGCAAAACAGGCCCAGCAAACCTATAACTGGGCGATCCCCCAGGCCCTACAGACTGGAACGCTAAAAATTTCGATCCCCTTCATTTCCAATCTTGAGATTGAACTCCCTGAAATCGAGGGCACGCAAGATTATTTTGGTTTGAATTACTATACCCGGTACTCCATTCACACTTCCTTGTTTCCCTTAGACATCAAAACCGGAGCTGCATCGACGTCCCAGGAAGTGACGGACATGGGGTGGGACATGTACCCAGAGGGGCTCTACCTGCTTCTCAAAGAAGCTCATCGAAGGTATCCAAAACTTCCGATCTGGATCACCGAAAATGGGATTGCTGACAGCCTTGATCGCTTTCGGAGCCGATATCTTCGGCGTCACCTCGTCTACCTTTACCGGGCCATTCAGGAGGGGGTCCCAGTCCGGGGGTATTCTTATTGGTCGCTCTACGATAATTTTGAATGGGACCAGGGCTTCAGCATTCGGGTAGGACTATTTGAGACCGACTACAAAAATAGAGAAAGAAAACCTCGCGGCAGCGCTCATTACTATAAGGAGATCATTCGTAACAATGGTATTGTTTTCCAATGAGACTGCCGAACTCACAAGCGTACTTTCTTCTCTTCCTTTCCGTTCTTTTTGCTTTTGTGATTTTCACTCGGTTCCATCAATTTCCGGACTTCTCAGACTTTAACGTTTACTACACCGCCGGACAGAAAGCTCTGAACCATCACACAGTTTATGACGTCCCACATGCGCTGAAGTTTAAGTATGCACCGATTACGGCGCTGGCATTTGGATTTCTAGCCAGTCCCTTCGCTTTTGAGAAGGTGACCTGGGTTTTTTACGCGTTGAATCTCATGGGGTGGCTTGCACTCGTCATCTTATTTTCAGGGTCATTCGCAGGTGCACCGTCCGAGCTGTCCAAAAAATCCCGCTTGGAACGGACTTCTCTCGTGCTAGCTTATTTTCTCTTCTTTTTCAGCGTAGCCTTACGCGATGAGCTGAAACTGGGCCAAATTAATATTGTCCCGATCGCGCTGCTCTACTTCTTCTTGAAGAGCTGGGAACAGGATCGACCGTTCTACCAAGGAACGCTTTTTTCCTTGGCTTGTCAGTTTAAGCTCTACTGCTTGATTGCCCTCCCCCTTTTGATCATTCATCGACGGTTCAAGATTCTCTTCATAGCACTGGGGGTATACGGAGTCCTCAATTTAGGAGTCTTCGCAGTCTGGAATGGCTGGGCTTTGGCCCTCTCAGAAACTCACGACTGGTTGTCCACTTTGGCTACTTCCACCGTGGATATCCTGACCTCGCGATACAGTGTTTCCATTCTCTCGACCTTCCTAAAGCTCACTCACCTTTCGTGGCTCGCCCATGGGATCTGGGTGAGCTGCGGGGCAATTTTTCTTCTTCTCCAATGGCGCCTGCGAAACTTACCAGGCCTGCACCAGTGGGCGTTTCTCCTTCTTTCGATCCTCCTACTCTCCCCTGTTTCTTGGCCTTGCTGGATGATTTTTTCATTTCCGGCCCTATTTTACGTTTTTTCTGAGCCCCAGAAATCTCACGGTAGTGTGTGGCTCAAGGGTGCGCTCACCGCTTTTATTTTTGTAAATACCAATAATTTGAATTCCGGAATTACTTACCGCGGACTGCCCTGCTTGATGGGACTCATCATATTAGGATTATTCTTAAAATTGTATCTTCCCGCGCATAAGAAGCTTGATCTCCCCTGTCAATTGCTGTAGTGACACGCCCAATCAATAACGCTTCTGTTATGAGAGGGGAAAGTAAATTCGATGTCACAAGTAGGAAGTATGAAGAGTGGGAAGAGCATCCTCGTGGGCCTTTTTGTTTTTTGGGCTGCTGGAATCGCAGCGTCAAACTCTGAGGCAGCTGGGAAAGTTGGAAAAATGAGATCTTCTGAAGGATGGCGCGAAGCCAGAGGTCCAACTAAAAACCTCGCACGAGCTGAAAGTGCTCCCATTAAGAACTTCGCTCGAGTTGAGCGGAATTTCTACCGCGGCGGCGAGCTCAATAGAGACAGGCAATTCGACTTTCTGAGTTCCCAAGGAGTCAAGACCATCATCAGCCTGGTAGAGCCCGATGAGATGTCTCCGTCCCGGGAACGTCACGCTGCTCGAAAACATGGAATGGAATATTATAATTTCCCAATGAATAATGTCGACGGACCGAGCGATTCACAAGTCAGACAGATTCTAAGTCTGATACAAAAAAACCTCGAGGGGGGTGTCTTCATCCACTGCGCACAGGGCTTAGATCGAACCGGTGCACTGGTTGCCCTCTTTCAAATCGAATGCCGAGGGGTTCCCGCTGAAAAGGCATATGACGCGATGATGGATTTTGGAGCTGACCCTCGCACAGCTTCCGTTCACTATGTGGAAGATCGTTATGGGCTTCACGTCGGCCACCATTCACGCCACAATTCATCTCACCACTAACAATTACTAGCTAAAACGGGATCGGACCCAAAGATCGACAAGAAGGGCCCCGATCCCGATTTCAAAAGCTAAGCTCTAGTTCCCCACCTCTTGCCCACACAGCCTACCATCCATCACAAGGAAACCCGAAGGATGGCCATAAGGCTTGGGATTCTTGTGAACCCAATGGATAATTGCCCCATCGGGTGACTCAGGATATGGGCCTGCTGGCGCTATAGAAGTGATGTAGTCGCCGCAAGCTTCTACGTTCATTCCGATTTGAGCATCTGGCACGCGACCAAAAGCTTCGTTGTAGATCACTTCAATCGTACTGTCAGGCCTCGACCCTAAAGAAAGTTCGAAATGATGATGCCCAGAATGATCCTCGTACACCCTCGAAATGGTTCCACGAACGTGGGCACGCTCTTGAAACTGATTGGGTGTGGTTCTTTTGAAATGTAAAACCTGTTCGTTATTGATTGGAATGGAGTGATGATAAGCCATGCACTCCGGAATGTGACTCTCTACCCCATCATGAGCCCCATTGCCTGGCTCCACAGCAAAAACCGAACTTGAAACCAGCAAGGTAACCCCTACCCACAATCGTCTACTTTTTCTCATCTGCTCCCCCAGTTATTGTTTAAACAACCGGGTATTTAGAATACATTCAATTTTGAATTTGACAACAAATTTGACAACAACTTATTTAAGGCGAAATTGACGCAGCTAACTTAAGGCTTCCGCCCTGGGTGAATTGAAATACGACTGCGGGTTTGATGGCGTTCCGATCGGGCCCAATTGAGATTTTTCCCGTGACACCAGAAAACTCCCGAGTGGTGGCAAGTGCTTCTCTTAAATCATTTGAGGTCAAAGAGCGCGCGCGTTTCAGCGCATCTGCCACCAAGAGTCCTGTATCGTAGCCCAAAGCTGCCAGTCCATCCGGCGAATTTCCGCCAAACTGAGCTCGATAATTCCGAATGAATTTTTGGACGGTATCACTCTGTACCAAAGACGAGAAGTGGCTGACAAAGTAGGAGCCTTCCAGTGAAGTCCCCCCAATTTCTCTCAACTTGGGCGAATCCCAACCATCCCCTCCCAAGAGAGGAGCCTGGAGGCCAAGTTCTTTCCTCTGAAGTGCGATCAGGCCCACATCGGTATAGTATCCCGGAACTAGGATCAAATCTGGGTGGACGGTGCGAATCGCCGTGAGTTGCGCCTTAAAATCAATATCGCCGGCACTGTAGCTTTGGCGAAGAATCACCTTTCCGCCCATCTTCGTGAAAAACTCGGCGAAGAGTTTAGCGGAATCTCGGCTATAATCGCTTTTTACGTCCTCGAGAATGGCTACCTGGCGCGCACGGAGATTCTGAAAGGCGAAATCCGCCATGACTTTGGACTGGAAGGAATCCACATAGCAGACACGAAAGATAAAATTTCCCTGCTCAGTCAATTTGGAATGGATGGAAGAGGGCGAAATCATCGGAATCTGATATTGCTGCGCCACAGGAGCCATCGCAAGACTCAGAGAGCTGGCTACTTCCCCAAGAACTGCCATGACGTGGTCTTCGTGGATCAGACGATTCATTCCTAAAACGGCTTCGTTTGAGACGCCTCGATCATCTACGGATACCAGTTCTACAGGGTGACCCTTTACCCCCCCAGTCGCGTTCACCTCAGCCAGAGCCAAGCTAATGCCCTGGTGGGTGGATATCCCAAAAGTGGCATCGGCCCCGGTCATCGATCCGACTTCTCCGATCCTGATCGGACTCGAAGGAGACAAACTCCCCAGCTGGGACGGCAGGGGCTTTTTACAGCCCCCCATCCCAGTGAGCATCCCAATGACCAGTCCAATTCCTAACAGAATTCGAGTTAGGATCAGTCCACTCGCCCTATGACTTATTTTTGGAACATCCCGCTCTGAGTCGACTATGTTTCACCCCGTATCCAAAATATATCGCAAAGCCGATCAGTAACCAAATGATTAAGCGCAGCCACGTATCTCCGGGGAGTCCAGACATGACCCAGAGACAGGTCAAAACTCCGGCAGGTGCCACAAACCAATACATTGGAGTTTTAAAGGGACGAGCCACATCGGGAGCCCGAACTCTCAAAATAGGAATGCCAGCACACACCAGGAGAAATGCGAGAAGAGTTCCGATGGACACCAATTCTCCCACCAGGCTCATGGGCAACACTCCCGCACAAAGAGCAACAAAAACCCCTGTGACGATCGTTGCCAGATGAGGAGTCTGATACTTGGAATGAACTTTTCCAAACCAGGGCAGAAGGCCATCTTTAGCCATGGAATAGAAGATGCGAGTCTGTCCCATCATCAGGACGAGAATCACTGAGGTCAATCCGGCCAGAGCTCCGACTTTCACAATGAAGGTGAAAATCGTCTGAGCAAGGGGGGACCAGTGGCGCAACGCAACAATTCTGTCCACGCCGACGGCTATTGGATCAGGAACTCCCAGCTCCTGGTAGGGAACCACTCCAGTAATCACTAATGCCATTAAGACGTAGAGAAAGGTACAGACAAAGAGTGAGACTAGAATTCCTATCGGCAAGTCCCGGGTAGGATTCTTACATTCCTGTGCCGTGGTCGATACCGCATCAAAACCAATGTAGGCAAAGAACACCACTCCGGCGCCCGTCAGTACCCCCGGCCATCCAAAACTCAAGCTCGGATGACCATTCTTCAGAAGCATGCTTTGAGGAGGAACCAAGGCAGCCAAGCCATTTGCAGCAGTATTGCCCACCCAATGGTTGGGATCCACCACCGCCCACCCTAAGGCAATGAAAACCAGAATGATTGAGACCTTTAAGAGGACCACAAGGTTATTTACGAAAGCGCTCTCATGCATGCCCCGATACAGCAGGGCTGCTATAAAGATCGATACGAGCGTGGCAGGCACGTTCCAGAGCCCGTGGACCTGACTCCCGTTCAAAAGGGTCACCATCTCCCAGGGCCCCTTCGTGAACAGAAGCAGTTGATCACTGAACTCAATTCCCATCGTTTTATTCAATAAGGAAAGGAAGTAACCTGACCAAGAAGTGGCCACAGTCACAGCGCCAAATGCGTATTCCAGAATCAAGTCCCAGCCGATGATCCAAGCAATAAACTCACCCATCGTCGCATAGGAGTACGCATAAGCCGATCCCGACACCGGCACCATGGCCGCCATTTCGGCATAGCAAAGGCCCGCGAACGCACAGAGGACGCCCCCCAGGATAAAACTATAGATAATCCCAGGCCCCGCATAGAAGGCCGCCGCCGCACCGGTCAGCGAGAAAATACCCGCTCCAATGATAGCTCCAATGCCCAACATGATGAGATTGAATGCACCCAAGGTTCTCTTGAGTTGATGCCCACCGGTCGCTTCCCCCCCAGGAAGAACACTTACTTCGCTCGCATCACGAATGAGAGTTTTTAGATCCTTTTTTAAAAATAACTTTGACATGAATGCTCCTACCACACTTAAGAGGCCCCCAGTCATAACCCCGTCTTTTAAAAAAGTCTAATATTCTGATGGGATGCGAACATATTGGGGGAAGGGATTGCGGG
>Ga0206829_10077_pt1 | contig 36863 bp, 26 predicted proteins | sample Alteio_BWOrgCont_75_FD_152862 | JGI IMG/M metagenome (GOLD analysis project Ga0206829, IMG submission 152862) | Enriched cells from forest soil in Barre Woods Harvard Forest LTER site, Petersham, Massachusetts, United States -... | ecosystem: Environmental > Terrestrial > Soil > Temperate forest >... | reverse complement strand
GCAGCCGGCTGTTCGGGCTGCTGATCTCGGAGATTACGAATCCCTTCTTTCCTGAGTTGATTCAGGGATTTGAGGATATTGCCATTGAGAACAACTACGAAATCCTGATCGGGTCGACGAACTACGATCCGGAGCGCATGGAGATCTGCATTCGCCGCATGATCGAGCGAAATGTGGAAGGCGTAGCGGTGATGACCTTCGGCATTGAAGGACCGTTACTTGACGAGCTGGTTTCGCGCAATATCCCCATGGTCTTTGTCGACGCTGCGCCGCCGAGCGAGAACGTGAGTACGCTGGCGGTTGATTATCATCACGGGATTCGAGAAGGAGTACAGCACCTGGCTGCGCTTGCCCATCGCAAACTGGCCTTTATCAGCGGGCCGATGCGCCAAAGGAGCGCTTATCTTCGCAAAGAGGCATTCCTCAGCGCAGTCGCAGAGATTGGCGTCCGGCCAGCGACGGAGTGGCTGGTGGAGGGCAACCACACGCTTGAGGGCGGCATGCAAGCGATGCAGCAGATCCTGAGAAGCAAGGAATTGCCGACGGCAGTGATGTGCTCGAACGATATGACGGCAATTGGCGCGCTTCGCGTGCTCGCCAAGGAAGGGCTGCGCGTTCCAGACGACATTTCAGTGATTGGCTTTGACGATATTCACCTTGCCGAGTTCGTCAATCCTCCGCTGACTACGGTGCGCATGGCGCGGAATGACCTGGCGCGGGCAGCGTTCAGTGCGCTGCGCTCGCATGTGGAGCCGACCCATGTCCATGCAAAGAAGTCTTGGCCCATTCAGACGCGGCTCACGGTGCGGCAATCGACGGGCTATCCACCGGGGACGTTGTTGAGGAAGGCGCCAGCGCGCAAGGGCAAGAAGACCAAGGCAGAATAAGCTGATTTTGCCGCAATAAAGTATCAGCGTGTTTTTGCGTTCGTGGGGGTTGGCATGGGGCGGGCGCGTCCGGTGGCGATCTCCAGAAACGCGTGCGCGGCGCGCGTGAGGGTCTTGTCTTTCCGGTAAACCAGAGCCAGTTCGCGGCTGAGGCGCACGCCGTCTACCTTGAGCGTCTTCAGCAGGCCGTTGCGCTCATCGTCGCGGACATTGGAGCGGGGTAGAAAGCCCATCCCCAAACCTGCCGTGATGAGACGCTTGAGCAATTCGCTGGAATCGACCTCCATGGCGATGCGCGGCTGGACCTCGTTGCCGCGGAAGATGTCGTCGATTTGTTCGCGCTGGCGTCCGTGCTTGGGCAGCAGAAGCGGGTATTGCAATATTTCCGCGAACTTGACCTGGTCGCGGGCTGCGAGCGGGTGCGTCCTAGGGACTACAAGGGCCAGATCATCCTTGTGAAGGATGTCGACCAGAAGGCGAGCGTCTTTCACGGGAAGCGAGACGATGCCGAAATCGACTTCGCGGTTGAGGACAGCTTCGATAGAGCGGGCGCGATCGGCGCGGACGATGTTGAGATTGACGCGCGTGTACTGCTTCTTGAACTGAGCGAAGACGGCGGGCAGCACGTAGAGACTAGTAGCCTCGTTCGCGCTGATGGAGATTTCGCCGCGCGGGGAGCGGTGCAGTTCGCCGATGGCGACCATGATGTGGCTGTGGACCTGGAGGCAGTGCTCGGCGAAGGGCTCGAAGAGGCGGCCGGCGGCGGTGAAGGTGACTTTGCCGCCGTCGCGGTCGAAGAGGCGCGCGCCGGCTTCGTTTTCGAGGGAGCGTATCTGCGCGGAGATGGCTGGCTGGGTGACGCCCAGCTTTTCAGCGGCGCGAGAAAAGCTTTTCAGTCGGCTTACTTCCAGGAAAGTTCTGAGCTGCTCGAAATCCATTTTATGAATGAGTCCCCATGTGGCGGTTGGGTTTGGGGGTTGCGATTGATGTTGTTTATAGGACTTATAACCTGAAGACAATGGAAATGCCAGCATAAAGAACGCTTATGCGGGAGGCGAAGCGCCGTCGACACTTATGTGCGGGAGCTTTTCAGTGCGGCTTGGGCGGCGTGGTAGCCGCACATACCGTGAACGCCTCCCACACCGGGGGTTGAAGCGGAGCAGAGGAAAATATTTGAGTCCGAAGTGGCGTAGTTTCTTCGTGTTGGGCGAAAGATGGTTTGCCGCAAGGTCATGGCTCCGCCGCTGATGTCGCCGCCGATGAGATTGGCGTCCATCGACTCAAGCGTGGCTGGGGAGGAGATGTGACGGGCGAGTATGCAGTCGCGAAAGCCAGGGGCAAAGCGCTCGATCTGCGTTTCGATGCGATCGGCCATGTCGACGGTAGAGCCGTTGGGGACATGGCAGTAAGCCCACGCGATATGTTTGCCTTCCGGCGCGCGGGTTTTATCGAAGAGTGTCGGTTGGGCGAGCAGGACAAATGGACGGTCGGGATGGTTTCCGTCTGCGATGGCGCATTCTGAGGCTGCGATCTCTGCCAATGTGCCGCCGAGATGGACGGTTCCTGCGCGGAGGCAGTCTTTTGCCGTCCAGGGAATCGGTTCGGAGAGGGCGTAGTCGAGCTTGAAGGCTCCGGGTCCGGGTTTGAATCGGCTCAGGCTTTGTTGAAAATTCCACTTCAGGCGGTGGCCTGTGATGGCAAGCAACTGGCGCGGGCTTATGTCACAGAGAAAGAGCGTGTCGCGGACAAAGGCGTCGAGCGAGGTGACGGGGGAATGGGTATGGATGCAGCCGCCGAGTTCGCCCAGGATGGAAGCGAGGGCGTTGGTAAGGGACTGCGCTCCTCCACGAGCCATGGGCCAGCCAACCGCATGGGCGGCTGCTGCGAGCGTGATTCCGCCGGATGAACTGAACGGGGCATCGAGTGGAAGGAACGAGTGCGCTGCAATTCCAGCGAAGAGGGCGCGTGTTCTCTCGTCTTTCAGGAATCTGCCGGCGAACATGTGCGCGGGCATGAGGGCGGGAATTCCGAAGCGCGCGAGCAGGAATGGGTGTCGCGGGATGTGGATGATCGGTTGAAGAATCTCTGCGGCGAGTTGCGGCCAGTTTTCTGCCAAGGGTCTGAAGAAGCTGCGCCAGCGCCTGCCGTCAGCGCCGAGAGCATTTGCGGCATCGTCCAAGTCGCGCTCCAGCATGACGGCTGTGCCGTCGTCGAGTGGATGCGCGAGTGGAGAGGGCGGATGAATCCATTCGACTCCGTGTTGGGCGAGCGGCAGAGAGGAAAAGAATGGTGATCCGGCGGCCATGGAATGGATGGTCGATCCGAAGTCGTGGAAAAAGCCGGGGAGGGTGAGCGGCAAGGTGCGCGCGGCACCGCCTATGGTGGGCTGCGCTTCGTGAACTTCAACTCCATAGCCTGCCTGGGCGAGAACGATGGCTGCGGCGAGTCCGTTCGGGCCTGATCCGATGACGACGGCGTGGCATCCGTGCAAGTGAGCATGTCTGGCTCCCCGAAGAAGGCTGGTTTGGTCACTCATGGGGTGGCAGGGACTCCGGAAATTGAACGGCGTCAAAACTGCCGTCGGGTTTGAGGGTGATGACGGGAGCGTAGAGGCCGAGTAATTGACGTTTCCACCAGAGGCCGGTAGTACGTTTTTCCGGCATGGAGGTGAACCAGTATTGCCAGATTATTGCGCGGACGTATTTCGGCGGCGCCTGCGGGAAGGGATTGGCGGCAAAGAGCGCGAGCACGTCGGAGCTTGTGGTCAGGAGTCGCTCTTCAGTGAGCGGGACGATGGAGTTCTGCCGCCAGTCACCGAGTGAAGCAAACCAGAGGTTCCAGTCGAAGCGCGGTTGATAGGGCGCGTAAATGCCTGGAGGCTGGTTGAGCGCCTGCGGCTTGTAGCGGAAGGGATAGGCGGTCCAATTTTGTCCATCGTTTGAACCCTGGAATTCAATTTCGTAGCGGCCCCGCGTCATGACGGCGAAGAGGCCGTATTGGTTGGCGATGCGAAATGGTTCCAGAGCGGCGATGGGCGCGGATGGCAAGGGTGCTTCGCGCCAGAGCATGTGGACGAGTTCCGCAGTGGTGACGTAAAAGACCCAGGTGAGGAAAACGGCGCTTACTGCAAGGCGAATTGCGGATGCGTGGCGTATCCAGTTTTTCCGGGGAGCGCTGGCTTTGATTTCGGGCTCTTGAGAGCTTTCGGCAACTTCCGAAGTGAACCGCAGGTCCCTTTCGGCAAGCTCAGGGCAGGCTTTCGACTGCGCACTTTCGGTGCTCCGCTCAGGATGCCAAATTTTGAGAGACAGTTCAGGGCGGAGTTTTTGCGGCAGAACGCGCAAGAGAAATTGATCATCGAGCAGCAAGAAGCCTTGCGCCAGCACCAGATAGTTCAGAAACGTGTAGTTGGCCGTCAATATGACGACGATTTGCCAGGGTGTGACGATGAGGAAGCAGATGATGCGAAAACGTCGCGGCAGGAAAAGCATGAAGACGAGAGCCAGTTCCAGCGTGAGTGTTGCAGCGACGGTAAAGGCGTGAAACCAGTGCGGCAGATGCTGCATGTACCAGCCGACCCACGTGGGCAGCGGGCCGTTCTGGTAGTACTCATCCATGGCGGTGAAGTGGCGCCATTCCTCATCGCCGCTGAGGAGTTTCACGAGTCCTGATTGGAAGTAGATGCGAAACCATTCCCACTGCAGCAGGAAAAGGCTGGCGCGGGAAGGCGCAAACGTAGCGCCAAGGGCAGGCCAGAGGCGTCGCGGCGCGAAGAAGAGCGAGATGAAGCCTGCTTCGAGCAGCATGCCGTCCGACTGGTAATTGGAGAAGTCTCCAGCAGCGCTCACAAAGGAGAGGAAGCAGACGAAACAGACGAGCAGCGTGAGACGCGGCCAGACATTTACAACGACGAGAAGTGAGCCAACAAGTCCCACGACCGTGACTGCAGTGAGCGCATGATTGCTGGTTGAAAGCCAGAAGAGGGTCGGTGCGAACCAGAAACGGGTGAATCCAGGGAGGGAGTGATAGACCGCTTGCAGGTATTGTTGTGCCGGGAGAATGCCCTGTGGGCCGATGAGGCCGCGAATTTGAAAGAGTAGCGAATAGAAAGCCGAAAAGTAAATGAGTCCCAGGGCGCGGAGGAAGATCCAGCGCGGGATAAGATGGCTGCGCCGAGGGTCTCGGAGCGAACTGACATCGGATTGTGTCTCCGGGCCAAAGAGCCTTTGCAGGATGGAAGCACCGCTCACCATAGGATGTTGGACATGATAGCTGTTTCTGCGCGTTGCCTGCGGTCGAATAGAGTGATGACCGGAGCGCGGCCATGAAGATAAAACAAACGCGACCGAATCTTGAGCGGGAGCTAAGAGCAGCCGGCGATGCGACCCGTGCGAAGCAGGTAGCCATCTATTTCAAGACGGGCAAAGGCGAGTACGGCGAAGGGGACGTTTTCTTAGGCATATCGGTCCCGGCGATGCGCAGGATCGCGCTGAGACACACGGTACTTCCGTTGGCCGATCTGCAGAAGCTGCTCGATTCGAAGATTCATGAGTTCCGCGCGGCAGCACTGGAGATTCTGGTGGCGCAGTATGCGCGCGGCGACGAAAAGCAGCGCAAGGCTATTGTCGACTTCTATCTCAAGAATACGGGCCATATCAATAACTGGGACCTGGTAGATGCTTCGGCGCGGCCGATTCTTGGGGAGCATCTGAAGACGCGCTCGCGGAAGATACTGCGAAAGCTGGCGAAATCGAAGAGCCTGTGGGAGCGACGTATTGCGATCGTTTCCACTATGACGCTGGTGTGGGCCGGCGAACTGGACGACGCGATGGAGATTGCTGAGATGCTGCTCGATGATGAGCATGATTTGATTCATAAGGCCGTGGGATGGGTGCTGCGCGAAGCCGGGATCGAAAACCGGGCACGTTTGATTGCGTTTCTTGAAATGCATTATGCCCAAATGCCTCGAACTGCGTTGCGCTATGCGATCGAGCATTTTCCTGCCAAATATAGGAAGAAGGTTCTTGCCGGTTCATTCGGTTTCTATTGAAGTATCGTTACAGTCCATCCTTCATTACTTTGGTTTTATAGCTTAGTAAGTTGGACCTATCCAGCGACTAAGTCTCTCTGTATGCTTTGAGCAATTCATCCATAGTGCCAGGGAAAGTTAGCCTTTGCGTGAACGTGCGTCAGTAAGCGTGGTGATTCCCACGTATCGACGGCCGCAGTGGGTAGTATGCGCAGTAGAGAGCGCACTCGGGCAGAGCTATGCTGCGCTTGAAGTTATTGTCGTCGTGGATGGCCCGGATACTGAGACGGTAAGCGCACTACAGGGTGTCAACGATGAACGCCTACGGTTGATAGTGCTCGGCGAAAAAGCAGGCGGATCCGAAGCGCGCAATGTGGGCGTGCGAGAAGCATGCGGCGAGTGGGTGGCGTTTCTGGATGATGACGACCGGTGGGTAGCTGAAAAGCTGGAGATGCAAATGGAAACCGCCGTACGTCTTCGGGTCCGGTATCCAGTTATAAGTTCGCGGCTGGCGACGCGCAGTTCGGATGGAAGCCGAATATTGCCGCGGCGGCTCTACGCTGCGGGCGAGAATATCGGCGATTATCTCTTCTGCCGCCGCAGCTTTTCGTATGGCGATGGGATGCTGCAGGCTTCAACGCTGCTGGTAAAGCGGGAGCTGCTGCTCGATTGCCCGTTTATGAAGGGGCTGAAGCAGCACCAGGACTGGGACTGGCTGCTGAGAGTTGCCGTACGGCCCGATGTTGAAGTGGCGATGCTTCCGGAAGCATTGACTCGCATGCATGTCGCGGAACAAGGCGAAAGCGTGAGCCGCTTGGCTGACTGGAGTGCGTCGCTTGCATGGGCAAAGATCTCTCGTCCATTGATGAGTGCCAGCGCCTATGCATTCTTTATTAGTACAGAATGTGTTCCACGGGCGCGGAGGTGCGGAGCGGGCCTGGGTGTGTTCATGCGACTGTTCAGGGAATGCATTTGGAACGGCCGGCCCGGGCTGCGGCAGATGGCGCTCTTCTTTTTCTTTTGCATAGTTCCGCAGCGTGTTCAGAGCGAATTGCGCAGTCGAAGGATAAAAGCGATCTGTATCAATGAATGGAGAGAATGCAGTCGAATATGAGCGACCATACTGTAATGTTTCTTCAGTCACTGCAGGAAATTATTGCGCGGTTCGATCCAGGTTGTTTTGATCGGATGATGGACGTATTAACGGACGTCCGTGACAACGGAGGCCGCATCTTTTTCCTCGGAGTTGGCGGAAGCGCAGCCAATGCGAGCCACGCCGTCAATGATTTTCGCAAGATTGCGGAGATAGAAAGCTATTCTCCGAGTGACAATGTCTCAGAACTGACTGCCCGCACCAATGACGATGGATGGGAGAGCAGTTATGCGAACTGGCTGCGGGTTAGCCGCTTGAGTGCACGGGACGCAGTGTTTGTATTTTCGGTCGGCGGCGGCAACATCGCGCAGGGCGTGAGCGCGAACATAGTTCGCAGCCTCGAGCTGGCAACGCAGGTCGAAGCGAGAATTCTCGGAGTGGTGGGCCGCGATGGAGGATACACCGCTCAGGTTGCCGACGCATGTCTCATCATTCCCACAATGTTTGAGGATATGGTCACGCCGCTCGCTGAAACTGTTCAGGCGGTAGTGTGGCATCTTCTTGTCTCTCACCCCAGGCTCAGATTGCACAAGGCGAAGTGGGAATCTGTCCCGGCGTTCACATGAGGCGTGCCGTATTCCTTGACCGCGACGGAGTTTTGAACCGCAACGTCTTGAATCCGGCAACGTCCGCTTACGAATCGCCGCTGACGCCCGAACAGTTTGAATTGCTGCCGCAGGTGGTTCCGGCTTTGCAGTTGCTGCGGGACGCGGACTATCTTCTCTTTCTTGTTTCAAACCAGCCTAACTATGCCAAAGGCAAGGCGAGCATGCGCGTGCTACAGGCGATTCATCGCAGGCTTGAGGCGACGCTTGCGGAAGGGCATATTTCGCTTGCTGCTTGTTACTACTGCTATCACCATCCTGCTTTTACCGGTCAGTGTGTTTGCCGGAAACCGTCCCCGCACTTTCTTTTCAAAGCGCGCGACGCTTTTGGGATAGAGCTGGCTCATTCCTGGATGGTGGGTGATCGCCAGACAGACATTGAGTGCGGTCGCGCGGCAGGAGCACGCACTTTGGAAATAAGCGGGTCGCCTGGATCGAAGACAGACGCGAACCAGGTTGCCGCCGACCTGTGGTCCGCGGCCCGGGTTATAACTTCCGAGCTAGGCAGATAGCGCCGGAGCTTCTCTTCGGATCTCGATCTGATAGCCGGCTGCGCAGGCATCACGATAGAACATATTGACCGTTTCCAGAGAAAAGGCTTCCAGATCCTTGTTGATGAGGTTGAGTTTACCGAGCAGCTCAGGAAGCAGCGTGATGATGTCACAGCCGGCATCCTCGGCCTGAAAGATATTCAATATTTCACGCGGACTGGCCCACAGGAGCTCAACATTCCGCAAAGATTCCAGGATGCGGGCAGCCTGGCGCATGACGGGGAGCGGGTCTGTTCCGGTGTCGGCTATACGGCCAGCGAAAACAGAAATGATGGCCGGCGTAGAGGGGTCCAGACACGCGGCGACGCGTTCTACCTGTTCAAGGGTGAGCAGAGCGGTGACGTTGAGCACGACTCCCGCGTGTGCGAGGCGCCGCAATGACGGGCCTGTGAATGCTCCCCAGGTATTTGTAACGGGAATTTTGACATTCACATTCGCGCCCCAGGAAGAGATAGCAAGAGCCTGCTCCTCGATGGCCTCCGGATCATCGGCCAGCACTTCAAAAGAAAGCGGGCGGTCTGGAATCACCTTGATAAGCTGTCGCGCAAAGGCTTCATAGTCGACGACGTGAGCTTTGCGCATGAGCGTGGGATTGGTTGTGAATCCCTTGACGCGCGGATCGGATGACCATGTGAGCAAACTACTGAAGTCGGCTCCGTCGCAAAACAGTTTGATTCTCAATTGATCGATGTCGGGCATGGATTCTCGTTTTCAATTGGGGAGGGGTAGGGCTGCGATTCGACGTTCTGAGGCTCGCACGCAGACTGAATAAAAGGGGAATGGGAATTGGATTTATACGCTTGATGGGAAGAAGGCGATGCTGCTTCTCTATCTGCGGATTGCCCATACAGGAATCGCTGTTTCAGTACGAGGTAAAGAAAGTGCGTGTTGCCGATCAGATATCTTCGCCAGAGACGGCGGGGTTCGTGGACAAGACGATAGAGCCACTCCAGGCCCAGGTTATGAGTCCAGCGAGGAGCACGCTTGCGCAGACCCGATTGCGTATCGAAGGCGGCGCCAACCGACATCGCGGCTCCGATGGGAAGGCTGGGACAGTTCTCGTGCATCCATATCTCCTGTTTGGGAGCACCAAAGGCTACGAACAGGAGATCGGGGGAGGCTTGGGTGATGAGTTGGCGGATCTGAGCGCATTCCAGTGGATCGCGCTCAAATCCGAGGGGAGGGCAGTAAGTACCGACGATGGACAAGGCTGGATAACGCCGCCGGAATCGAACAGAAGTTATGGCTGCGGCTCCCGGCAAGCCTCCGAGAAAAAAGACGCTCAAGTTGTGCCGCGCCGCCTTTAGACAGAGAGCCTCCATGAGATCGCCTCCTGTTACGCGCGTGGATATATTCCCTCCAAGGATCTTCGACGCGAGCACAATCGAGATGCCGTCAGGAACATTGAGGGCGGATGCGTGCAGGGTTTCGGCGAAGCGGGAATCCTTTTGCGCCAGAGCGATCAATTGGGCATTCGGGCCCATGATCAGGAACGGAGCGTGATCGCGTCGTCGTCGAAGAGCATCAATGATCTGAGTTGAAGCCTCTTCGAGTGTAGTGCGATGCACCGTGACACCGGCAATTCTGCATTGCTGGAGCGCGCTGAACGGCTTGCAGGCCTTCTCAGAACTGATGGTCTCAGACGCAAAAAAGGTAGTCAGACTCACGGCCAGAAAACTTCCTCTCTGCGATAGAAAAGCTCAGGAGATATTCCATTTGCGATGCTGTTGGCTGGAAAGAGTTCATCCATCATCCGCCGGATGAGGTACGAGGGGGAGGCAATAAGTGAACTAGCAAGGGACGCAAAGGCGCTGGCATAGCGTTTCGCAGCCAAATGCATGTTCAGGCATCGCAGCTGTTGTTTTGCCTCAAGCTGATGCGCTGAGATATAGGGCTCGAGGAGCGGTGATATATCGGCAAGGGAGAGTGGTTGCCGGCCGGATAAGTGCGAAAGCAGCAAGTACTGACTATAGAGACCGTGTAACTCCTGTGCATTAGAGTTCCTGGAGCTTACGCTGGATGCATTCTGTCGAAAACCAATAAGTACCTCGGGTAACATATGAATGTCGTGACTAAGCGCGAGGCGCCACCACAGGTCTGCATCTTCGCAATGCGGGATGTTCCGGTATCCACCTACGGCAAGTGTCTTCTCTACATTGAGTGCGACGGACGGGTGACAAATCGACAGCAGGTATCCAGATTGCACGATCTGGCGCAACTCCTGCGGCGAGCCGCGGCTGCACCGGTAGAGCCCAAGACTGCGCGTGGGCGGATAGTACTCGGCCAGGGAATAGAACATGGCGGCATTAGGATAGAGTGCAATCTGTTCTTGTATGCGCTCGATGCGCGTCGGATAGGAGATGTCATCGGCGTCTTGCCGTATGAGCCAACCCGTTTTTATCTCCAGTAACATCCTGTTCAATGTTGCGGTGAGACCTCGATTTGGCTGCCATAACACGCGAAGACGTTGGTCACGGATCGTTTCCAGGTATTGGAGGCTTCCATCGTCCGCTCCGTCAACGACAGCCAGAATATTGAAGCAGCCTACTGTTTGACCGAGCAGACTCTCAATCGCCTCCGGTAAGAACGGCATCGCATTGTAGACAGGCAGACCTACAGTAATCGAGCTATGCTGCAAGACTACTCCTCAATATCGTTGAGCACGGACATGCGCGACCGGTATATACGGTTAAGCATGAAAAACCAAGACTAAGTAATGCCAATAAGTAACTACGAATGTTTTATTGCTTTAGTTGTTCACATGTATCGCTTGATATGAAGTAAACAGTCAAGCCAAATCAACTATTTACCTAAACTTAGGTAACGTTTTCATTCTGTTTGGAGCATGTTAGCTTTCCTGCAAAACCCCCATGAAGTATCGGCTTAATACGATCACGCGAATTAAGCCGGAACGAAAAAGTATCTGCAGTATTTTTGGATGGCTGCCTATGTTTAATAAGTCCTCTGCCGATGAACGCGGACGCCGGTACTTTGTGACGGGAGGCGCCGGTTTTATTGGCAGCCACCTGGCCGATGCTCTTCTTGCGAACGGGCATGCCGCGGCAGTAACTTTGTACGACAATTTTTCTTCCGGTCGCGAGTGGCATTATGAAGCGTACGAGAGTGATTTCCGCTTGCGCGTGCTGCGCGCCGATCTGCGGGATCTGCCTGTTCTGACCGACGCGATGGCCGGGCATGACGTGGTCGTGCATCTGGCTTCAAACCCGGATATCGCTCGTGCCGTGTCCGAGCCTGAAATCGATTTCCAGCAGGGCACCTGCTTAACGAACAACGTTGTCGAAGCGATGCGGAGATGCGGTCTCCAGCGGCTGTTGTACGCCTCAGGGAGCGGTGTTTACGGCGACATGGGCGAGCGCGAGGTTTGCGAGGATCATGGCCCGCTGATTCCGGTATCGACCTATGGAGCGAGCAAACTCGCCGGCGAGGCGCTGATCGCGAGTTATTGTGCGATGTTTGAGTTGAGGGCGTGCGTATTCCGATTTGCGAATGTGGTTGGGGGGCGTCAAACGCATGGTGTCGGGTTTGATTTCATAAGGCGCCTGATGGCTGACCCAGCGCGGCTGCGGATCTTGGGAGACGGCAGGCAGAGCAAGTCCTATATTCATGTCTCCGATGTTGTAAGCGCACTGCTGTGCGCAGAGGCGCGCTGCGAGGACGACTTTTCCGTCTTCAATGTTGCCACTGGAGACGCGATCACGGTCACGGAAATCGCGGGGCTTGCGGCTGAATGTTTGCAGCTGGAGGCGATGCCGGACTTCGACTACTCGGGCGGCGACCGCGGGTGGAAAGGCGATGTTCCGGTCGTGCGCCTCAATGCGGACAAGATCAGAAGACTTGGCTGGACGTGCCGCTACGCCAGTCGCGAAGCGATGCGAATGGCCCTGATGGACATGATCGCCGATGAGAGAGTTTGCTATGCGTAGCGCGCTTCCTTCTCTGGCGCTTCTTGCAGGCGGGTTGGCGAAACGCATGCGTCCACTCACGGAGAGTGTGCCGAAATCTCTGCTCGAAGTTGATGGCGAGCCCTTCCTTGCGCACCAGTTAAGGCTGCTGGCGGAGCAGGGAGTCAAAGACATCGTCGTATGTTGCGGTCATCTTGGAGAGCAAATCGAATCCTTTGCTGGTGATGGCTCTCGTTTCGGATGCCGCGTCCGGTATTCCTATGATGGCGATGCTTTGCTGGGCACCGGCGGGGCACTCAGGCGAGCTTTGCCGTTGCTGGGCGAGAGCTTCTTTGTGATGTACGGCGATAGCTACCTGCTGGCAGATCCCGCGCGCGCATGGAAGGCATTCCTCGCATTCCGGCAGCCGGCGTTGATGACGGTCTTCAAAAATGATGACCGGTTGGACGCGAGCAACATTGAGATGAGGGATGGAAGAATTCTTATCTACGACAAGCGCTGGCGCACACCCGGTATGCGCTACATCGACTACGGTCTGAGCCTGATGCAGGCTAGTGTTCTGAAGTCGTGGGCGGATCGCGAGCCATTCGATCTTGCCACTGTCATGGCTGGCGTGGCCGCTGATGGAAAGCTGGCCGCGCATGAGGTTCACGGGCGGTTTTACGAAATTGGATCGCCCGAGGGATTCCGCGCGACGGAAGAGATGCTGCGGGCGCTTCGTAAGTCGCGGGAAAGCGAGTTGCTCTCGGTGGCAGGGTGGGAACGGTGATTATTACGCGGACTCCCTTGCGCATCTCTTTCGGCGGCGGGGGGACGGACTTGCCGTCGTACTATCGGGAATTTGGCGGCTTTGTACTATCGGCCGCCATCAACAAATATGTCTATATCACGATCAACAAGAGCTTCCTGCCTGGATTTTTTCTGAGGTATTCGGAGAACGAGCACGCACAAGGTTGGGAGCAGGTGAGGCATCCGCTCCTGCGAGAGGCATTGATGCTGCACGAGGTGCCGTGCCCTTTGGAGATTGTGAGTATCGCCGATGTTCCGGCGGGAACAGGTCTGGGTTCGTCCGGGTCATTTCTTGTAGGGCTGGTCCACGCCTTGTACGCCTACGAGCGAAAGCGGGTGACTGCGGAGGTGCTGGCGCGGGAAGCGGTTGAGATCGAGATGAACCGCTTGAAAGAGCCGGTCGGGAAGCAGGACCAATATGTCGCAGCGTATGGCGGGCTGCTCTGTCAGGAATATCAGCCGGATGACTCGGTCAATGTGACGGTTCTTCGCGTCAGCGAGACGGCTCTGAAGGAGCTTCGCGATTCGCTCATGCTCTTTTTTGTGGGGCAGACGCGAAACGCCTCGGTGTTATTGGACGATCAGCGAAAGAGGTCGGAACGGCGCGACAAGGCCATGCTGGAAGGGCTGCATTTTGTGAAGCAGTTGGGGCAGGAAATACGCTCTGTCCTTGAGGGCGGCGCGATTCACGAATTTGGCAAGCTCATGCACGAGCACTGGCTGCGAAAGCGCGGCCGCTCAAGCGGGATGACAAATGATCGCGTGGACGAACTGTATGACGTTGCGCGAACGCGCGGTCGTGCAACTGGAGGAAAGCTTGTTGGCGCGGGTGGGAGCGGTTTTTTGTTGTTGCACACGCCGGACAGGAAGCGCCTGCGCGCGGCGATGACGGACGCAGGAGCCAGCGAGATGGAGTTCAGTTTTGATTTTGACGGTTCAGTCGTGATGATGCGTAACGCCTGAGCTGCGAGGACGGAATGGCGGTTGCACCAGTGAGGATGGAGGAACTCCCAGACCTTCGCGCCATGCGCGAAGATGAGATGTCGCTGGGAGCGCTGGCGGCAGCGCTTAAGAGACGTGGCGCGATTTTTCTGTGGGTGCTTGCCGGATTTCTCGCAGTGACGACCTTGTACTGCCTGGTCGCGACACGTCGATACCAGGCGACAGGCCAGGTTCAAATACAAAAGGACAGCGCGGGCGCTTTCGGGCTGGAGAGCAGCGTGATGGGAGATGCCGCCGATTCTGCGTCTGATGCTCTGGACTACAACATTACTCTGCAGACGGAAGCGAATATTCTGAACTCCGATTCGCTGGCCCTACGCGTCATTCAGGATCTTCACCTGGAAACTACGGAAGATTTTTACCCGCCTTCTAAAACAGGCCGGGGAGAGATATTCCCTTCACGGCTGTTTTTTTGGAAGAAGCCAGTCGAATCGCTGAGCGTGCCCCTTGACCGCGCGCCAAACCGCCGTTATGTGGTGCTCAAGATATTTGCGAGTCATCTGAAGGTTGAGCCGGTGACGGGCACGCGGCTGATCGATGTGAGCTACTCAAGCCCCGATCCGCAACAGGCCGCGGACGTGGTGAATCACCTAATCGGCGCGTTGATGGATTACACATTTCAGGCGCGTTTCACGGCGACAGCGCAGGCCTCGAACTGGCTCACGGCGCAACTGGACGATTTACGGAAGCAGACGGAGAGTTTGCAGGCGAAGGCGATCACGCTACAGCGGGACACGGGAATGTTCGGTGATGACGAGTCACACAATGTGGTGCTGGCGCGGCTCGAAAGCCTTAATGAAGCTCTGGCAGCGGCGGAGTCGAATCGCATTCTGAAGGAGGCAGTTTACCGCGTGGCCAGCAGTGGCGACCCGGAACTGATTTCGGGGCTTAGCGGAAACTCCGGCATCGGTGCTGTCGCGTCGATGTCGAATTCGCTTGGCCTGATTCAAAGCCTGCGCGCGCAGGAGGCCAGTGCAAAGGCGGAGCTGGACCAGGACAGAGTTAGATACGGCAGCGCTTACCCCCGCATCGCGGAAGTGCAGGCGGAGCTGAGTGGAATCGAGAAGTCGATACAGGATGAAGTGCACCGCATCGGCGGGCGGGCGCGAACGGATTATGAGATTGCCGAAAGGGCGGAGGCTTCCGCGCGCGGCGCGTTTGAGCAACAGAAAAAGGTCGTTAATGATTTGAATGACAAGGCAATTGCCTACGGGCTTGCGAAGCAGGAAGCGGATGGAAGTCGCGAGGTCTATGAGGGCCTGCTGGCGAAGTTAAAACAGGCAGGGGTGCTGGAGGGGCTGCGGTCCACCAATATTACGGTGGTGAATCCGGCGCGTGTACCACCGCCGAATCGACCGAAGAGTCCAAACGTACTGCTTTATTACGCAGCGGCCGTTGCAATGGGAATCATTGTCGGCGCGGGCGCGGCATTGGTCAGAGACTTGACCGATACAAAGGTGAGGTCGCTCGAAGAGCTGGAACAACTGACAGGTACGCCGTTGCTGGGATTGATCCCTGAGGTCGGTAAAGGAAGGACTTTACGAGATCAAGGGCGTGCACGCGGTCTTACATCTGCAAACACTCCGGGCCCCAGCCATAGGTTACAGATTGCAACGTCGAGTTATAGCGATAGCCCCTTTGCCGAATCATTGCGGTCTTTGCGGACATCGTTGATGCTCTCGCGCAGCAGCCATGCTCCGCAGGTGCTGTTGGTGACGAGTTCCAATTCGAGCGAAGGCAAAAGCACCGTCTCGCTCAATTTGGCAACCGTGCTGGCGCAACAGGGCGCACGAGTGTTGCTGGTGGACGCTGATCTACGGCGCCCGGTGCTGCATGAGCGAATGGGTTTGGATACGCAGGAGGGCCTGAGCACAGCCCTTTCAAGCGACCATATCAATCCTGAGCCGCAGCTTGTGGAAAGTATTCCAAACCTTTATGTGTTGTGCGGCGGTCCGATTCCGCCATTCCCCGCAGAGCTGCTGGGTTCGCATCGCATGCGTACTTTGATGGCGCAATGGCGGCGTGAATACGACTTTATTGTGCTGGACGGGCCGCCGGCGCTGCCGGTAACTGATGCGATTGTCCTGGAGCAGTTATGCGAGGCGGTGTTGCTGGTGGCTCGACACGGGGTGACTGAGAAGAAGGTGGTGCAACGGAGCTATCGCGCTCTTACCCGGCAATTGCCGCAGCATGTCGTGCTGGGAACTGTCCTCAACGCTGTGCCGGGCCGATCCCCTGACTTCTATGAATACTATGGCTACCGCAGCCGCATTTCTGCCGCGGAAGGACGAGGGAATGAAGCGAGGTCATAGCTGGTTAGTTCCGTTCTTCATTTGTGCTCTGGCCAGTCTTGCGCGCGGACAGGCTGTCGTCTCTGCACCGTATGCGGGAACGGCCAAACCATCCGCAAGTGCTCGTGAGAGCCTGCTGATAGGACGTGGCGATCTTTTGCATATAACCGTCTTTCGTGAGCCGGATCTGGAGCAAAGAGTGCGGGTAAAAGATTCGGGCGAAATTGACCTGGACCTTGCCGGAACGCTCAAAGTAGCTGGGCTAACCGCTGCAGACGCGGCTAAAGCCGTCGCCCAGCTTTATACGCAGGGACATTTTCTTAACCACCCTCAGGTCTCGGTTTTTCTTGAGGAGTATGCGACGCAGAGCATTTCCGTTCTCGGGCAGGTAAATAAGCCAGGGGCCTTTACTGTGACGACAGCACGCAGCCTGCTGGATGTGCTCGCCATGGCCGGAGGGCTGACGGAGATAGCTGATAGACATATCACGGTCCAGCGAGCCGACAGGAGCGAAAACACTGTCGTGTTTCTACCGAACGACGCGGCCACCAGCCTTCGGGCTGGAGCAATCGTATATCCGGGAGACACGGTGCTGGTGCCAAAGGCTGGAATCGTCTATGTGCTGGGGGATGTGGCTCGTCCGGGTGGTTATGTGATGCAGGACGACGCGAGGTTGACGGTGTTGCAGGCCATTTCCATGGCTTCTGGCGCTAACAGAACTGCGAAAGAAGATGCGACCCGGCTGATTCACAAAACGAACGGAAGCTATCGGGAGAGTACGGTTCCGTTGCGCGACATGGAATGCGGCAAGAAGGCGGATATGCAGCTGGAAGCAGACGACGTGCTTTATGTTCCTTTCAGCATGGCCAAAAACGTAGTTCTGGGTGCGTCGAGCATCCTGTCATCTACCAGTTCGGCAGCCATCTATGCGGCGCGATAAAAGAATTGCTGCCCTCGGGTCTTCATGGTGGCGGCAAGTTGGGATTGAAGAAATTCTATGTGCGTGTCTGCTTGCATTCTTTGCCATGCAGGGTGCGATTCCGGGTATCTCGCCGAACCAGGCGAATGAGATGACCAATACAGCAGCCACGGGTTTGATGAAGGTTGTCGGCGTTGGTACACAGGTACTGGTAAATGGGGCGATTTGTTTGCTGGTGCTGTTGCATCTGCGACAGCTGCGGCGCTTTATGTTTGCCTTGCAATGGACTGTGGCAATTGCGGCACTTGCCATCTGTTCAACGCTATGGTCGCAGGACGCGATGACCACCGCGCGGCGGTCCATTCCGTTTGCTTTGACTACGCTCTTCGCCCTGTATCTTGCGTCGAGGTTTCAGATTCGGCAGCAGCTGTCGATTTTTACCGGAACGATGGTCGTGACAGCTTGCGCAAGCGTCATTCTTGCTTTATTCGTGCCGTCGATTGGGTTGGAGGCATCTACGGGGCATTTTGGGAATTGGCAGGGTGTCTTTACACAAAAGAATGCATGCGGGCGCGCCATGGTTTTTGCTACGGCTGCGCTCCTGTCGATGGGGCGTATGACCATCGTGCGTTTCGGTTGCCTTTTGCTCTTCCTGCTCGTGCTAGCGATGAGCGAGTCTCGCGGCGCTTGGATGATTGAGGGAGCGCTACTCGTTTGCTATGGAGGATTGCGTATCCTTGAGCGCTTCAAGCTTTCCAACCGAGTGCTGTTAGTGTCGGGCTCGGCTATTGCGGCGCTTGCTCTAGCTGTAATTGCATCGATGTATTTCCCATCGATCGCCCTAATCTTGGGCAGAGATGCGAGTTTGACCGGGAGAACCGCAATCTGGCAGCAGGTCTGGATTGCCGTTCTGAAGCATCCCGTGCTGGGCTATGGCTTTGCCGCATTCTGGCAAGGGATGAAAGGCGAATCCTACAACGTGATTCTGGCGCTGAGATTTGTCATATTCCACGCACATAATGGGTTTCTTGAAATCTGGCTGGAGCTTGGCGCGGCCGGCTTGTTTCTGTTTGCTTTGAGCTATCTTCGTGCGTGGGTCAAGCTGTGGGCGATGCTGAACTCGGGCACGATGCGCGGGGCCTTCTGGATGATCTTTGTGCTGCTCCTTGTCGGCGTCTATGACGTGGATGAGAACACTTTGCTTACGTTTAACGGACTCTTCTGGATTTTGTACGTTGCAGCCGTTGCGAATATCGAAATCATGTCAATGGAGCAGCGGCTGGAACGTCGTTCGTGGAGTCGCCCAATGAGCGAAGTCAAGCACGTATCTGAACAAGCGACGGTGTAAAAGGCCCGAATGGCGACGGCGGAGATTCTTCATGAGGGTAGCGCCACACTCGTGACAGCACGAGTGCAGCCGTTCTACCGCCCGGAGCTTGATGCTCTACGTTTCTGTGCATTTCTTGCCGTTTATGTTTGTCATAGCATTCCGAACGGTACTGTCTCTGCGGCTGCGCAGGCCCACGGCACCTCATGGCTGCGACTGTTGGCAGCAGTTAAAGACGCGGGCAACTTTGGAGTCTGCCTGTTCTTTACACTCAGTGCATTCCTCATTACAGAGCTACTGCGGCGAGAAGAAGGTGCCTATGGTCGTGTGCATGTAGGCGCTTTCTATCTGCGGCGTATGCTCCGTATCTGGCCTTTATATTTTGGTATCACCGTCGTCTACGCGATGGGCGGGCGCTACTTTCCTGCTATGCATATGGAATCTGGCCGCGTGCTGGCCTATTTTCTGTTGGCGGGTAACTGGTACATTGCGCTGCATCCCTGGATACAGACACCTCTGCGCTCGCTTTGGAGCATTTCAGTCGAAGAGCAGTTTTACCTGGTTTGGCCACTGCTGGCTCACCATGGCGGAGTCCGCTCGCTTGCTAAAGGGGCAGTTGTAATTGTGCCCCTTTCACTCCTGACAATATCTGTCGTCTCCGCCGACAAAGTATATGCATACAACACCGTATGGCTGAACAGTTTTGCCCAGTTTCAATTCTTTGCCTGGGGCGCGCTGCTTGCGCTCGCTTTGCATGGCGATGCTCCGAAGATCGGCCGTACTCTGCGAGGTGCGGCAGCGAGCGCCGGCGTCGCGCTATGGATGGTTTCTGCCTATGTTACGGAGATCAAGCGGCCTGGAGCGGCGGTGTCTTCTTCGCAATTCTGCCTAGGTTATCTGTTGGTCGCGGCCGGATGTGTGCTGATTTTGTTTGCGGTACTGGGTATCTCCCGGTGGCGCGTTCCGGGATGGACAAGTTACCTGGGACGAATCTCTTTCGGACTCTACTTGTTTCATGAAACGGCGTTCCTGCTGGTTGATGAGGTGCAGAAGCGCGCGGCAAAATCTCTGCCCTTGCTCGCATCATGGCTATCTCAACTTCCGATGACAGCTCTGACATGCAACAAAATTGCTGCCTTGGGTATCACGATTTTGTTGGGCATGCTGTCCTACCACTTCTGGGAGAGCCCGTTTCTGCGCCTTAAACAGCGCGTTACCTGGATTCAATCGCGGGGAGTGTAGATGGAGACAAGCAGAGTACTTGTGTATCGCAACGAACTTCTGCCGCGCTCTGAGACGTTCATTCTCTCGCAGGCAAATGCGCTTCGCAGGTTTCAGCCTGTGTTTGGAGGGCTGAAGCGAGTAAGCGATGGTTTGGATTTGGGTCGCCATCTGGTGCTCACGTTAAGTGAGTCCGAGTCATGGATAGAAAAGGCGTTACAGAGAATCTTTCTGCGAACCGGATGCACTCGACGGCTCACCAGGACTATTGCGGCGCAGAGTCCTCGAATCATCCACGCGCACTTCGCCATCGATGCGAGCGCAGTGTTGCCAATCGCGAAGAGGCTACAGGTTCCACTCATCGTTACGCTCCATGGATATGACGTGTCTCGCAATGAAGAGGCGCTGAATCGCTGGCCTACGACAAGGGCATATCTGAGGCGAAAAGAGGAGCTGCGGGAATACGCGACTACGTTTATTTGTGTGTCAGAGCACGTGCGGCGGCGGGCGCTTTCTCTTGGATTTCCCGAGCGGAAAGTATGGGTCCATCGGATCGGGGTCGAGCCTTGTGAAGGGCAGGAAGAACAGCTGATTCGCGATGAAAAGACGGTGTTATTCGTCGGCAGGTTGGTGGAAAAGAAGGGCTGTATATATCTCATCCGCGCCATGCCTCGCGTACTGCAGGCCATTCCGGAGGCGCGGCTCGTGATTGCCGGCGATGGGCCGCTGCGCAAAACTCTGGAAAGTGAGGCTGCCTTGCATTGCAGGGATGTGATCTTTCTTGGCTACCAACCGCAGGCTGCAGTAAGGAAATGGATGCGGCGGGCTCGCGTCCTGGCGGCTCCCAGCGTTCAGGCCGGGGATGGTGATTCGGAGGGCCTCCCGACTGTGCTCTGTGAAGCTCAGGCGGAGAGGTTGCCGGTGATTGCATTTGCCACAGAAGGAGTTACAGAAGCATTGCCTGTGGAGAGGCGCAAGGTGTTGCCGAAAGCGGGTGATGTAGCTGCTCTGGCTGAAGAGATTATTTGTCTTATGAAGGACGACCGGGCGTGGCAGCAGGCCAGCGCTGCTGGAAGAGACTACATTCAATCTTATTTCGATCTCAGAATGCAGACGAAACTGCTCGAAGACAAATACGAAGAGGTGATTGCGGGTGCGCATGGCTGAGACGGCTGACCTGCGGCGCAATACCTTATGGATGATCTCAGGGCATGGGGTCTCGCTTGCATTTCAGGCCGCATATTTTATTCTGATTGGCCGGACACTTGGGAGCCACGAATATGGTGCGTTCGTGGGTGTCGTTGCGCTTGTGAATGTACTAAGCCAGTTCAGCAGCCTTGGCATGGAGATGATTCTTGTGCGCGATATCAGTCGAACGCGGGAGTTATTTGCCGCGGCCTGGGGGAATGCTTTAGAAATCAGCGCGTGCGGTTTTGCCATCCTACTTGCGGTGGCAATGCTGATCGGTCATTTCACCCTCAAGCAGGAACTGCAGCGGCTGATTCCGTTCGTTGCGTTGTCTGACGCTTTGTTTGGGAAACTGGTGCAGCTTGCAAGCCGCGCTTTTCAGGGAGCAGGTCTGCTCTCTCAGACAGCGAGACTAACTGCGCTTACGAATATCAGCCGTGCCGCTTTCGCGTTGTGTCTCTTTTTGGGGGCGACATTTGTACATCTTCACGCTGACGCGCTTTTGTGGACGAGAATCTATTGGCTGTCTTCGCTGATGACAGCCATCGTTGCTTTCGCTTCGGTCACGAGGTTGCTTGGGTGGCCTGTGTTCGGACGCATTTCCATGCGAGTGCTCATCGATGGCTTCAGTTTCTCGCTATCCAGTTCGTCAATCTCTGTCTATAACGATATCGACAAGACATTTCTTGTAAGCGCAGGGCAGTTATACGCAGCGGGAATTTATTCGGCGGCTTATCGGATCATTGATGTCGCCAGTGTTCCCATTTATGCAATCTACACGGCCGCGACGCCGCGCTTTTTCCGTGAGGGCGAGCGAGGCATCGGCGATGTGTCGATACTGGCGAACCGGCTGTTGCGGCGAACGGTCCCGTATGGAATCGCTGCGGCGGTCCTATTGTTTGTGGGATCGCCACTACTGCCGTATCTCTTCGGGCCCTCATTCCGAGGGTCAGTCGACGCTTTGAGATGGTTGTGCCTGCTGCCGCTGATTCGCGGGTTGCATTATGCGTGGGGAACGACTATCACAGGCTCGTCGTCGCAATGGTATCGGACGGCGATGCAGCTGGGCGCCGCGGTGGCAAATCTCACTTTGAACGCTCTGCTGATTCCGCGCTGGTCGTGGCGGGGAGCAGCCATTGCGAGTCTGTTGACGGATGCCGGATTGGCAGCGGCTAGTTGGATCGTTGTGCAGTATCTGCGCGCTAAAGAAAATGCGCAAGAGAAGATTGCAGTTTCACAGGTTGTTTAGAACTCCATAGATTCTGTAGATGCAATTTGCCAGTCTTTGATCTTTGGACAGCCGAAGATACGGAAGTTAGAGACATTCCGCAGGCGGAATGCGGGCTGATGGCTGTTGCTGGGCAGCTTAATCCTGAAAAAATCGGCATCTGTCACTGTATCGAGTACAAATGCGGGACGCGCATCGGGTGCAGCAGAGGCAATTTCAACATTTGTCAGTTCTATGTTGTCGACGTGGCGGATGTAGAAGCCGTGCGCGGGCATGGGGCCGAACATGTGCGGGTCCGGGTAGCCGGTTTCCTTTTCCTCAGGTTGAAGCGCTGCCATTTCTGCCGTGCCGCCGCCTTGATGGTGGAGATAGACGTTGCTGATCTTCAGGTCCTTGATCGGATGATCGGGAACTCCGCTGATGATGGCAGCATATTTCGACGCAGCGTTGTAGCTCACAATGTTGCTGAGGATGATGCGGCTGCAGTCACCGACTGGCACGCCCTGTGGACCGCGCATACGGCTGCCGAGGCGGATGAAGATGGGCGCTTCGGAAATGTCGCGCATGGTGATGTTGGTGAAGGCTACATCTTCCAGCAATGCGCCATCTTCGCTTTCGAGCGCAATGCCATTGCAGCCTTCAAAGACGCAGTTTGAGACGGTGATGTTCTTGAAGCCGCCATTCGATTCGGTGCCGAACTTGATTCGGCCTGTGCGCGGTACATGAAAGTCAGGGGCAAACTTCTTGAATGTGCCGTCGAGCATCGCCCCCAGTTCGTAGCTGCCGCTGACGTAGCAGTTGGTGATGGTCACATTCTCCGTTGCGCGGGCATAACCAAGGGCGTACGAACTCTTCGGGCAGATGCCGTCGTCCCATGGCGAATTGACGGTGCAATTCGAAACGCGAACGTTCTTGCAGCAGTCGATGTCCATGCCATCACGATTGGTATCGATCTTCAGGTTGTCGATGATCATGTTATCGACGCCGGTTGCGAGGATTCCGAAGTGGCCGCCTTTCAGGATCGAAAAGCCGGCCAGCGTGACATTGCGGCAATTTTTGAGCGCGATTGCCTTGTTGCCCACGCGCGGCTCTTCGGCGCGAGGTTCTTCCTGAGACCCACCGCGGCTGAGACCTTTGCCCCAGATGAGACCCGGGCCAAAGATGGATACGTCGTGCAGATTTTCTCCCCAGATCAGACTGTTGTGCCAGTGGTTATGGCCATAGTCCTGATAGTTCTCCCAGGGAGCATTGGATTCGGCAGAGTCGTATCCGTCGCTGTGATCGGCGGGGGTGTCTGCGGCAAGGACGGTTGCACCTTGCATGATCTGCAAGGCGATGTTGCTTTTTAGACGGATGGAGAACGAATTGTACGTGCCGGTGGGAAATAGCACTGTGCCGCCGCCGGCGTTTGCTGCCGCCTCGATAGCTCGATTGATGGCAGGGGAATCAATGGTCTTGCCGTCGCCGGTGGCTCCGAAGGAGCGCACGTCATAGATGCTGCCATGCGGCTGACTGGATGCAGGCTGCGCTCCAAGGCCTATCGGCGCGAGCGAGCCTGCCGCACCAATGGTTGTATATTTCAGAAAATCGCGGCGCTGTTGCTGCATACGGCTCCCATCTCTTGAGTGGTCTGACCTCTTAGGAAAGATACATCACCGGGAAGCAGTTTGTCCGCTGGCAAAACGGGATTTTGGAGAGGTTCGAGCTGGGCGTCCCGTCATCCGGAACACCCAGCTATAATCAGTTCTTCAGCGCAGCCACTACGTCGGAGATGGCAACATCCACGCTTGATGCCGTCGCGCGTGTCACAATCTCAACCTTGCCTTCCGCGGCTTTCTTGCCGACGTTGATGCGATAGGGAATGCCAATGAGGTCGGCATCCTTGAACTTGACGCCTGCGCGTTCCTCGCGGTCATCGAGCAGGACGTCGAATCCGGCGGCTTCGAGATCCGCAGCAATGCGCTCGCCAACTTCAAGGAGAGTGGCATCGGTCACATTCGTGATCGTCACTACGACCTCAAAGGGAGCGATCGAGCGTGGCAGCCAGAAGCCGTTCGCGTCGTTGCTTTGTTCGATGGAGGCCGTGAGGATGCGCTCGATGCCGATACCGTAGCTGCCCATGATCGGCGTGACTTCCTTGCCGTTCGGGTCAAGCACGCGCGCGCCCATGCTCTCGGTGTATTTGTAGCCAAGCTTGAAGATGTGGCCGATTTCGACTGCCTTTGCGACCTTGAGCGGAGAGCCGCATTGCGGACAGCCTTCGCCTTCGACCACACTGCGGATATCGGCGGCGACCGTCCAGGTGAAGTCGCGCCCGGGCGTTACATTGCGGTAGTGATAGTCGAGCTTATTGGCGCCGCAGACCATGTTCTGGCGGCCTTCGAGGGCGCGGTCGAGGATGACAGTCACGCCTTCCTCACCAAGCGCTTTTGCGGGGACCAGACCAATTGGTCCGAGAAAGCCTGCTGGGCCGTGAATATATCGTTCCAGTTCTTCGGCCTGCATCGTACGCAATTCGCCGGCCTTGATGATGCCGAGCAACTTTGTTTCGTTCACCTGGTGGTCGCCACGTAGAAAGACAACCACGGGACTCCAGACCGACTCCTTTTTGGCTTTCTTCGTTTCCGCCATGTAGGCGACGCACTTGATGTCCTGTGCCTCTGAGATGTCGAAGAACCTTGCGACATCTGCGACGGCTGCGATACCAGGTGTCGAAACCAGCTCCGGCTGCCCATCGCCAGTCGGAGCTAGTTCGCTGACCGGCGCGAGTTGTGAGACTGCCTTCTCCAGGTTTGCGGCGTAGTCGCACTTGGGACAGCTGACGATCAAGTCTTCGCCGGCGTCGGTATAGACCATGAATTCCTGCGACTGCGTGCCGCCCATCGCGCCGGAGTCAGCTTCGACGGCAACGAAATTCAGCCCGCAGCGGGTGAAGATGGTGCGATAGACCTGGTCGTGCAGCTCGAAGCTTTTGTCGAGACCCGCAGCGTCGAGATCGAAGGAGTAAGCATCCTTCATGATGAACTGGCGGACGCGCAGCAGTCCGGCCTTCGGGCGGGGCTCATCGCGGAATTTGGTCTGAATCTGGTACCAGATCTGTGGGAGCTGCTTGTAGCTGCGCAGCTCTTTACGCGCGATGTCGGTCATGACCTCTTCGTGGGTAAAGCCGAGTGCGAGCCAAGCGCCTTTACGGTCCTGGAGGCGGAACATGCTTTGACCTATGGTTGTCCAGCGGCCACTCTGCTCCCAGATCTCCGCCGGGTGAATGGCGGGCAGCAGGAATTCCTGCCCGATCTTGTCCATTTCTTCGCGCACAATAGCGATGATCTTGTTGATGGAACGCTGTCCTAGAAACAGATAGGAGTAAATTCCTGCGCCGAGTTGACGGATGTATCCGGAGCGGATGAAGAACTTGTGGCTGGCGACTTCGGCATCTGCCGGAGCCTCGCGAAGAGTAGGGATGAAGAGTTTTGACCAACGATGCATGCTGACTTTGTGCTTTCTCAAACAGTGGGATCAGGCGTAAACTTCGATTTTAACCGCTGCGTCTCCCCTACGACCGACACGCTGTCTTTTCCTGCCCGAGCAGGGCATTGCCTGGATATGGAACACGAGCTTCTTTCGATTGAGTTGGCCGATGCGAAGAGTCCGGATACGCGGGTGATCTGCCTGCAGGGCCCTTTGACGATTTCAACCTTATTTGATCTCCAGCGCGAACTGCGCAATGGCGTCTGGACAAACACGATTCTTGAAATGCTGGGTGTGCCTTACATGGACTCGGCGGGCATGGGAGCGATTATCAACTTCTATGTCTCCTGCAAGAGAAGTGGGCGCAGGCTGATCGTGTGCGGTCTGAATTATCGCGTGATCGAGCTCTTCAAACTGACAAACGTCGACAAGCTAATCACGATCACCGATGACCTGGATCAAGCAGAAGCTATCTTGAAAGCAGAAAGCTAGAAGAATTCGCAACAACATCTCCTTTCGCGATTCGCCGCAGTTGTTTGCCGCTTCGGTAGAATTTGCGGTACGAGGATTTGCTCCCGCTTCGCGAAAGGATCACTCATGGGTCGATTCACACGCCGCCGTTTTCTGGCGGCGGCTTCCACCGTTGCTGGAACTCAATGGCTGTCCAGACGCTCAGCGTGGGCCCAAATCCCGTCAAACGAGGTCAGCGAGCTGAAGCTGTGGTACACCAGCCCTGCATCGCAATGGGTGGATGCACTGCCCATTGGCAACGGGCGCCTGGGAGCGATGGTATTTGGCGGAGGAGCTGTCGACCCGGTAGATCCCAAAGATCCCAAGGCCGACTGCGATCCAGGGCCTGTACCTACCGATCCCGCGCGAGAAACTTTGCAGCTGAATGTAGATACACTCTGGTCGGGGCTGCCGGTGGACGGCAACAATCTCGACGCTAAGAATTATTTGCCGGCAGTGCGTAAGGCTGTGCTGGAAGACAAAAACTACCATCTGGCCGACGATCTGTGCCGCAAGATGCAAGGGTTGTTCGCGGAAGCGTATCAGCCCATCGGCAGCTTGCATGTGGATTGCACGCACGCGGGCACGGTGACTGAGTATCGCCGCGAACTCGATCTCGCATCTGCAGTGGCGACGGCGCGCTACAAGGTGGGCGATGTTGCATATGAGCGAGTGGCATTTTCTTCCGCGCCGGATCAGGCGATTGTGCTGCGTCTCTCTGCCAGCAAGCCGGGTCAGCTGAACGCGACAATATGGATGGATGGTGCGCTGGTCAAATCGGTGCAGGTGGTGGGCGGCAGTCGCCTGCTGTTAACCGGCAAGGCTGCGAAGCATGTTGCGGGGGCCGGTCATCCTGATGGCGAGATTCCTGTGGTGCATTCCGACATGCCCGGTGAAGGTATGTACTACGCAGCCGTGCTGCAGGCGAACGTAGAAGGCGGCCACATAGCTGCGCGTGGTGACAGGCTCGTGGTTCATGACGCGACGGTCTGCACGCTGATACTGACCGCGGCGACCGGTTATCGCGGATTCGACCAGAAGCCAGATACGCCTCAGGCCGAAGTGAATGTACTCGCCATCCGGGAATTGGATGCTGCGAGCAAACAGAGTTACCCCGCGATGCGGCAGCGGCATGTGGCGGATTATCAGAAATTCTTTGACCGTGTGGCTCTTTCGTTGGGCCCGAATGCTGCGGATTCGCAGCCGACAGACGAGCGGCTCAAGGATTTTGCCGCAGCGCCCGATCCCGCGCTGCTGGCGCTGTATTTCCACTACGGACGATACCTGCTGATCAGCAGCTCGCGACCGGGGACGCAGCCCGCAAATCTGCAGGGTATCTGGAGCTATCAGGTGCAGCCGCCGTGGAGCTCGAACTGGACATCAAATATCAATGTCCAGATGAACTATTGGCCAGCGGAGAGCTGCAATCTGAGCGATTGCACTGTGCCGCTGCTTGCATTCGTCGGTGACCTGAGCCAAACCGGTGCGCGGGCGGCGCGTGAGACGTATGGCCTGCCGGGGTGGGTGACGCATCACAACATCGATCTGTGGCGCGCGGCAAACCCGGTGGGCATGGGTGTGGGCGCACCGACCTGGGCCAATTGGGGCATGAGCGGGCCTTGGCTCTGCGCGCATCTTTACGAGCACTATGCGTTTACGCGCGACCGTGAATTTCTGCGCACAAAGGCATATCCGGTGATGAAGGGCTCGGCGGAGTTCTGCCTGGCGTGGCTGATTGAAGATGGAAACGGCCATTTAACAACGTGCCCGTCGGAATCGACCGAGAACGACTTCATGGCTCCGGACGGCGAGCGTGCCATGACGAGCGCCGGTTGCACCATGGATATGGCTCTAGTACGCGAACTGTTCACGAATTGCATTCACGCGGCGAAGGAACTGGGGGTCGATGACGAGTTTGCAGTTAAGCTCGACACTGCGCGCTCCCGTCTGATTCCCTATCAGATTGGCAGATATGGGCAGTTGCAGGAGTGGTCTATTGATTTTGCCGAGAGCACGCCGGGGCAGCGGCACATGTCGCACATGTATCCGCTATATCCGGGCAGCGAGATTACACCGCGCGGTACGCCGGAGCTGGCAAAAGCTGCACGTATTTCGCTGGAGCGGCGACTGGCCAATGGCGGCGCGTACACCGGCTGGAGCCGCGCCTGGGCCATCGCCTTCTGGTCGCGTCTGGGTGACGGCGACAAGGCATGGGAGTCGTTGAGCATGTTGATGCAGCACAGTACGAACAGGAACCTGTTCGACACACATCCGGCAGGAAAGACATCGATCTTCCAGATTGACGGGAACTTCGGAGCAACGGCGGCGATTGCCGAGATGCTGATGCAGAGCCACACCGGCGTCATCGATCTGCTGCCGGCGTTGCCCTCGGCGTGGGCTGCGGGCGAAGTGAAAGGTCTCAGAGCGCGCGGCTCAGTAGAGGTAGATCTGCGCTGGGAGAACGGAAAGGCTGTCGCCTCTACGCTTCGGCCGGATTTCTCCGGAGAGTATCAATTGCGCGTGCCCGCTGGACAGGCGATCCAGGGAATAAGCGATGGAGCTTCAGTGCCATTGCGTTCACATCCCGACGGCAGTATTGCCTGCACGCTGGAAGCAAAGCACACTTACCGGGTGAGGTTCGCTTAGGGAGCCGGACGATCAGGGCACTACGTTTGCCGCCTCGCTATAATGGAAGATGTGTACTAGGGCCGCTGCTGCGACCTTGCCATGCCTTGGACCATCAAAGATAAATGATTAAAGCCCATCAACATCCTCTGCAAAAGATCATCGAGAGTCGAATCGCCATCATCGATGGAGCGATGGGCACGACGATCCGCACCTATGGCATGAAGGAAGCGGACATCCGGGGGGATCGGTTCCGGGACTCGACCAAAGATCTGCTGAATAATGGTGATCTTTTCTCGCTGACTCAGCCGGATATGATCTGCGATATCCATCGCCGGTTCTTGGATGCCGGTGCGGACATTATCGAGACGAATACCTTCGGCGCGACCAGCATTACGCAGAGCGAATTCTTTGTGGACGATCCGCGGGAGCATGGCGGACGGAAAGATCCTGAGTTTTACCAGAAGATCATCGAGGATTCGTCTCTCGGCAACCTGGCATGGGAGATCAATGAGCAATCGGCGCGGCAGTGCAGGGAATGGGCGGATCGTGTCGGGAATGAGACATCGCGGCAACGGTTTGTGGCGGGAGCCATCGGGCCGCTGACGGTGTCGCTCTCGAACTCGCCCGATGCCGATGATGCGGGCTTTCGGGTGGTTACCTTTGACCAGGTGAAGACTGCCTATGCGCAGCAGGCGCGCGCGCTTATCGCGGGCGGTGTCGACCTGCTTCTGGTGGAGACGATCTTCGACTCGCTGAATGCCAAGGCGGCGCTTGTCGCCATTCGCGAGGTCTTCGATGAAGACGGTAAGGAACTGCCGGTGATGATCTCGGCAGCGGTGGGTCGTGGCGGCGAGACGCTGATCTCAGCGCAAACCACAGAGGCGTTCTGGAACGCGGTGGCGCACGTGAAGCCGCTGTCGGTGGGGCTGAACTGCTCTCTCGGTCCAGACCTGATGTATCCGTTCCTGGAAGATCTCGCGGAGAAGGCGAACGTTGCCATCTCGTGCTATCCGAATGCAGGTTTACCGAATCCGCTTTCAGAGACCGGCTTCGATCTGGGGCCGAAGGATATGGCGCGTTACCTGGGCGATTTTGCGCGAGGCGGGCTAATCAATATTGCCGGCGGTTGTTGTGGCAATACCCCCGAGCACATCGCGGCCATCGCTAAAGCGCTCGAAGGCCAGGCACCGCGAAAGTGGGAGACGAGGCCCGCTGAGGAAGCCTACGCGCGCAAGAGCGAGGGCCGGGCGTGAGTGTGATCGAAAGCGTGAGCGTAGCCGAGGCCATAGAGACGAAGCCACTTCGTCTGTCGGGATCGCAGCCATTCACCCAGCAGCGTGGCGTCTACATCATGATTGGCGAGCGGACTAATGTAGCGGGTTCGCCCAAGTTCGCGAAGCTGGTAAAGGAAGGCAAATTCGAAGAAGCGGTCAGCGTGGCTCGGCAACAGGTCGAGAATGGCGCGAATGTCATCGACATCTGCATGGACGAGGGGATGATCGACGGCGTCGCCGCGATGACGCGCTTTCTGCAGTTGCTGGCGAGCGAGCCCGAAGTCGCCAAAGTGCCCTTTATGGTGGACTCCTCGAAGTGGGAGGTCATCGAGGCGGGGCTCAAGTGCCTGCAGGGCAAAGGCATCGTGAACTCGATCTCGCTGAAAGAAGGCGAAGAGAAGTTCCGCCGGAACGCAGCTACGGTGCTGAAGTATGGCGCGGCGGTAGTGGTGATGGCCTTTGATGAGCAGGGCCAGGCAGCGACGTACGAGGACAAGATCCGCATCTGCGAGCGCGCCTACCGGATCCTCGTCGATGAAGTCGATTTTCCGCCTGAAGACATCATCTTTGACCCGAACATCCTCACGGTTGCCACCGGCATGGAGGAGCACAACAACTACGCGGTTGACTTCATCAATGCCACGCGCTGGATCAAGGCCAACCTGCCGCACGCAAAGGTCAGCGGCGGCGTATCGAACATCTCATTCAGCTTTCGCGGGAACAATAAGGTGCGCGAAGCTATGCACTCGGCATTTCTTTACCATGCCATTGCGGCAGGCATGGACATGGGCATCGTGAATGCCGGGATGCTCGAAGTGTACGAAGAGATCGAGCGGGAGCTGAAAGAACTGGTCGAAGACGTGCTGCTGAATCGCCGTCCTGACTCGACAGAGCGGCTGGTGGAATTCGGCGAGACGCTGAAGAACGTCGGCAAGGCCGTCAGTGAGAAGAAGGCAGAAGAATGGCGCCATGGCACCGTCGAGGAGCGTCTTTCACACGCGCTGGTCAAGGGGATCGACACATATATCGACGCCGATACTGAAGAAGCCCGCGTCAAGCTGGGACGGCCTCTGCTGGTGATTGAAGGTCCGCTGATGGCGGGCATGAGCGTCGTGGGTGATCTGTTTGGGGCCGGCAAGATGTTCCTGCCGCAGGTGGTCAAATCTGCCCGCGTGATGAAGAAGGCAGTCGCTCATCTCACTCCATTTATGGAGGCTGAGAAAGAGGAATTGGCAGCGGCTGGCCATGTGGTGAAGGCGCAGGGAAAGATCGTGCTGGCAACGGTGAAGGGTGATGTTCACGACATCGGCAAGAACATTGTCGGCGTCGTCCTGGCCTGTAATAACTACGACGTCATCGACCTAGGCGTGATGGTTCCTTGCGAAAGAATTCTCGAACGCGCCAAGGCGGAGAAGGCGGACATGATCGGCCTCAGCGGGCTCATTACGCCATCCCTCGATGAGATGGTTCATGTGGCCCGTGAGATGGAGCGTCAGGGTTTCAAGCTGCCGCTGCTCATCGGCGGGGCGACCACGAGCCGGGCGCACACGGCCGTCAAGATTGCACCGCACTACAGCGAGCCGGTCGTCCATGTGCTGGATGCGAGCCGGGCGGTTCCGGTGACGACCAGCCTTTTGAGCGACGAAGGCAAGCCGGAGTTCGTGGCGCAGCATCGCGCCGATTACGAGGCGGTCCGCAAGGCTCACGCCGCGCCGCGGCTGTCGGTCGTCTCTCTTGAAACTGCCCGAGCAAGGCGGACTCCGATCGCGTGGCGTGCTGAAGACCTGGCTGTGCCGGCGTTTACCGGTGTGCGCGTGCTGGACAACTTTCCATTGGCGAGGCTGCGCGAGTTCATCGACTGGAGCCCGTTCTTCCACACCTGGGAGCTGAAAGGCATTTACCCGCGCATCTTTGATGACGAGAAGCAGGGTGCGCAGGCGCGTCAGATCTTCATGGAAGCCAACTCTCTCCTGGATGTCATCATCGAAAAGAACCTGATCGCGGCGCGTGCCGTATACGGCTTCTTTCCTGCCAACGCCGTCGGCGACGGTGTCGAACTGTACACAGACGACACACGCACCGAGGTGCTTGAGCGATTCCATTTCCTCCGTCAGCAGTCAAACAGAGAAGGCAGCGAGCCGTGCCGGTCGCTGGCCGACTTTATCGCGCCGAAGGAAACCGGGCTGCCCGACTACATCGGCGGATTCGCTGTAACCAGCGGCATTTGCCTGAAGGAGTTGTGCGACCGCTTCAGGGCCGAGCATGACGACTACAACGCGATCATGGCGGAGGCGATCGCCGATCGTCTGGCTGAAGCTTTTGCCGAATGCTTGCACAAGCGGGTGCGGGATGAATGGGGTTACGGCTGTGACGAACGACTGAGCAAAGCCGAGCTCATTCAAGAGAAGTATCGCGGGATCAGGCCGGCCGCGGGCTACCCGGCGTGTCCGGATCATACCGAAAAAGGCGCGCTCTGGCGGTTGCTCGATGTGCAGGCGAACACGGGCATTCAGCTTACCGAGTCGTTTGCAATGTGGCCCGGATCGAGCGTGAGCGGACTTTATTTTGCTCACCCTCAATCGCGATATTTCAGCCTTGGCAAGATCGACCGCGATCAGGTTGCCGACTATCACGAGCGCAAGGGAATGAGCGTGGCAGAGGTTGAGCGCTGGCTCGGACCAAACCTGAACTACGATCCTGAATAGTCTCTGCTCGAATTCTGAAGCGATTCTCGCGCCGACCCCTGATACTTCGCGATCGCTATCGATGCGTGACAGCTTTTCCTGACTTATGACCTAAAGTGCAGCGGCATTGCTATATCAGTCAAAGTTTGCGTTGACGTTTGGCCGACAAATTCATACAGTTGAACATCCGTGAATTCAGTGCAGAACCGCCTTAGCCGATGCTATCGAAAGGGGTTTGACTATGAAACGCACGATGTCAGCCGCAGAGGGTCCGAAGGCCGCAAAATGTTCGGCCAACAAAATACCGCACAGAATAATCTTTCTCGTGGCTGCCTGCACTCTCGCGCTTGCCATCGTACCGTCGATGTACGGTCAGGCCACCGGCAGTTTTTCCGGTACTGTCGCTGATAAATCCGGATCGAGCGTTTCAGGAGCCACTGTTACTGCTACCTCACAAGGCACCGATCTTGCCCGTACCGGGAAGACGGATGATGCAGGCCATTATTCGATCCCGCTGCTTCCCGTTGGTACATACACTGTGCGCGTCGATTCCACAGGTTTTCAAAGCTCGGAATCGAAAGATCTTACTCTCCATGGGGATGAAGCCCGCGAACTGAATTTCAATCTTGCTCCCGCGAGCGTATCCACAACGGTTACCGTAGCCGCCGAAGCAGTCGCTGTCGAGACGGCCAATCCGTCTCTCGGTCAGGTCATTACGTCGCAGCAAGTCAGGCAACTGCCTTTGAATGGCCGCGATTTTGTGCAACTTGCCACGCTTACGGCGGGCGCGACGGCAGAAACGAATCCCGGCAGCTTCTTTACTTCTGCGGCCAGCAGTGAGGTAGCGGCGCGCGGACCTTTTTCGCTCTCGGTGGGCGGCTCCCGGCCAAATAGCACCGACTGGTTGCTGGACAACGTCGACAATAACGAATTGACGGCAGGCGGTATCGCCATCTTAACGTCGATCGACGACATCGAGGAGTTCAAGGTGTTGACCTATACCTACTCCGCCGAATATGGAACACGCGCCGGCCCGACCGTGCTGCTGACAACGAGATCAGGGTCGAACGACTTCCACGGATCGCTGTTCGAGTTTTTCCGGAATACGGCACTCGATGCCAAGAGCTACTTTGCGACCTCGGCCGAGAAATTCAACTTGAACCAATTCGGTGGTTCGATCGGCGGCCCTATTCGGAAGAACAAAACTTTTTTCTTTGTTGATGGCGAGCAGAAGTATCAGCGTCACGGCATCACTTTTACCGGCCTCGTGCCTTCTCTGGCCATGCGCACAGGCGACTTCTCGGCGGACCCTTTTGGCAATGCGGTCAGTGGGCTAGGCATCGTCAACCCGAATATGATCGGAGCTTCGACCGATCCTAACGCCTATCCGAATGTCTACTTCCAGTGCAATGGGGCAGGACAACCCATAGCTGCCAACGCGGACGGAAGCCAGGCGCAGGGGACACCCTGCAACAAGATTCCCTCCAACCTAATTAACAATATTGGACAGGCGATGATGAACCTGTATCCTGCGCCGAACGCCAGCAACGCTGCGGCGGGATACAACTATGTCAACACTCCCGTTCGCGAACTCGACGAGACGAAGTTCGATGGCCGTCTGGACCAAACCTTCTCCAATGCGGATTCGGCTTTCGGTCGCTTCAGCTACGATCAGGCCTATTCCTTTGTTCCGGGCGGCTCGCCGGGGTTCGCGGCGCAGAACGCTTTCGGCACCAATCAACGCATCATCAATCACGCCCGCAATGCGGCCATCGGCGAGACTCACGTCTTCTCGGCCTCGATGGTCAATCAGGCAAATTTTGGCTACAACCGTATCTTTGATTACATCTCGTCGTTCGGCACGGGAACGTGCGCCTCGGCCACCATCGTGCCTGGCGGAATTCCCAACGCGAACCTTGGATGTCCTACCGGCTCAGGCCCGTGCGCGGCTGGCGCCTACAGCTGCGGTCTGGTTTCTACGATCGTTGCCGGCGGGTATTGGGCGGTCGGCGATCGCGGGTACTCACCCTTCCAGGGTGGCACGAATATATTTTCCTTCCGCGATTCGCTCGATCTGATCGTCCGCAAGCATAACATTCACGTCGGACTCGACTTCCGGGCGAATCAGATGAACGTCGGCACTGAAGCCTTTCAGGATGGCTTCTGGATCATCGGCAACGGCGGTAACTTTACCGGTCTCAGCAGCGCCAATGTTGGCGGCAATGCGATGGCGGATTTCATTCTCGGCATCACTGGCCTTGCCATTCACGACCAGACGTTCGACGGGCCTGTTACCGGCCGGCGCTGGAAGATCTACCGTCCTTTTGGCGAGGATGATTGGAGAGTCACTAACTCTCTTACCCTCAATCTCGGTCTTGCCTGGGATATGACGACGCCAATCTCAGAGCAGCACGGACGTTTGGCGAATTATATTCCCAGTACCGGACAGCTTCTCATTGCCAATCAAAACGGAGTCAGTTCGTCAGCCGGAGTGAACATGGATTGGACCGCTCTCGAACCGCGCATAGGTGCAGCGTGGAAGTTCTTCGGCAGCGATAAGACCGTGTTTCGGGCTGGCTTCGCTCTGTTTCACGACTCAGCATGGAGTCAGGGAGCCCAAGGTCTGTGGCAAAACCCGCCCTTTTTAGGCGAATCCGATGCGTTTGCCTCTGCGGGCTGTGCCTTTGCTACCTCATACTGTTCTACGGTGCTTGGGCAGACACCCTCCGCCATCAGCCTCTCCAGTGGATTTCAGGCAATTCCAGCGCCCCCTACCGCCGGAACATTTACCGGCTCGTTTTACACGCAGCCCACAGACTTCAAGTTAGCCCGGGTGCGGCAATATAACCTGAACGTCGAACAGGTACTGCCGGCCAATATTGTGCTCACGATGGGATATGCCGGTTCGCGCGCCAATCACATTCTGGTTGCGGGGAATAATCTCAATAGCTCAAGTCCATCGGCTTGTGTCGGATCCCCGTCCTATACGATTGGCTGTCTACCTGGAGGAGAACCCTACATATCTCCCTACACTCCATTCCAGACCATCTCGCTCTTCGGCGATGTCGGCAAGACAAGCTACGACTCGCTGCAGATCAAAGCAGAAACCAAGACGTCGAAGGGCCTGTATGCTCTGATCGCTTACTCTTATTCCCATACGATGGACAACGGCCTGTCGGACGGCCTGGGCTCGCTGCTGAGCGCGCCCTATTTTCCACTGCCTAACTGGCAGAAGCTGGATTGGGCTTTGTCGCAGATCAATCTCAATCACAGCTTCACGGGCAGCGTGATTTACGATCTTCCTTTTGGCAAGGGCAAGCAATTTGGCAGCAATTGGAATGGACTGACCAATGCACTGCTCGGAAACTATCAGCTGACCACCATCGAAAGAATCTCTTCCGGTTTTCCTGACCCCTTGATCGATAGCAACAACCAGTCCGGCGTCTACTTCCAGAATGGCGGCAACGGGAATAATTGGAATCGCCCCGAGCGAATTGCAGGATGCGACGTCTACGCGGCGCATCATAGCCAGAACCAGTACATCAATAGCGCCTGCTTCGTCGCGCCGCCTATCGGACAACTCGGAAACTCAGCCCGTGTGCCGGTCACAGGTCCCGGCTTCGTCAATACCGACTTCTCCGTCATCAAGCAATTTTTGCTGCCGAGAAAGGAGATGGGTTTGAACTTCCGCGCGGAGTTCTTCAACCTCTTCAATCACACGCAGTACGGTCTGCCGGTCAACGATGTGAGCGCAGCCGGCTTCGGCTCTGTAAACTCAACGGTGAATAATCCGCGCCTGGTGCAATTTGCGCTCAAACTAACCTTCTGACGGGCTATGGCTGACCTGGTGTGTGGCCAATGAAGCGGTCTGCCCATTCGATGAAGTACTTCATATTAGGCGCGTCCGTGTGGCCGCCATCGTGCTGGCGCCACGCTAACTGGCCATTCAGCAGCCCCTGGTTCACAGGCGGCATCTTTGCAGTGTGGTAGTCTCCCGGAACGTCGAGTCCTTTTGCGCCGAGCAAATCGAAGACCCTGCCCGCATCCACTGTAGCCATAAAACTTCCCTCGTGATCGAGCCAATGAGCATCGCCCTTCTCAGGAATGCCGTAGCTGATGAACGTAAGGCGGGGAGCGCAGAGCGCGATGAGTTCGTTGGAATCGACGGGAATATCGCCCGGGTTCA
>Ga0206829_10076_pt1 | contig 37084 bp, 18 predicted proteins | sample Alteio_BWOrgCont_75_FD_152862 | JGI IMG/M metagenome (GOLD analysis project Ga0206829, IMG submission 152862) | Enriched cells from forest soil in Barre Woods Harvard Forest LTER site, Petersham, Massachusetts, United States -... | ecosystem: Environmental > Terrestrial > Soil > Temperate forest >... | reverse complement strand
CAGATGTTTTCAAGGATATGTTGAATGACAGTGCCAGCATCGGAATTACTGCCCGCGAATTAAATGATAACGAAAAAGCGGCTTTCAAGAAACAAGTTATTGACCCTATCACCACCAAAATCGCGATTGATGCCATTGCCTTTATCATTAATAATGAAAATTCTTCCGGCGAAATAACTTTTCCGAGAATGAAGGAAATTCTTTCCGGCAAAATGAAGACCTGGCATGATGCCGATGATCAGAATAAATTGGGCGAGATAAAAGTTGTTTTTGATAATATGAAATCCAGCACGACGCGGTTGTTAAGGGATAGCATTGTTGGGAATGAGAAATTGCCGGGGAATTGGTTTGCTATGAAGAATAATCCTGAAGTTGTGGATTATGTATCGAAGAATAAAGATGCCATTGGAATCCTTGGTGTGAGCTGGATTAGCGATGCACAGGATTCCCTGACGGTGGACTTTTTGAAGAAGGTAAAAGTCGTTGCCCTGACCTCTAATGACCCGCAAGACAGGGAATATTACAAGCCTTATCAAGCCTATATTGCTTTGAAGAATTACCCTGTTTGCCGGAATATTTATGTTATTAATCGGGAAGCCCGCACTGGTCTTGGAACGGGTTTTGCAGGATATCTTGCAGGTGAATCTGGTCAATTAATTATTAAAAAAATGGGGCTGATGCCTGCGACACAATCGGTAAGATTAGTACATTTGCACCCCGAAAACGTACAGTAAATAACAAGTTTTATGAATTTTATGAATTTAAGAATGGCAGGAATCCTTTTCCTTCTGATGATTTCCTTTGCCAATGGACAGACTTTGCAAGAGGGTCAGAAGAAAATCGAAATGAAGCAATTGGAAGGTGCGAAAAAGACTTTCAAAGCTCTCTTGGACAAGGATGCGAATAACGTGGAAGCCCTGTTTTATCTCGGCAAGGTTTATTGGCTGCAACAGAAGAATGATTCGGCGATGGTGCTCTTCCAAAAGATAACTTCCATTAATCCTGAATCGCCTTTGGGGTATGTCGGGCAGGGGTATGTTTATCTTAACCAAAAGAATGATAAGGATAATGTGATGGTGAATAAAAAGGCTCTGTCATATTCCAAACCCAAGGATCCAAGTACCTATATGAATATTGCGGAGGGCTATATATACGGGGCATTTCCAAATCTGGAGAAGGCTTTGGAAAACCTGGAGAAGGCAAAGGAAATCAGCAAGAATAATCCTAAAATATTTATCCTGACGGGTGATGCCTATGCCACGAAATTTGATGGAAAGGGTAATGCAATGACCAACTATGAATCAGCTACGGACATGGATAAAAACAATGTCCAGGCATGGTTTAAGATTGGGGAATTGGATGCTCATTCCAAGAACTATAAGGATGCAGAACCTGCCTTGAAGAAGGCTCGTGAACTGGATTCTCTGTATGTTCCGGTATATCCTGAATTGGCTGAATTATTCTTTTATTCCAATCGCCTTTCGCAAGCCAAAGAGATGTATCGAATCTATCTTTCCTTGTGCGATTATGACTTGGATGCAATGGTTCGGTATGCATCGTTCCTTTATCTTAGCAAGGATTACGAAAACTCTATCAAGGAAATTCTCAAGGTTCAATCGAAAGATACTTCCTATCTTGTTTTCAATAAATTTCTTGGGTATTCTTATTACGAAGTTGGAAAGTATGCAGAGGGAATTCCACCCTTGAGAAAGTATATCAACCAGACTCCGGTTGCCAAGATTGAATATAAGGATTATGAATATTATTACAAGATGTTATTGAAGACAGGGCAGGATAGTCTGGGAAGAATCTGGATGATGAAAGCCTATAATCTTGATACCACAAAAACAGAGTTGCTTGGACAATTTGCAGAGATGTTGAATAAGGAAGCGGATGCTATTTACAAGTCTTATGATTCTCTAAACAGAATAGCAGATACCATTACCAAGAAAGCTGATACCGCTCTGAAGGCAAGGGTTTTGAGAGATGCGGCAGACATTTTTAAACAAGCTTCCAATAAATACCATGAAGCATCGGATGCCTATAATTTTAAACTCCTCCATTCTATTCATCCGCAGGCAGCCGATTATTTTGTTATAGGCAAAGACCTCTATCGTGCCGCTGATTACGACAATGCGGATTCGGCTTTCAAGCGTGTTACTGAGATAGCGCCCACCTACATTCCGGGCTATGTCTATCGGGTAAATATCAATGTTTATTACAAGGATACTTTAGCCACCACAGGCAGTGCGGTGGCGGTCTGTGATACCTTGATAGAAAGATTGAAAGTGGATTCGGTGACGGCTGCCAAAAACAAAATTACTTTGATGACTTGCTACAAATATCTCGGCACCTATTACCTCAAGAAAAAGGATTGTAAGAAGGGCAAGGAATATTATCTGAAAGCTAAAGAATTAGATCCTTCTGACAAGCAGGTGCTTGACATCTTGAAGGGATTGAATTGCTAAAGAATAAATTTCAACATTATTATTCAACACTAAGACACTTCGCTCATTAAGACTCACCAAATGTTTCTTAATGACCTAAGTGCCTTAGTCTTGAATTTTATTTCTCCCTGTTTTATTTCTTCTCTTAATCCTTCACAAACCGCTTCACTTCTGCTGTTTGAGCATTGATGACCCGGATAAAGTAAATGCCTTTTGCCAGTGAGCTGACATCTATTTTCTCAATAGAAGTACCAGATGGAATCATATAAGAATCCTGCTGACGACCAGTAATATCAAAGATCTGAAGCATAGAATTCTCTGTAGCCATTCCATTAAATTCTACATTCAGCAGCGATGAAACCGGCGAAGGAAAGATATTAATAGTAGAATTTTGGGAAAGGAGAGTAGGGATGCCACTGGAAGCAGTGTAACAAACTTTAAGTCTTGGGAGAACAGTAGAATCGCTATTATACATAGATGCAAATAGCAAGCATCTATAGGTAGCTTCTGTGTCTAAGCTCATCATAAACCCATAATTTCCTCCCATCATAACATTCGTCATGGCTTTAATATCTATATTGAGATAGTTTTCCATTGTGCTTGTACTTTCTGGAAGTATAACTGAATCAAGAGAGGTAGTTGCTGGTTGATTATTCCAGGTAGCTGTACTGGAACTCCATGAATCAGTAATCAATCTCAAAACACTAAGGTTAGAACCTGTTAAAGGTGAAGAACCTTGTGGATTATTATTAGTTGGATGACCATACAATGATAGGAGCGAACTATCTATCACTGAATTATTAGGGATTGAAGAAAAGTCAAATTGCATCATTGACCTTTGTGTAAACTCGCCACCATTAGTCCAGTCATTCGCTAAGAAATCCGGATAAGTGGTCATAACTGTCGTCGGATAAGAAGTGGCAATAGATGCCGTCTGCGTCGGGTACAAAGTGACACATGTCATTCCTTCTTTTGACGAATTTAAATTTGATGCCGATGGCATTGAGGTTTGGGCAAACATACATGATGTTGCGATGAATACTGCTAAAATTGCTTGTACTGATTTTTTCATTTTTTTTAATTTTTTGTTTTTGTATTTATTTTAAATTATCTTTTTTTATTTTACAATTTTGAATGCGACTTGATAATAGTTATTCACGGCTCCTATTAAATCAAACTTGATATAATAGGAATCCGTGAAGCATTTAAAAGCAAGAAATTCATGATTCGGAACATTAAATTCATCAAATAAAACTATATCCCCTTCCTTTAAATAATTCGCAAGAGAGGTGAGGACAAAAAGTGTTGAAGAAAACAAATCAGCATCCATGTGAATGATTCTTTTGTTAGAAGATTTTATGTCATGACTTTGAAGAAAAGGATACATAGTTTCCTGAAATAATCCTTTTACAAATTCATGCCTGTTGCCTTCTACCACGGGGAAATTATAACTCATATCACCCTTCTTGAAAGCTCCCCAATCCTCTGGCAATCCTTCAAAAGTATCGAAGCCATAGAACTTGGAATCAGGATTTTTATTTGCATTATTCCACCATTTAAAAGACCCGCCGGCAGCGACACCGAATTCCAGATAATCTATCTTTTCATTCTCCAGATTTTCTCTCTTTACAATGTATTCATAAAGCTGAATTCGTTTGTCATAATTCCTTATCAAACTGAAGAAATCATTCATTATTCCCTCCTTCTTTTGGGCGGCAGTCCATTTGGTCATTCTCAACAAATTTCCTTTAAACAGGATAATATTACTCAAGAATCCAAGGTAAACTCCCGGTCTCAATAAGATTAGGAATCCTTTAACAAGATAGATTATTCTATGCTTCAACAATTTCATAAGGATATAGTTTTTATATTAGGATGCAAAGATAGAGAATAATCAGGAATAACGATTCTTTTTAATCTTCAAATTATTTCTTGAAAGGCTTGCCACCAACATTTTCCGCCCCATTCCCCAAAATTTTTATTCCCCAAAGCAAATAGTATTGATAATGATAGAACAATTATGATTCGATCCCCCGAAAAAGTGTATCAAAACCCAAAAAAAGTGTATCAAAACCGTATTTTTGTGTATCAAAATCCAAAATTAATGTATCAGATTTGAACATTAGTGTATCATTACAAAAAATTAGTGTATCAAAATTATTTGTCATTAAAGAGATAAACAATTTTGATACACTGATTTTATTTGAAAATTCCTTTTTTGAAGGATTTTTATACTGTTATTTTCTTACTGTAGTTGTGATTTTTGCTATCCGCAAAGCATCCGGATTTTGCATCACAAAAGAACTCATTCCTTTTGCCACCGCCATCGAAGTATTTGCCTTTAAAGTAACTGGTGGCTTAGTCATATCTTTTCCCGGATAAATCAAAACATCCCATGCATTCGGATTGTTAATGATAGAGCCGATGATGGCTCCATGTATCAATACATGCGCGCCTTGGAGGGCAGTGCTTTTCTGAACTTTGTGAGTCGGAGCCGTGGCTACAATGATGAAGCCCATCAAGCCCAGGGAGCGGGAATTGTTCCTGTAATATGCCTTGGCATAATTATAAATCTTGACCAGATCTACCAGCACCGGCGCCCATTTGCGATTGCGCAGCATGGTATTTTCTTCTGACAGATTGAAGGCGTTGAAGGCATTGGTAACATTGAGATTGGCAGCCGTCATGGCATCTAAATCATCCGCCATCACGATTTCGTTTTGCGTATTATAAGGCTGCAAAGGGCTTGTGCCCACAGGGTAGGAGCCATCCTTCCCGGCATACACGCCAAACATGTCTAATTTATCTTCCGGTCTTGAAGGGTAGGTGAGCTTTCCATTCACCGAAATGATGGCACCCCAGAAAGATAGCTTGGAATAATTGGTAGGATTGGCGGCTTTCAAAAACTGAAACCCGCCCTTCATGTGGCTGATGATAGGGTTCATGCTGCGGTTCCTCAACTGGATCTCGTTATGAGCGATTCCTGCCTGCGTGTTTTTGATATTATCAAAGCCTATGGCAGCCACTTTGGCTAAGTCATCCACCGTAAAATCAATCTCCTCTGAAGTCATGAAAACTTCCAGCCAATTGCCCGGCGGGAGGGTAGCTTTGAATAGAACAACTCTTTCAAACAATTCTGTTTGACCTTTAAAATCAGAAGCAAAATTCTGGTGCGAATGTGGTTTTTTAGCCATTGGTAATTTATTTAATGCGGTGCAAAATTACAAAAATTTTTTACAAACAAGAATTTTTGAACAATTATTTCTTCTTTCTGGGAATCAGGAACTTAATTAATTTGGAATTTTACATTTTTAAAATAGCTGTTCATAATTGTTCCTTTGGAAAATTATTTAACCCCAATGCTGTGGTATCAACGGGCTGGTGGATAAAACACATGGCATCATAAGTTCTTTTTTTACAGCCTCAAACCCTGTTTTTTTCCACCCTCTGCCTTTAATAAATGTTCTTTGATAATTTTGGGGAATAACAGAATCCTTAAATCGTAAATCTTTTTCTAATTTTGCCGCGATGAAAAAGAAATCTAACACATTTTCAGCATATCCGGCAACCCGCTTGCTGCTATTCGGCAGCGTTAAATATTGTTACTTGATGCTTCTGATGCTTCTTCTTGGAATATTTACGAATTCCTCAATAGCTCAAACAGGAAAGATCAGAGGAAAGATTACTGATGCTAAAACTCATGAAGTATTGGTGGGAGTTACTATCATTGCTAATCATAGTTCAGAGTATAAGAAAATTTTTGTTGATGGAAAAGAATTCAGACCCGATAGTGCTGATGTAATAGGTGTAACTTCTAATGTTGATGGCAATTATAATATGGAATTAAAGTCAGGTGCTTATGATTTAAAGTTTACTTTCATTGGGTATAATACCAGAATAGAAAAAGGAATTGTGGTTAATGATAATTCTATTACAACTTTAGATGTCTCTCTTGAAGAATCACAAGCCCAACTTCCAATAATGGTCGTCTCTGCCGGCAAGTACGAGCAAAAAATCTCTGATGTAACAGTCTCCATGCAAGTCATCAAACAAGATATTATAGAAGACAAGAATACGGTCTCAATGGAGTTCATCATAGATCAGATTCCTGGTGTCCAAGTGGTGGATAATCAACCAAGCATCCGTGGTGGCGCGGGTTGGAGCTATGGTGCCGGTAGTCGTGTCTTGGTCATGATGGATGATATGCCCTATCTTGCCGCCGATGCCGGAGATGTGAAGTGGAGTGCCTTGCCTATTGAGAATATCAACCAGGTAGAAGTCGTGGAAGGTGCGTCATCTGCCCTCTTTGGCTCCTCTGCGCTGAATGGAGTGATCAATATCAGGACGAATTACCCGAGAGATACTCCCCAAACAAAGATTACGGTCTTCGAAGGCATCTATGATACCCCCGGCGAAGCAGATATGAAGTGGTGGGGACCTACTCAACCTACTTATACAGGCACAAGTTTCAGCCATAGTCAGAAGTTCGGACAGTTTGATTTGGTATTTGGCGGCAATGCCTACAATGATGATGGATACCGCCAGGGAGAGGTCGAACAACGCTACCGTTTCAACTTCAATACCCGCTATCGTTTCAAGAATATTCCAGGGCTTTCCATCGGATTGAATTTTAATACTCAATATTCGCAAGGAGGCAATTTCCTTCTCTGGCAAAATGATTCCACAGGAGCCTTAAAACCCCTCGGAGGAATTGATACCATTGGAAGTTCCTTAAGTAACTACACCACCAAGCGCACAAATGTTGACCCCTTCATCACTTACTTTGATCCTTATGGAAATGTTCATAAAATAAGAACCCGTTGGTTCCGCAGCACCAACATCAATGATACCGATCAAGGCTCTATTGCTGATCTTTACTATGGGGAATACCAATTCCAAAGAGAAATGAAAAAGATTCATGCGATCATCACAGCGGGCTTTGTTGCTATCGAAAATAAAGTGAACAGTGTCCTTTATAATAACCACAAAGGTGTCAATGATGCCGCCTATTTCCAGCTTGATAAAAAGTTCCACAAGCTATCATTTTCTCTTGGTTTGAGAGGAGAATATTATAGCATTGACACAGCAAAGAGTTATTCCAACTTTGAAGATAAAATAGGAACCAAAGAGTACAAAACACCTGTCATTTTCCGCACCGGTTTGAACTATGAACTCTTCAAGCATACATGGTTGAGAACCTCTTATGGACAAGGCTTTCGATATCCTACCATCGGTGAGAAATACATCCAAACCAATGTGGGTAGTGTATATATTTATCCCAATGATTCCCTCCAACCCGAGACTGGCTGGAGTGCCGAAGTCGGTATCAAACAAGGAATCAAGATAGACAACTGGTTTGGATATATTGATGTGGCAGGCTTCTATACTCATTACAAAAACATGATGGAATTTACCTTCGGACAATGGGGAAATCCTTATACAGATCCCTTATACGGCATCGGTTTTGAATCAAAGAATATTGGTAATGCAACTATCAGTGGCATAGATGCTTCCATTGCAGGACGTGGGAAGCTGGGACCATTCATGATGAATATACTTGCAGGAGTTACTGCAATGAATCCCGTTGATGATAATACCGACAGCCTTTACAATGAAAATAAATCGCCTGCTTTCAGCAAATTTTTAAAGTATCGCTCTCAATACCTCGCCAAGGCTGATGTCGAGTTGATCTATAATAAATATGCTCTTGGTATAGGCTATCGTTACAATAGTTTTGTGAAAGCAGTGGACAGCACTTTTGTCAATGGTAAATTCCCGGGCACCGCTGGTACTGCCTTTGGATCAGTTGAGCAATGGCGACAACAACATCCTAATGGAGATTTCTTCATTGATGGAAGATTTTCTTATGAAGTAAATAACTATTCCAAGATAGCCTTCATCTGCAAGAATGTTTTGAACAGAATTGCTATGATTCGTCCTGGAGATATAGCCCCACCAAGGAGTTTAGTGTTGCAATACACTTTGACTTTTTAAATAAATCCGTTAGTAAGTTTCGTGCGGTAAGCCTTTTAATAAGCTCTTTTGAAAAGATTCAACTTCTCTCAAACGCATCTCTCAATCCATTGCCTACGAAGTTGAAAGCCAGGACCAGCGCGATGATTGCACATCCTGGTATGATGGAAAGATAGCCTTCGCCAAAGATGATGTAGCCGTAATATTCCTTGATCATCGCGCCCCATGATGGCATCGGCGGCTGCACTCCCATGCCTAAAAAGCTCAAGCCTGCTTCGAGTAGAATGGCTGATGAAAAATTGGCTGCCGTGATGACGATTACCGGTCCGAGGATGTTTGGTAAGATGTGTTTTGTGATGATGCGGAAGTTACGATAACCCAACGCCCGCGAGGCTTCTATGAATTCCATTTCTCTGATGACGAATATCTGCCCACGCACCAATCGCGCCACATCTACCCACATTGAAAGTCCTACAGCCACGAATACTTGCCACAATCCTTTGTCCAAAGCCATGTTGATGGCAATGACCAAAAGCAGCGTGGGTATTGACCAAACGACGTTGGTGAGCCACATCACCATAGCATCAACCTTGCCCCGAAAGAAACCTGCCAATGCACCTAGTGTGATGCCTAATAACAAGGAGATAATGACTGCAATCAAGCCAATGAATAAAGATATTCGAGTGCCTAATAACAGGCGACTGAAGAGGTCTCTTCCGAATTCATCAGTGCCCAGGATAAATGTTTTTTTGGTAATGAAATGTCGTTCGATTTTCTTCTCTTGTTCAATGATGGAAAGGGCTTTGGAATCAGGGGGAATGATGTCTTTAATGGAATAATATTTTAGTAGTTTCTTGCCATTATTCAAGCCCGTAAATACATCAATAATTAAAGTATCTTTAATGAATTGATAAGAGTTCAATGGGATGATTGTACATGGGTTCTCGGCACCATTAATCATCTTGGAAAATATGTTTGATGAAACAATATTTTTATCTTTTCTCACCTTCAAAACTTCTATTGATGACATAGGATGCAGCATGTTTAATTGCAAAGTCATTTCATTGGCATTAGGCGAACTATCCGGCAAAATTAAATACCCAAGAATAGCAACAATCACCGCCAAAATAATGAAGAATAAACCGAAGACAGCAGGTTTATGTTTCAAGAATTTCTTCTTGGCATAATAACTTGGCGGATGCGAAATATCTTGCTTCATTTATAATTTATAATTACTTCACCTGTCTTCCTTTCCACGTATATCCACCGATTGAGCCACTTGCCCCAACGATTATTACATAAAAGATATTGAAGATAAATGTTGGGAAATAAAGAAGCGTTAATTCCTTCCTTTTAAAGAAAGAAGAGATAGAGAAAAGGAAGATAATTTCAACAAACATTCGGGCTATGGTTTGGATAACAAACAGGGGTAATAATTCAGGATAAAAAAAAACTAAAATAAGATTAATCAACCATGCAAGATTAGCAAAATAGGTAATCAATGCGACGGCGGTTACAGAGAAATTATTGTACTTCATCCCCTTGGAAGCCCAACGTTTTCTTTGCTGATAAAATTCCTTGATATTTTTCTTGGGATAAGTATAAACAGTGGCATCCACGGACTTCAGGAAGTGAATGCCATCAGGATATTTAGCAGCTATTTTCAATAATAAAAACATATCATCACCAGAGGCAATATGTTCTGTAATCTCATAACCATTAACCTCCATATAAGCAGACTTTTCGAATGCAATATTCGCACCATTACACATATTGGGTTTTCTAATGTTTATAGCTGCAGCACCAATCTCAATCAGGCTAATAAATTCAAGCGTCTGAATCCTTTGAAAGATAATTTTTTCATCCTTAAAGCATACGGGGGCAGAGATAAACTTAGGATGATTCTTTTCATAGAATGCTACAATAGTATAAACCCAATTCTTTCCATATCTGCAATCAGCATCTGTGGTAATCATCAATGTTCCCGTGGCTTCCTTGATGCCTTCGGCAACAGTTCTTTTCTTATAAGCAGTAGTCTTTTGATCATCTTTTAAGGTAATCAGATTGATGTTTAATGAAGGATTCTGTTCTTGGAATTCTTTGATTATCGAACAAGTTTTATCAGAGGAATTATCATCAATAATGATTGCCTCCATAAGATGTTTTGGATAATTTTGTTGTAATAAATCATCAAGACAATTTGCAATATTATCTTCTTCATTTCTTGCAGGGATAATAATAGAAACTTTGGTGATGAACGATTGATTAACCCCGCCAATAAAGACTTTTAGGTTCCTCCAGCTGAAATAATAAACGACTATTAAGAACAAATAAATAGTCATAAAGAAACAAAGAATCCATTTAATAATCAGAAGAATTATGGCTTCCATTTATGTTCTGAATAATCTGAAATTAAAAACAAAGATAGCTCCAAACACCGATGGAATTACAAGATTGATGAACCAAAGTGTAAAGCTGGCGAACAAAATTCCAAAATGATTCATAGAAAGCATCCCAATAAAATAGGTTGCGGAAGCACTCCTCACACCGATTTCCGTTAGGGCTATAGTTGGTACAATTGTTACGGTAAAGAAAACCATTGATATCATCATAAAGCCCTCCAGATATGACATTTGGATATCTGCTATCATGAAAAGAAGGAAATATTGAGTAGAAAAAATGATGTATCTTAAGAGACATAGAACAAATATTCTAAGCAAATCCTTTTTAGAATAATAAGTAAAGACTTCAGTGTAACGATGGAATCTTTTTAACCATTTAATTCTACTTGAAAAAAGGGTAAGTAATGGAGTATTGAAATAAAATAGAATCAATAAAAGCATGGTGGCAGTAGTGATGACGGCTATTCCAATGAAAAGAAAGAAATCTAACTTCAATATTTCATGACAATAAATTATTAATGAAATGCCTCCGAAAACTACAGTAATAATTGTTTGTCCGAAGCTTCCAATTACCGCTATCAATGCGGCTTTTATTCTATCTGCAGTACCAAGAAAGAAAACTCTGCCTGCAAATTCTCCAACTCTATTAGGGGTGAAGAAACTAACAGTGATGCCAGAACATACTGCCTCAATGGATTTAAAGAAACTGATTTCCTCCACTTTTTTAATCATCATTTTCCATTTGAAAGATTCCAAACTCCAATTAATCAGCATTAATAAAACAACAATTATCAGCATTGGTAAAGTTTGATAATTGTGTATAATTAAACGATAACTGGAAAGATAATCTTCAAGATGTTCCTTCATGAATACCCTTTGGTATATGAACAAAATAGCAATAATAACAATTGCAGATTTGATGCAAAGGCTTAGGATATTATTTCTTTTATTTAAGTCCAATGGAATATTATTTTGATAGTGCAATACTAAAGAAAAAGCAGGATTAAGAAAATAAATTCCAAATGCCCTTTGTTATTTCTTAAAAATGTTGAAATTTGCAGCCTCAATAAAATTATTGATAAGCCACTTTAGCTCAGTTGGTAGAGCAACTGATTCGTAATCAGTAGGTCGGGGGTTCAAGTCCCCTGAGTGGCTCTGGAAGGTTTAAGGATTTAAAGGTAATTCCTTAATCTTTATCCATAAATGTCCTTAAATAGGGAAAGAAATAATTGATATGATTTGAATTATTTGTATTGGTAATGGTCATCTTATCAAAATCCGCTTTGGTAAGAATGGTAAGCTGCGATTGATTAGATTTAATGAGCTGTGAATTGATTTTGGAGAGATCATTTTTCCAGATACCATCAGCAATGTCTTTCTGTTTTTTTAATTCATAATCCAAACCTTTTATTCTATCCAATTGTGAATCTGTAGGACGACCATCATAGCCCACCACAGAGCCATACAGCTCACTTAATTTCTCCCTGATTCTTTCTTCCCCGGTAATGGATTGACCTTCTTTTGTGGCAATAAGTTCCTTACGAATCTTCTCTAATTTTGAAGAGTAATCTTCAAGAGATTTCTTAAGAGAAGTATTCTTTGTAGTGTTTATAATCAGCTTCACACTATCCATCATATTTGCTAATTGCTGGTTGAAGAATGCAAGGTCTTCCGTCATATCAAAAACATCTTTTGTTGCCTTTTGATGTAAGGCAATTTCTTCATCAGTATGTTGTGTAAGAGGGTCTTTAATTAAGGTCAAAGTTCCTGTATAGGTTTTATCTCCTTTTGTAAGTTTAATGGTATAAATTCCTGGCTCAACTAATGGACCAAAGAAACCGGAACCATCAATCCGAACGCCACGAGCCACGCGGGGAGGTTTCATCCTCATACTCCAATTAATTCTATTAATCCCTTTTCGTTTTGTAGCAGGAACAGTTCCTAATGAAACACCATCTTTATCAAAGATTTCAACCTTTAAATCACCTGTTGTTACCCGATCTTTCAAGTAATAAATAATAGGACATTCTTCAGAAGAATTAGGACCAACAAATCCACCTGCACTTGGGAATGCACCGCCCCAATGTCCATTGGAAACAGGAGTAGGTCGAGAGGTCAATATAGTAACATCTGCATCAAGAACTTCGGGGGTTAATTGTCGAATTGGAGAGATGTCATCAACTACCATAACACCCCTGCCATGAGTGGCTAAAACAAGGTCATTAGTCTTGGCATTGATTTGTATATCCCGGATTGCAACCGGTGGAATCTTAGCATTCATATTCGCCCAATTATTTCCCCCATTAATAGAAACATAAAGCCCGAATTCACAGCCAAGAAAAAGTAAATTAGGATTAACAATATCCTCTTTAATTTTATGTGCAAAGCCGGCATGAAGTTCTATTGTATTCAAGAGCTTCCAAGACTTGCCCATATCGGTTGATTTCATGCAATAAGTATTCATATCACCATACCAATGATTATCAAAAGTGGCATAGACAATATTCTTATCATATTTGCTTGGCTCAATGCTGGTAACCCATGTCTGTGTTGGGATATCCTTGATGTTCTTATTCAGTTTTGTCCATGTTTTTCCTCCATCATTTGAAAGTTGAAGGTTGCCATCATCAGTGCCGACCCATATCATGTTTTCATCCAAAGGAGACTCGGCAACAGTGAAGATAGTGCAATGATTTTCGGCAGAAGAATTATCAGTAGTTACGCCTCCACTTTCTTCCTGTTTTTGTTTTAAAGAATCATTTGTAGTAAGATCAGGAGAGATGCGAGCCCACGTCCTGCCTTGGTTTGTGGACTGATATAAATATTGCGCACCCATATAAAGTTTCTTGCTCGGACTATAATACAATGGAGTATTCCAGTTAAAACGAAGCTTCGGTTCGCCCTTCAAAGGTTGCGGCTGGATGTCTTGATATTCGTTTAATTTTCGATTAACTCGTGAGGCATGACCGCCTTGATATTCCGAATAAACAATATTGTTATCATTCGGATCGGGGCATGCCCAGAAGCCATCGCCACCTCCAATATTTATCCAATCACCATTCTTTATTCCACCAATACATTGCGAAGGAGCAAGCCAGGAACCATTATCCTGAAGACCTCCATAAACATTATAAGGACTTGCATTATCCATCGTAACATGATAGAACATAGACACCGGAATGTTATTCAGGAAGAGCCAGTTATTCCCTTTATCCATAGACATATAGATGCCTCCATCAGTGCCCAGCATCAAGTGCGACGGGTTGTTTGGGTCAATCCAAAAAGCATGATGGTCACTATGAATCCATCCACCTTCCTGCGAAGCATCCTTGAAAGAACGACCTCCATCATCACTAATGGAAAGCGACCAAGCAGGACGATAAACTCGCATAGGATTAGTTGGATCAACGGCAATGACACTGAAATAAAATGGACGCCCTTCAACATTATTATTACTGCCTTGTTCGGTCCAACTATCACCTCCATTTGTTGAAAGATATAAGGATGTTTTCTTTGCTTCAACAATGGCAAATAAATTATCCGGCTGGCTTGGTGCAAGTGCTAATGCAACTCGTCCAAAGTCGGTAGTAGGCAAGCCATTCGATAACTTCTTCCAAGACTTTCCTCCATCAATACTTTTATAAACAGCACTACCTTTTCCGCCTGATGAAAAAGAATATGGAGTTCTCCTGAATTCCCAAGTAGAAGCATAGATAATATTCGGTTCTTTAGGATTCACCAAGACCTCTGCCACCCCTGTCTTTTCATCAATGTAAAGAATCTTATCCCAAGTCTTTCCACCATCAACTGTCTTATATAAACCTCGATTCTTCGAGTTACTCCAAAGCGGTCCCGGCACTGCAACATATACCTCATTGCTATTCTTTGGATTGATAGCCACATGGCTGATATGTTCAGACGAATCAAGGCCTACCTTCTCCCAATTATCGCCTCCATCATTTGACTTATAAAGCCCAGTGCCAATGCTAACCGTATTCCTCATGTTCGATTCGCCGGTGCCGCACCATATCACATCAGGATTGTTTTGATCAATTGTAATTGCCCCGATAGACTGACAATATTTATCGAATATCGGCTTGAATAATGTACCGCCGGTAGTGCTCTTCCAGATACCGCCGCCAGCAGAACCGACATACATTATTCGAGGGTCTTTAGCCACTGCATCTATAGCGGTGATGCGTCCGCCCATCACGGCAGGACCTATGTTTCGGGCTTCCATCATGCCGAGGGTTCCACTTGATATTTTAGTATTCTGTGCGAATGATGTTGCATTCAACAAAAGAATTATCAAACTAAAGGACAATACTATTTTCTTCATAAGACTTATGATTTAATTGAGATTAAGGAAAGAATTATTTAAAGGAAATTATTTTTTGTCGCCTGAGGGAGCAGCTGCACTTGCTATAGGCATTTTAAACAAACTATTTTCGAACTTAGGATTCACTTCAATAGAATCAAAAGTTATAGCCTGTCCTTGTGCAGCACCTACTTCGCGTTCATCAATAGTAAAAGGCATCATAACACCATCTACCTTTTTGTAATTGGAGAACAGAGTTTCACCTTGAAGTTCTTTGTCTTTGAAAGTATGCTTGGTGACGATTTTCAAAATCAAATATGAAGAAGCATCAAGATAAATCGTCTCCACATCGCCATTCTTCTTAGAAACTTTAAGCTTATAAGTTTCGGTGCCTTCCATGTCCTCTTTGCCAAGGAAAACCACTGTATTCCCTTTCGATTTGTAGTCAAACAAACTTCCACGGATGTCCATCTGATCCTTCATTTGTTCAATGGTTTCTTTGTCCATCCTCTCGGCTTCTTTTTTGCCGCCGAATGGCTGCACCACCCATCCGCTATCTCCGTCAATACATTGAATCATCATCATTCCCTGCATCTCAAATTCCACACGAAGACCTTTTTCAGCCACGATGTACATCGTCATAGGAGCCTTCATATTCGGACCCACATCCACGCTGGCTTTCATCTTCAGGGTTTTAAGATTGGCAATTTTTTCTTTACCACCGATTGCCTCAATGTGCTTGGCGATAATTTCATCAGCCGTTTGTGCAAACGACATCGTTACACCCATCAGGAGTGCCATTACAATTACATTTAATTTTTTAATCATGATTATTATTTATTTAATTATTTAATGCGACAAAACTACAAAGAAAAAGATTAATCACTTCAAGCAGTCGGGAATTTAACAGGAATGACATCGTATTTATTGTATTACTTTTATGGATAGGACGGATAGAGATTTTAAAAAGTTACAAATATTTGAAGATTTTAGGAATTATTATTTTGAATTATGGAAGTTAGAGAATATTCCCTGTGACATTAATGAATTGTTGAAGGACAAATTTATTGCTCTCATCGTGGAAAGAAAATCTAGAAGAATAAAGGCAATGTGGGCATGGACTTTGTGAATTTAGCGTATAGATTCTCAATTTTAGTATGGAAAGTCAAAATTCAGGTGTGAATGTATATCTCAACAGTTGGAATATACATCCCAATAGTTGGAATGTATATCCCAACCGAGAGAATATATATTCCAACGTAGAGAATATATATCCCAACAAGGAGAATAGACTTCTTCGGAAAATAGGACATGGATACTCACGGATAGAACCGATAAACATTGATTTTAATAAATTCCGTTCTAATCCGTCCTATCCGTGAGTATCCATGTCCCATTTATCGAAGAGATTTAATCTAGCTGTTTGACCTGAAGGAAAACCGAAACATATCAAATCGTTACGATTTGATACATAATCGTTACGACTTGATATGTTTCAGTTTTGAAAAGCTACCTTCTCGTTCCTGATTTGCATCCCTCCCTTCTATTATCTATTTTCCGAAGAGGTCAAATGTATATCCCAACCTTTGGGATATACATCTCAAGGCGAGGAATGTCCTGCGCGGTTTTATTCCTCGTTATAAAATGCAGTTTTTGGCATTATTCACCTCCCTTTCCTACTTTTGCCGTCTGATTAACAAAAAATTTTTTGCAATGAAAAGAATCCTCCCACTATTAACCATTATACTATTAACCAATAACGGCTTCGGCGAAGCCCAAAAGAATATACCTTTTATTTCTCGGGATTCTATTCGTGGGGTTACGGATTATATTAATTCAGACTGGAAGTTTAAAGATGGCGATGATTCTGCAATGGCACAACCGGGTTATGATGAAAGCAAATGGAAAGATTATAGCACCTCCTTTTATTATAATGATAAAAAATTACCGGATTTTAAAGGCATTGGATGGTTTCGTTTTCATTTCATTGCTGATTCCTCCATTTGTGGAATACCACTTGCTATGATTGTTGCCCATTTGGGGGCTTCCGAAATTTATCTCGACGGCAAGTTGATAAAATCTTTTGGAAAGATTAATGGGGCTGACAGCAGTGTATATTATGATCCGCAACAATTGCCTTTTATATTTTCCATTCCCAATCCGGGCTCGCATGTTCTTGCTGTCCGATATGCGAATTACAATGCGAAAAGGAATTATAAAGTTTATCGGGAAGCCTTTGCCGGATTCAGATTGATGATAGGGGAGACTGATGATCAGATCTATCATAAGGATTTGCGAAGCATCGCTCTGACCTTTATCATGATGCTGCTTAGCGGATTTTTCTTTGCCTTTTGTCTGATCCATTTGTTCATGTATTTGCATTATCGAAGTGTCAGGTCTAATCTTTATTTCAGCATATTTATGCTCTCACTGGCAGTAGGGTTTGTGATTGCGTTCATCTGCTATGCAAGCCATACGCCATCTTTGGAAATGAATGCTTTCCTATTTATCAATCCAGTTTTTGTTGTCGGAAGTCTGGCGCTTTCAGGGTTCATCAATGAATTATTCAACAAAAAGAAACTGCGATTCAAACTTATAGTTGCCTTTGGAATACTCATAACCATTCTTCGTTTTTGCAGCCTTCCATTCTTTGGCGAATTAACCCTTGCTCTTATTATTATGGTGTCAATTGAAGCTGTATTCACAGTGATTTATGCAATAATAAAGCGGGTAAAAGGCGCAAGAATAATAGGAACCGGCATCCTGTTCTTCACCCTTTTTATTCTGACCATATTTGCAATTGCAATGATTCAGCAACACGATCTCGACGTTAATGACAGTACAATTGGAGGGCGGATTCTTATTGCTATGTTAGGACTTGCAATCATCAGCATCCCGGTTTCAATGTCGGTTTATCTTGCCTGGAATTTTTCTTCCATTAATAAGAATCTTGCTTTGCAATTAGATCAGGTGCAGGTGCTCTCTCAAAAGACTTTGGAACAAGAACTAGATAAGCAAAGGATGCTTGAGAATAGAAAAGAAGAATTGGAGAAAGAGGTGTTGGAACGCACCTCGGAATTGAGAATAGAAAAGAAGAAGTCTGATGACTTGCTTCTTAATATCCTTCCATCAGAAGTTGCAGAAGAATTGAAGAATAAAGGCAGTTCGGAGGCAAGAGATTTTGAATTGGTAACTGTGATGTTTACCGATTTTAAAGACTTCACCAAAATCAGCGAGCAGATGAGCCCTGCCAAATTGGTTGAAGAAATAGATTATTGTTTCAGTGCCTTTGATAATATTATTCAAAAACATGGAGTGGAAAAAATCAAGACTATAGGGGATGCTTTTATGTGCGCAGGCGGCTTACCAATGAAAAATTCCACTCATGCCGAGGATACCGTGAAAGCAGCATTAGAGATTTTAGAATTCATGGTGAATCAAAACAAAGAAAAGTTAGCCAAGGGAGAAACTCCATTTGAGATAAGAATAGGAATTAATACCGGACCTGTTGTGGCTGGAATAGTAGGGGTAAAGAAATTCGCTTATGACATCTGGGGTGATACCGTAAACCTTGCCAACCGTATGGAGAGCAGCGGTGAAGCTGGTAAAATCAATATCTCCGGCAGTACTTTTGAATTGGTTAAGGATAAATTTACGTGTATTCATCGCGGCAAGATTCAGACGAAGAACAAAGGAGAGGTGGATATGTATTTTGTTTCGAAGCAAGAACCGTTGTTCAATTCTTAAATCCTTTTGTAACTTTGTCCCATCAAAACAGAAGTTAATACGTCAATGAATCGAATCCATATCTTGTTTCTCTCCATTTACTGTTTATTGATCACTTTTGTTTGCTCTGCTCAAGACAATCATACTGTAGTTTATCCCGAAAATATTCTTTTTAAGAAATACGGAGTTCAGTTTAAGGCTTTGGATTCTATTCGCAGTATTCTATATGAGCATGATTATGCGGTAGCTGTTTCTGAATATAAAGACCTTGAAAAATGGGCTGGCGACAAAGGAGATATTCAATTAAAGTTTGCCTTCAGATTGAACCAATATGCCATGAACTTAGTAAAAGGTAAGCAAGATGATTCCTTCGAAAAATCTTTGATTGATTTAATAAACGACCTCGATGAAAATAAGCTGAACTACCTGAAAGCAGTTGGTTTGGAACTGCTGGCTGATTATTATTGGAAGATTAAAAATTATGCATTGTCCTTGGAGAACTATTTATATGCTTATGATATTTATACCGGGTTTTCGGTGGATGAATTTCCACAAAAGCCTGAATTTCTTTATGACCTTGGAGGCAGGTATTATCATTTCAGAGACTTTAAAACCGCAAAGCAATATTATCTCGAAGTATGGCAAAACATTCCTTTTGAAAAGGTTGAAAACGGCATTTCAAAAATGAATACTCTTGCATTGTCATACAGCAGTCTTGACATGATTGATTCCTCGAATTATTATTTTCATAAAGCCCAGGATTATGCCATTAAAACCAACAATGAAATATGGATAGGTATAATAAGTGGCAATCTTGGCAATAATTATTTCAAACAAAAGAAATATGATGAATCCATTCCTCTTATGGAAAAGAATATTGAAATCAGTACTAAGCATCATGTGATGACTGACCTGGCTATTTCATTGAGTGAATATGGCGAAATACTGCTTGTCAAAAAGGAGAATAAAAAGGCTTTGGAAATGCAATTGAAGGCACTGGATATTATCAAAGAAAAGAACCTCTATGATAAGTATTTTATTACCTATAGAATTTATCCGAATGTTGCAAAAGCTTACGCAGCCAATGGAAACACTTCTATGGCTTATGCCTATTCTGACTCTGCTTATAATGCCAAGGATTCTTTGGAGAAGGAAAGGAATTCAATATTTGTAACAGGAGTTCAGCATAAGATTGATATTGAAAAACACAAGGCTGAATTGCTGAAGAATGAAGCTGAATTGAGGCAACAAAAAATATATCGAAATACTTTCATCATAGGATTCGCGATAGTCATGCTTTTTTCAATTGGCTTTTTTGTTCAGAAAAATAAGATCGGTAAGGCAAAGAAATTAAGTGATAAATTATTGTTGAATATTCTTCCTGCTGATGTGGCGGAAGAACTCAAAAGCACTGGCAAGACGGAGGCTCGGGATTATGAATTTGCCACTGTCATGTTCACCGATTTTAAAGATTTCACAAAGATCAGTGAACAGATGAGCCCATCGAAATTAGTCGAAGATATTGATTTTTGCTTCAGTGCATTTGATAACATCATTCATAAATATGGAATCGAAAAAATCAAGACCATCGGCGATGCCTACATGTGTGCGGGAGGATTGCCGGTGAAGAATTACACTCATGCAGAAGATACAGTAAGGGCGGCATTGGAGATTCGCGATTTTATGAACCGGCATAACAAAGAAAAATTAGATAAAGGAGAGCCTGCCTTCGAGATAAGAATAGGTATAAATACAGGTCCGGTAGTGGCAGGAATCGTCGGGGTTAAGAAATTCGCTTATGACATTTGGGGCGATACCGTGAACCTTGCAGCTCGAATGGAAAGTGGGGGAAGGGAAGGCGAAGTGAATATTTCCGGCAGCACTTATGAATTGATTAAGGATAAATTCACTTGTACTCATCGTGGGAAAATTCAAACCAAGAATAAGGGGGAAGTGGATATGTACTTTGTGAGTTAAGGTTTATCAAAGTTCAAATTGACCCCAAAATTCTCCAGCATGCCCCCAAATTTTTCCAAGGGTGGGGGGCAATTTCAAAATCATACCAAAAAATTTCTGAACGGGTTTCTCTATTTTCAAAACGATATAAGTAAAGGTTTTATCAATGATTATAATCTACAAAGTTTACACCTATTTCCTACCTTTGCACTCTGATTAACAAAAGCAATTGTTGCAATGAAAAGAATCTTTATACTTTTTTTTACTATTCTCTGTTCGCTATTCACTATTCACTGCGCAGCTCAGGAGAAGCATCTCATTGATTCTCTCGAAACGATGCTGAAAAATTTTGATGCCGCCAAAAAAGAATTGGGAATTAAAGCTCCTAGAATGATGGACACTGTGAAGGCGAATATCTTATATCAATTAGGTCTTGGCAATATAGATGGAAACCCCGACAAGGCTTATGATTATGCAAATCAATGCTGGACTATTTCCGAGAGTATTAATTATAAAGAAGGCGTTGCGAATGCTTATTTGTTATTTGGATGGATTCATCGCCGCAAAGGAAATTTCAATGACGCCTTGGATTATTCCAGTAAGTCATTAACGATTTATGTGGAATTAAAGAATAAGAAAGGCATAGCGAATTGTACTCGTTCCTTGGGTGGGATATACGGTGACCAGGGTAATTTCCCTATGGCAATTGAAGAATTTCATAAAGCATTAAAGATGTTCGAGGAGCTTGGAGATAAAGCAGGAATAGCCGCTACTTATAATAATATCGGGTCTAATTTGTACGCCGAGGGTAATTATGAAGAAGCTTTAAAGAATGACAAGGAGGCACTTAAGATTTCTGAAGAATTAAACAATAAGCGAGGTATTGCTTATACCCAAAATAGTATCGGAGAGGTTTATACCAAGCTGGGAAATTATCCTGAAGCGATCATAAATTATTCGCTTTCTTTGAAGATTTCAGAGGAAATAGGAGACAAGTATTCAACAGCTTTTAATTATAATGGCATTGGTGAAGCAAATGCCGGAAGGGGTAATCAGGATGAGGCATTGGTAAGTTATCTGGCTGCATTAAAAATCTTTGATGAGATAGGTGATAAGAAAGATATTGCAGTATCTTATAATAGAATAGCCGAGAGTTATATCAAACAAAACAAGCTGAAAGAAGCTCTTGACAATGAAGCCAAAGGTCTTGATATTGCAAAGGAAATCGGGGCTAAGAATCAATTGATAGCGGCTTATAAAAACCTTGCTTTGGTTTATTCCAAGATGAAAGATTTCAAGGATGCCTTTGCTTATGAAGCCCTTTATACAGAGTTGAAGGACTCTGTTTTTAACAATGCCAATGAGAACAAAATTGCCCAGCTTCAAATGAAAGCTGACTATGATAAAAAAGAGGTTTTGGCGAAGGATGCCCAGGATAAGAAAGATGCCTTGCACAGCTTGACGAATTATATTTTGATTGTCGGATTGTTCCTGCTTTTTAGTGTGGCATTATTTATTTATGGAAGGTATCGGTTGATTAATAAACAGAAAGAAATTATTCAGATTGAGAAGGACCGGTCAGAGAATCTGTTGTTAAATATTCTTCCTTCCAAAGTGGCGAAAGAACTGAAGGATGAAGGAAAAGCAGAGGCTCGTCATTATGATATGGTCACCGTCATGTTTACTGATTTCAAGGACTTCACCATGATCGCCGAACAGCTTACACCTGCTCAATTAGTCGAAGAAATTCATACCTGTTTCTCTGCCTTCGACAACATCATTCACAAGCATAAAATCGAAAAGATAAAGACCATCGGCGATGCATACATGTGCGCCGGCGGGTTGCCGGAAACGAATTCTACCCATGCCGAAGATGTGGTGAAAGCTGCCATAGATATTCGTGATTTTATGGCGAATCATAACAAGGAAAAACTTGCCAAGGGTCAACTTCTTTTCGAGATAAGAATAGGGATTAATACCGGTCCGGTAGTAGCAGGTATTGTTGGTGTTAAGAAGTTTGCCTATGACATTTGGGGCGATACTGTGAACCTTGCCTCACGAATGGAAAGCAGCGGGAAGGAGGGCGAGGTGAATATTTCTGGCAGCACTTATGAATTGGTGAAGGATAAATTTACTTGTTCTCATCGGGGAAAGATTGAGACTAAGAATAAAGGGGAGGTGGATATGTATTTTGTTTCCAATTAGGATGATGAACCTTGTTTAAATAACTATAACTTTCATTGAAGCAAACACTTCTACAACAAATGGGAAGACATTTATTATAAATGGTTAACCAATTCCCATAAATGGTTAACCAATTCCCATAAATGGTTAACCAATTCCCATAAATGGTTAACCAATTCCCATAAACGGTTAACCAATTCCCATAAACGGTTAACCAATTCCCATAAATGGTTAACCAATTCTCATAAATGGTTAACCAATTCTCATAAATGGTTAACCAATTCTTTAAAGGGGAAGACATTTATGGTCAATACTTTTATTTGAAACTCAAAGGGTTTTTAAAGTTAATCTTGAATTCCTACTTTTGCCCTCTGAATTCCAAAAACAACTATTGTAATGAAACTAATCCTTACCATCGTAACGATTATCTTCCTGACGATTTTCGTTAACGCCCAGAACCAACAACAAATTGATTCCTTAAAAGATGCCCTGAAAAAGCACGATGCTTCTAAGAAAGAACTCGGAAGTAAAGCCCCTGCTATGTATGATACCGCTGCGGCAAATATTTTATATGACCTCTCAAGAGCTTATTCGGGTAATAATAATGACAAGGCGATGGATTATGCAAACGAATGCCTGGCTATGTCGGAGCGAATGGGTTATAAAAAGGGAATTGGCAATGCTTATAGTAGTATCGGGACGGTAAATAAGGATAAAGGAAATTATTTGCTTGCTTTGGAATTTCAGAATAAAGCATTGAAGATTAGAGAAGAAATTGACGATAAAAAGGGGATAGCGGGTTCATATAATAACCTCGGAAATGTCTATCAAACGCAAGGTAATTACAGTGAGGCATTAAAGAATTATTTCGCAGCCTTGAAGATAAATGAAGAAACCGGCAACAAAAATTGGCAGGCAATAAATCTCAATAACATAGGGCTGATATATCTCAATCAGGATAATTACTCTGATGCATTGAAGAACTTTAACGCATCATTAAAAATAAAAGAAGAAGTTGGGGATAAATCCGGTATTGCATCTTCTTATGGAAACATAGGAAATGTCTTTGAACACAAGGGCGATTACCCGGAAGCATTGAAGAATTATCTTGAAGCTTTTAAAATAAATGAAGAGAGTGGAAATAAAAACTGGAAGGCGAATAACCTGTCACATATTGCAACTATTTATAACATACAGGGAAATTATTCTGAAGCATTGAAGAGTAATTTAGCTGCATTAAAACTCAAAGAAGAAATTGGTGCTAAACGTGGCATCGCCGCCTCCTGCGCCAATATTGGAGAGACTTATATCTTCGAAAAGAACTATCATGAAGCTGCTCAATATCTGAATAAAGCATTGAAACTTTCCAGCGAGATCGGGAGCTTGGAAGAGATTAGAAACAGCTATAAAGATTTGGCAAAACTGGATAGTGCACAAGCTGCCTCTCCCCTAATCCCTCTCCAAAAAAGAGGGGAATTTGCGATGCAGGGAATGGAAGATTATAAACTCTATATCACCTTCCGTGATAGCATGGTGAATAATGAAAACACCAAGAAGACAATGGCTCTGCAAATGAATTATGAATTTGATAAGAAGCAGGATTCTCTCAATGCTGTGCAAGCAAAGAAAGATGTTGTAACGACAGAAGAACAAAAGAGACAAAGACAACAGAAATATATTTTACTGATAGGGCTTGTCTTTGCTTTAGGATTTGGATATTGGGACTTTCGTCAAAAGAAACGAATCAGTAAAGAAAAAAAGCGCAGTGAAGAATTATTATTAAATATCCTCCCGGCAGAAGTTGCCGAAGAATTGAAATTAAAAGGAACTTCAGAGGCAAGAGATTACGAAGAAGTAACGGTCATGTTCACTGATTTCAAAGACTTCACAAGGATCAGCGAGAAGATGACTTCTTCGGAATTAGTCAAGGAAATAGATTACTGTTTCTCGGCATTTGATAATATCATTCACAAGAATGGAATAGAAAAAATCAAGACCATTGGTGATGCTTATATGTGCGCAGGAGGCTTGCCTGTGGCGAATAAAACCCATGCCGAAGATACCCTAAAAGCAGCCCTTGAGATTCGTGACTTCATGACGAATCATAACAAGAATAGGATTGCCAAAGGAGAACTTCCTTTCGAAATTAGAATAGGAATTAATACCGGACCGGTAGTAGCAGGAATTGTAGGAGTGAAGAAATTCGCTTATGACATCTGGGGCGATACTGTAAACCTTGCTTCTCGCATGGAAAGCAGCGGCGAAGCTGGGAAAGTCAATATCTCTGGCAGCACTTATGAATTGGTAAAGGATAAATTCACCTGTACTCATCGAGGTAAGATTCAGACGAAGAATAAGGGCGAGGTGGATATGTACTTTGTCAGTGAATAGTGAAAAACTAACAGTGAATAGTGCAACATCAAGGCGCATTTATAGCTATTTTTCTAAGAGAATTATTAAAATACTTGCGGGTTTCATTTCCATTATTCTATATTCGCCCTCTCAAGCAATAATGCACCATTAAAATTATCAGCAAGAACTAAGAACCATTGAAGACGAAGCCCGAGATCAAGGGTGCACCTCTTTACAGCTAATTGTCAAACACAATTCAGGTTCTATAATTTACATATTCCTCCTGTTAGTTTTGTTTGAATTTCATAATTCAACAACATACTTGGTTTCTATTTCTCCCTTCAGAAACCTCTTTTCCCTTTTACATAAATCATTACCGCACAAGCGACTTTTCTAAATTGATAAACTTTATAAAAATAAAAAATAATTATTAAAATGAAAAACAATAATACCATTACCAAAACCCCTGCCTCAAGCGGACAATCATTAACTCCAAAGAACACCAACACCCTCGATAATCATTCCTCTTTTAAGAAATCAAAGAATGGAATCTGCAAAATTATCAGCATCATTTTCCTCCTCTTTTTCTTCTTTATTCCTAAAGAAAATTACTGTCAGATAGCTGCATGGAACAACTTCAATTTAGCCGGTATCACTTCAGGAAGTATCAATGCTACCAGCAACAATATAAATCTCAATACCTCTGTTCTTTCAAGGGGTAGTGGCATCACTGCGGGTTCTCAAACAAGCGGTTATTCTTCAACTAACTGGAATACTTCTGCTACTACCGAAGCCCTCGCCATTACTGCAAACGACTATTATCAATGCACCATTAATGCCGTATCAACCATGTCCGTTTCTCTAACTACTTTGGATGCTCGTCTGCGAAACACAGCTACCGGTCCGCAAACTTATATTTGGCGATACAGTCTTGATGGAACCAACTTCACTGACATAGGTACTTCTATAGCTTTAGGGACTACTGCCGCCACAGGTGCCACTCAAACCACCATCACTTTATCAACTATTACGGCTCTCCAAAATGTCTCAAGTGCAACCACTATCTATCTAAGAATTTATGCCTGGGGAGCTACCAGTAGCAGTGGTTCTTTTTCTTTTGGTACAACAAATGTAAATAGCCTCGCCATAGGTGGAACCATAGCTACAACTGCCCAAAACTACTACTGGAATGGTGGCTCCATTTCCGCCTCTCCTGCCAATGGTGGCACCGGAACTTACGGCACTGCCAACGCCTGGAGACAGCCTACAGCAAGTGGTTCGCAAGCTACCTGGACTGATAATAACATAGCCTACTTTGCTGGTACGGCAGGCACCATAACCCTTGATGCAGACCGCATTGCAGCTTCTTATAACTTCAATACCTCCAACTATGTTTTGATCCCAAGTATCACTTCCGCAGCAAGAACTCTTACTGGTCCCATCATCATCAGTGCTGCAGAAAACCTTACTTTATTCAATAATACAAATAATAATTATTGGATGGTGCTTGGCTCCATCACAGGCGGAAGCGGCAGCACCCTTACCATTAATAATGGAGCTACAACAGCCGCTACCACTGGAAGAATAGAGCTTTCATCTAATGTTGCATATTCCATACCCATTACCATGACCGGCAGCGGAACTACCATTGGAGGTATAGTAGCAGCCACAACTGGTGTGAACCTCTCCTCCACAATCACCAACAATACCGCCTATAATACCATGATAGGCGCCACAATCGGAAACGATATTACATTAAATGGAATCATATCCGGTAGTGCAGGACTTCAAGTCTCGGCTGGTACATCAGGAGGCACCGGAACCATCACTCTTAATGCACAAAACACATACACGGGCGCAACAATATTCAATGCTGGAAATGGAACAATCAAACTTGGAATCACTAATGCTTTACCAACTTCTACATCCGTTACTATGGGCAATACTTCTACCTTCGGAGGCACCTTAGATATGAATGGTTTCAACCAAACAATTGCATCTCTTTCCTCTAATACCGGAGGAATCGGCTCTATCACTAATAATGCTACTGGTACAATACCAGATACTTTAACTATCAATGGAACTACCTCCCCTACTGCTTTTCTTCTCCCTATAAATGATGGCACTACCCGCAAAACTTCGTTATTAAAAGCAGGTTCAGGAACTCTTACGCTCTCTGGTACCAACACTTTCACAGGTGGTACAACAATTACTTCGGGAACATTAAACCTTAATGGAACTACCAATATCCTTGCCGCCACAGGAACAATCACTCTCAATGGAGGTACTCTCAAAACAGGCACTACCACCCGCTTCTCTGAAACAGTAGGTACGCTTGCCCTCACAAATAATTCCACAATAGCCTTGGGTACAGGTACTCACACCATAACTTTTGCAGCCAGCAATTCTATCCCATGGACTGCTAATAAAACCCTTACCATTACAGGCTGGACAGGCACTTACCCTGCCACTTCCACAACCATCTCTACTGCCACAGCAGGGAAAGTTTCATTCACCACATCATCCGGTCTCACAGCTTCTCAAATAGCCCAAATTCAATTCCTGAATCCTGCAACAGGCACCTATTTTCCTGCCACAATTCTATCCACTGGAGAGATAGTTCCTACAATCAACCTAATCCTTACAACCCCTTCCACACAAGCCGCCGGCACTCCTTTCAATGTAACCATCACCTCCGAAGATATAGGGCTGAATCCAAGAAATGTAACCAACGCAACAAACATTTCTCTATCAACAAATTCCTTTGGTGGAACCATCACCGGTACTACCACAGGAACCATTACAGCAGGAACAAATTCAGTAACTATTTCCGGTGTTATTATTTCTGGTGTAAGCACCATCGTTAATATAACAGCCACCCGAACTTCAGGCGATAATGTGAATCCCGACTCATCAGCCAACTTCACCGTAACCCCCGGTTTACCTGCCATCTTAATCGTTTCGACACAACCCACTGCACCATTATTAAGCGGTACTACTTTAGCAACTCAATCTTCCATAACCGTCAAAGATCAATACGGAAACTTAATTGGCGCAGGCATCATCGTCAATGCCGCTGTAAGCACCGGACAAGCATCCAACTGGACTCTCACTGGCACCACATCTGCCACTACAAATTCAAGCAGCATAGCCACATTCAGCAACTTAACAGCCTCCAACAGCAGCACCACAACAGCCTTCAACAATGCAACCATCACCTTCACACCATCTACCGGAACAGGCACCATTACCTCCAGCCCTGCATTCATAATTCCTGCCCCTGCAAATCATTTAGTCATCACTGCCATCACTCCTGCATCTCCTGTCATAGGTACTCCTTTTTCTGTAACCATCCAATCACAAAATAATGCAGGCATAGCTACGGGAGTCCTTACCAATACAGGTATTTCGCTATCTTCAAACGGCATTGCTGGAAGTCTTACCGGAACCACCACAGGAACTATTTCAGCAAACGGAACTACCCTGACTTTATCCGGTCTTGCCTTCCCTGATGCAGCAACAGGAGTAACAATCAGTGCCACGCAAACCTCCGGTTCCCCTGCCCTTACCAACTTTACAGGCAATACATTTACCGTTCTCGCTGTAGCCTCCCAATTAGCCTTTGCAAATGTAGCGGCAACAGCGAGTATCAATACCAATCTTCAAAGCTTTACAGTAGTTGCTTTAAGACCCGATAATACAATAGACATCAACTATACAGGCTCCGTCACGCTCTCGAAAGCAAGCGGTTCAGGAACACTTTCCGGTACGCTGAATGCCACGGCAATAGCCGGTGTCGCCACCTTTACAAACATACAATTCAATGCCGCCGACACCTATACTTTATCCGCCGCATCATCCAGCCTTACTACCGCCACAAGCACCGCCATCCGTGTCTTTCCAAGCCCTTCAGAAATCTATTACCAGGATTTTGGAACCATAAGTCCCTACACACAGCCGGATACACTCACGCCTCCCGTTTTCGCTACAGGCTTAGACAGTTCTTCCTGGACGTGCAGCACCTATCTTACCGGCACTTCCGGCGATGGCGGCACAGGAAGCGGCGCATTATCAATGACTCCCGGCTTCACTGCGCAATCCTTCATACTGACAGTCAATGTCGCCGCAGGAAATCTTTTAAGAATTACTTCCTTCAATTTTTGGAATGTCAGCAGCCCTTTAGGTCCTCCGAATTGGGCAATGACCATCAACGGAACCCCTGTGGGTGCAGGCATTATCCCCACCACTGCCTCCATCTATGGGCTTACTGCTGTCTCCAGCCCTGTCTTCGATTTAGCAGGTACAGTAACCATTGTCTATACCGCATCCGGAGGCAGCAATGCCCTCGGCACCACCAGGATAGACGATTTTACACTCTATGGAAATATCTATTGTACCGCGCCTTCTGCACCGGTAAGTATGGGAGCTACTACTGTTTTATACAATGGTACTGCTCAAAGTATTAATGCTTCAGTAATTCCGAATACAACTATAGATTGGTACTCCAGTTCCATTGGAGGTTCTGCATTGTTATCTGGTAGCATTACTTCCCCAACACAAACAAACGTTGGAACTTATATTTATTATGCGGAAGCCCGAAATTCAATTTTGGGATGTACTAATGTCAGCGCTTCAAGAACTCCATTTATATTGAATATCACTCCTGTTGTCCTGACGTATGTTGCCAATACTATTGGCCGTCCTTATGGTACTGCAAACCCAACACTTACTGGTATGATAACGGGCTTTGTTAATAACGAAACTCAGGCATCAGCAACAATTGGAGCTTTATCTTTTCTCACTTTAGCATCCTCAACAAGCAATATAGGATTTTATTACATAAATGGCTCAGGATTAACTTCGAATTATGCCAATTATATATTCGTTCAGACATCTGGAAATTCAACTGCACTAAGTATTACTACAGCAACCATTCCACTAACTATTTCCGCAACACAGATAAAAAAATGCTATGGCCAGACATATAGTTTTTTAGATACAGAATTCACCGTGACGGGACTATTAAATAATGATGTTGTTTCAAGTGTTTCGCTTTCAAGTTCAGGAGCCATTTCTACTGCCAATTCTGCGGGCTCTCCTTATACTATTATTCCAACAAATGCATCTGGAATAGGATTAAGTAATTATACGATTGTTTATAATAATGCTTCCATGATCATTAATGACGCACCCTCTGGAATAACTATAAGTAGCAATACTCCTCAATGTTCAGGAAGCACAATAAATCTTTATAGTAATGTCAATGCAGGCACAAATCCTTTGACTTATCAGTGGTCTGGGCCAAATAGTTTCACTTCCTCAATTGAAAATCCCTCAATAACAAATGCTTTATCAAATGCTTCAGGAAGCTATTCTATTAGTGTTTCCAATGGTTGTGGTAGCATTTCAACTTCAGCAAATGTTATTGTAAATAACAATACTGGTTCAAACAATACAATCACATCTTGTAATACATATTTGTGGAATAATATTTCATATTTTAGTTCTGGCATTTATACATTTTTAACAACAAATATTTTTGGATGTGATTCAATTGCTACTCTTCATCTAACGATCATTCAACCTCCAATTCCAATAATTACAGCATCTGGCAGCACGACATTTTGTTCAGGCGATTCTGTTCGTTTTGATGCCGGCAGCTATTCAAATTATTCCTGGAGTAATGGTTCCGGCAATGAAACAATTTTTGCTTCATCTGGCACTTATGCCGTAACTGTTACAGATAACAATGGCTGCACTGCGTCCACTTCCCTGTCAGTTGTTGTCTATGCCCTTCCTGCTCCTGCGATAACGTTAAGCTCTCCGCCTACTTTCTGCAATGGTGGGAATGTAACGCTGGATGTTGGTAATTGGAATTCATACTTATGGAATACCGGAGAGACAGATGCAGAGATTACTTTGACGGTTGCCGGGACTTATTCTGTTACCGTTTCGGATGCTAACAATTGCCGGAATTCGGTTTCTATAACCCCCGTTGTTAATGAAGTGCCTGTAGCCTCTATTGTGGTTTATGGCTCAACAACTTTTTGTGATGGCGGCTCTGTTTTATTGAATGCCGGTAGTTTTTCTTCCTATCTCTGGAGTACCGGAGAAACTGCTCAAAGTATTGTCGCTATTGATAACTCGATATATACAGTTACTGTTTTCCTTGCTGATGGATGCTCTGATATAGCCACACAATCGGTAACTGTTTATACGAACCCTGCTCCGGTAATTACAGGAGGAAACTATTTATGTTCCGGTAGTTTCCTGACTCTCGGCACTGGTTCCTTTCCGCAGTATTCATGGAGTTCCGGTGCTACTGATGAAACTGTTTCGGTAACCGATGCAGGGATATATACTGTAAGTGTTTATGATGCAAATGGATGTATGGGTACTACAGCAAAGACTGTATTTGTAAATGCTGATCCCGCGCCCATAATAACAGGAGGAAGTTCGGTATGTGCAGGTAATTCCCTAACTCTGAATGCAGGTCCTTATACCTTGTATCATTGGAGTACCAATGCCACAGCTCAAGCCATCACTGTCTCCACATCAGGCACCTATTCTGTAACGGTTACCAATGGATTTGGATGTACAGGCACGGCTTCACAAAATGTTGTTGTCAATGCCAATCCTATTCCTGCGATAACAGCGAATGGCGCTACTACCTTCTGTTCCGGTGGCTCTGTAACTTTGAATACAACCTCCTATTCTAATTATCTTTGGAGTACAAATGCGACAAGTCAGAGTATTACAACAGGCACTTCCGGGAATTATTCTGTAACCGTTACCAATGCCAATGGATGCACAGGAATTACATCGCAAACTGTAACTGTAAATTCCAATCCTTCAACAACAATAACAGGAGTGAATTCCTTTTGTTACGGGGGCTCTGCAACACTTGATGGTGGTTCTGGATATGCTCATTATTTATGGAATACAACTTCAACAAATGAAATTATAACTGTTACCAATTCCGGAACTTTTATTGTTACTATTACGTCTTCAAATAGTTGTATCGGGATTGCTTCAAAAACAATTACTGTAAATGCAAGTCTTGTTCCTGTAATAACAGGCTCCAATTCCTTTTGCAGCGGGGCTTCTGAAACATTAGATGCAGGTTTGGGCTATATACATTATCTATGGAATAATTCCTTCACTACCCAAACAATATCTGTTACTACTGGTGCAACATTTATTGTAACAGTGACAGATAATTTTGGATGTACTGGCACAACATCAAAGACAATTACGGTTAATGCAAATCCTATTTCATCATCAGTTCAAAATGCTGCAATCCTTTGTATTGGAGGAAGTACTACTGTTGCGATTATCGCGACTGGCGGCACATCTCCATACACGGGTACTGGTATTTTTAGTGCAATTGGAGGGAACTATTCATATACTATTTCGGATGCTCATGGGTGTAATTCAATAACAAACATTTCCATTACACAACCAACAGCAATCACCTTTACAGTTGTCAAAACAAATCTTTCAGGATGCGGTTCATTAGGAAGTATTGCAGTAACATCTACAGGAGGTACTGGCACAAAAATATATTCGGATAATGGTGGTACATCTTACCAGGGAGCATCACTTTTCAGTAATCTGGCAGCAGGAACTTATTTCATGAAAGTAAAAGATGCTAATGCTTGTTTGAGTGGTTCAGTTAGCAATATTATAAGTACCAATGAAGGAATTACATTTACATCTAATGTAACAAATGCAACAACTTGTTCGGCAGCAAATGGAAAGATAGTTGTATCAGCATTAGGAGGTTCAGGATTCTTTAATTACTCTAAAGATGGCGGAAGCACATACACCTCTTCAAATATTTTCAACACTATGCTTCATGGGATATATCCTGTGAAAGTTAAAGATGTTTTAGGATGCCAGTCAAGTATAACTAATATAACCGTAGGACCTGTTTGCAGGGAATCCGAACCGATTTTATCAGCATTTATTTATTCTGATGATTTCACCATTTATCCTAATCCAACCCATGAAATGGTAACCCTTGTTTTCAATTCCCATGAAGATGAAGTTATCACCATAAAGATGATGGATGGTGCCGGGAGGGTGGTTCTTCAGGATACCAGGGCTGGAAGCAGGGGCGAAAATCAGATTCAGGAAAACATTGCCGGATATAGTAAAGGATTTTATATTTTAGAATTGCAAAGAGGAGCTGCTGTGATGCAAAAGAAAATAATCATAGAATAGTTGATCCTGCTTTTTATCAGAGATGGAGGGGCAGCTACTATAGATTTATCAGCAGCACCTTGATCAGCGTAATGTTATAAAATGATGTGTCGCGTAGGCAGGATAATAATAATCTGCATTGATTAAACTTTCGTATCCTTTCAAAAGTCTATGAAATAATTATTAAATTCAGGTAAAATGTTTCCCTGAAATATTCATTTTTGATTCATTAGCTTTTTGTAATTTTGCATTCCCTGTACTAAGGGATGAGATTTGAGGAAATAAATTAAAATATTAATGAAAAATTATTTGATGAAAGTAGCATTGATTGCAGGGTTTGCTATCCTGTCAGTAACCCTTCATGGGCAACCGTGGATGGCGAATATTACAGATAAGAACAACCCTAACTTTTTTGAGGTTCAGAAGGCTTTCAATGATTATTGGAATTCAAAAGGCTTTGACAACTCTAAAAGAAAGGGTACGGAGGGGGAGGATGAAGATTTGGCTGGCTGGTATCAGTTTAAGCGTTGGGAATGGTTTATGGCTCCGCGAGTTTCTCCTACGGGCGAGCTTCCTGATCCTATGATTGCGTATAATGAAAATAAGAAATTTCAAAGCCAGAGCAATGACAGGATGAAGCATATTGCTAATATTACTTCTAACTGGACTTGCCTCGGACCTACTTCTGTGCCTGCTGCAAATAGTGGTCAGCATGGTGCCGGAAGAATTAATTGTATGACTGTAAATCCTCATAATGCCAATACTATTTATGTTGGTTCTCCTGCAGGTGGCTTTTGGAAGTCCTATAATGGAGGCACTTCCTGGATAACAACTACTGACCATAATGCAACATTGGGAGTTTCTGATATTGTTGTCAATCCTAATGATACCAACATTGTTTATATTGCCACCGGCGACACAGATGCCAATGATACTTATTCGGCAGGTGTGTTAAAATCTTATGATGGAGGAATGACCTGGACAACTACAGGATTAAATTGGCAATTAAGTCAGTCAAGAACCATTTCCAGGATTCTTATTAAGCCAGATTCTACTAACGTTATGATTGCAGCTACCAGCAGTGGTATCATGAGAAGCATTGACTCCGGCAGTACCTGGTCCACAGTCCTTAACGTAGTTTCTATGTGTGGAGTGGAATTAAAGCCAGGTGATTCAAAAGTTGTTTATGCCTGTTCGCATGATCATTATTATCGTTCTACGAATGGCGGTCTTTCTTTCAGCTACATATCTTCAGGGTTGCCTACCACAGGTGTTGAAAGAATGGCTATTGCAGTGACAGCTAATGATACCAATTATGTTTATGCTTTGATGAGTGCTACCGACTATAGTTTTGGTGGGCTTTATCGTTCGAGTGATGGTGGTACAACTTTTTCCTCAATGTCCACTACCCCTAACATTCTCGGCACGGCTACCGATGGAAGCAGCACCGGCGGACAGGGTTGGTATGATCTTGCATTGGCAGTTTCTCCTACTTCGGCGAATACGGTTATGGTGGGCGGTATTAATGTCTGGAAGTCTACGAATGGCGGTTCTACATGGTCATGTGTCGGTAAAGGTTATAATAACGTTACCAGCTCCAGCCATGTGCATCCCGATATTCACAATCTTGCCTTCGCTCCGGGTAATGGATCAGTGGTTTATTGCTGCTGCGATGGCGGGCTTTTTAAAAGTTCAAATACCGGAACTGCCTGGGCAGACATGAGTTCAGGATTGCAGATCATGGAGTTTTATAGCATAAGCTCCTCCCAAACCTCTTCCACAATTTGTTTTGGGGGATCCCAGGATAATGGCGGTAATAAATATTCTTCCGGCACCTGGACTAACTCTGCAGCAGGCGATGCCATGCATGTTATCATAGATTTTACAACTGCAAATGATATTTATGATGCATTGCCAAATGGAGATATTCTTTTTTCTAATGATGGTGGAACTAACTGGGGAGATATTACCCCAAATGGCAATGCAAATGGTTCTTGGGTTACACCTTATGTTCTTGACCCAAATAATCATAACACTGTCTATGCCGGATATTCAGATGTGTTTAAATCTACGAATCAAGGAGGCAACTGGACACAGATTTCAACAAACCTTACCGGAGGCTCCAATCTTATTCAGGCAATGGCGGTCGCTCCTTCCAATTCAAACTATATCTATGTTGCGGCAGGTCCTCAATCTGTTACTGTTTCCGAATGCAACACCCTTTATAAAACCACAAATGGCGGCACTTCCTGGTCGAATATTACTGCTGGACTTCCATTAGGGAATGCCCCATTAACATATATTGCAGTTAAGAATACTGATGCAAATACTTTATGGGTAACTTTATCCAATTATTATGCAACTGATAAAGTCTTCAAAAGCACTAATGCCGGTGCTACCTGGACTAATGTTACAGGGAATTTACCAAACGTTCCGGTTAATTGCATCGTCTATGTTCCCAATACTCCAAATGGAATTTATGTCGGGACCGATCTGGGTGTTTTTTATACTGATGATATACTCGGCACCTGGGTTCCATTCTCTACAAATTTGCCCAATGTTATCGTAAATGAATTGGATATTCAGGCATCTTCAGGCAAGTTGAGAGCAGGTACTTATGGCAGAGGACTTTGGGAAACTCCGATATATATAACAACCAATGTTTCAACTACCGAAGCTATAGATAATTCAATTAAAGTTTATCCGAACCCTACTACAGGCGAAGTTTATATTGATTTCCCTGCCAATTCAACTACTGATATTTCTGTCTATAACATAATAGGAGATAAAATTGATGATATCGCTATTGAAACATCAGGTATGAATCAAAGCAAAATTGATTTAAGCAATCAACCAAAAGGAATCTACCTTATCAGAATACAAAACGGCGAAACCGTCTCCACCGAGAAGGTCGTGTTAATGAAATAAGAGAATTGTTTAATTTAAAGGTGAGAGAGTCTGCAATTATATTGCAGGCTCTTTTTTTTAAATTCAATTCTTGAATTATCAATAAAAATTGTCAATTTATCTTATGTGATTGATTTTTGCACTCAAGCGAGTATCAAGCGCACACGAGCGAGAGCTATTCCCACTCGAACTATTGACAAACGCACTCGAACTATTTGAAATCGCCAGAGAGTAATTTCAAATAGTTCGAGTGCAATACTAAATTATTCCCGTTATCACTTTTGTTATTTATCGAAAAATGTTCTTTTATTAGATTTGGTATTTATCGTTGATAAGTCTTGAAAGCTGAAGTAAATCTGTTAATAATTTAATGCAATAAATACTATTCTTGGCTTGATTTTTGTAAGTTTTTATTCTATAAAACTAACGAAAATGAAAAATTTAATTTTAATAATGAGCATGTTCGTCGGATTAGGACTGACTACTGCATTTGCATTCGATGTTTATGACGACATCAGCAATGCTATAAAATCCGGAAATAGTGCAGTAATTTCTGATTACTTCGGCAACACTGTGGACTTGACCATTCTCTCCAAAGAAGATGTCTACAGCAA
>Ga0206829_10075_pt1 | contig 37382 bp, 29 predicted proteins | sample Alteio_BWOrgCont_75_FD_152862 | JGI IMG/M metagenome (GOLD analysis project Ga0206829, IMG submission 152862) | Enriched cells from forest soil in Barre Woods Harvard Forest LTER site, Petersham, Massachusetts, United States -... | ecosystem: Environmental > Terrestrial > Soil > Temperate forest >... | reverse complement strand
ATCTTGATGCAAACAAATCCTGCACTAAAAAATGTGTTGTTCGATTTTAGTGAACCGGGTAAAATAGATTTGGAAGCCTATATGAATGAGCATTATAAATTTAACGTGCCGCTCAGTCGTTTTGCATACCTTACTGGCAGGAGTCTAGCCACTTTCAAGCGCGATTTCGAGAAAATATATCATACCACTCCCAGCCGCTGGCTGCAGCATAAAAGACTGAATGATGCTTACTACCTCATTAAAGAAAAAGGCTGGCGTTCATCCGATGTTTACCTTGAAGTAGGTTTCAAAGATTTCTCACATTTCTCATTTGCTTTCAGAAAGGTGTATGGTGTAGCGCCAAGCAGTTTAAATTAGGCGTATAGATATACTTGCTACATTCTCATAGCAAGCAAACAATGCCTTGTCATGATGGAAGATGCGATAAAAGAACTCGATGAAAAAATACACATGGTGGTAGAATACACTCAGATCATCTGACCTGGGCTATCATACTTTCCTTTTACTCTAGCCCTCTCTACTGTGCAATTATAGTTTTCTTCCTTACCGTATGTGCACTAAAGTAGCCAAGCGAACCACCTGTAATGTTACTCTCCGGGTTTGCAGGTGTGGCTGAATTTTGCTGTATAGTTTGCTGTAGGTCTTTAAAATATTGAAAAACACCATGGTCTATACATTGTAGTTCCACCGTAATGGCATTCCCACTATTCACCTTTATGTCATTACGCAATGCCGACTGTACTTCATTACCATCTGTTGCTTCATCATCGTGTATGTATATCTCTTGCGATACGCTGTCTTGCACGGTAAGCACCAGGTGATAATAGTTACCGGTTCCCACCGGATCTCTGTATAACGGCACAACGTCTGTGTTGTTACCAAATACAGCAGCCTGGGTATATATACTATCTAACCCAACAGGCTGTGGCATGATAGAAGATGAGGCAAAGCTATTACCGTTAACCAATACACCCAGGTGATATACGTGCCCGCTTACTCCTGCAATAGTATGTGTCTGGTAGTTACCTGGTGTTACTTCTGTAAGTGTATCTGTTATGCCCGCAGTAGAATCGGTAATATATACACTGGCGCCACTCACCGCAGGAAAAACATTATCCTGATCAAAGTTGATGCTTTTGGTAATGCTTATTGTATAGGGCCCCGGCTGGTCGGTCACATTGCCCACTATCACATATCGCGACGTTGAAGTTCCCAGGTTCAGGTGTATCACCTTCTGGCACGAGCAGAAGGCCATCATTAAAAACAGGAAAGATGCTATTTTATAAGGTTTCATGTTTAGAACTTAAAATTATAAGAAATAGATGGAACAACCCGGAACAATGAGGTTTGTAAAGCCTGTGTTTTACTTTGGTCATTGGGGTCTGTCTGGAAGGTAATAACATATGGGTTTTCATGTCCGTATGCATTATACAGGCTGAATGATAGCTCTTGTGTAAAATGCTTATGTGGCTTCAGCTGGTAAGTGGCCCCAAGGTCCAGCCTGTGGTATGCCGGCACACGCCCTTGATTACGATTGGTATAAGAGAACACAACCGTGTTATTGATATCATACTTCCCGGTTGGATAGGTTACAGCATTCCCGGTATAATAAACAAAATCTGCAGACAACAACCACTTTTTTGATAGTTTGTACATTCCCACTATCGATAGATCATGTGTTCTGTCCTGGTGTGCAGCATACCAATTGCTATTGTTAATTCCGTTTATTTGTTGTTCTGTCCGCGATAGTGTGTAAGAAACCCATCCGGTAAGCCGACCCTCATTTTTCTTGGCCATAAGTTCTATACCATAGGCCCTACCTTGTCCGGATAATAGCTGAGGCTCTACTGGATCATTACTCAGTAGATATGCATTATCCTTATAGTCCACTACGTTTTGTGTCACCTTATAGTAGGTCTCGGCACTGCACTCATACATGTTATCTTTAAAATTCCTGAAATACCCTACAGAAAACTGGTCACCCAGTTCTGGCTTTATTATATTATTGCTGGCAACCCATTTATCAGTAGGATTACTGGTTACAGAATTGCTCAGCAAGTGCAGGTATTGCGAATTACGTGCATAGGCAGCTTTTATAGAAGACACATCATTAAGCAGGTAGCTGCCAGATACCCTGGGCTCAGGGTTCACATAGGTCTGCACAATAGTACCCGCACTATACTGCATAGTATCTACAATATTGTGGTTTTGGTTCAGCGTATAAAATTTATTACTGCCACCCAATACTGAGAAAGCGCTCAGTCGCACTCCAATGTCTATATTCAATCTTTTAGATGCTTTCCAGTTATCGGTTATATAAGCAGCATTTTCCCAGCTGTGCGTGTCTGATTGGCTGGGCACATGTATGTTACCATTATATACACCGGGGGTGATAATATGGTATATCGAATTGATCCCGAAATTCAAAGAATTTGTAGGACTGATATAATAGTTGAATTCTTCCTTCACATTATAATCCCTGATCACAGACAGTATATTTGCATTGATACCGGCGGTGTTTACGTTGATGTTGTAATTATAGTCGCTGTAAATAAGAGATGTGTTGGAAAACAGTCGTGGACTAAATATATGGTTCCACCGTAACGTAGCCGTAGCATTACCCCAGTTAATACCAAATAGGTTACCTAATCCCAGGTCATCTTTCCCATAATAACCCGATAGGTATATGCGGTCTTTATCACCAAGTTTATAATTCAGTTTTGCATTCAGATCATAAAAATAAAGACTGCTCTCACGTGTGGTCGGATTATTAGACAATCCCAGGAATACATCTGCATAAGTACGCCTTGCACTCACCAGGAAAGACCCTTCATCCTTTACTATCGGACCTTCTACAGTCAGTCGCGATGATATAAGACCTATGCCTCCGCTGGCATGGTAGGTCTGGTCATTACCATCATTCATCTTTATATCCATCACAGAGCTCAGCCTGCCGCCATATTGTGCCGGTTCGTTACCCTTGTACAAGGTCAGGTTTTTAATGGCGTCTGAATTGAATACCGAAAAGAAACCCAGCAAGTGCGATGGGTTGTACACCACTGCCTCATCCAGTAGTATCAGGTTCTGGTCGGCAGCGCCACCGCGCACGTAAAAACCTGTGTTACCATCGCCTGCACTTTTCACCCCAGGCAGCAACTGCACTATCTTTATTACATCCTTTTCACCAAACAGTACAGGCAGGGCATTTATCTCTTTCACATCAAGTGTATTCGCCCCCATCTGTGCCGATGTTACGTTTGAGTTTCGCGCCTTGCTGTGCACTACTACTTCATTCAGTTGCTGTCCTGCCGCTTCCAGGCTTACATTCAGTTGTTGTGCTTTATCAAGCGCCACTATTTTGGTTTGCTCATCATATCCTACATACCCTATCTTAAGAGTGTAGTTACCACCGGGCAACGATAAAGAGTAGAAACCATACTCATTGGTCACCACACCTATATCCTTACCATCCACACGTATCACAGCGCCTATAAGTGTTTCACCTGTTTTCTTGTCCTTAATGGTACCGCTAATGGTATGCTTCACCTGCCCTATGCTTTGCAGGCCGCATAGCAGCAGTATAGTTAATAAAAATGTCCTGTTCATTGATGAAAACTTACTAGAATAATTTGTGGGCAAAATTATGGTTATAAAAAATGAATTGTTTTTAAATTATAGAAAACACGCTGCCTTTTATATCAAACTGGTCTTGGTGTATATAATCAGTTAAGCATTCCTGTCTTGCAAAAAGCAGTTTTGTATATAACAACTCCACTTTGGTATAAATACTAACTCACATGTTTTCCGATTACCTAATTTTAGTGAAACATTAAATTAGTTTACGTGTCAGAAGTTTCCGAATTCCAAAGCAATAATTATTTAAAGTTCTTTGTCAATCCTAAATATAGGATACGCAGGCATTTGGTGGCGTTAACATTAATTGCTATGGTATTTCTTAATTCCGATCCGCTCCATGCAGATCGGGTACAAACCTTAAGTAAGTATTTCATGTTTCTTTTCCTGGTAACCATGTGTTATATCAATATGTATTTTTTAATACCGCGATTCTTATTTCACAATAAGTTTTCAAGTTACATGGCGGGCATCGCTATATACGTAGTTCTTACCTATTTTATTGTGCTATCACTCTCTGCTGTACATAAATACTATCTCCCAAAATCTTCTCAAACCGTCCCTTCAGTAAAAATATTTTTTTTTGTATTTGTAATACTTGTGCTCATTGCAGCATCTACAGCTATAAAATTATTCCAAAGATGGGTTACTGACTCTCAGCGCATCAACGACCTGGAAAAACTAACTATACATACAGAACTGGAACAGTTGAAGAACCAGATCAATCCGCACTTCTTATTCAACATGCTCAACAATGCGCATGTACTTACACAAACCGACCCACAAAAAGCTTCTCAGTTATTACTGAAATTGAGCGATATGCTCCGCTACCAGCTATACGATAGTACCAGGAATAAAGTATTGCTTACCGCCGATATTCAATTCCTAACCGATTTCCTCAACCTCGAAAAAACAAGACGAGACAATTTTGAATTTATTGTGTACACCAATGGGCAGTTAAGTGGCGTACAAGTCACCCCCCTACTTTATATAACTTTTGTGGAAAATGCGGTAAAGCACAATGGGGACTCAGACAACCAATCCTTCGTGCACTTGTTTTTCGATGTAAACAATGAGGGGTTGCTTTTCAAGTGCGTTAATTCAAAGCCACACACTGAAATGCCCAAATATGGACTGGGAGGACTTGGCCTGGTCAATGTAAAGCGAAGACTCCAGTTACTATACCCACACAAGCACCTTCTTGAAATAAAAGATGAAAAGGATACTTTTACTGTCAACTTATTGATCAGAACATGAACTGCATTATTGTAGATGACGAACCCCTTGCCAGAGAAGGTATAAAGTTACTTGTTGAAAAACATACCAGTCTTGCTATTGTAGGTAGTTTCAATAACGCAGACACCGCAATAAAGTTCATTACAGAACATCCTGTAGATCTCATTTTCTTAGACATACAAATGCCTGGCACAAATGGCATCGATTTTGCAAAGTCTGTTGCTCGGCAAACATTGGTCATCTTTACTACAGCTTATGTAGAGTTCGCACTTGATAGCTACGAAGTGGATGCCATCGATTACCTGGTGAAACCGGTAAAAGAAGATCGTTTCAAAAAAGCAGTAGATAAAGCAACAGCCTACTTTAAACTGCTTGATACTGTAAATGCACCACTGAACATCGAACAAGTTGCTACAGAACATTTCTTTGTGAAGGCCGACCGCAAAATATTCAAGCTATATTTCACAGACATACTCATTATTGAAGGCTTAAAAGATTACGTGGTTTTGCATACCCACGACCAGAAAATAATTACTGCAATGAATATAAAAACAATACACGATCAACTGCCTAAAAGCATTTTTGTGCGTGTAAGTAAGTCTTATATCATAAACGTACAGCACATTGTATCTTTCGATAACAACAGCGTCATTGTGCAAAAACACGAAGTGCCAATTGGTAATGCCTACCGCACTTATTTCTTCGATGAGTATGTTGCAAAAAAACTTTTAGGAAGGTAGTCCTGGTTATATTTTATTAAAGTAAAGCAACCTCATCACAAAAATACCTTATTGAATAGCGGTACAGCTTGTGCCTATCTTCTTGCTATCTATAAGTGTATTTACCTCTTTCACTACGTCTTTCATTGCATATCTTCCGCCACAATCGTATAATGCGGTAATAGGATGTTTGTCCTTTATCATTTTAAGCATTGCCGCCTGGGTGGGTGGTGTTTTCAGCTTGGCGTATTCCATGTAGGTCATCTTCAGGAAAACAGTATTCTTCCCCACCCCTCTTTTATCCAGCAAAAAACCTTTATGCAATAAAACAGGAAGCGGATAACCGCTTCCTGTTTTTATATCTGAAGGATCGGGAAATGACACGATCTCAGTTTTGTCACCATTCATAGTTACAGGTACCAGTTTCCGGTAGTCTGCCCTTGTTTTATATATTACTACATGTGGCCCTGCGGCTGATGTTCCTTGCGCAAGGACTGGGGCTGTAGCACATGTCATAGCTGCAAAAGCAATCGTTGTTACAATCCTCATTTAATTACGCTTATCTTTTTATTGATCACTCCAGTGGCAGTGTTTATCTGTACAAGATAAATACCTGGTGCATAATCAGCTACAGGCACACTTACTATTGCGCTGTTTGCTGTAGGTATTTCGGTTATTATGCGGCCTGCAATATCCAGTACTGTAATTTTCTCAGCACTCATACCATGTACGTCAACATAAACTACATCTGTTGCAGGATTTGGATATATTTTCACATCACTTTCGGCTACCAGATTCGCAACACCCGTCTTATTAGGTACCGTTATAAATACAGGATTGGAGTAAAATGTGCTCCCAAAAGGTGATATACCGGTAGTTGCATCATAGCTGCCTATTATAAGTTCATACGTACCAGGTGTTACATTCACGTTTGCAGTGCTTGCAAATGTAAACAGGTGGCTATTGTTATCATATGGTATATCAGAACCTGGCAATTGCTGTACTTCAAAAATACCCAATTGCGTAGCCGGGTCAAATAAAATAGCGTCAAGTGTTCCGTTAAAGTCACTGCCTATCAGGTTATACAGGTTAGCTGTTACACTTACCGGCTGGCCAAGTTTCCACGTATAGCCTTCTGTAGTATAAATAGAATCAACCAACTGAATACCACCATCTGAAGCAATTTCAAGACTGCTGTAGTTCACATAATTTGCATTATCACTTACAAGTGTCCAGCTGCCTCCGTTAGTCCTGTAATAGATGCGTATGCTATATACATCCGGTATCATCATAAACACATTCTGGTTAGATGGTGTAAATGTTATGGCACCTGTACTTGCATTGTTAGGTATTGTTGTAGATATCGCAGGCAATGTAGTTACCAATTTATCATTGTGATCAAATACCTCTGCAGTGATATCGCCTGTAAATGCAGCGCCAGTTGCATTAAGTATGTTAGCTGTAAAAGTAAAAGATTGGTCGTAGGCCTGTGGTGAGTTCGGCATGTTAATATCAGCATTCATTTTCATGTTGCTGGTACCTGCTACAATAGAGGTTAATGGCTGGATACCAAATATAGCGCCTTGGTTATTATTGAAATTACCATTACCACCACCGGCACCTAATGCTGGCGGTGCAAGGCTGTCAACAGTAAAGTATCCGTTCGACTGCCCGCTCCAACCCCAGTTAAAATGGAAGTAGGTATTGGCGCCAATGGTTTCGTATCCGTCTGCAACCCAGCAGTGCCCATCTGAGGTACCAAAGCCGGTATAAAGAACTGGCCTGCCTGCATTTATATCGGTTTCAAGGGCAGCAACCCAGGCTGCAGTGTTTGCATAGTCTGTACGGCTGTCTCCGTGCAATGTAGGCTTGTATTTAAAATAAGTTTTCAACGCAGTTTCGGCGCAAGTTGTTTGGCCATATGCTTGCCTTAATTCCACTGCAGCACCACTGCCGGTAGGGCTATATCCCATGTTTACACTTACACCGCAATGGTACATAAGTTTTGCAATAGCTGTCTGCGATGCAGCAGGGCTCGTAGATGTTAGCGACAAGCCCATAGAAGAGAAATTATATGCAGTTGCACCAAAATCTGCCGACTGTGAACCGTAGTTAGGGTCTGTATAACTGTGAGATCCCGCACCTACTGCAGGCCAGCCCCAGAATTTCATTACTTGCGCCATTGCTGTTGCCACGCAACCTGTTACGGCAAGGTTAGCTCCAGTTCCTGGGCATTGTGCATTATACATAGGCAATTGATCCCATGTGGTATGCAAAAGTGGTATTACGTTTGTTGTTTTGGCAAGCGGCGCTATATTGCTGGCATTCGATAAGGTATTCCATTTTGCCTTTACATCGCTTGTAGCAGCTATATTGTTCTTGATCATGTAGCTGATCTGGTTGGTATAAGTATCCATCCACCACTTCACATGTGCAGGCATAGCCGCAGTGCCAAAAGGCAACTCATTTGAGTAAGCAAGCACAGGCATCACATTATCATCTGCCGATACAATTACAAAGCCGTTTGCAGCATTGAATACATAATAACAGGGTGTGCTTGTTCCATTAACATTTGCTGTTGCTGTATAGGCAACCTGCAAGTCATTAACGCCTTTTGCCAGGCTTACATTAGTAGTCCTGCTCAAAAAGGAATATCCGATAGTTTTTGCGGTATTCAGGTCAACAGGGTTCGCAATAGCATGACCCATTACCGTCATACCAAATAATAGTGTGAATAATTTTTTCATGAAAAAATTTTGGATTTCACAAATGTAAGGTTTTTAGTAATATACATAAATAAAACCCCGCTTAGCTTTTCAACATCTGCTTTCAAGTTCAAGCAACTACCAAACGTATTGTTTTTTGTTCAGCAAAGTGGCTTCCCCTGCTATGGTCTGCTCGCCACTTGCCGGGTTAAATACACCACATTCATAGGTCACCCTATTCTTTTCGGGGAATATTTCTTTCACTTTTACCACCGCTTCATATTCTGTATCTACAAACATAGGGCGCAGCCATTTTATAGTCTGGCTCAGGTAAACCTGGCCATCGGCATGAAAAAGCGAGCCGAATATTTTGGTAAACACACTTGCACCAAGGAAACCATGCATAACATTACGCCCGAATATACTTTCTTTTCCAGCCTGGGGGTCAGTATGCAGCGGGTTAGTATCGCCACTTATACGAGCGTACATATTTACATCTTCCTGGCTGTAGCTAAACTTATGCCTGAACTCATCACCTATCTGTATCATAGAGTAATTTTTACCGAAAAGTAATAGATTTCAGGAAATATCCATACAAACATATCAATATTAATTCCTCTAACAAGCTAGTACTCCTCTACAGAAACTACGCCTCACTCCAATATGATAGTACCGTTAAGAGATTGTTAGGTAAAAGTAAAATATATAAAAAAATAGACTACTCATTCAAAAGAGTCTTATCTTTGACCCGTTGTAGAAAGTTTGAGAAATATGTTTCTCTTTAAAACGAAATCTTTCTTGAAAAATTTTTAACGCATTAAAGTTATTCAAAATGAATCAGGACAACCAAAACATCATCGACAGTATGATGGATGCCCAGAAAAAAGTGGTGGACTCAGTAGTAGAGAACACTAAAAAGCTTGCAGGTGGTAACACTATTGTTGCCGATACTGTACAAAAAGGAAGTGAATGGTACAAAAACTGGCTGGAAAACCAGAAGAACATTTTCTCTCAAACAACTGAGAAAGCTAATGTAACTACTGAAACTGCTAAGGAAAATGTTGCCAAAATGAACGATTACTACCAAAACTGGTTAGGCACGCAAATGAACACTGCCAAACAAGTTTGGGACATGAACACTAACTGGGTGAAGGAAGCAACCGCAAAAGCTACAAACACCACACAGGAACACCCTGCTGCAACACATTTCAACAACGGTCTTGCACAATGGAACAATTGGTTGAACAGTATTACCAATTCTGGCAACGCAATGAACAACATGAACAATTTCTTCAGCCAGTTCCAGAACGCTAATCCTTTCCAGAATGCTAACCCATTTAATATGGACGCTTTCAAAAAGGCAAATGAAACCGCTACAGGTTTTTTCAACCAATACTCTGAAATACTGAACAATACTTTTGCTGAATGGCAGAAGAACCTGAAATCTAATAACATACAAGATGCTTATCGCAACATGGTAAATGTTACTGATGGCTTCACTAAGTTCGCAGAAATGTGGGCGCCAATGTGGAAGTCTGTACAGGATAAAACATTTAACCTTGATGTGTACAAACAGTGGGCTGACCCTGCTGTATATAAAGATGTAATGGACAAGTATTTTGGTTTCATACCAGATAGCGCACGCCAGCACCTGCAGAGCCTGAACGATGTGATCAGCAACAGTTACAAAACAACCGGCCGCGATTCACTGAACCAATACAACCAGTTCCGCAACCTGTTTGCTAATATACCTGGCATGGGCGGTAATGAAATATTTGGCAACATGCTGAACTCATACAATACTATGACCGGTATGATGAATGACGCTGTAGCGCCACTTACAAAGATGATGACGCCTAACCAGTACACTAAGTCTATTACTGAGTGGAGCGACATAGCAAACCGCATTACGGTGTACAACATCAAGAATGCAGAGTTGCAGTACATGATATACAACCAGGGCAGTTCTGTAATGGATAAGCTGGCGGATAACATAGTAAGCAAAATAGAAAAGGGTGAAGAAATAAACAGCGTCATGGCACTATACCAGGAATGGTTGAACCTGAGCGATAAAGTTTATGTTTCCCTGTTTGAAAGCGACGAATACAGCAAGCTGATGGCTGAAGTAAGCGCTATGCAGCTGAGGTTGCGTAAGGATATAGAAAACCAGATAGAAAAGAGCCTGGTAGGAATACCCGTAGCCACCCGCAGCGAAATGGATGAACTATACAAAACCATCTACGACCTGAAGAAACAAGTGCGTGAACTGGAAAGGTCTATGAACTTCTCAGAAGTTGCTGCTAACGAAGCTGCTGAAACCGCAGTAAATACAGACGGCGAACTGACAGAAGATAAGGCGACTCCACGCAAGAAAAAATAATACAGAGAGATAGCAATGAAACGGACCGGCTCACACGCCGGTCTTTTTTTTGCGTTATACTGACGAAACACCGTTGCCTAATCATGGCACTAGCCAACGCCTTGAATAAGAAGTAGCATTGTTTAGCCCGGTACAACAGTAGCACTGCTGCCTGCACAAAGCTGCGTCGGCAGCAGCGGCAATAGCTGCCGACTGCCTTTTTTATTACTTTTTGGGGCATCAAAAAAGTAAGGAAATGAGAGAACGATTTACGCAGAAAAGGAATATCTACAGCACCAGCAACCCGTACTTATACATCGTATTCACCGGCTTGTTGTCCCAGAACAACTCGAAATCCTCAAGCCCCACAGCTTCGTAACTATCCTTTACTTCCTGGTAGGTGTACGTCTTTATATTGCTGATGCTTAGCTTTTGCAGCATATCGGCCAGCCACGTGCCCTGCTCGCGATTCACCTGTATAGTAGCAGTCTCGTGCAGGTCCTGGAAGGTGAGCGCGGTCATTTCCCACTGCATCCCTTTTTTCGATTTTATGTAGTGCTCTACCCCAGGCTTCTTACCCAGCCATATCACTTTTGCGGTAGGCTTGGGCGCTACATATTCATCAGCAGTGAGGGCATTGACTATAAAGTCAGGATCTACCTTTGTTTTCGGCACCTTGAACTCAAACCACTTTTGCAGCGGGTAATCGAAACAAGTACCGTGCATAAAGTTGAGCAACGACTTCTTCAACCCAAAGCTGAAGGTCTCATGGTCGGCACCTGTAGGGTCGGTATGCAGTATATCGTTGTTGGCAAAGGCGCCTATGGCCTCTGTTTGCTTCAGTACTTTATATTTCTCGGGGTTCATACCCACGGGACTGTGGGCAGTCATGGCAAACTGGTGCCAGAAGGCGCTTTGCAGTATACCGGCGGCAAACATCTGGCGTACCATTTCCAGGCTGTCTATGGTTTCCTGCTCCGTTTGCGTGGGGAACCCATACATCAGATACGCGTGTACCATTATGCCCGCTTCTGTAAAATGGCGGTTCACCTTAGCCACCTGTGCTACTGTAATGCCCTTCTGTATCAGCTCCAATAATCTATCACTTGCTACCTCCAGCCCGCCACTTACGGCTATGCAGCCCGATGCCTTCAGCAGCAGGCACAGGTCGCGGGTAAAGGCTTTTTCAAACCGCACATTGGTCCACCAGCTTACTACCAGCTTGCGGCGGATGATCTCTATGGCCAACGCCCGCATCAGTGCAGGTGGTGCAGCTTCATCCACAAAGTGGAATCCGTTCTGCCCCGTCTGGGCTATTATCTCTTCCATGCGGTCGCAGAGCAGGCTTGCCGTTATGGGCTCGTACACTTTAATATAATCCAGGCTTATGTCGCAGAAGGTACACTTGCCCCAGTAGCAGCCATGCGCCATGGTGAGCTTGTTCCAGCGGCCATCGCTCCACAGGCTGTGCATGGGGTTAATTACCTCTATGGCACTTATATATTGATCCAGCAGCAGGTCGCTGTAGTCGGGAGTGCCCACCTGGCCCTGCTTGTAGTCGCCACAGGCAGGGTTGTTGATGTAGCTTACGTGCCCATCCGCAACCACAAATGTGCGCTTTAGTTCTGTTTCCGGTATAGTCCCTTCAATGTACTTTACCAGGTTCTCTATGGGGCTTTCCCCGTCATCCAGCGTCACAAAATCTATAAATTCAAACACCCGCCCATCGCTTAGTGAGCGCAGTTCTGTATTGGGGAAACCACCACCCATGGCCACTTTCACGGCCGGGTAGTTTTGTTTTATGTATTGGCCGCAGCGCAGCCCAGCATACAGGTTGCCCGGGAAGGGCACCGATATGGCCACCAGCCCCGGCTGCACTTCCTTCATGTGCTCATCCAGCAGTTGCAGCAGTATAGTATCTATAAACGTATGGGGTGCATGCAGCGCTTCGTACAGCTCATCAAAGCTATTGGCGCTGCGGGCCAGCCTTTCGGCATACCGGCTTAGGCCAAAGTGTGCATCTATACATTCGGTGATGAGGTCGGTAAGGTCCTCCAGGTACATGGTAGCAATGTGCTTGGCCTTGTCTTGCAGGCCCATGGTACCAAATGCCAGGTTCAGATCGTCTATCTGTGCGAACCTGCCTGCCTCAGGCAAAAAATTCCGCTTGGCTATACGGTGCGCCATTGTAGGGTTCTTGCCCTGTAAGAACAGCACCGCAGCATCTATGGTATTGATGTATTCATCCTGCAGGGCTATGATGCGTTTGATATTATCCGGCAGTTCCTGCCCCTCCTCTATCTCTCCAAATAACCTCGTTAGTCCCTGCTTGCTAAACAAGCGCAAGGTCACTTCTATACCCAAGTCGGCCTGGAAGGATGTGATGTTGCGCGTATTTAAAAAACCCTTCAGGTACGCAGTAGCGGGGTAAGGGGTATTGAGCTGGGTAAACGGAGGCGTAAATAAGAAAACAGATGCACTCAATGTAGCAGGAAATGATGAATGCAAAAATACGGGATTTGTAGCGGGTTACATATTCCGTAGAAGCTAAAATTATTGCGCGCTACAAAAAGCTCTGCTATATAAATGTCCGTAAACTACAGTCGTTTTAAAAGGACATTCTGGGTAGTAGGATACGCTGTAATCCTTTGCTGTAGCAGATATGCATTTTATACAAAATATCTGTAAATGTCCATCGTTTTAAAAAGGTGGGCGAATATATTTTGTTATGGTTTAATATTTCGTGCCATTTGCTTTTAGAAAATGCCCGATTGGAAAATTAAAAATGAAAATCGGGCATTTTATGATTGATATTTTGTCTGTAACACGCTGTGGTAGCTGATATTAACTATTTACGTTCTTAATAAAATGCCCGAATAATGCCCGATTTGTGCCCGACACCGGGCAATATTTTTGTCTTGAACAGGATCATGGGATTTTAGGATAACAGGATTGTGCTATGTTTGGTTTATAGGTTAATGATGCCCTCCTTACCAAAGCTTGGCGGGTAAAAGACCAATAAAGTTACGTTATCGGGATAGGCGTTTCCAAATTTACATATCCACATTTTATTAAAATAATATGGTGTTCCGGATGCCTGCGGAACATCCAGAACAACGGGGAATTTAATATTAAAAAACAAATAAAAATGGTCTTTAAAATTACTTATTCGCTTAAGTATCGGTATTATTTATGAAGTACCAATATTCTCACATTATATTATTATCTTACTTAGGTTTAGGCTCATTGTTTCATGTGAAAGTTGCTATTGTATATATAGAAAACGGTATTAAGTATGAGCACTCCAACAAAAGATTTATCACAAACAGCATTAATAGATTCGTACAGACACTATGAATCTCTGGTGCAAACCATTGAAGGAATAGTATGGGAGGCCGATGCTCAAACCTATGAGTTCAGTTTTGTAAGCGACAAAGTCAAGAGTATTTTGGGTTTTACACCTGACGAATGGCTGAGTAAACATAATTTCTGGAAGAGCCATATTTACCCCGAAGACCAGGAAAAAGCAGGGCGCTTTTGCCATCTGCAAACTCAATTATCGCGTAACCACACCTCTGATTACAGAATGGTAAAAGCGGATGGCGGCATTATATGGGTAAAAGATATTGTAACTGTTATTAATGAAGATGGCCGACCAAAATGGTTGCGCGGCATAATAATAGACATTACAGAATCTAAAATGCTTGCAAACCTCGACCACCTGGAAAAAGAAATACTGGAATTAAATTCCCGGAAGAATACAAATATAGAAACAGTATTACAGTTGTATGTGCAAGGAATAGAAGGGTTGTTCCCTCAAATGAAATATTCCATACTAAGGGTTGAAGACAACAAACTATATAACTGGGCCTCACAATCTTTGCCCAATGATTATTTAAAGGCAATAAACAACCTTCCCATTGGCCCGGAAACCGGATCTTGTGGGGCAGCCGCATTTCTTAAAGAAACCGTGATTGTAAATGATATTGAAAATGATGTGAAATGGGCTCCTTATAAACACCTGGTTCTACCACACGGTCTGCGCGCATGTTGGTCGTACCCTATAATTGACTCCTTAGGAAACGTTATTGCTGTGCTGGGCATTTATTACAAAACAGTAAAGGGCCCTGATGCGACCGAGCAGCTAATGATAGAAAGATCTGCCGCTATACTGAAAGTAATAATGGAAAACAGGCTGTATGCAAAAACAATACACGAGATGAGCCTACTGACAAAGCAAGGGCAGGAGCTCGCCAATTTTGGCAACTGGCAATGGAATATGAGTAATAATAAGGTGCATTGGTCAGATGTTTTATATAACATATATGGACTGGATGAAAATATATTCCCAGCCACTTTTGAAGGATACCTGGAGATGCTGCATCCTGATGACAGGGAGCGGGTAATGGGTACAATTAAAAGTGCAGTAGAGCACCATACCGATGTAGTTTTTGAAGAGCGAATAATAAGGCCAGACGGTAAGATCAGGCATCTTAAATCGTGGGCACGGGTAATACTTGATGAAGCAGGTAGCCCTGTAAAAATGATAGGCGCATGCCTTGATATTACCGATACTAAAACTTCTGAAATAAAGATGGAGGAGATCGCCTGGATGCAATCTCATATTATAAGGGCACCGCTTGCCAGCCTGATGGGATTGGTAAACATTCTGCATGAAGAGCTGAAGCCAAACCTAGCAAATGAAGAGTTGTTAACCCATATTTTATATTCCGCACATCAATTGGATGATGTGATTAGAAAAATATCGGAGAAAACTCAAAAATAGGTTTGTACCTATTGTTCCGGCTGCTGTACAGAACAATGGGAGCAGCAGTATGGATTTATGTTTTGACAGGATACCATTTAGACAACTAATCGGATCACGGTGGTGTACCTTCCAGGGCACACAAAATTTGCCGCACAGTTAGCTGTCTAAATGATATCATATCTCAAAAAGATGGTGTTTACCGGACTATTAGTTTATCATAAAACAGACTATTCGTTTGCAATGAATATGCCCGGTACACATAAAAGCCAGGAACAAGGTTGTCTGAGATATTGTGACTGTTTACCGTGTATTTTTTGATCAGCCTGCCGCTTACATCAAAGATCTCCAGGGTATTGTAGGCCTCTTCTTCAGGAAATAAGAAGGTAATATTTCCATTGCCATTTTGCGCTATTTTAATGGGGTACATTCCATTTGTATTTACGGCTGTTATACCCGTATTGTATGTTGATACAGTGTTGGTAATAGTTTCTGAAAAGCAGCTTGTAGTTGCTGTGTGCGATACTATATATACACCACTGGCAGCATAAGTATGCGTAGGAGTAGTTGTAGTGTCTGTTCCACCGTCACCGTACTTCCATAGATATTTTGTATTGCTTGTGGGCAACGGTGAAAATGCGACCTGGCGCCCCGATGCAACATAAGTGAAATTAGCATCAGGATAATGTCCGTATTGCTGCCATTGTTTTATACTGTCCAGTGTTACTTTATCTGCAATACGTTGTATGGTACCGGCATCACTGGCACTGAGGCCGGCTATATAGGTTGTTCCCATGGTTTTTTTATGAAAAATGGAATTATAGAGCACACAAGCTTCAAGGTACGATCCGGTCACCAGCGGATGGGTACTGTCTGCCTGGTACAGCCATATGCCGGGGAAACTGTCACGCATCTCCTTCCAGGCTACCCCTACAGGCCCCACAATAGCTTTGTTATCTTGTGTCATTTGCAGGTAGCTTTCTCTCAGCCGCTCCTGCATGCCTCCGTAGGTACATACCACAGGGTAAACCGGGCAGTTGGGCGTATCTCCGTTCGCATGTCCCCATGTCATCAGGAACAGGGTTTGGGTACAGTTATCATTTACATGTATCATGCTATCCAGTTTGTGTGCATATGGATACACTTGAGTATCTACCTGCGATGGAGAAAACGCCGGTTCCTCACTTTGGTCCTGCAGCACCACTACATCCCATTGCTGGGCAAATATTTTTGATATTGTAGGCGCGTAAGTACTATGCAGTGCAAATGTAAAACCACCCGGGTCCGATTCCTGGTATATCAGCGTGTCGCCAAGTGCGGCCGCAAGGGTTTGCAGTATAAGGGGCATGTTATTCACATAGATATAACTGTCGCCAATAAACAAGACCTTTCTTGTGGTGGCTTGCGATGGTTGTGCGAGCAGAAAAGTGATAATGATTAACAGGTACTTCTTAAATTGAAAGTTCATGATGATGTTTTTGGGATTTTGTAAATGTTTATTGCACAGTGATTAAGACAATGACCATTTATTTTAGGTTGGGCATTATAATTTACTGTTGCTATAAAGTAAGATGGAATTTGTTACTGGTTTCTTGGGCGACGCAGAAAAAAAGATGACTTGACACAGACAAAACTGCCTAATCGTGTCCATCCTGAAATCTTTTTATCGTGTTCCAGACAAACCATATTGCCTGTTGTTCCGGATGCCCTGCTGGATATTGGGAGCAACAGGTAAAGACGGCAGTCTGGAGACTGCGAACCGAGTATGACTTAATTAGAGATTAAGCCGAGCAGGGGAGCGACGCAGAAAAAAAAGATAACTTGACACTAGGACAAAACTGTCTAATCGTGCCCATCCTGAAATTCTTTAATCGTGTTCCAGACAAACCATATTGCCTGTTGTTCCGGATGCCCTGCGGGATATTGGGCGCAACTGGTAAAGACGACAGCCTGGAGACTGCGAACCGGGTACAACTTAATTAGAGATTAAGCCGAGTAGGGGCGTTTCCAAATTTACATATCCACATTTTGCGGACAGGTAAAGACGGCAGTCTGGAGACTGCAAACTGAGCACGACTTAATCAGAGATTAAGCCGAGCAGGGGGACAAGACTACATCAATTTACAGTCATAGAATTCATAGCCTTTCACCGGATCCTTGGTATATAGTCTAAAAAAACCATGAATAAACTTTCCGCTTATGTAACTCTTCTCTAATGGAATTGTTTTTAAATTAGCTTTCCTGCTTTTCAAATCATAGGTTGCTATAATTAACTTATTCCCATTTTTTAAAAAAGTCCCATTCAAAGTTTGACCAGTGATATCCAGATCACAAAATATAACATCCGAATCAACTGTTTCAGATTTAAGCATTTCGGAAAAACATATATGTTCATCAAATTTCGTATAATATACAACTCCTTTATTTTTATATATTATAATTGGATATCCTTCTCCACTTATTTTCACATCTATATTTTCTGTGGGATTAATATCAAAATCCTTTAGTTCATATATTTTTTCAGGAAGAGGCTTTTTACTATCCTTGTTGAAAGTCATTTCAAGTAGATAATGCATGCGGGGATTTTGCATATGCATAGAAGAATCAACCTTTAAAAAAGGCATGTAAATCTTATTATCAAATGTTTGGTAACCAAATGAAGGATCTGATAATAGGAATAAATTCTGGAAATGAAATGTATCTATCAAATAAAATTCATTATATAAATTTATATTTAGTGCTTGTTGTATGTCTTCTGGTCCAAATCCGACAAAAAATTTCCCTAATACGCCGTATCTAGTTAACGTATCATCTACATGCGTTGTTTTTTTAACTGTATTTAATTGCAATCCGATTGAGATACGTTCATTGAATTCTATATTTTTAACCAGTATTGAGGATAAGCCTGCTGCGCCTAAAATAGCTTTTTCAAGTTTCCTACTTATTGTATCTCTAGCACTTGTTTGTATAAATTTTTGCAACTTAGATTCAACCATTTCATTACAGTCAGGTTCCATAAATTCAGAAACACCGGAAATGACATTACTATAAAAACCAATTTGATTGCGGAAATTAAATAAAAGAGAGCTTTTTTTATCAGCGATAAAATTTGAATTACTAAACTTTAAAAATGCATATTCTTTAGATTTTTTCACAATATCCATCTTAACGGTGTCCATGTATGAATTTATCTCATTTATCTGTTCAGTAGAAATATTAGAAATAATGTATTTATTTATCCCGCTATGCATGACAAGATATGCAGTGCTTAGCGGTTCTTTTGACAAGCTATACGATATATCTTTATTGTAAACGACACTGTACATAGAAAATTTGCCTATGTTTTTGTCATGATAAATCATCATTACAGAATCATCAAATAATATAATTACTTTATTTTTAAATTTCATTTTTTCCATCAAACTCAAAGCAGCTCCCCGGCACATTATACAATCATCTGATTTAATATTAATTATTAAGTACGGAGGAGATAATTTAAACGTCTTATTAAGTAATTCCTGTATTGTTTGCCCGTGAACATTTTCAAATAACAAAAGAAAAATAGTGATTAAACTATACAATATAATCTTACTATTAAATATTTTTTTTAATTGTTGAAAAGTCATTATTTCTGTATATTTAATCAAATAAAAAACGACCAGCCAAGCTATTCGTGACTGGTCGGTAAAAATACTAATATTATTATAAATATCTATTAAATGCCTCCTCTGATTAATTACTTGCAACATACTATACCTTTGCAAAAAGCCCCAAATGACAACAATTTCAACATCAAATAACTACCTCACGCTCATTAATATTTTTACGGTAGCGCCTGCCAACCAGCAGAAGCTGGTGGAACTGCTTTCGCTGGCTACTAACGAAACGGTGTGTAAGGTGCCGGGGTTTATTTCATCGGCCCTGCACAAAAGTTTAGATGGTACCCGTGTTACTATGTATGCGCAATGGGAGAGCAAGGAGCACTATCAAAAAATGCGCAGTAACCCCGTAGCATCGCCTTACCTGGACCAAGCTCTGCAGATGGCTACTTTTGCCCCTGGCATGTACGAGGTGGTTGAAACATTTGTGCCGATTAAATCAGCCACAGATGATACGCAGCAAGCGTAGTTTGATCGTTGTTTTGAATGCCCTGCCTAACATCTGGAAGGTCGGAACAATGCAGTCACTACCAGTCTTATTTAGCTTTTAATCGCCTGTCAACCGTAAGGGTGACCACTTACAAAAAATGATATTTTATTTTTGTCCCGTTAGCAAGACTTTGTTTCGACTCACGGGAAAATGGATGAGGGACTGGATACCGGACTATAGTATCCGGCTTCCTTCTCTTCCTAAAAATATTGTTTCCAACTTGCGGGAAGCTGATGGGCGTACAGGTGCCGGCTGTGCTGGCATCGTACCTCATTCTTTTCATAGAAATAAATAATTTTTCACAGTAAATGTCCAATTCCTGTTCCCCCGATCATTATAGTGACATAACATTCACTAAAAAATCAAGATCACAAACAAATGGAACAGAGAATTAATGTTTTCGAAAAAGGTAGTAATGCCATGAAGGCGCTGTATGGTGGTTTAGGTGTTTACCTCACAAAATCGGCTGTAGAACAATCTTTGCTGGACCTGGTGTACTTCAGGGTATCGCAGATAAACGGTTGTGCCTTTTGCCTGGATATGCACTCAAAAGACCTGCGTGCTATGGGCGAAACCGAACAACGCCTGTACTTGCTGAATGCATGGCGCGAAACCAACTTCTACACCGATCGTGAATGCGCTGCACTTGCCTGGGCCGAAGCCCTTACCCGGCTTACGGGCGGCAAGGTACCCGATGATGTGTATGCCCAAGCCACCAAACAGTTTACAGAAGAGGAGCTGATAGACCTGACCATGGGTGTTGTAACCATCAATAGCTATAACCGCATCAACATTGCTTTTTGCCCACCGGTGGGTACGTACCAGCCAGGGCAATTCACGGTAAATGCGAATTAGGTAATATCCCTGTTTAACAGGTAGCCAGGTGTTCAGTGTCTTTAAGACAGCTGAACACCTGGTTTTGTTTTTAAGCAAGTAACAATTCTGCTCCCACAGTGGAACATTACCCGCCCGTGGAACTGTGTATATCATCTTTTGGAAAGCACCCTACGCTAACCTTATCTTGCATGATGGCAATGTGCAAATAAACACCGGGACTAATATTGCTCTAGCCTGTCCGGTACCGGACAGCATCGGACACCACCAGACAGTTGAAATAAAACGTATATTATTTCCCACGGCCATTTTCAGCCAATAGTTACTCCCCATGCTGTCCGGTTTTGTTTTTACCTGTCCGCCGGACAGGTGCCCATAGGGTATTCACAACAGGCACTAAAAAAGATTAGTCTAACTTCGCAACCAATATTAATGGACATTATGACTTTTAAGGATCTGAACCTGAATGCCTCTTTACTGAATGCGCTGGACGACATGGGCTATACCACGCCAACTACCATACAGCACAAGGTGTTTAGCGTGGTGATGGGCGGGCGAGATGTATGTGGCATTGCACAAACAGGTACCGGTAAAACATTTGCCTACCTATTGCCACTGATGAGGTTGTGGAAGTACAGTAAAGACAGGTATCCGCAGGTGCTGGTACTTGTGCCCACGCGCGAGCTGGTGGCCCAGGTGGTAGAAGCGGTAAAAAGCCTGGCATCTTACACCACGCTTGAAGTTGTAGGCGTATATGGCGGAGTAAATATAAAACCACAAATAGACGCAGTGCAGAACGGCGCCGATATAATTGTAGCCACCCCGGGCCGCCTTATAGACATTGTGTATAATGGCAACCTGAAGCTGAAAAACATAAAGCACCTGGTTATAGATGAGATGGACGAGATGCTGAACCTCGGCTTCCGCACACAGATCAATACCATATTTGGTATGTTGCCGGAACGCAGGCAGAACCTGTTGTTCAGCGCCACTATACCCGAAGAGGTAGAGGCCACTATGAACCTCAACTTCAATAACCCGGTAATGATAGAGGCTGCCCCTACAGGCACCCCGCTGGATAACATCAGCCAGACGCTGTACCATGTGCCCAACTTTAATACCAAGGTGAACCTGCTGAAATTATTGCTGACCGAAAACGAGGATATGAACCGTGTATTGGTGTTTGTAGGCACCAAAGCGTTTGCCGATGATGTGTATAACGAGATGGCGCTGGAATTCCCTGATGTAAGCGGGGTAATGCACAACAACAAAGACCAGAATTACAGGTTCAATGTGGTGAACAAGTTCCAGGATGGCACTTTCCGCTTTATCGTAGCCACAGACGTTATAGCCCGTGGTTTGGATATAAGCGATGTAAGCCACGTAGTAAACTTTGATGTACCGGATGTACCGGAGCAATACATACACCGTATAGGCCGTACAGGCCGTGCCGATAAAAAGGGTACTTCCATCACATTTGTTACCGAAAGGGAACAACCCCGCATGGATGCCATAGAAGAACTCATGAACTACAAGGTTCCGGTACTTCCACTACCCCCGCACCTGGAAATAAGTGATGTACTCACCAACGATGAAAAGCCCGTTGTGTTCATGAAGCTGCCGCAAATAAAACTACCCGAAATGCACACAGGTGGCGGGGCCTTCCACGAGAAAAAAGAAAAGAACCGCCGTGCCCCTACCAAGAAGGTAAGCCACAAAGACAAGATGATGATGAAGTACGGCAAACCCAAAACAAGAGGCCAGAAAAAGAAGTAATTGCCCTTCCAGTTAAACAGAAACGGGAGTAATATGCAACAACTCCTTTACAAATAAAGAGAGGTGGGCACCACCCCACCTCTTCATTCATCCCACTTTCAACCTATAAACACTAACGTTATTAAAATCCTACAGACGCTTCTATCATAGTACCATAAAACTTGCCACCATTAAGGATATTAGCGGTCGGGTAATTGAGATACAACTGGTTCACATACTCAGCCTTCAGCATGATATTACGAGTCACAAACCAGCCCACAGAGCCAACTGCGCGGTCTATAGTAATATCGGCAGGTAAGCCCTGTACAGCAGCGCTTACGGTATTGTAGCGGCCACCTATCCAAAAGTGTTCGCGACGCACTGCAAACCTGTATATAAGATCAGCAGCATATTGTGTAGCCTGGCGGCTGTTGGGTTCTGTAATAGCCCGGCCATGCGCATTTTCATAAGTACCAAAAAACTCTAGCCCCTTGTATTGCAGGAAAAGGTTCACCATGGCAGTATGCACCTCTTCAGTAAACCCCGGATTGAAGCGGCCAGAGAAGGCACTGTAGTCCACCTCATCACTTATTGTAGTACCCTTGGCTATATTGGGGTTTTCCATCACGTAAAAGTAGTGAGAGCCTGTACGGTCGCCGCCAAACAAGGTGTTACTATTGCCGCTGTTCACAGTATATACAGATCCTGTAAGTCGCACACGCAGGTCTTGGGTCACGTGCTTGTCAAATCCCAGCTTGGCATGGAAGGCAGGCGGATATTTGTTCACCTGGCCAGTTGCTGTATCTATTTTAGTGGCAGCAACTACTGTTGGGTTTAGCTCACCATTGCTTACGCCCACCATTGCAAACAAACCACTTTTATGATGATAATAGATCTCGCCACCTATTTCTGTAGCAAACTCATCCATAACATAATTCTCAACAAAAGGATTGTAAATGGTGTTGCCACCGTCGCTGCGCCTGTAGTGCTGGTCGCCGTAATCCACATCAAACTGGCCTACTTTTATAGTCACGCTTTTCATGATCTTGTCAATAAAATTGCTGTGCAGGAAGGTAAGTTTATCAAACTGCATATAGCCCCCCTTTACCCATGTATCCTCGTGGTGACGCGATGCCAGGTACACGGTCAGGTTCACCCTTATACCATCTGCCAGTTGGGCATCAATATTCAGGTTGGCCATAGCCAGGTCAAAGCCATCAGTCAGCTTAGTAAGACTGTTCACGTTGCCTGTAAAGCCCGTCTGGGTAGCAGGTACAGCAGTATTCTGGTCTTTCAGCGACTGGAAACTTTGCTCAAAATTACCACCCACTTTTACGTGCAGGTTATGGAAGGTTGCAGTATCATCCTTCGTGGTTTCAAATACATTTATGCCTGTCCTGTCATTAGGACGATAGTATTGCATTTGCTGTTGCGCCTGTACAATGCCAGAAGCAAAAATTAATAATAACAATAGCCTTAGTTTCATGATCTGTTTTTAAGTATTGATGAATGAGTTATTGGAAAATATTGTTGTAAGCCATTAAGCAACTTTGAATAGTTATTTATTATACACCATGGTAAAATCAAGGGTCAGTGCATCGCCTGTCTTCATTGCTCCTGCCATAAATGTAGGTGGCGTCACATTGTAGTCGGTCATGTTCAGCTTATCCTCTCCTTTGCAGGTAACAGTTGCATCTGCATTTAAAGTACATGTTACATCCATTGTCACCACCTTTGTCACTCCGGATATGGTAAGGTTACCCTTTGTTTTTATAAGCGAAACACCACCGCCTTTCGGCACTATAGTAGCAGATGTAAGCTTGTAAGAGATATTTTTATACTGGTCTGTTTTCAGTGCTTTATATGCGTTGTTATCCATCATCTTACTTTCGCTTTTAAGGTTCTGTACTGCCAGTACAAAGTCCAGGGAGCTGATGGCATCAAGCTGTGTGGTACCAGGTTTAAATACAAACCGGGCCTGCCCGTTAAACGATTGTGCGTTCATATCCCACTTGTGCAGGGTAGATGTGCCCGAAAGCTTCATATCATTGCTCTTGGAATTACTGATCTTATATTCAGTTTGTGCATGGGCAACCGGGGTAAGGCCCATGATGCTTATTGCCAGTAATGCAGGTAATTGTTTCAATTTGCTTTTCATGATTATCGTTTGTTGATTTAGATTTTTTGTTTTGTCTATTGTGCCAGGTAACCGCCGTCTATGGGATAGTAACCACCTGTTGCATAAGATGCTTTATCAGAGCTCAACCATATTACCAGTTCGGCCACTTCGTTTGGTTTTCCCAACCTGCCTATAGGATGTTTTACAACCAGCGATTCCTTTCCGCTTTTATCGATAGTATCGAGCAAGGGCGTATTAATGAAACCCGGAGCTACACAGTTAATACGTATATTCTTGTCAGAATATTCAAGTCCGGCGTTTTGGGTAAGTCCTACTACGCCGTGCTTTGCAGCAACATACCCACTATACGATGCAAACCCAACGGTGCCCAGTATAGATGCTGTATTTACAATTACGCCGCTCCCCAGTTTCAGCATAGCTGCTATTTCATACTTCATACAAAAGAATACACTTTTCAGGTTGATGCTGATCACTTTTGCAAACCCCTCCAGACTGGTATCAGCCAGTTTATTGGTTTCGCCCAGGATACCTGCATTATTGAAGGCGATATCAATTTTCCCATAAGTAGCGATGGTTTGTGCCACCAACGCTTCACATTCAACAGCTTTACTTACATCAGCCTTAATAAATGTGGCCTCACCACCAGCGTCTTTTATTTTAGCCACCGTCTCTCCGTTGTCCCTGATATCAGATACAATTACTTTCGCACCATACGTAGCATACAATAAAGCTGTTGCCTGGCCAATGCCAGATGCTGCGCCGGTTACCAATGCCACTTTCCCTTCAAATGATTTTTTCATGTTTTTTGTTTTTGTCTTCTATTGGTGATTTAATATACCAGGAATTGGTTGTGGTAAGTATTACCTAATTGTTTGAAACAGGTTATTCCACTAACACATTTACCACAACACAAAGGTGGGTAGCCAGCGACTGGCAAACCATGACGGAAACTTCGCAAAAAGATGACAGACGTCATTGAGGTAGTAGCAGTAAAAACGTACACATGCAATACCAAAGGGCAAAGGCATAACAAAAAGGCCGGAGAAATATCCCCGGCCTGAACATGATAAAGTAGTGATTCTAAATATGGAACTTAATACCTTGCGCCAGGGGCAACTGGTCACTCCAGTTGATGGTATTGGTCTGGCGGCGCATATATGCCTTCCAGCTATCAGAGCCGCTTTCACGGCCACCACCCGTTTCTTTTTCACCACCAAAGGCACCACCTATTTCTGCACCACTAGTACCTATGTTGATGTTGGCTATACCGCAATCACTGCCCGCTGCCGAGAGGAATTGTTCGGCTTCGCGCATGTTCAGCGTCATCAGCGATGAAGACAAGCCCTGTGGTACATTGTTCTGCATAGCTATTGCTTCATCCAGTGTACCGTACTTCATCACATACAGTATAGGCGCAAAGGTTTCGTGCTGCACTATGCTCCATGCATTTTGCACCTCGTACACGCATGGGCGCACATAGCAGCCGCTATCGTATTTCTTACCTTTCAACACACCACCGGCTACTATTTCAATGCCGCCGGCATCGTTTATTTTATCTATGGCTTCCAAATATGCGGTCACTGCATCTCTGTCTATCAATGGGCCCACATGACTATTTTCGTCCAGCGGGTCGCCAATTACCAATTGCCCGTAAACTGCTTTCAATTTTTCAATGAAGGTGTCATATATCTTTTCGCTGATAATAAGGCGACGTGTAGTAGTGCAACGCTGACCTGCAGTACCTACCCCACCAAATATAGCAGCACGCAGTGCAATATTCATGTCAGCATGCTCGCTTATAATGATGGCATTATTCCCACCCAGTTCCAGCAAACTACGGCCCAAGCGCGCAGCCACAGCACTAGCTACAGCCTTACCCATGCGGGTACTGCCCGTAGCCGATACCAGTGGTATGCGGGTATCCTCACTCATCCATTCACCAGTTTCGCGGCCACCTATTACCATACCACATACCCCTTCGGGTACGTTATTGGCTTTAAAAACAGTAGATATGATATTGATGCACGCTATAGATGAAAGTGGTGTTTTCTCAGATGGTTTCCATACGCAGGTATTACCGCATATCCAGGCTATCATGCTGTTCCAGCTCCATACAGCAACCGGGAAGTTAAAGGCACTTATAACCCCTACCACACCCAGCGGGTGCCACTGTTCATACATGCGGTGGCTGGGGCGCTCACTATGCATAGTAAGACCATATAATTGACGACTCATGCCAACAGCCAGGTCGCATATATCTATCATTTCCTGTACTTCGCCATAGCCTTCCTGCAGGCTCTTACCCATCTCGTACGATACCAGCCGGCCCAGTGGTTCTTTATATTTTCTCAAAGCATCACCTACCTGGCGTACCACATCGCCACGCTTTGGTGCAGGCCATGTACGCCATTCCTGGAAGGCTTTTTGGGCTTGTCCTACTACCTTATCATATGCTTGTTCATCTACAGCTTTTACAGAGGCTATCAGTTTCCCATCTACCGGAGAATAACATTTAATCGTCTTCCCTTTCGTTTTAAGATATGTGGTACCTGTTGAGGCCCCCTGGTTCACGGGTTCAATACCCAGCTTATCCAAAACCTTTTCCATTTTCATACTATATATATTTAAGGTGATGTGAATTTATGCTATTGAAATGAAGTAGCTTAATTGTACACTAAAATAGTGCATCTAAAAACTCCGTGGCCAATTTGAATTTTGATTTGATTGAATAGTTATTTCTATCCATACTTAGAACACTCTAAATAGTAACAAGTCCAGCTTAAAAGGGGCTTTCAAACTCCTTCAAAGTACCAAACGACAGATCTCTTGCTGAAAGCACCGGTGCAGCTATTTCCCAATCGTATCCTATGCTGTCGTACCTAACACCGGCATCATTTGCCTGATTGTATTCTGATGATACCAGGTAATAGGTAATTGCATCATCGGTCAATGATTTAAAGCCATGAGCAAACCCTTCTGGTATATAATATGCTTTGTGGTTTTCAGCAGATAATTCGGTGGCGTAATGCTGCCCATACGTGGGCGAACCCAGCCGCAGATCAACAAGGACATCTATAATAGCCCCTTGTGGACAAAATACTATTTTGGAGTGGTGATGAGGTGGCAACTGGAAGTGCATACCGCGTATCACATCTTTTTTAGAAATAGAGAAGTAGCTTTCCTTTAGCGTAAATTCAATACCCAACGCTTGCAAGGCTGAGCCATTAAATGTCTTTACGAAGCCGCCACGCACATCATAAAATGCCGGCATAGTTATAATACCGGCACCTGAGAGTGGTATAGATTGTATGTCCCACATTATATATCTCCAAAGTATTGTTTGATCTGCTGTGTGCACTTGTCCTGTGCCGGTGTCTTCCTATCAGCATACCATTGCGCCGTCCAGTTTATGGCTGTATGGGCATCCAGTTGCGATCGCCAGCCCAGCATAGCTTCAGCCTTTCCGCTATCCAGCAATAACAGTTTAGCCTCATGCAGAGGCTTATCCTGCAAAAAGACTTTATAGTCGCCTTGTTCAAAGCTTTCAAGGAAAATGCCAGTAAGCTGTTCCACCGTTAGCATATCTTCCTCGTTAGGACCAAAGTTGAATGCAGAGCTATATCGTATAGGATCTTCGCTCATTTTAGCAGCCAGCAGGAGGTATGCACCCAGTGGCTCAAGTACATGCTGCCACGGCCTTATAGAACCCGGATTACGCAAGCCTACCACTTCATCAAAATCAAGGGCCCGTACAATATCTGGTATAATACGGTCGTCTGAATAGTCGCCACCACCAATTACATTACCCGCCCTTACTGAGGCTACAGATTTCTCGTGATTACCATAATCATCTGTATTAAAAAACGACCTGCGGTATGATTCCACCACTATTTCGGCAGCAGCTTTGCTGGCTGAATATGGATCGTAACCGCCCAGCTTATCATCCTCTCTGAATGGAGTACCACGCTCAGGATTTTCATATACCTTGTCTGTGGTGATCATTAGCGCTACACACGGCGGGGCCAATTGGCGTATAGCTTCCAGTACGTGCGCCGTACCTTGTGTGTTTACCATAAAGGTATCTACAGGAGTATCATAGCTGCGGCGTACCAGTGACTGTGCAGCCAGGTGAAACACAAAATCAGGCTCGAAGTTTGAAATTTCCTCTGTCAATAATTCCAGGTCAACTATATCGCCTATCACAGAGCTACACAGGTCATCGCCATGCACCTGGTGGTAGAGGTCATGCTCTTTTTCTGGTGGCAAAGCATACCCTTTCACTGTAGCCCCCAGATAGTGCAGTATCTGCAACATCCATGTGCCTTTGAAGCCGGTATGGCCTGTTAGGAATACACGTTTACCATTAAATACCGAATACAGGTACTCGGCGGTTACCACTTTTTCCATATTGGTTCAGTTTGCCACAGGTGTTCTAATTCTTCTTTATCGCGCAGTGTATCCATACACTTCCAGAAATCATGATGTTTGTATGCACCTATCTGGCGGTCGGCAGCCAGCTTGTCCATGGGCTCGCGCTCCCACATAATATCGTCAGAGTCTGCAGGCAGGTAATTGGCTATACCAGGCTCTACCACAAAAAAACCACCATTTATCCAGGTGCCGCTGTCTGCTGGTTTTTCTTCAAAACTATCAATTGTGCCATCCTGCTCCATCTTCAAAACCCCAAAACGACTGGTGGCCTGTATGGCAGTCATAGTACATATCTTACCGCTTTCTTTGTGGTACTTTACCAGGTTGTCTATATCTACATTGCACACGCCATCGCCATAGGTAAGCATAAAGGTTTCATTACCCACGTAGGGTAATACCTTTTTCAAACGCCCGGCAGTCATTGTATCCACGCCCGTATCTATTAGTGATACTTTAAACGGCTCTGCCTTATTGTTATGAACTTCTATAGAATTGTTAGACATGTCGACAGTAATATCGGCATTGTGCAAAAAGTAGTTAGCAAAGTATTCTTTAATTACCCAGCCTTTGTAACCCAAGCAAATGATAAACTCAGTATGCCCATATGCCGCATATATCTTCATTATATGCCAGAGTATGGGTTTACCGCCAATTTCTATCATAGGTTTAGGCCGCAGGGACGATTCCTCTGATATACGTGTACCTCGCCCACCTGCAAATATGACTACCTTCATTAGGAGTTATGTTTTAGTCTTGTATAAGATTCGCCGACAAGTTAATTACAATTCGGGAATGTGACAATAACAGGCATTGCGGTTGCCCTGATTGCATAAGAAATTTTAGTTAAATCTTTATAGTCCACTGTCACTACTCCATTATTTTACCGGGTTGACCGAGTATTTCGAGGAATAAGAGAACGGGAAATCCAGTGATTTATTAAAAGATTGACTGGTAAAATCCATGTCCAGCTCATACAAAGCCCCATTATTGTCTATATGTACAGTCCTCTCCTGTGAGAATTCCTTATCTCCATCGTGTACATAACTACTCTGCTGTATAGATACCTTAGGGCCACTTGGAGCCACGGTTGTCATTTGCTGGGCTTGTAACGTACTGTCAGTCTTTGTGTATGTAAGCAATTGAGTGTAACTATTATCTGCTATAGATAGCATCCATGCCATTGCAGAATCTGCCACATGTATCACCGCCCCATTATTCAGTAGCGGCTGTCCTGTTATCAGGTTCTGCAGTATTGAAAAATTGACCGGTGCAGGTAGTAATCGGTTTGCCTGGCTCAAAGGCATCAGGAGCACTTCTTTACTAATGTAGTTAACAACCTTGATGCTATCGGGCGTAATATATGCACGTGCAACGGATAGCATGCCTCCTAATGCGCTTATGGCTACCCATATTACACTGTCTTTTTTTATCCTGAAGTTAGCTGTAAAGTCCTGACCACTGCCGTTGCCTTCATAGTGCATTTTTGCTTTGCCATCAAAGGTGGTATAAACCATAGGCCGATGCCATAGTGAGGTAGCATTGGTAATTGCCTGTGCATTCGCTGCAATGTTTGCCGCTATTGTATCTATACGAATTATAGTTTTTGATGTATCCCGGCTTACAATACCAGTATTCTTTAAAGTATCTGCACTATGAGTAATAACACCGGTATCAGGTGTACGAATTGCAATTGTGGAAGAATCTACATGGGGCGGTACAGTAGCTGTAGAATGCGCCTTTTTACCGAATATACAACCAGAAAACACACCCGAAGATGCAATTAACAGAAAGGCAATTACAAGCTTATTCATACAATTTCTTCTCCAGGATCTTTTTATCTATAAGGGGGTTATCTATTCCTTTGTCTTTAGCTTTCTGCCAGTATTGTACTGCCTTGTCCTTATCATCCAGTTTGTAGTACACATCGCCCAGGTGCTCAAAAAGAGTGCCATCCGCATCAGCAGGGTTGGCGTCTACTGCTTTTTGTATGTATTCTTTAGCTTTATCGTATTTGGCTTCTTTGTACAATATCCAACCGTAGGTATCTAAGAAGGTTGCTTCATCAGGGCGCAGTTCCAGGGAATGCTTAGACATTTTTTCGGCATCATCCAGCCTGGCACCTCTTTCAGAAAGATAATAGCTGTAGTTATTGAGCAAGGACGCGTTATTCGGATCGAGCGACAAAGCCTTATCAAAGCTCTTATCAGACAGATCGAATTTTTTAGCCGAATTGTATGCGTCACCTAATGAGGAATACATTTCTGCCAGTAATTGGGTATTATCGTCTGGCTGCAAGTCAACAGCACGGTTCATGGCATTGATAGCACCAGTGTAATTCTTGGCATTTGCCTTACCTATGCCATTCAGATAGTGAACAAGAGCCTGGTTAGGGAAAAGACGTAGAGCCTTATCACTATAGTAAATAAGAGAGTCTGCATCTTTTCTGGCGGTATAACTATACAACAATTGTTGCCACACCACAAACCGGGAAGGATCAAGAGCTATAGATTTCTTGTACTGTATCAAAGCTTTGTCGCGCTGGTCGTTGAAAGTAAGCACGTCACCATATACAGCCAGTACATTGGCATCGTTTGTATGCTGTGCAACTATCTGGGTAATAAGATCCAGGCTGGTCTTCCTGCGAGTGGTATCGTTCTGCATATTTTGCAGGTAAGGAGCCAGCAGACCCAATTGAGTTTCCGCATCCAGATCCTTGTTCAAAATAGTTTTTATGGTGTACTCATTATACCGTGCCGTATCATTCAGTTTACGGTAGTGCTCCGCCAACCCCACCTGTAATGAGGGATCATCCGGGAAAGACTTTTGTGCTTTTTTGAACAAAGCCTCCGCTTTGGCAGTTTCATTATTGTTATCGTAAAGCTCTGCCAGCAGAATGTAATACTTAGCTTCCTTCGGGCTCTGTGCTATCAGTTGCTCTATAATAGCTGCGGCACTACCGAGGTCATTTAGTTTTAAATATATCTGCTGCTTCTGTATCAGTATATCTTCATCATCTCCTGTTTTCAGCAATAGTTTGTCCAGCAAAGCGAGAGCCTCTTTATACTTACCTGACCGCTGGTATAGCAATGCTGCTTTTTGCAGGTATTCTTCATTATACTCTTCAGTATTGGCTAGCTCTTTATAAATGTCCGCGGCTTCCTCAAATTTATTATCCTTCGCCAGGATATTAGCATACTGATCCTTGTACCACTTATTACTATCATCGAGCTTTATGGCTTTTTTAATATAAGTTACTGCCTCTGCGATGTTATTCTGTTTTATACGATAGCGGGCAAGTTCATAGTAAGCCGCTGCAACATCGGGTTTCAGTTTCACAAACTCCAACATCAAGCTGTCCGATTCTTTGTCATCGTCCTGCATATGTGCTTTTACCGCCCCAAAATATAGCTCATTAGCAGCATAAGTCTCTTTATCGGCAGTAACATTTGGCACGGCAGGGGTATCCTGTCCGTATGCTTTACATGCCCATAAAAAAGCGATACTAAAAATTACCGCACCTGCCCATCTCCTGTCCGTCATTACAATTTTGTTGAAAAATCACCCAGGCTAAGCTCCTGTGGCTTCTCTATGTAAGTTACGTTTTTACCCAACATGGAGTTTTCCAGTTGCATGTTTTTAACAATACTATGAGATTGTATGATGCTTTTCACAATGCGGCTGTCTTCTACTACAACATTTGCTTCTAGTGATACGTATGGCCCTACAACAGAATTCTTCACAATTACGTTTTCGCCTATGTAGCAAGGAGCAATAATGGTAGAATTTTCTATTTTAGCTGTTGCCGATACCAATTTTTCTTCATTCTTCTTTATATCCAGAATGCGCTCATTAGTATATAAAGTAGCATCTTTATTACCGCAATCCAGCCATTCTTCTACCTGGTCTGTATAGAATTTCACACCATTTTGCAGCATGTGGTCCATGGCATCTGTTATCTGGTATTCCCCCTTAAGCTTAATGTCCTCATCTATCAGGCGCTGCAACTGTTTCTTCAAGCCTTCACCATCGCGGAAGTAGTAAACACCAATTATGGCCAGGTCTGATACAAACTCTTTAGGTTTTTCAACAAATGCAATGATCTCATTCTTATCATTAAGCTTCACCACACCAAAAGCAGTAGGATCCTCTACTTTCTGTGTCCAGATGATGGCATCCTTACTTGTATCTATGCTAAATGTTGCTTTGAACAACGTATCTGCAAAGGCTATAAATACATTTCCTTTCAGGCTATCTGCTGCGCATAGTATAGCATGTGCAGTACCTAATGGCTCATTCTGGTAAACGATCTTACCCTGGGCGCCCAAAGTACTGGCAATATTCAGCAGGTTGGCCTCTACTTCCTTACCAAAAGAAGGGCCTATGATAAAAGCTATTTCCTCTACTTTTTCATTGCTGGTAGCAAGTATGTCTTCCACAAGCCTTTGTACAATAGACTTACCGGCTATTGGCAACAATGGCTTTGCAGTAGTAAGCGTGTGGGGCCTCATGCGTTTACCCATACCGGCCATAGGAATAATGATGTTCATACTATCTATTTAGTTTTATAATTAATTAATGAGTACCCGAGTGACCAAAGCCACCTGCTCCCCTTGCTGTTGTTTCCAGATCATCAACTACCTGCCATGATACTTGTTCATACTTTGCCACTATCATTTGCGCTATGCGCTCACCATCGTTTATTACCTGTGCCTCTGTAGAAAGATTGATCAAAGGTATCATCACTTCTCCTCTATAGTCACTGTCTATTGTACCGGGTGTGTTCACAAGGGTTAATCCCCGTTTAATTGCAAGGCCGCTACGAGGACGCACCTGGGCCTCAAAGCCATGCGGAAGCGCCATATACAGCCCTGTGGGTATAAGCTGTCGCTCCATAGGCTGCAGTGTGACAGGCGATGACAGCCATGCCCTAATGTCCATACCAGATGCTCCACCGGTTTGGTAACCGGGCAGTTCGTGTGGCGATTTATTGATAATTGATACGGATAATGATTCCATTGTGTGCCGGCAAAGTTACGCAGCAACAATCATAATAATGATGCCACTTACGTTCTAAAGTATGATTAATAAATAATTGACGAAACAATATATTGAAAGGATTTGAAACCACTGTAATTAAATTTTTCATTGCCTAACACATGTCCATATATCATTAAGACTATAAACTTACACGCAGATTGCGTAATTTTGCCGGTCTTGAGTTATTTTTAAATAAGACATTACAGTTTTTTTTAGCATGGCATTGTTGGGTAATCTTATAGCTCGTTCATTACAGGTTCGTAAACAATTTAAACTACCGGTTGCTGCACCGCAAACGTACCAGCGCCATGCACTGCGCCAATTACTGGAACGCGGGCAATATACCGCCTTTGGAAAATTTTATGGTTTCAGGGAGATATTAAGTGAGGAGGTTGATTTTATAAAGGCATATCGCCAAACGGTGCCTATGTACACGTACGATGAAATGCATAAGCAATGGTGGTACAGATGCCGTAAGGGTGAAGAAAATGTGAGCTGGCCCGGGAAAATTAAATATTTCGCGCTCAGTTCGGGCACGTCTGAATCTGCAAGTAAGCATATCCCTGTAACTCAGGACATGATAAAGTCTATAAAAAATGTAGGCTTTAAGCAATTGTACAGTATGGCTAATTTTCAAATACCATCAGTGGTATTTGAAAAAGGGATATTAATGCTGGGGGGTACAACCTCCCTGTTTGAAAAAGGTGAATATTATGAGGGTGACATGAGCGGCATCAGTGCCAAGAACATGCCCCGCTGGATATCTTCCCTGCGCTATAAGCCGGGACAAAAAATATCTAAACAGCCTAACTGGGAAGAGCGCATCAGCCTAATAGTTGAAAAAGCACCGACCTGGGATGTAGGTATAGTATGTGGTGTGCCTGCATGGGTGCAGATAGTGCTGGAGCGTGTTGTGAAACACCACGGCGCAAAAAACATACACGATATATGGCCCAACCTGCATGTTTATATACACGGAGGAGTTTCAATAGAACCCTACCGCGAAAGCTTTAAAAAATTATGGGCTGAACCTGTGATCTTCATTGAGACTTATATGGCTTCTGAAGGATCATTTGGTTTTCAGGCAAGACCTGATGGGGGCATAAAACTGGTGCTGAACAGTGGTGTGTTTTTCGAATTCATCCCTTTTACTGCTGCCAATTTTGATGAAGAGGGCAATCCGCGACCCAACCCAACAACCTACCTTGTTGAAGAAGTACAGCAGGATGTGGAATATGCAGTAATGATCACGACCTGCTCTGGTGCATGGAGGTATATAATTGGCGATGTAATACGCTTTACTGATGTAAAGGAATATGAAATAGCCATTGTAGGCCGTACCAAACAGTTTTTGAGCTTATGCGGTGAACATATGTCTATAGACAATATGAACAAGGCGATAGAAACTGTAGCGCGTGAGTTAAAAATAACTATTAACGAGTTTACCGTGTCTGGTCTTAAATATGATGGCATGTTTGCCCACAAGTGGTATATAGGCTACGATACTAATACGATTGATACGGCGGCAGTACGCAAAGTATTGGATGATACCCTTTGTGTTGTGAATGATGACTATGCTGTTGAACGGAAATCAGCCGCTCTGAAAGAGGTTTTTGTTGAAATGATACCTAACCATGTATTTTACGACTACATGCGGGAAAAAGGCAAGGAAGGCGCTATGAACAAATTTCCACGTGTATTAAGGGGTAATGCATTGAAGGAATGGGAAGAGTATCTTTTAGCAAATAAAATAACTGTTGCTAATGACAGCTCATCTTTGACGGTAAAATAATCTTAGGTTCCTGTCATATAGTACTGCATATGGCTCATAGCTGATATCAAATTTCTTAGACTTGTATTCATAAGCTGGCACAGTAGGATCTTTTTTTGAATTCAAACGCCTTACAGGTCCGGCTTTGTATGGCAGCTTTAGTGATAACTGCACAAAGTCGCAATCCAGGGCTATTAATGTTTTCACAGAGTTATCGCTATACCCGGAACTGAACGCTCCTTCATGACCTTTTTTTTCAGGTTCTTCTTGTTCGTACCCATAGTAAACAATAAAATAGCTACTGTCTTCCGGGCCAATCGCAAGATTGGTAACGGGTTTTAGATTTTCGTTGAGCAGGACGCTGAAATTGCGGGCCTTTATTTGGTCCTGGATTGTATCATAAAAAAAATAAACAGGACAATATGTGAAATGGTCTTTAAAGTCTGCCACCATGCGTGCGCGTTGTTCTGTAGCATCCTTTTCTATAATTTCCAGGTTCAGGAAGTCATGATGCTTGAGATAAAATTCGCGCCTGTTTTTTTCAGTTGATAATTGTACCAGTAGCGCCTTCGGCGGTAGCTGTCCCGAGTGCGCGTGATAACGGCGTATGATCTGAGCGTAACTGTTTGATAAGGCAAAAATGAAAAATATAGTGAAGGCTGCAATGAATCTATGCATGAATAAAAGCTTTAAACAAAATAACAACAGTATTTTTAAATCAAGGTCTTTCTTATCTGGTCAATTTAAAATTAAATATAGTAATAAATCAAACGGGCCACCTCAAATAAAGAGATAGCCCGTTCAAATATCACACCATTTTACTGCCCTTGGGCTGAAGCGTCTATGTATGACTTAAAGTGAGTGTATTGGGCCTGAACACGTTGTTCCAGGCTCTTGGCAAGTGCAGTATCACCACCTTGTGCGGCAATAGTAGCAGTAGCATTCATAATGCGCAGGTTCTGAATCAGATCACCTTGTACAGCCATTGCTTGTTTTCCATCATCACTCAATGTACCGGCCCAATTCATGGCATCCTCGGCATTCTTGGCCACCTTTGTTGCCAGGTCATGTCCCTTCTGTCTTGCACCTGCATGATAATATGCATTAGCTACATAGTATGCAGACACATCGTACAGGTAAGAGTGTTCAGTTATGCCTGTCATTACCTTATCCAGCAATTTCACAGCATCATCTTTACGGCCCCTTGCCACCAGCCCTGCTGCTATGGAAGATGAATTGGTGCGATATGGTGCAAACATAAGCCTGTTCTTTTCATCAAAATAAACATCTTTACGGTCTGCACCACCCCATATGTAGGTATTCATAAACAGGTCGTAGCTCTTATCTACATTGGTAGTACCCAATTCAGACTGTACCATTTTAGATGAATCTGTAGTCCGGTACGGCATCAGGCGATACACTAACCCTTCCAGTTGCATATAATCGGCCATACCTGCATAGTTCCCGGCGGGTAAGCCGGCATCAAAGTACAATGGCCTTTTCCAACCTTCCTTAGATACTCCTGCTACGATATTCATTATAGCCAGGTCGCTCTTATAAGCCAGGTCTTTAGGGAATGTGAATTTCATTTCGGTATTCACTGTTGCTGTATCAGTAGCTTTTACTAAACCGGCAGCCACAAGTTGAGCCTTTGTAAGGCTTGGCACTACGAAGTTTTTGCTCGGCAAGTAGTTTTCACTCTCCCCACCATTTGTAGGCTGTTTGTTATTAGGATCACTACTGATAATAAAGTTACACACCTCATTCAGATTGAAATATTTGTCTTGCGGTATGTTAGGATTTTTAAAATAACGTATATAGTTATGCCTGTCTCCCACGTAATCAGCC